>OJKZ01000859.1_pt1 | contig 11181 bp, 8 predicted proteins | sample 1596791 | NCBI WGS metagenome assembly OJKZ01 (sample SAMEA3904677, study PRJEB24821) | metagenome | biome: Builtin; feature: hospital; material: surface | place: USA | collected 2013-06-04 | reverse complement strand
TTTTTTCTTCAAAAAGTCTTCTCTTTTTGAAGAAAAAATACCTACACCTACCTGGTGGAACAGAAAAAAGGGACTTAGAAATAAAAAAACTAAGTTAGAAATGACCGTAGATGGTGGAGAGTATTGGTGGGACTGCACAACACTAAAAGAAATTATCGAAAACCCAGTTTATATTGGTCATATTGCTAGTCAAAAAGTTAATTATAAATTCAAAGTAGGTTGGTTATCAGATAAACCCAAAGAGGAATGGATAATAGTAGAAAATACACACGAACCAATTATTTCTGAAGATATTTATAATATAGCAAATGAAAAATTAAAGAGCAGAAGAAGACCATTTAAAAATGGAGAAGAAAGTATATTTGCAGGCATTGTGAAATGTCCCGATTGTGGAAAATCTTTAAATCTTGGAAGAAACAAATCGAAAAAAAGAGAAAAGTTACTCACTTGTAACACTTATAGAAGATATGGAAAATCATTATGTAGTCAACATAGAATTTATTACGATACTCTTTATGAGATAGTGCTTAAAGATATTAGAAAAAATGCAGAAATAGCATTAAAAGACGAAAAAGAAATCATAAAAGCACTTGAAAAATCACGAGAAATTGATAATGAAGAAGAACAAAAATTTATTATGGATAAGATTTACGAAGATCAGATAAGAGTAGAAGACTTAACTAAAAAGATTGAAAGATTATATGATGACTGGCTCGATAACAAGATAAGTGAAAGTAACTTCCAAAAAATTCTTGAAAAATCACAAAACGAACAAGACTATCTTAACCAAAGAATAGAAGATAATCAAAAATTGATTGTTAAAGAAGATCTTGAAGATATTAATGTTAAAAAATGGATTGAACTCATAAAAAAACATAGGGATATAAAGAAGCTGGACAAAGAAACCTTAAACGAACTCATCTCAAAAATCTATGTTCACGAAAAAGAAGTAGTGAATGGAGAAATCACCCAAACAATTGATATTTACTACAATTTCATAGGAAATACAGACACACTACAAGTATTTTACAATCTCTAATTAGGCATAAAGCAGCTTATGGCTGGTGGGGGAATTGTACTAATCGGTATTAAATTAATTCCACTACTTGCAAATGCTTTAAATTAGGAGAAAGTCTATGTTTGGTATCTTTGACAAGCTAACTGAATTTTTTAAGGATATGCTACTCGGAGGTATCAAAGCAAATCTTGAGTCCATGTTCTTAGATATAAATGACAAGGTAGGAGTTATTGCAACTGATGTTGGGAAGACACCAATGGGTTGGAATGGAGAAGTATATAACTTCATAAAAAACATTAATGATAATGTGATTGTTCCAATAGCAGGTCTTATCATAACAGCAGTTTTATGTATTGAACTCATAAATATGGTTATGCAAAAGAATAATATGCATGATACAGATACTTTTGAGTTTTTCAAATACATTATAAAGATGTTTATAGCAGTCTACCTTGCAAGCCATGCCTTTGAATTTTCAATGGCAGTCTTTGATGTGGCACAAAATCTTGTAAACAAAGCGGCAGGGGTAATCACTACTTCTGCCACTGTTTCAGGAGATCAGATAGTTGCAATGGTTGATACATTAAAAGAAAAAGAAATAGGTGAGCTTTTAATGATATTAGTTGAAACAAGCCTTGTAAGGATTGCAATTCAATGTATATCTTTAACTATTACCTTAATAGTATATGGGCGTATGTTTGAAATATATGTCTACTCATCAGTATCATCCATACCATTTGCGACTATGGGAAATAAAGAATGGGGTCAGATTGGAACAAATTATATCAAGGGACTTTTTGCCTTGGGACTACAAGGTTTGTTTTTGATGGTATGTTTAGGTATCTACACCGTTTTAATAAGAACGGTACAGGTTACAGATATTCACGCAAGCTTGTTTAGTATATTAGGATATGCTCTACTACTTGGACTTATGATGTTTAAGAGTGGAACAGTTGCAAAAAGTATTATGAATACGCACTAGGAGGAATAAATGTTAAAAAAGAAAAATTGTGCTTTATTGGGACTTGGAATTTTATTGGGAGGAACTTATGAAATCTTAAAAGAGAAAAAAAGAAATGAAGAGATTAGAAACTTAAAGAGGAGAATAAATAGACTCGGAAGATGTCACAATGAATTTGTTATGTATCAAGGAGAATACAATGACAGAAATGAAGAAAAACAAGAAGAATTAGAAGAAAGAATTAGCTACCTAGAAGAAGAAACAACATCTAATTATGACCATATACTTGAACTTTCCAAAGAAGAAGTAGAGGGAGATTAAAATGGCGTATGTACCAATACCAAAAGATTTGGACAAGATTAAAACAAAGGTTGCCTTTAACTTAACCAAAAGACAACTTATAGGTTTTTCTGTGGCAGGACTAATTGGCATACCAACCTATTTATTTATGAAGAAATATCTACCTAATGATGTTTCAATTATTGTAATGCTAATAGTAACCCTGCCAATCTTTTTTATAACCTTATATGAAAAAGACACCTTAACTTTTGAAAAGTATTTTAAATTTTTCTATCTTCATAAGTTTTATCAACCAACTAAGAGAATAAGAAAGGAGGCATACCTTGAAGCAAAGAAAAAAGCAAATCAGCGACTTAAATCTAAGGGAAAAACAATTAAAAAAAGACCGAAAGGAAGTAAGAAGGCTAAAAACAAAGAAAGATCCAACAAATAGTCTTCTAAGTGTACTTTTAAAGAAAGAGAAAAAGAGATTTACAGTTGAGGATACTATTCCCTATATAAGAATGTTACCAGAGGGCATTTGCCAGTTAGATGAAAAAAATTATTCAAAGACAATTTCATTTCAAGATATAAATTACCAGTTGGCATTGGAAGAAGATAGAGATTTAATCTTTAACCAATTTGCCAACTTTTTAAATTCTTTTGATCCAAGTGTCCACATTGAACTTTCGTATGTAAATCAATTAGGAAGAAATAAAGACCTACAAGATGCAATTAAAATTGCTGATAAGGGAGACTTCTATGACGATGTAAGAAAAGAGTTTAGGGAGATGTTAAAGCTTCAACTTGCAAAGGGCAATAACGGACTTAAAAAGATGAAGTATATAACCTTTACAACAGAAGCCGATAACCTAGAGCAAGCAAGAGCAAAGTTAAATAGACTTGAAGTGGATATTTTATCCAACTTTAAATCTATGGGAGTAAGAGCAGAAAGTCTTGATGGCGAAGAAAGATTAAGACTTGTTCACGATATGTTAAATCCAGACAAGAACTTTGATTTTTCATATAAAGATTTGAAGAAAAAAGAGTCTACAAAATCACATATAACTCCCAATATCTTTAATTTTGCACCAGCAAATAATTTTAAATTTGGGAAATTCATTGGAGCAGTAAGCCATTTTCAAATACTAGCAAGCGAGATATCAGACAGAATGTTATCTGAGTTTTTAGATATTGATGATAATATTTATGTAGCTTTTCATATAGATGTAGTTGAACAAGCAGAAGCTATTAAACTCATTAAAAGAAAAAATACAGACCTAGACAGAATGAAAATTGAAGAACAAAAGAAAGCAGTTCGAGCAGGATATGATATGGATATTATTCCTTCAGATATAAATACTTTTGGTGCGGATGTTAAGTCCATGTTATCTGACTTACAAAATAGAGATGAAAGGCTCTTTGTAGTTACCATAGTAATGATGAATTTTGCTAGGACTAATCAAAAATTAGAAAATACTATTGCTCAAATCTCATCAATTGCTAACAGACATAATTGTCAGGTAAAAAGATTATCTCATCAACAAGAACAAGGACTTGTTTCTGTCTTACCTCTAGGAGTTAATCAAGTCGAAATAAAAAGATTTTTAACTTCATCATCAACGGCAGTATTTATGCCTTTTACAACAGAAGAGCTGTTTATTGATTCAGCAAATTCTTTGTATTATGGATTAAATGCCCTTAGCCAAAACTTGATTATGGCAGATAGGAAGAAACTCAAGAACCCTAACGGACTAATATTAGGAACACCAGGTTCTGGTAAATCTTTCTCAGCAAAGAGAGAGATGGCAAATTCAATTCTTGTCACAGATGATGATGTAATTATTTGTGATCCAGAAGGCGAGTATTCAAACCTTGTAAAACAATTTAATGGAGAAGTTATTAAAGTTTCGGCAAAGTCAAAGGACTACCTAAATCCACTAGATATTAATATGAACTATGGAGATGGGGACGCACCTTTAAAGGATAAGGCAAACTTCATAATGTCTATGCTTGAACTTGTAGTAGGAGGATCTGGTCTTACTGCTGCAGAAAAATCTGTTATAGATAGGTGCTTACCAAAGATATATCAAAAATATTTTGAAGACCCAAAACCAGAAAATATGCCAATATTAGGAGATTTATACGATATGCTCCTATCTCAAGAAGAGGGAGTTGGTAGAAAACTCGCAACAGAAATGGAAATTTATGTTAAGGGAAGTCTTAATGTCTTTAATAATAGGTCAAATGTTGACTTAAATAGGCAACTGCTCTGTTTTGATATAAAAGAGCTAGGAACACAACTTAAAAAAATAGGTATGCTTGTAATTCAAGACCAAGTTTGGAACAAGGTTTCCCTAAATAGAGGAAGCAAGTCTACAAGATACTATATAGATGAGTTCCACCTTTTATTAAAAGATCCACAAACTGCTTCATATTCAGTAGAAATCTGGAAAAGATTTAGAAAATGGGGAGGTATTCCAACAGGTATAACTCAAAACGTAAAAGACCTTTTAACAAGTCAGGAAATTGAAAATATCTTTGATAATACAGACTTTGTTCTAATGTTAAATCAAGCATCTGGAGATAGAGATATTCTTGCTAAGAAATTAAAAATATCGCCTTATCAGTTAAACTATATTACTAATTCAAACGCAGGTGAGGGACTATTATTCTTTGGAAATACTATTGTTCCCTTTATAGATAAATTCCCTAAAGACACCATGCTATATAAGCTAATGACAACAAAACCAGAAGAAGCTAAGTAGGTGTGATATGGATAAAAAACTAAAAAAAGATTTTCAAAAGAAAATTATACGAAATAGGGACGCTCCTGAAAAGAATCTTGAAAGTAAACTTGTTCATTCAGATGATTATACCAATAAGATTATTAAGACTAAGGATAGGTTCGGAGATAAAATTTCAGAAAAAGAATCTAAACTTATTCATGAGAATGTATTAGCTAAAGATCAAAAACAAGATAAACTAAAAGATTTTCAGAAGGCTAAAAACAAGGAAAGAATTAGAAAAGAAGTTTTAGATAATAAATATAAGACTGAAGAAACAAAACAAGCTAATCTTGAAATAAGGACAGATGAAAGCTATAAACTTGATGAAGACTTAGATGTAGACATCAAAAAGGTGAATTTTGATAGTGAAAATAGTAGAAATATTAATTCTAATAAATTAACAACAGATGATATTTCAGCTAAGGCTCAACCAATAAGCAATAAGAAGGCATCAAGTAAAAGACAAGTTCTTAAAAATTATGAGGATAAACTTATCCATAGTAAGGATAAATTCCAAGACAAAATCAACGAGAAAGAGTCTAAGCGAATCTACACAAGCGAAGATAAACCTATCGAAGCAAAGAAAAGCAAGAGAGTATATAGAAAAGATAAGCTTGTTAAAGATGAAGTAAGCAAGAACGACAGTAATACTAATATCGATAAAAAGCAAAAGCAGAAACTTTATCAAGAAAAGAAGTTTAGAGATAAGGAAAAAATTTCTAATGAAAAAGATAAAGAAAATAAGCTAAGCGGAGTTGATACAGATAAGACTTTTGATAATCCTGAGTTTAAAGACAATAATCAAGAATTTATAAAAGATGAAAAGGAAACAAGCCTTAAACCTTCAGAACAAAAGAAAGTTAATAAAAAGAAGACTTACTACAAGAGAAAAAATTATGAAAGTGATAAATTCACTCGAAAGAAAATTGATAACTTAAAAAATGAATCTAAGAAAGCTACACCGAAAGATTCTAAGAAATCACAAGATGTTAAAGATTTTATCTCAGATAAAAAGATTGGAGAGCTTGAAAAGTCTAAAAGCAAGCTAAAGGATAATATTTTAAAGAATAAAACTAAAGGAAGTCTATCTTCTGGGGTTTTATTATCTGGAGCTAAGTCATCAGAGTTAGTGAGAGATTATCTAAGTTCAGGATCTGACAATACTGGTGTAGAATCTGGAGAAAAGGCCGCTAATGTAAGCTCTAAACTCCAGCATGGAATAAGGAAGTATAAGCTAGACAAAAAGAAAAAGTCCTTAAAAAAGCTATCTAAACTTGATAAGAAAATAAGAAAGAGAAAAAGCAAGTTGGAGTTTAAAAGTGGCTTAGAAGATTTAAAAAAGTCAGATGCCTATATAAAGAAAAATAGGTTTAAGAAGTTTTACCAGAGAAAGCAAATGAAGAGCATGATAGCTAAAAAGCACGAAACAAGACTTGTAGATAGAGTTAAAAAAGCTATTTTAAGTTTAGGTAAGGCTTCTAAAGAGCTAATCGTAAGAAAAAGTAAGATGGTTCTATTTCTAGTAATAGGACTAGGTCTTATGCTATCAATCATGATTGGTGGTGGAAGTGTTGGTATGAGTGGACTAAGTAACTCTGTAAACTCAGTAATGACAACAACATACCTATCACAAGATACAGTTCTAAGTGAAGTTAATCAAGAATTTTCATCAATGGAATATGACCTACAATCACAAATCGAAAGTGTAAAAACAAGTCATCCTGGATATGACGAATATATCATAAATAAAGAAGGAGAAATTGGTCATAATACCCATGAACTTTTATCCTATATAACTTCAAGATGTGGAGAAGTAAAATCAGCATCTGAAGTAAAAGGAATTTTAAAAGAACTTTTCGATAAGATGTATAAGCTTGATTTTAAGGAAGAAATTGAAATTAGAACAAGAACAGTAGCAAGAACTAGATATGATAGTCGTGGCAATCCTTATACTAGCTATGAAAAAGAAGAGTACGAATATAAAAAGTTAATTGTAACTTTAAAGAAAAAAGAAATGGATGAAGTTGTTAGGGAAATATTTAAAGATTATCCAGACAATGTAGTTCATTATGAAGCTCTTCTTGAAGCTAAGGGGAATATGGGAGATGTTTTTGGATCAGGTAATGGGGACTTAGGAGAAATAGTAGACAATCCAAACTTTGGAAATCCTGGTCTTGCTTTTGATTCAGCTACTGCCAAAGCCTTATTTAATGAAGCAGAAAAACATATAGGCAAAAGATATGTGTTTGGAGCAAGTGGACCATCTAACTTTGACTGCTCAGGATTTGTATGTTGGTCATTTACAAAGTCTGGTGTAAAGAGAATGCCAAGAACAACTGCATGGAGAATATACAAAGACTATTGTAATCCAGTAAGTCCAAGTGAAGCTCAACCTGGAGATATTATATTTTTCCACTCAACATATAACAGTGGAACTCCAATATCTCATGTAGGAATATACGCAGGTAACGGAATGATGATTCACGCAGGAGATCCAATTCAATACACATCAATAAATTCAAAATATTGGAAATCACACTTTTATGGTTTTGGAAGACCAAGATAGAAGGGAGATATTATGTGAACAGAAAACTTATAAGTATCAGGAACAAAAAGAAAAAAATAGAAGAGAAGTTAAAAGATTTAAATGCAAAATACAAGGAAATTTGCGATGAAGAAATACAAGTTGAAAATGAAGAAATAATTGTAACTCTTAGGAGGAACAATATTAGCTTGGAAGAATTAATGGAGAAAATCAATGATAGAAAAAGAGAAGAAAAATTAAAAGAAAAGGAGAACATTCATAATGAAGAAATTTAATACGAACAGACTAAGAGCCTTTTTTATGGCTCTTTTATTAGTTTTAACATCAACTGTGCATACAAGTGCATTTGCAAAGTCTGATGTTACTTGGACGGAAGATGATTTTATGTATTCCTCTGAGGGAAATATAATTGCCTTTAGTGATAAAGGCTTAGAAAAGAAAGAGAAGACAAATATTCTAGTATTTCCTGAAGGAACGAAATCTATAAATGGAAATTATTCTTTAAGTCATTCAAATGATGAACTTAGATATAAAAGAGAATTTGGACGTGGCAAACATTGGGATAAAGTAATTATTCCTGATTCTGTTAAGCATTTAGGCTATGCTGCCTTTTACGAAGCAAGTATAGACGAGGTAAAACTATCAAATAGTCTAACTTATCTTGGTGGTTTAGCATTTTTCAATTGTGGACTTAGAGAAGTGACTTTACCTGATACTTTGGTAAATATTGAACATAATGCTTTTGAAAGAAATAACCTTCAAGAAATAACTATACCTAAGTCTGTGAAGACAATTGAACAGTATGCTTTTTCAAGAAATAAATTGCACACTATAAAAGTTTTAGGCAATCCAAATATTAACAGTAAGGGAGTATTCCATAATCAAGAAGTTGAATATAGACCAAAACAAAATCCATTTTACGAAAATCATTTTGGTTTCAACGGAAATCAAGGATTCAAATCTATTCCTAATGGATTGAGGTATGAAAATGGAGAGTTTGTCTTTGATAAGAATGTAGATAGTGTAGAACTTGAATTTGATTATAACAATGATATGTATCAAGGAAAGATGACTATATACAATCCAAATAAATATTCCATTGACACTCAAACAGATTTAACAGGGCAAGATATTGATGAAAAGGACAATAAGATTGATGATTTAACTAAAAACATTAAGGATTTAGAAAATCAGATCAAAGACTTAAATGATAAGAAACAAGAAGACCAATCAAAGATAGATGAATTAAAGGAAAAGTTAGAATCTTGCAAAGATAATGGAGAGAAACTAAAACAAGAAAAAGCTAAGCTAGAAGAAGAGATTAGAGATAAAGACAATAAGATTGCTCAATTGAATAAAGAAATTGAGGATCTTAAAAACTCCAATAATGATGAACTAATAGCAGAAATTACTCAGCTTAAAGATGAATTAAAAAGATTACAAGATGAAAATGCAAAACTAAAAGAAGATTATTCATCTACAAAATGGGAGTTAGAAGCTGAGAAAGAAAAGACCGATAAAAACGAAAATAAAATCAAAGAAATGCAAGAAAAGCTTGAATCTTTAGAAGGAGAACTTGCAAAGAAGACTAAAGAAATTGAGGATAAAGATAATAAAATTAAGGGTTTGGAAAAAGCTCTTGATGAAAAAGATACTAAGATAAAAGACCTAGAGTCTAAAAAGAAAGAGACAGAAAATTCTAAGTCAGAATGTTGTAAGAAAATTGAAGAGCTTCAAAAGGCTATTGATAGTTTAAAAGAATCTTCTGAAAATACAAAAAAGGAATTAGAAGATAAGATTAAAGAACTAGAAGAAAAACAAAAATCTTCTGATGAAGAAATTAAAAAGCTAAAAGAAGATTTAGATAAGAAAATTGAAGAAGCAAAGAAGTTAATCGAGGAAGCAAATAAAAAAGCAAAAGAAGAACTTGAGAAACAAGCTAAAGATGAAAAAGATAAAAATCTAAATCAAGACTTATCTAAAAAATTAGATGAACTTCTAAAACTCCAAAAAGAAAACAAAGAAAAGAAAGAAGATAAGAAATCTCAAGATAAGAAGTGGGACGAACTTTTGAAAGCTGATGATAAGAACATCCTAAATCAATTTGATCTTAACAAGATGAAAAAGCAAGAGGAACAACAAGGTAAAAAACAAGTTAAAGATGAAAAAGAATTTGCAGTTTTCCAAGTAGACAAAAACTTTTATAACATTATTAATAAAGATGGTAAGACAACAGTCTATATGGATGTAAAAACTTATGTAGACCAAGGAAGAACTATGATTCCAGTAAGATATATTGCTTATACTCTAGGTTTTAATGTTGAGTATGACAACTCTACTCGTGAAGCTATTTTCTCAAATAAAGAGAATAATATCTTAGCTAAAAAGACATTAAGACTAAATATTGATACTGGTGTTATGAAAGATTCAGATGGAAAGGTCTACAATTCAGATGTTAAGCCAGTGATTATAAATGGAAGAATTCATGCTTCAATTTCAAATATTGCTAAAGCTTTTGGAGCAAGTCATGGAGATATTAAAGATGGCAAAAACCAAACAATAGAATGGGACAATGCTAGAAAAGCAGTCTATGTATTTAAAAATGTAAAATAAGAAAGGATAGAAAAATGAATATGAGCATTAAACGAGGAGTAGCCATAGCGTTACTCCTTTTTACATTTACAGTACCAGCAACTACATTTGCAATGACAAATGAAGGGCAAATAGAAAGTCAAAACGAATCAATCTATGAACCACAAAAAGAAGAATTTGAAAAAATGTTGAAAGATGATGTTTTTACACCATCAAAAGAAGAAATTCCTTATCAAGATGTTCCAAGAATACCAGGAAATACAAGTGAAGCAACCAAGCCTTCAAATAATCCTCCAAAGAAAACACCACTTGTAAAAGGTGGTAATACAAAGGCAGTAAATAGTCTAGCAACACAGGAAAATAAGGCAAGAGGTTCAGTAATTGAAAATGTAGATAGGAATGGAAAAGATATTACACCAAGTGGAGATACAGAAAAAGATAAAGAAAATCCAGTAGATGTAAGACAATTTTTAACATTTCAAACTAAAAGTGGAAAAACTATGCACCTAATAGTGGATCACTCATCAAATCAAGATAATGTAAGGCTATTGACAGAAGTAGGAGAGCAAGACCTACTTAATATGATTGAATCAGAAGATAAAAATACTATAAAGGTTGAAGAGCCTAAGAAAGAAGAAGTAAAAAAAGAAGAACCTAAGACTGTTCCAGTAAAAGAAGAAAAGAAAAGTGGAATAGGTTCATTTCTAATTGTTGCACTTGTAATTGGAGGAGTTGTAGGAGCAGGATATTATTTTAAGGTAGTCAAAGCAAAAGAAGATAGAATGTTGGAAGACTTTGAAGAAGATGATGAGGATTATATTAGTGAGTCAGAAGATGAATCTGACAATGAAGAAAGTAATGAAGAATCTTTAGATGAAGACGATGAAGATGAACTATTATAATAATTTTTAAAAGTTTGAGCGAGAGAGAAATCTTTCGCTCTTTTTTTATTTATGGAGGTATTAATGAAATTAGTAATAGCAGAAAAGCCAAGTGT
>OJKZ01000850.1_pt1 | contig 11240 bp, 8 predicted proteins | sample 1596791 | NCBI WGS metagenome assembly OJKZ01 (sample SAMEA3904677, study PRJEB24821) | metagenome | biome: Builtin; feature: hospital; material: surface | place: USA | collected 2013-06-04 | reverse complement strand
TTGAAGGCATCGCAGAGGCGGATGAAACGCGCGGCCTTAGCGGCAGCTTCCGCGTCGAAGGAGTCGCGGTTGGCGATGATGCCCACCGTGCGGCCCTCCACGCGGCCGAAGCCGGTGAAGACACCGCGCACCTGGGCACCGAGCTCGAAGACATCCTCACAAGTGGCGGTGACCACGTCGGCGAGATCGACGGCGCCGTCATCGCCCACGAGGACATCGAGCGCGTGGTCGGCCTCGCTGATGTTGTCTTCCACCGAACCCGAAACGATGGTGGCCTCGGTGCGGGGAGCTGCAGCACGGTTATTGGAGGGCAGGTAGGAGAGCACGCGCTTGGCGACGTTCACCTCGTGCTCCCCGTGCGCCTGCAGGTCACCGTCCGGAGCGATGACGACATCGGACAGCGCGGCCACCAGCGAGGCCTCCTTGGAGTCCGCGTAGACCGCCGTGACCTGCGGGATGAGGCCGGAAGCGGTGGTGGCGCGGGCCAGGATGCGGGCCTGCATGGCGGAGGAGACAATGCCCTCCTGGGCGCGGGGCTTATCGCTGGCGACGAGCGCGACGATGGGCACGCCGGTCTTAATGGCCAGGTCATAAAGCTTGGTGACCTTTTCGCCATAGACCTCGCCCATGGTGCCGTCGAAAAGCGAGGCGTCCTGCGCATAGGCGCAGACCTTGCGGCCATCGACAGTGCCGAAGCCGGTGACGACGCCATCGGTGTAAGGGCGGATGTGCTCGCGGCCGAACTCGGTGGAGCGGTGGCGAGCAAGCGCGTCAGTCTCTACGAAGGAACCGGCGTCAAAGAGCGCCTCGATGGCGCTGCGGGCCGCAGGAACCTCTCCCTGCGGCGCCCGGGACTCGGTGAGCTTGGCGCTCAGGTCCTCGATCTTGCCAGCGGTCGTCTTCAAGTCAGTCATGGGACACTAGTGTAATACAGTGCGTCTGCTGCACTACGCTGCGCTCGTTCCGAGCGCAGCCTAAAGCGGGATGTTGCCGTGCTTGCGTGCCGGGCGGGCCACATTCTTGTCCGTGAAGAAGCGCAGATTTTTGGCGATTGCACTGCGGGTTTCAGAGGGGAGAATGACGGCGTCGATAAGCCCGCGCTCCGCTGCCTTATACGGGTTGAGCATGTGGTCTTCATACTCGCGCTCGAAGGACTTGGTCAGCTCAGCTACGTCGAGGCCCTTTTCGTGGGCTGCCTTGATCTCCTTGCGGTAGATAAAACCGACGGCGCCGGCAGCGCCCATGACCGCGATCTGGGCGGTGGGCCAGGCCAGGTTGACGTCCGCTCCCAGTCCCTTGGAGCCCATCACACAGTAAGCGCCGCCGTAGGCCTTGCGCAGGGTGACGGTGATCTTCGGAACGGTGGCTTCGGCGTAGGCGTAGAGCAGCTTGGCGCCGCGGCGCAGGATGCCATCGTGTTCCTGGTCGGCGCCGGGGAGGAAGCCGGGGACGTCGACCAGCATGATGATGGGGATGTTGAAGGCATCGCAGGTGCGCACGAAGCGCGCGGCCTTCTCTGAAGAATTGATGTCGAGGCAGCCGGCGAAGACCTGGGGCTGGTTGGCCACGAACCCTACGGTGCGCCCTTCGATGCGGCCGAAGGCGGTGACCACGTTATCGGCGCGGTCGGCTTGGATCTCCAGGAAATCGCCGTCATCGGTGAGAGCCTCGATGATCTCCTTGACGTCATAGGGCTGGTTCGGGGAGTCCGGGATGATCTCATCCAGCATGAGGTCGTCGGCGGTTTCTTCGCCCAGGTCTTCGTAGGGCTCAACCGGGGTCAGCTGGCGGTTATTGGAGGGTAGGTAGGTCAGTAGGTCGTGTACCCAATCGAGCGCTTCCTCGTCGCTAGAAGCGGTGTAGTGCGAGGTGCCGGACTTGTGCATGTGGACGCCGGCGCCGCCGAGTTCTTCCTGGCTGACTTCTTCACCGGTGACGGTCTTGATGACGTCGGGCCCGGTGACGAACATCTTGGACTTCTCATCCACCATCACCACGAAGTCGGTCAGCGCGGGGGAGTAGGCGTTGCCGCCGGCGCAAGCGCCCATGATGACGGAGATCTGCGGGACGACGCCGGAGGCCTTGACGTTCTGGTAGAAGGTCTTGGCAATCCAGTCCAGGGACACGGCGCCATCCTGGATGCGGGCGCCGGCGCCCTCGTACAGGCCAATGAGTGGGCGGCCGGTGGTGATGGACAGCTCCATGATCTTGATCATCTTCTCGCCGTAGACCTCGCCGAGCGCACCGCCGAAGACGGTTCCGTCCTGGGAGAAGATGCAGACCTCGCGGCCGTCGATGGTTCCCCAGCCGGTGACGATGCCATCGGTGAGCGGGCGCTTCTTGCCCATCTCGAAGTCCGTGGTGCGGTGCACGGCGAGCATGTCGGTCTCTACGAAGGAGCCTTCGTCGAGGAGGTAGTCCAAGCGCTCACGCGCGGTGAGGCGGCCTTGGGCGTGGACCTTTTCGTGGGCTTTTTCGCCCATGGGCTGCGCCGCTGCTTCGCGACGCCTCTTCAGTTCAGCGATCTTGCCTGCGGTGGTGTCGGCGCTCAGGGAGTCAAGCTCCGACAAATGTGAGGAAATAGTCATGTTTCGACAGTGTAGAGAAGTTTTGTATAGGAATGTATAGCGGCGATCGGGTGATTTCTCTCACAATTGACGTTTGTGCAGGTAGATGGGGCGGGAAAAGTGAGGGTTTTCTCGCATACGGCGTGTTGGGTGCATGCTAACCGTCCTTGCCACCTTGCTCAGTTCCAAGGGCGCTGTGCAGGCGAGCAACGTGTAGGGCAATGTAGGCGAGCTCATTGTCATTAATGGCATGACCTTGACCTTCCAATTTGGAACGGACGAGACGAGCAATGCGCACTGCTGCAGCATCATCGTGTTCGATAGCCGCAAGCATGGAGTGCAATGGTGCGTCAGCTTCCCGGCTCGGGGAATGTAAACGTGCGAAGAGATACCGCAGGTGCGTGACGAACCGTGTGACTGTGGGGGAGCTGGGGCGAAGGTGGCACTGAAGCTCGGAAGAGACCAAGTCGAGAAGAGCAGAGATTTCCTTCGTGGTGTTTTCTGCCTTGGTCATATCCCCATCCACAAACTGGGCGTTGATGAAATGCATCGCTACGGCGGCGGCTTCATCGCGGGCTAGACGGACGCTAGTGGCTTTCTCTACTTGGTCGAGGAGCTTTAATCCCAGCTCAAATTCCTCTGGGTACAAAGTGGATACTTCCCACATCAATGGGTAGCTGAATTCGATTCCGCTTTCTTCGCGTTCGATTGCGAAGGAAATATGATCTGCTAGGCCTAAAACTAAAAGCTGTGTTTCGCTGACCTGAGAGTGCGTGTTTACGAAATTTACAACAAGATTGACTATGTCTAGCGGGAGATCAGAGAGTAGTGCGGTGAGGTTTGCGATGGGGTGAGCGGAGCTTGGGCGGAATACTTGCTCCACAGCATCATCCTGGATTTCATCGCCAAGCTTTCGACCGAAACCAATCCCCTTGCCCAAGCAGATAGCTTGAGTACCTTGTGCGTCGGTACAGAGCACAGCGTTGTTGTTAAGTGCGCGGATGACATCCATAGATTTAGGGTACAGGGCACGGTAACGCAGACTTGAAAGGTGCAGTCGTACGTGACCGTGCCCTGTCTTAGGAGGTGAGATTGTTAGAGCTCAGCTCCGTTGGAAGCTATGACATTTCGGTACCACTCGAAAGAATCCTTCTTTGAGCGGGCCAGAGTGCCATTGCCCTCATTATCGCGATCGACGTGGATCATTCCGTAGCGCTTCTTCATTTCACCGGTGGTGAAGGAAACTAGGTCGATGATTCCCCACGGGGTGTAGCCCAGGAGATCGACGCCGTCTTCGAGGACGGCCTCCTTTACTGCCGCGATGTGATTGCGCAGATAGTCGATTCGGGCCTCGTCGTGAATGGAGCCATCGGCTTCCACGTTATCGACCGCACCGAAGCCGTTTTCCACAATGAAAAGTGGCTTTTGGTAGCGGTTGTAAAGGGAATTGAGGGAGTAGCGCAGCCCTTGTGGATCGATTGGCCAGCCCCAATCAGAGGACTTGATATACGGATTGTCTACTGAATTGGGCAATCCGCCGTTGACCGAGGAACCAGCGTCGGCCACTGCATCGTGTTTAACGGTGTTGGACATGTAGTAGGAGAACCCGAGGTAGTCGACGGTGCCGTTGCGGAGAATCTCGTCGTCGCCTTCTTGGAATCCTGGGTTAATTCCCTCTCGCTCAAATTTCTTCAGAGCATAGGCCGGGTAAGAGCCGCGGATTTGTACATCGGGGAAGAAGTATCGATCGCGGCTAGCAATTTCGGCGGCCATGATGTCTGAGGGATTGCAGCTGTACGGGTACACCGGGACCATGGCAACCATGGCGCCAATCTGTAGGTCGGGATTGATCTCGTGCCCTACTGCTACGGCGCGTGCGGAGGCGAGCAGGCAGTTGTGCGCGGTTTGGTACAGCACCTGCTGGGGGTTTTCACCTTCGGCGATGGTCACGCCCGAGTTGGTCCAAAGGAAAAGCGGGTTATCCACATTCATTTGGTTGTTGATCTCGTTGAAGGTCATCCAGTACTTGACCTTCTTGTGGTAGCGCTCGAAGCATACTCGTGCGAAGCGCTCAAAGAATTCCACGAGCTTGCGGTTACGGAAACCGCCGTATTCACGAGCGAGGTGAAGGGGAATCTCGAAGTGGCTTAATGTGATGACGGGCTCGATACCGTACTTAAGAAGCTCGTCGAAGACCTCGTCATAGAACTTGAGTCCTTCTTCATTGGGCTCAAGCTCATCGCCTTGCGGGAAAATCCTGGACCAGGCAATTGACGTGCGGAAGCATTTGAGTCCCATTTCTGCGAAAAGTTTGATGTCTTCGCGGAAGCGACCGTAGAAATCGATTGCTTCGTGGTTGGGGTAGAACTCGTTGGCTTCGATGGTTTCGGTGACGCGGCGGGGAACTCCGTGGGCACCAGCGGTGAGGACGTCGACGACGGAGGGGCCTTTACCGCCCTTGTTCCAGCCGCCTTCGAATTGGTGTGCAGCAACAGCGCCGCCCCAGAGGAAATCCGGATTGAGTGTCGTGGTCATTTACTTGGCTCCTTCTGCGTGAGTCTGGTTCGAGGACTTGGCTTCAACGGCCATGAGCTCGTTTCCATGAGTGGTACGGGTTGATGGATGGATGATGACATCAGCGAACTTTTTCGTATTCGTGATGATTACTGGCGTAGTGAGGGAATAGCCCGCTTGGGTAATCAATTGAGCATCAAATTCAACCAATAAGTCTCCTTCTTCGACGCGCTGTCCCTTTGTAACGTGACTGGTGAATGGCTTTCCCTTGAGCGCGACCGTGTCTAGGCCGATGTGGACCAGAACTTCAACGCCGTCATCTGAAATGATCCCTACAGCGTGTTTGGATGGAAGGACTGTCGCAACAGTGCCATCGAAGGGCGCGTAAACCTTGTTGTCGGTCGGTTCTACGGCCACGCCCTCGCCCATGGTGCCCTGTGCAAAGACCGGATCGTCCACCTCGTTAAGAGCGAGAACTGTGCCAGTCACAGGGCTTGAGATGTGGAAGACGGTCTCTTTTTGGGAGAGCTGGTTGTGGTATTCAGCGGATGCGGCATCGGAGTCGGGGGAGCTGTCGGTTGCTTCGGCAGGGGCCTCGGCGAGCACATCCGTGAAACCAACAAAGTAGACGCCGATGACGGCTCCGAAGAATGCTACAGCGCAGCCAATAATCTCTCCCATGAGCGAGTTCGTTCCAGGTTCGTAGGCATTCATGATGGTGAGCACGCCAGGTAGTCCTGCATAGACGTATTGCAGGGAACCGAAGAGGGACACCACAATGGCGCCTGCCGCACCCGCGACACAGCCCACAATGAATGGCTTCTTTAGGCGGAGTGTAACGCCATAAATAGCGGGTTCAGTGATGCCGAAGACGCCGGTCAGGGAAGCGGATGCGGCGACCTTCTTCATTTCGGGGCTGCGAGACTTGAGGAAGACTCCGAAGGCCGCTCCAACCTGAGCAATCACCGCAGCGGTCTGGAAGGCCTGGAAGGGGTCTGAGCCATACTGTTCAAAGTTCGCGAGGACCATTGGGGTAACGCCCCAGTGCACACCAAAAATGACGATTACCTGCCAGAAACCACCTACCATGGCTGCGGCGACAGGGGGAGCAACATCGACCAACCAGTTGAAACCGTCTGCAATGAGAATTGCGCCCTGGTTGGATAGAGGGCCAATAATCAGAACAGTGAGTGGCACGGCGATGATGAGGCAGAACAGCGGGGTAAACAGCTGCGTGATGACCTCAGGTAGGTGCTTCCGGAAAAACCTTTCGAGGTAAGACAATCCCCACACGACGAAAAGGGGTGGAAGCACAGTTGAGGTGTATGTGGTCTCGCTCAATCCAAAACCGAAAAGCGAAATGTGTTCGCCCTCGGCCACACGTGAGGCAATGTCGGCCATTTCTGGGGCGACGAGAGCGCCAACGGCGGCGACAGAGATGAATGTGTTGGTCTTGAAGAATTGCGAGGCGGTGATCGCGATGAGGATGGGGAGGAAAGTAAAAGGCGCCCAGCTCATGAGCGAGAAAATCTCGTATGTACCTGTCTCACCAAACTCCGGCCAGGCGGCAGTGATGAGGATGAGCGCACCTTGGATAAGGCCCGCTGCGGCGAGTACGTAAATGAAGGGGGCAAAAACCGCCGACATCATAGCGATGATGCGGTTCATGAGGGTGGGTTTATTGTCCTCGTCATCAATCTGCTGTTCATTAGGATCGATTCCTAGCTGATCAATGGCAGCTTCGTAGACCTCTCCCACGCGGTTGCCGATGACGATTTGGAACTGCCCTCCCTTCTCGACGGTTGTGATGACGCCGGGCAGATTTTCAATCTTGGTGTGGGCGTCTTCGGGAGTGCTCTTCAGGACGAGGCGCAGGCGAGTGGCGCACCGAGCAATTCCTGTGATGTTAGATGGCCCGCCGACCAGAGTGATGATGTCGTGGGCAAGCTTTGGATAATCACGTACCGGGGCGGTCATGATGTCCTCACTTTCGTTCTTAGGCTTTCGAAAAGTCCCAAAACGAAAAAGACTCGCGAGAGCAATGAAGCTGAAGTCCCTTTCGTTAAAGGGGGATTCCGCTTCAGGTTCTTGCCTCTTGCGAGTAACAGGCCTGATAGCCGATATGTGAAACTATAGCCCCTCTTGTGGCAGGGCACAAGAGGGGCTAGTTGTGATGTGGATTAAGCGGCTTTATCGGGAGCGTCGGCTAGCCAGCCGAGGTTGTAAAGGAAGAGTTCAACCTCTGTGAGATCCTCTTCGCTGGGAAAGGAGTTGGTCAGCGCCGCGTAGGACTCTTCGATGTCGGTGCGGGTGGCTGGGACGAGGCCGTGCTTGTGCAGATCTTCGGCGATCTGCGATACCAGCGGCGCCGGGTGCACCGTGTCAAGGTTGATTCCGGTGGCACTCTTGAATTCGTTAGTGATGGCGGAAAGGAATCCGGTCAGGGTATTCATTTGGCTCACCTCTCTATTTCTTGTCGTAATGATGCGGCCGTCCGCATCATGGGGTTAAACCAACTATATAGGTAAAGTTCTCTAAAAGCTAGCTTTCGTTCACGGCGAGTTAACTTTCAGTTAACCTAGCGCGAAATATGAGGTGAGAAACGAGCGCCTTTTAAGCCTCAATGGGCAGCCAGGCGTAGCCATAGGGCCCGAGCTCCACAGGGCCTAGGTCGACGGTCTGATCCGTGAAGTTGTGCAGGCACAACAACTCACCGCGCTGGAATCCCAGCACGCCCGTCTGACCGGTTTCCACGGCTTCGAAAGGCGCGGTGCCGAGTTCCGGATGCGCCTTACGCTGCTGGATTAGGCCGCGGAGGCGGTGGAGGAGCGAGGAGTCGTCGGCAAGCTGCTCTTCCACCGAAACTCCAACGCCACCGACGATGGGCCGGCGCGTCTGGGCAGAGGTGCTGAACCCTGCACCCTCGCCAGGCTCCCACTGCATGGGTGTGCGCACGGCATCGCGGTCGGGCAATTCAGGGGCATCGTTCATGCCAATCTCATCGCCGTAATACAAGAAAGGTGCGCCCGGCAGAGTCATGAGTAGTGAATAAAAAAGCTCAATCTTGCGGTAATCATTCCCCAACAGCGGGGCAAGGCGCCGCGCGATGCCCACGTGGGCACGCATCTGCTCATCCGGCAGGTAGTGCTGATACATGATCGCGCGCTGGTCCTCGTCGACCATCTCGAGGGTCAGCTCGTCGTGGTTGCGCAGGAAGGTGCCCCACTGGCAGCCCTGGGGAAGCTCTGGAAGTTCCGCCATGATGTCGTAGACCGGTGTGGCGTCCCCCAGTGCGAGGGCTTGGTAGAGCCGCGGCATCACAGGGAAGTTGAACACCATGTGGAAGCGATTGCCCGTGCCATAAAACTCCATGGTTTCTTCGGGCGGCTGGTTAGCCTCCGCGATCATGATGGCCTCGGGGTAATTCTCGTCGATGAAGGCGCGGACCTTCTCCACAAACTCGACCGTCTCCGGCAGAGACTCGCCGCCCACCCCATCACGCTCGTACAGGTAGGCGATGGCATCGAGGCGGAAGCCGTCCACACCTTTATCCAGCCAGAAGGAAAGAATCTTGAATACTTCCTCGTGGACCTTCGGGTTGTCGTAGTTCAGGTCCGGTTGGTGCGAGTAAAAGCGGTGGAAGTAGTACTGCTTGCGCTCCGGGTCCCATGCCCAATTCGAGGTTTCCGTATCGGTGAAGATAATGCGGATCTCGGGGTAGCGCAGGGGATCATCGCCCCACACGTAATAGTCGCCGTAAGGGCCTTCCGGATCGGTGCGGGAGGCCTGGAACCACGGATGATCGGTAGAGGTGTGGTTGAAAGCCAAATCCGTCATGAGGCGCATGCCACGAGCGTGAAGTTCGGTGACGAGCTCGTCAAAGTCTTCCATCGTGCCGTAGTCAGGGTGAATGGAGTAGTAGTTGGCGATGTCATAGCCGTCATCGCGCAGCGGGGAAGCATAGAACGGGGAGAGCCACAGGCAGTCCACTCCGAGCCACTTGAGGTAATCCAGCTTCTCAATAACTCCACGTAGCGTGCCAACGCCTTCGCCGTGGGTGTCCTTGTACGAGCCCACGAGGGCCTGGTAGAAGATGGCGTTGTCGTGCCAGGTCATCGGAGATCCTTCCGTTTGGCCCGCCACAGCAGATACTCCGCCAGGCACAGCGCGCCCGCGAGGAGCCCCGGCCAGATGGCGGGGGAGGGGTGAAAAAGATTGAGGACTGCTTGCACCAGCGCCAGGAAGGCAAAGAAGCCAACGAATCCCAGCGCGGTGTCCCACAGCAGTTCACGGCGCATTAGGCCTTGACACCTCCGGCGGTGAGGCCGGCGACGATGCGGTGCTGGAAGATGAGCACCATGATGATGAGCGGAACCGTTACCAGCGCGCCCGCGGCCATGGTGGCGGCATAGGGGTACTCGAAGGCCGAGGGGCCCGAGAAACGCGCGATAGCCACGGTCACCGGCTCAGTAGCAGTGGTGGATAGCTGCTTGGCCAGCATGAACTCGTTCCACGTTGTGATGAAAGCGATGATGGCGGTGGTAAACAGCGCGGGCGCGGCCAGGGGCAGGAGCACGAGGCGGAAAGCTTGACCGCGGGAAGCGCCGTCCACGCGGGCAGCTTCCTCCAGCTCCCAGGGCAGCTGACGGAAGAAGCTCAGCAGCGTATAGACAGTTAGGGGCAGCGCGAAGGAGATATTCGGAATGATCATCGCGCGGTAGGTGCCAATCCACTCGAGGTTGCCAAAGAGCTGGAAAAGCGGGGTCACCAACGCGATGGCCGGGAACATCGAGGCGGCCAGGATAATGCCGGTGACAATACCTTTGCCCGGGAAGTCATAGCGCGCCAGCGCATAGGCGGTGAACACGCCGATGAGGACCGCCACCGCGGTCGTGACCAGGGAGATGATCAAAGAGTTCCCCAGCGCGTTGAGGAAGTCATTGCCCTTGTCCGTTGCCAGCGCATCCCGGAAGTTATCCAAGGTTACGTGCGTGGGCCACGGGGTGGTGTCGAAGGTATGGGACTTGTGCCGCAAGGCGGTGACAACCATCCAGTAGAAGGGCGCGAGTCCCCAGAACATGATGAAGAGGATGCCGAGGTAGTGGCCAAGCTTTTTCATGACTTCTTCTCCTTCTTCTGGCGAGCAGTACCGGAGACATCAGCGCCGAGGAAGCGCACCAAGATGAACGCGACGGTGAAGATAAGCAGGAAGATAAGGGTGGACAGCGCGGAGGCCGAGTTGAAGTGGCCCTGGCGCATGTCCTCCACGACGAGCTGGGAAATGGTGGCCGTGGGCGAGTTGGAAGAGGCGGAGATCATGATGACCGGCAGGTCGTACATGCGCAGCGCGTCCAGCGTGCGGAAGAGGATAGCCACCATGAGTGCTGGCCGCACCAGCGGCAGGGTAATGGTGAAGAAGGTTTGGATGCGGGAGGCGCCGTCCACGCGGGCCGCGTCATAGACATCGCGCGGAATCATCTGCAGGCCCGCCAGGATGAGCAGCGCCATGAACGGGGCTGTCTTCCACACGTCGGCGATGATGACCGCGAGGCGGGCATAAAACGGGTCTGTGGTCCACGCAATGCGTGAGCCGATGAGCGCGTTGATGATGCCGTCCGGCGCGAACATGAACTGCCACAGCTTCGCAGTGACTGCGGTGGGAATGGCCCAGGGGACCAGCACCGCCGCGCGCACGAGACCGCGACCGCGGTATTCGCCGTTCATCACCAGCGCCATGAACATGCCCAAAATCGTTTCCAGGGTCACCGTGACCACGGTGAAGAAGAGCGTGATCTTGAGCGCGGGCCAGAAATCAGTGGCAATGACGCCGTCCGGGCACGCGGTGGCCTGGCCGGTGGCAGACATACAGCGATTGGTGATCCAGTACAGGTAGTTCTCGAGGCCTGCGAATGCGCCTTCCTCGAATACACCCGTAGTCGGGTTAAGCCGCTTGTTGCCCTGGAAGGACAACATCACAGCGCGCACGATGGGATAACCAATGACCACGGCCAGCGCTATCAGCGCCGGCGCGATGAGCGCAGCAACGCGCAGATACTGTCTGCGGGGCTGCGCGGTAGGCGGTGCTCCAGCCATGCGGTGCCTGCCTTTCTGATTCATAGGGGAGGGGGTTCTGTCTCTTATACACATCTGACGCTGCCG
>OJKZ01000842.1_pt1 | contig 11319 bp, 7 predicted proteins | sample 1596791 | NCBI WGS metagenome assembly OJKZ01 (sample SAMEA3904677, study PRJEB24821) | metagenome | biome: Builtin; feature: hospital; material: surface | place: USA | collected 2013-06-04 | reverse complement strand
AATCAGTCATTAATCTATTTCAAACCTTATGTTTTACAAAGAAATAGACAATGGGAATAATGGTTTCTCCATCAGATTTCATTTGACTACACGCCTGAAGCCCGCAATTTTTCAGACGACCTGCAAATCACTCGGGACAGAAAAAGCATGACAGCAGCCGTTTGAATCGCTTAAAATAACAAAGCGTATTCGTTTCTTTTTTAACATATCTTGGATTGGACACACAAATGGCTGACAACTACGTAATTTGGTTTGAAAACCTGCGTATGACTGATGTTGAAAGCGTGGGCGGCAAAAACGCCTCCCTAGGTGAAATGATCAGTCAGTTGACTGAAAAAGGCGTCCGCGTCCCCGGCGGTTTTGCCACTACCGCCGAAGCCTACCGCGCATTCTTGGCGCACAACGGACTGAGCGAGCGTATTTCCGCCGCACTGGCACAACTGGATGTGGAAGATGTCGCCGAACTGGCGCGCGTCGGTAAAGAAATCCGCCAATGGATTTTGGATACGCCCTTCCCCGAACAACTAGATGCCGAAATCGAAACAGCATGGAACAAAATGGTTGCAGACGCAGGGGGCGCGGATATTTCCGTTGCCGTCCGTTCTTCTGCAACCGCCGAAGACCTGCCTGACGCATCGTTTGCAGGTCAACAGGAAACCTTTCTCAATATCAACGGCTTGGAAAACGTCAAAGCAGCCATGCACCATGTATTCGCTTCTTTGTACAACGACCGCGCCATCTCCTACCGCGTTCATAAAGGCTTCGAACACGACATAGTCGCCCTCTCCGCAGGCGTGCAACGCATGGTGCGTTCCGACAGCGGCGCGTCCGGTGTCATGTTCACCCTCGACACCGAATCCGGCTTCGACCAAGTCGTTTTCGTGACTTCATCTTACGGTCTGGGTGAAAACGTCGTACAAGGCGCGGTCAACCCCGACGAATTCTATGTATTCAAACCCACGCTGAAAGCGGGCAAACCTGCCATCCTGCGCAAAACCATGGGTTCGAAACAAATCAAAATGATTTTTACCGACAAAGCAGAAGCCGGTAAATCCGTGATGAACGTCGATGTTCCTGAAGAAGACCGCAACCGCTTCTCCATTACCGACGAAGAAATCACCGAGTTGGCACACTATGCGCTGACGATCGAAAAACACTACGGCCGCCCGATGGATATCGAATGGGGTCGCGACGGCTTGGACGGCAAACTCTACATACTGCAAGCCCGTCCAGAAACCGTGAAATCCCAAGAAGAAGGCAGCCGCAACCTGCGCCGCTTCGATATCAACGGCGATAAAACCGTATTGTGCGAAGGTCGCGCCATCGGTCAAAAAGTCGGTCAAGGCAAAGTCCGCTTGGTAAAAGACGCCTCCGAAATGGATTCTGTGGAAGCAGGCGACGTACTCGTTACCGACATGACCGACCCAGATTGGGAACCGGTAATGAAACGCGCTTCCGCCATCGTTACCAACCGCGGCGGCCGCACCTGCCACGCCGCCATCATCGCGCGCGAACTGGGTATTCCTGCCGTAGTCGGCTGCGGCGACGCAACCGAATTGCTGAGCAACGGTCAAGAAGTTACCGTATCCTGCGCCGAAGGCGATACAGGCTTCATCTATTCCGGCCTGCTGGACGTACAAATCACCGACGTTGCCTTGGACAATATGCCCAAAGCGCCGGTTAAAGTCATGATGAACGTCGGCAACCCCGAACTCGCATTCAGCTTCGCCAACCTGCCGAGCGAAGGCATCGGCTTGGCACGCATGGAATTCATCATCAACCGCCAAATCGGCATCCACCCGAAAGCCTTGTTGGAATTTGACAAACAAGACGATGAATTGAAAGCGGAAATTACCCGCCGCATCGCCGGCTACGCCTCCCCTGTCGACTTTTACGTCGATAAAATCGCCGAAGGCGTGGCGACATTGGCCGCATCGGTTTATCCTCGTAAAACCATCGTCCGTATGTCCGATTTCAAATCCAACGAATACGCCAACTTGGTCGGCGGCAGCATTTACGAACCGCACGAAGAAAACCCGATGCTGGGCTTCCGCGGTGCGGCGCGTTATGTCGCCGAAAGCTTCAAAGAATGCTTCGCGCTCGAATGCAAAGCCCTCAAACGCGTCCGTGACGAAATGGGTCTGACCAACGTCGAAATCATGATTCCGTTCGTCCGCACTTTGGGCGAAGCCGAAGCTGTTGTCAAAGCTTTGAAAGAAAACGGTTTGGAACGCGGCAAAAACGGCCTGCGCCTGATTATGATGTGCGAACTGCCGAGCAACGCGGTATTGGCAGAACAATTCCTGCAATACTTCGACGGCTTCTCCATCGGCTCCAACGACATGACCCAACTGACCCTCGGCCTCGACCGCGACAGCGGCTTGGTGTCCGAATCATTTGACGAACGCAACCCTGCCGTCAAAGTGATGCTGCATTTGGCAATCTCTGCCTGCCGCAAGCAAAACAAATACGTCGGTATCTGCGGTCAAGGTCCGTCAGACCATCCGGACTTTGCCAAATGGTTGGTTCAAGAAGGCATCGAAAGCGTTTCCCTGAATCCGGATACCGTCATCGAAACTTGGCTGTATTTGGCTAATGAGTTGAATAAATAAGATTTTTTTATAAAGTCTAAAAATCCCCCATCCCGAAAGCGGACGGGGGATTTGTTTTAACTATCCAACGGCAGATATAATTTGACTTTATTTTACGCTGAATAAAATATGCTTCTAATCAAAAAGATAAAATTCTGCGGCCATTTGGCATTCATAAAACATCTCGAAAGCCGATGAACCTTCACCCAGATAAAGCGTCTGAAGACAATTCATTCACTGATTTTTATTAAATAGACATATGATGAACAACATTCCTATTTTTCAGACGACCTTCAAACGACTAAGCCCTTTCTGCCTGGCACTTTTTTTGGCTGCCTGCGCCGGAAGCGGTTCACCGACAGGCAGAGTCCCGGACGGATATTACAGAGTTAAGTCCGGCGACACACTATCCCAAATTGCCAAACGCCACGGCCAAAGCATCCATACATTGGCATCTTGGAACAACCTGCAAGACACCTCTAAAATCGAAGTAGGTCAAGTCTTACGCGTCCGACGCAATACGCGCCCTATTTCCCAATCAAAGCAAGCAACTCAGGCCGTCGCACCGATCAACCGCTTGAACTTACAATGGCCTGTTGAAAACGGACGCAACTCCGTTATCAAGCAATACAACGGAACAACCAATAAAGGCATCGATATAGCAGGCACACCCGGAGAACCTGTAAAATCCGCAGCTGCGGGGAAGGTATTGTATGTCGGAGAAGAAGTACGGGGTTACGGCAAACTGATTTTAATCAGCCACAATGATTATGCGATTACAGCCTATGCACATAATGATGCCTTACTGGTACAAAAAGACCAGCAGGTTGCAGCCGGTCAGCAGATTGCAACGATGGGCAGCACAGACACTGACAGCGTAAAGCTGCATTTCGAAGTCCGTCTGAACGGCAAAGCCGTCAATCCTATGCCATACTTGCCCAATTAACATCCTCAAACTTCAAAAGGTCGTCTGAATACTCTCTTCCGACTTTCAGACGACATTTGTAGCTCCGCATAAGTTTATCGGAATGCCGCCATCTATCTCCCATCCAACTACTTTTTCCAAGCCGGAGCGGACAGATGTGGCAACCGTTTTGCAATGATTTCACTATATTATCCAGTCAATCAAACATTGTGATATACTAGCCAGCTAATTTTCCTGCCTTTTGCAAGCAACGGACGATAAAAGCCCCGATGGGTCGGAGCCGCTTTTGCAGTCATCATTGGTAAAAGGATTCCCATTTTTTATTTAACACAACAAATTAAGGTCTTACGATGAGCGTAACTGTCGAAACTTTAGAAAACTTGGAACGCAAAGTAGTGCTGTCTCTGCCTTGGTCCGAAATCAACGCAGAAACCGATAAAAAACTGAAACAAACCCAGCGCCGTGCAAAAATCGACGGTTTCCGTCCGGGTAAAGCCCCTTTAAAAATGATTGCCCAAATGTACGGTGCAAGCGCTCAAAATGATGTCATCAACGAAATGGTCCAACGCCGCTTCTACGATGTTGCCGTTGCCCAAGAATTGAAAGTTGCCGGCTATCCGCGTTTCGAAGGCGTTGAAGAACAAGACGATAAAGAATCCCTGAAAATCGCTGCGATTTTCGAAGTGTTCCCTGAAGTCGTTATCGGCGATTTGTCTGCACAAGAAGTCGAAAAAGTAACCGCTTCCGTCGGCGATGCCGAAGTGGACCAAACCGTAGAAATCCTGCGCAAACAACGCACCCGCTTCAACCATGTTGAGCGCGAAGCCCAAAACGGCGACCGCGTCATCATCGACTTCGAAGGCAAAATCGACGGCGAACCTTTCGCCGGCGGCGCATCCAAAAACTACGCCTTCGTATTGGGCGCAGGTCGAATGTTGCCTGAATTTGAAGCCGGCGTAGTCGGCATGAAGGCAGGCGAAAGCAAAGACGTTACCGTCAATTTCCCTGAAGACTACCACGGTAAAGACGTTGCCGGTAAATCCGCTGTCTTCACCATCACATTGAACAACGTATCCGAACCCACCCTGCCCGAAGTTGACGCTGACTTCGCTAAAGCATTGGGTATCGCCGACGGCGACGTTGCCAAAATGCGCGAAGAAGTGAAGAAAAACGTGGGCCGCGAAGTTGAGCGCCGCGTAAACGAACAAACCAAAGAATCTGTAATGAACGCGCTGCTCAAAGCCGTAGAGCTGAAAGCGCCTGTTGCTTTGGTAAATGAAGAAGCCGCCCGCTTGGCAAACGAAATGAAACAAAACTTCGTCAACCAAGGCATGGCTGACGCTGCCAACTTGGATCTGCCTTTGGACATGTTCAAAGAGCAAGCCGAACGCCGCGTATCTTTGGGTCTGATTTTGGCCAAACTGGTTGAAGAAAACAAACTGGAACCGACTGAAGAGCAAATCAAAGCCGTTGTTGCCAACTTCGCAGAAAGCTACGAAGATCCTCAAGAAGTGATCGACTGGTACTACGCAGAGCCTTCCCGCCTGCAAGGTCCGACTTCTTTGGCAGTAGAAAGCAACGTCGTTGATTTCGTTTTGGGCAAAGCCAAAGTAACCGAAAAAGCTTTGTCTTTTGACGAAGTGATGGGCGCACAAGCCTAATCATCTTCAAAAGGTCGTCTGAAACAGGCAACTTGAAAGCACCAAAGCATCCCTTTGGTGCTTTCGCAACATTGACAGGAGACAAAAATGTCCTTCGATTTCAATAATTACCTCGTTCCCACCGTTATCGAACAAAGCGGCCGCGGCGAGCGTGCATTTGATATTTACTCGCGCCTTTTAAAAGAGCGCATCGTATTTTTGATCGGCCCGGTAACCGACGAGTCCGCCAATTTGGTGGTTGCCCAGCTGTTGTTTTTGGAGAGTGAAAATCCGGACAAAGATATTTTCTTCTACATCAACTCTCCCGGTGGTTCGGTAACGGCAGGCATGTCGATTTACGACACCATGAATTTCATCAAGCCCAACGTCTCCACTTTGTGCTTGGGACAAGCGGCAAGCATGGGCGCATTCCTGCTCTCGGCAGGCGAGAAAGGCAAACGCTTCGCCCTGCCTAACAGCCGTATTATGATCCACCAGCCTTTAATCAATGGCGGTTTGGGCGGTCAGGCATCCGATATTGAGATTCATGCCCGCGAGCTTTTAAAACTCAAAGAAAAGCTCAACCGCCTGATGGCGAAACACTGCGGACGCGACTTGGCAGATTTGGAACGCGACACCGATCGCGATAACTTCATGTCTGCCGAAGAAGCCAAAGAATACGGCTTGATTGACCAAGTTCTGGAAAATCGCGCTTCTTTGCAAGTTTAAATGTTTTCGCAAAAATTAAAGGTCGTCTGAAAACTGTTTAAAGGTTTTCAGACGACCTTTGCCTTGTTATAAAATCCTTTTATCGACCCACTAATATGGAACCCATATTTTTTACTCAGCCTTTTAACGGCGTATCGCCGTTCAAACTGCGGTGCGGCTTCACAGTGTTATAGAAATTAACAAAGCGGCACAACTCCTTTCGCCGGTGTTCCGGACTGTCAAACAACTGTTTCTCATGCCACATCTCCATCAGGGTGCGGATAACCCGTTCCGCCTTACCGTTGGTCTGCGGACGGGCAACCCGGGTAAACTTTTGACCAATCCCGTTCTCATAACAGGCCACACCGAAAGCATGGTTGGCCGAGCCTTTGTATTCCGTACCGTTGTCGGAGTAAACGCACTCAATCAGGTATGGACAGGGATCAATCAGGTGTTCGGTCAGAAACTTGGCGGCACTGTCTGCGGTTTTGTCCGGCAAAATGGCGGCGTATAGCTCCCTTGAGAAATCGTCGATGGCGACAAACAGGTAATCCCGCTTATCGGCGGCTTTCTGCCCTTTGAGCAGCGGCAGCCGTTTGGTATCGAGATGTACCAGCTCTCCGGGGTAGGATTTATTGTAGCGTTTGGCCTGCTTTTTGAGTTTTTCCTGAATGCTGCATTCTACCTTGGCTAGGCGTTTCATTCCGTACTTTGCCTGTTTGAAACGGTTGTTGGTACTGGTTTGGGGTTTGAGCAGTCTGCCTCTTGCGGCTTTAAGTGCGCGGTAAATGGTGACGCGGCTGACTTGGTAGCGGCGTGCCAGGGAGGTGACGCTTTCCTTCCCCTGCGTGTAGGCCAGCCAAATGGCTTGGCGGTGGTGTGGGGTGAGACGGGTGTTTTTGTGCATGTTCATGTTTCAGTATTCTCCTGGAAATACTGTAAGCAATGCTGCTGGTTTCTATCCAATACCTGTCCCGGCACTGCACCATCGCCAAACAGCTAAACTGCCACAAAAGCACCATCAGCCGCGAAATCAAACGGCACCGTACCCAAGAGCGGCAATACAGTGTCGAAAAAGCACAACGGCAAAGCCGTCTTACCAAACAGCGCAAGCGAAAACACTATAAGCTCCATTCGCAACTGACTCAGCACATCGACACCCTTATCCGCCGCAAACCCAGTCCTGAACAAGTATGCGCCTACCTGCGCAAACACCACTAAATCACGCTCCATCACAGCACCGTTTACCGCTACCTCCGCCAAGACAAAAGCAACGGCGGCACTTTGTGGCAACACCTCAGAATATGCAGCAAACCCTACCGCAAACGCTACGGCAGCACATGGACCGGAGGCAAAGTGCCCAACCGCGTCGGCATAGAAAACCGCCCTGCTATCGTCGACCAAAAAAACCGCATCGGCGATTGGGAGGCCGACACCATCGTCGGCAAAGATTAGAAATTGGCTGCGAAACGCCAAGTGTTTTATTCTTGAATCTGTTTCAATCACCGGTACCATAGTTGTTGCACTTGAAATCCGAATCCCAGGACCTTTTACCAAATCTTATTCGACGGTTTCAGATAGCGTCCGTCATCAAACGTATTAATCCACTGCGGCCTTAACGCAATAAAAATAGCAACAGTAATACCGCTTAAAAACGCTTCCGCCCATGCAATGAGGAAAAACACGGGAAATGCCGTACTCCACAATGTCGTTTCAGGAAAAGCCCGCACCCTGTCCAATATGCCGACCAAGATACCCCCGGTCAGCAGCATGCCCGCTGCGGATGCTAAAAAACCATTGACGAAAATGAAGATAAAAATATTGGCGGGAAGCCGGTTGACCCAGGCACGCGACAGCAAATTGACCGCCAGCGCAGGCAAAAACAACGCAAGCGCATTGACCGGATAAGCCTGCCAATCTGAGCCGAATATCCAAACATAGGGCAAATACAGCAACGCACAGACCCAAAATGCCAGCGGTACGCCGAGCATCAGGGCAATCAGGTTGACCGCCAAAAGATGGTAACTCATCCCCGCAAGCTGCCCGCCGTCAGGGGTGGCATTCAAGCTCCAGACCGACGCCAAAATAATCCCTGCCAATGCGGCAGCCGAGCCATGTTTTCGAAAATCACGATAAGCCTGCGGTGCGGATAATGCCAACAATAAAACCAACACGCACCACGCAGCAGCCAAAATCAAACCCGAAAACCATCCCGTTTGGAAAAGCATATATCCTCAATGTTTAAAAAGCGTTTCAGACGACCTGATTATAGTGGATTCGCACAACCGAAAGGAAACAAAGCCTTGTCGGTTTTGTTTCATCCTGAAAAGCGTTAGAATAACGGACTTTGCTTTTTTGACTCGGGAAAATTTCAATATGTTGTGGAGCGTGCTGATTATTATTTTATTGCTTGCCATCGGCATCGTGTTTTTACTGCACAAAAAACAAGAACAGGATTGGGAACGCGAGCTGGTTCGCCTGAAACGCGGCAGGGATTTTGACGAAAATCCGGACGCAGCATACGAACTTGCGGAAGAAGCAAAAACCGCAGGCAACAAAACCATCGCCCGCCTGCGTCTTTTGGCTGTGCAACACGACTACAAGAAACGTACGCAAACGCTTTCAGACGACTCCTCTTTCTCTCCAAGCTCGCTGGCGGAGGCTATGGGCGCATTCCAAGTTTCCCCTTCCGTACAAGAAGATGCGGCAGATTCATCGCCCGCATACGAAACGTCGTCTGAAACCGATTTCGAGCCGGAATACCTCCACGAGCCTGAATTTCCCCAAACACCCGACACCCCCCCAAAAAAAGTCCGTCCAAATGCCCACAAACCTGAGCAATATCCGGAAATCGTACCGTTCGAAACGTCCGATACGCCGGAATATACGCCCGGCTTGGTAACAGGCGGTGCCTTCGAAGAGATTACTTTGGAAGAAGCCACCCGCTCGCTGACTGAAGCTGCCGTCCAAGAATGGGAAGAGCATCAAACCGCCAAACAAAACCCCGTTGCCATCACTACTGAAAGCGAACCGGAAATCCGTTTGGTACGGACATCGGTTACACCGATGAAAGGTTTGGAAGTCATTGATTTCAACGACCCTGTCTTACGCCGTACGCGCGAACGCGTCAAATCTTATGTGGATAGCATCCATCTGGAAAAAGCCGGCCGTCCCCATATCGAAACGGCACAAACCGCTTTGCGTACTGCCGAACGTGAATCCATCCCCTCTACGGCCAACTATTACGGTCAAAAAGACGAAATCAACGTCATCGACATCCAAAACAATCTCGCCATGCGCCGTGCCGCTCGCGACAAACTTGCAGCAGCCGTTGCCCCTGTGCGCGGATACCAACCTCAAATTATTGAAGATGAAGATATTTTTGCCAATCTGAAACTGCCCGCAAACCGCCGCCGAACGCTCAAGCACTCCGAAGCTGCCGCAGAAAAAATGACCCGTCGTCAACTGTCTCAACAAGAAGCAGAAAGTGTTGAACAATCAACGGCGAAATCCACCTCATCCTTTACAGCAAGAAGCCAAGCTCCTGTTCTCAGCCGAAAAACGGCGGTTCCCGCCAAACTGTCCCGCGCCGTTCGTGAAAACACTTTCATCTCTCGTCCGCCCGCTCCTGACGCAACCGTTATCGAACCACCTCCCGTACCGCCCGTACCGGCACCTGCGGTCGATATTCCGAACCCGCCCCAATTCGATTTACCCGAAAACAAAATCGATATTCCCGAACCGCCCGTGTTCCGTAACCATCCGTCCGTTTCCGTATTTGAGTCGGAAGTTAACGCACACATCAGCAACAATCCGGAAATCTCTATACATGATTACCTGATTCGCGAATCGGCAAGCGACACAATTAATGACGTTGATTCCAAAGCAGACAACGATACCGTGGATGTATTCGGACACGACCTGCCACACGAGCAAACGTCGTCTGAAAACATTGAAACCAATGAAACACCATGGTTTGACGGCGACGATGATTGGGACGCGGCTTCAGACGACCTCACCGCCCCGCAGACGAACAGCATCCATCTGCCGACTACCGCCCTGCTCCTTCCGCCCCAATTCGACCCGGCTGCCACACAGACCGAAGAAGAATTGTTAAACAACAGCATCACCATCGAGGAAAAGCTGGCGGAATTCAAGGTCAAAGTCAAAGTCGTGGACTCTTATTCCGGTCCGGTGATTACACGTTACGAAATCGAACCTGATGTCGGCGTGCGCGGCAATTCGGTCATGAACCTCGAAAAAGACCTTGCCCGTTCGCTCGGTGTTGCCTCTATCCGCGTCGTCGAAACCATACCCGGTAAAACCTGCATGGGCTTGGAGCTGCCGAACCCGAAACGCCAAATGATACGCCTGAGCGAAATCTTCAATTCGCCCGCGTTTGCCGAATCCAAATCCAAGCTGACGCTCGCGCTTGGTCAGGACATTACCGGTCAGCCCGTCGTTACCGACTTGGCCAAAGCACCGCATTTGCTGGTTGCGGGTACGACCGGTTCGGGCAAATCGGTCGGCGTTAACGCCATGATCCTGTCCATGCTTTTCAAGGCGACGCCTGAAGACGTGCGCATGATTATGATTGACCCGAAAATGCTGGAATTGAGCATTTACGAAGGCATTCCGCACCTGCTCGCGCCTGTCGTTACCGATATGAAGCTGGCGGCCAATGCGCTCAACTGGTGCGTCAACGAAATGGAAAAACGCTATCGTCTGATGAGCCATGTGGGCGTTCGCAACCTTGCTGGCTTCAATCAAAAAATCATGGAAGCTGCCGCACAAGGCATGAAAATTGCCAACCCGTTCAGCCTGACGCCCGACAATCCCGAACCTTTGGAAAAACTGCCGTTTATCGTCGTCGTGGTTGACGAATTTGCCGACCTGATGATGACCGCAGGCAAGAAAATCGAAGAACTGATTGCCCGCCTTGCCCAAAAAGCCCGTGCGGCAGGTATTCATTTGATCCTTGCCACGCAACGCCCCAGCGTCGATGTCATCACAGGTCTGATCAAAGCCAACATCCCGACACGCATCGCTTTCCAAGTATCCAGCAAAATCGACAGCCGTACGATTCTCGACCAAATGGGCGCAGAAAACCTGCTCGGACAAGGCGATATGCTGTTCCTGCCGCCCGGTACAGGCTATCCGCAACGTGTCCACGGCGCATTCGCTTCAGACGACGAAGTACACCGCGTAGTCGAATATTTGAAACAATTCGGCGAACCCGATTACATCGACGATATTCTGATGAGCGGCACAACCGACGATTTGCCGGGTATCAGCCGCAGTAGCGACAGTGAAGTTGACCCGATGTATGACGAAGCCGTTTCCGTCGTTCTAAAAACGCGCAAAGCCAGCATCTCGGGCATCCAGCGTCAATTACGCATTGGCTACAACCGCGCCGCCCGCCTGATTGACCAAATGGAAGCAGACGGCATCGTTT
>OJKZ01000840.1_pt1 | contig 11325 bp, 11 predicted proteins | sample 1596791 | NCBI WGS metagenome assembly OJKZ01 (sample SAMEA3904677, study PRJEB24821) | metagenome | biome: Builtin; feature: hospital; material: surface | place: USA | collected 2013-06-04 | reverse complement strand
CGGGGAGGGGGTGCAAGGGGGAGCCCGATGAGGGACCATGCGGAAGGTCCCTTGGGGCTCCCCCTTGGAACGAAGATTCAATTGTAAATAGAAATTAATTACTAAATGATTAGGTTACGAAGAAAAACAGTAAATAAAACATAATATTAATTATAAAGTAATAAAAATTGGGATTCTTAAGGGGATAAATCCCCTTAAGCTATCTCGCTTTCGCTCGAGTGCTCCGCACGGGTCCTCTCCGAGCCGGACGGGCTTATTTATGATATGGTTCCCCACTTATTATCCTATGGGCCCTATATATCTGTTCCATTAATATCACCCTCATTAGTTGGTGAGGGTAGGTCATTTTTCCGAAGGAGATTCTACTGTTGGATCTTTTTAGGATGTTTTCTCCTAGGCCGTTTGATCCTCCTATTACTAGGACTAGGTCTCTGCCGGCTCCTTGGATTTTTTCCTTTTGGATTAGTTTGGCGAAGGCTATGCTGTCTAGGGCTTTGCCTTGTATTTCTAGGGTTATAACGTAGGAGTCTTCTTTGATTTTGGCTAGAATTTTTTCGCCTTCTTTGTTTTTGATTTGGTTTATTTCCTTTTCTGATAGGTTTTCAGGGGCTTTTTCGTCCGGAACTTCTACTATTTCTACTTTGTTGTAGGCTTTCATTCTTTTGAGGTATTCGGCTAGGGCGTCCTGGTAGAATTTCTCTTTTATTTTGCCTACTGCTATGATTTTGATGAGCATTAGTTTTGGTTTTGGGTGTAGGTGTCGAATGAGTCTCTGATTTTGCTGAAGCCTTCTTCTGCTAGGACTTGTAGGACTATGTCTTTGATGTCGCTTGTCCTATGGACTCTTTGGTTGTCTAGGTGTTCATTGCCTGCTAGGAGCTTTTTTCCTATATCTTTTAGGATCATTGCTAGGTCTGATGTGTTTAGTTGCATGCCTGACTGGTCTGCGGCGTTTTTGATGGATCTGGCGATTTTGTCTGGGTCGTATTTTTCAAGATTGCCTGACCTTTTGACTACGTATTCGTCCTTACCATTTATCATGTCCATGATTTGATCTAGGGGTAGGTTTTTTGCAATTTGACCTAGGTCTAGGTCTATGATGTTGTTGTCTTTTAAAAAGTCGCCTAAGAGACTTAATATTTTTTCTGTCATGATTACCTTCCTTTATATATTTGTTCTTGCTTTATTTATACCCAATTTTCCTTTGTTTTATTTGACTGTTTCTTTGTTTAAATATGTCTTTAATAAAAATACTAGACCTAGGGGTAGGCTATAGGTTTTTGTTTGATTTACCATGTTTAGGCCTATATTGTTTTGGGAATATTTGAAGCCTAGTTCATTTTTATATCTTTTTGTGAATACTTGATAAGATTTGGCTTTGGTGTTTATATTTGATTTGACTTCTATTGGTATTACTTTCCCATCATCTTCAATTAAGAAGTCTAGTTCTGCTGAATTTTCAGATTTCCAGAAGTATGTTTTGTAGGATCTATTTATCAATTCATTATTTACATAATTTTCTGTTAATGAGCCTCTAAAGCCACCTGTTTCTTCGGATTTTTCTACTAATGATCTGAGTGTGAAGTTGGCCTTTCTTGATAGGAGTCCTACGTCTGCTAGATATATCTTATAGTAGGAAGAATCGCTGTAGACTGAGAGGGGGATTTGTGGATTTTCTATTTTGGGCACTAAGTATATTAAGCCTGCATCTATGAGCCAGCCTATGGATTTTTCTAGGTCTTTGGCTCTGGCTGATTTTTTAACTCTGGAAAATACGAATTTATTGTTTTCTTGGGCAAGTTGCTCAGGGATTGACCTCCATATGAGCTCTATATTTACTAGCTCGCTTTTTGGGCTATGTCTTGAGAAGTCATTTTCATAGCCTCTTAATATATTATCTTGGATTTGATTGACTTCTAGAAGATTCTCATTGTTTTTCCGTGATTTTACCGCTTCTGGCATGCCTCCTACTAGGAGATAATTAGTATATTGCCTATTTAATTCATCTAAGATGTAGGTTGGAAGTGGTGCTGATAGGTCATAGGATTTTAAGGAGTCTATTAGGCTTGTTTGATTATTGGCCCAGAGAAACTCCTTGAAGCTCATAGGGTACATTTCTAACATATCTACCTTGCCTACTGGAAATGACGCTCCTTCTGCTCTGATTGATACGCCAAGCAAGGATCCAGCTCCTACTACTGCTAGGTCTGGCATGTCTTCATAAAAATATTTCAAAGATGTTATAGCTTTGGGATTGAATTGTATTTCATCTATTACTAGGAGTGTTTCTTCTGGTATTATTTCAGGAATTACTAACATATTCGCTATGTCTCTTATTATCCTCTTGGTGTCATAGTTAAAGGAAAATATTTCAGATATGTGAGGATCTCTTTCTAGGTTTATATAGACAAAATTTTTGAAGTATTCTTCTCCAAATTTCTTTAATATATATGTTTTGCCGCACTGCCTAAGACCTGTTAAAATAAGAGGTTTTCGAGTACTCTTTTCTTTCCAGTTTAGGAGTTTTTCTATTATTTCTCTTTTCATTTTGTCCTCCTAGTATAATAATATATTATTCCTATGGTTTTTGCAAGAATTTCGTTATTATTCCTATTGTTTTTGCAGATATTTTTGAATTATTCATATCCTTTTCGAGATAATTTATGAATTATTCATATCCTTTTTGCAAAAGTCGCTAAAAAAAGAGACCCGCAGGTCTCTTAGTTTTATAATTGGCTTGGGTCTAGGTTGAAGGTGTCCCATTCTGATAGGTCGCCTGCTTGGAAGCCTTTTTGGTACCATCTTACTCTTTGCTCGCTTGTGCCGTGGGTGTAGGATTCTGGGACTACGTAGCCCTGGCCTTTTTTCTGGATGGCGTCATCTCCTATGACCCAGGCTGTGGATATGGCCTCGTCTATGTCGCCTTCATCTAGGTAGCCTTTATCGTGTTGGTATCTGGCTACTACTCCTGCTAGGTAGTCTGCCTGGAGCTCTAGGCGGACTGTGAGGGCGTTTCTTTCTTTTTCTGGTAGCTTTTGCATGAGCTTTTGGTATTGGTCCATGATGCCTGTAACATTTTGGACATGGTGGCCGATTTCATGGCTTATGACGTAGGAAACTATGAAATCTCCGTTTTTGGCTCCGAAATCATTGACCAGACTATTGAAGAAGGATAGGTCCATGTAGACTTTATTGTCTACTGAGCAATAAAAGGGGCCGGTGCCTGCTTGGGCAAAGCCACAACCGGTGTTGATGGCATCTTTGAATATATCCATCTTGGCTGGTGTGTAATTGATTCCTTCCTTACCGAGGATTTCGCTCCAGGCATCTTCTGTATCGGCTAGGACTACGGCTGAGTATTCGTAGAGGTCTTTTTCCGCCTGGGTCATGACGTATTCTTCTTGCTGGGTCTGTGGGGCTGTCTTTGTTGTGGATTCTAGGGCTGTGAATGGGTCGCCTGTGATTAAAAATATGACGAGGGCAAGGATTATTCCTCCCCCACCTAGGGCCAGGCCGCCACGCCCACCAACTCGGCCAGCATTGTTTATATTTCCACTTTGTCGTCTACCTTTCCATTTCATAAATTTCTCCTTTTTGTGTATATAATATAGATACCCAAGTTTGGGGTGAATTATTGGAGGAGTTGATATGAATGGGTTGCAATTTGGATTTAATGAGCCTTCGAATATAGTGGCATGTCGTGATTGGGTTATCCTTAATTTAGTGCCTAGATGGACCGGTGTAGATACAAATCTCATTACATACTCTACTGATGAGACCTCTCGTCGCTACGCTCTGTCGAGGTGGGGATATTGTGAGTCCGTAGTTTTTCGTTAGTTACTTATAATTATTTAAAGGAAATATTATAATAAGGAATCTTAATAAAGTCAGAAACCGACTCCCCTTCCATTTCGAGCCAGAGCGAGAAATCTCATGGTTCTCTTTATTGAGAGTTCTGTATTTACATCGGTGATTCGTTTCTGCTTAATTCAGTACTTACATGGCCCGATGTAGTTACTAATCCCTATATAGAAAGAACCATGAGACCTCTCGTCGCTTGCGCTCTGTCGAGGTGGGAATGTTTTTTCCTACAGTTTGTGTAAATTCATAAATGATTTCTTATATAGATATAAATCACATATCCTCGAATAAAAAGTAAATGACAAGCAGCCATCCCATTTCGAACTTTGTGAGAAATCTCATGATTCTTTATGTCGAGGGTTTTGTGGGTACATCGATGATCGGTTTGTATAGCCTTTGAATATAGAGGCATATCGTTCTTAGAATATTGCTTTTTTGGCTAATTCATCTGCTAGGTCGTTGTATTTGTCGTTTGAGTGGCCTTTTACTTTTACAAAGCCTATTTGTATTTTTTCTCTGGCTTCTCTTATGAAGGCTTGGTAGGACTGGGTTAGGGTGTTGTTTGCTTTCCATTCTCCTTCTGCCCAGCTGGCTATGCCTTGGTAGTCGTGGTGGATTATGATTTTTTTGTAGGATTTTTCTAGGGCTTTTTCTATGGCTAGTTCTGCCGCTTTTACTTCTCCTGCTACGTTTCTGTGGATGTAGAAATCGTCTTGGTAGGCTTTATTGAAGGTTTCTTCTTTATCGTCTTTGATTAGGACTACTCCTGCTCCGTAGGTTTTTTCTTTGAGGTTGAATGACCCGTCTACGTAGGCTATGACTGTGTCCTTATCTATTTTTATTTCTTTTTTCTCATTTGCTAAATAGTCTAGGGCTTCTTCTTTTGTTTTGAAGGATTTGTAGGTGGCGTTTGGGTAGCCTTTTACTTCTTTTAAACAAGAATCCCAGGATGTGTAGATCCCAGGATTTCTGCCTTTTTTTACTGCGTAATATTTCATATTGTGTCTTTGTTGACCCAGTAGGTTACTGTGCCTGGTCCAACTGTGAATACTCCGTTTCCGTTTTCATCTATGGTTATGTCTTCGTTTTTGCCTGATAGGTCGGTGTAGGTGGCGCCAGCTTCCTCTTCACCTACGAACATTTGCTTTTCTGCCATGTCTTTGATTGAAACTAGGACTGCTAGTGGCTTATGGCTTTCATCTCCTCTTCTTACCCATCCAATTACTGATGGATGGTCGAAGTAGTCGTCTTGTTCGCCGTAGTTGTAGGATTTCCTTACTTGCATCATATTATCGAGCATGTCTTTTAATGGTTCAGTTTTATGCTCTCCTATTAGGCCGTAGTAGTCTCCTGCAAAGAGGCATGGGTAGCCGTCTTTTCTGAATAGGATTAGGGCGTAGGCTATTTCTTTGAACCACTCTTCTACCCATGAGTCTAGGGATTGACCTGGTTGGCTGTCGTGGTTGTCGACGAAGGTTACTGCCTGGGCTGGGAAGTCTTTGACTATTGTGTTGTCGAAGATTTTTCTCATGTCGTAGTTGCCCATGGATTTGCTGGCTTCGTTCATGTGGAAGTGAAGGGGTACGTCAAAGAGGTCGATCCTGTAGTCTGAATTGTCTAGGTAGGATTCGATGGCTCCTGTGTCATATTGCCAAAATTCTCCAAATAGGTAGAACTTGTCTGCGCCCTTTTTTTGCATTACATATTTGGATAGGTCGTAGATGAAGTCGCCTGATATGTGTTTGAGAGCGTCGTATCTGAAGCCATCAACCTTGGTTTCTTCTGTGAACCAGTCGACCCATTTAAATATTTCTTCTCTTACTTCTGGGTGGGTGTGGTCTATGTCGCAGTTCATGAGGTAGTCGAAGTTGCCTTTTTCTTTGGATACATCTTCGTCCCAATATTTGCCATCGCCTAGGATTCTGTAGATGGCTGATGTTTCGGTTTTGGCATCGTAGTCGACTCCTGTGAAGTGGTAGTAGTGCCATACCATGTCTGAGTATTTACCTTTTCTGCCTTTGAAGTCAAAGCCTGTCCAGGCTTCTATTTCCATTTCTCCTGATACGTCTTCTTCTCTATTGTTTTGATCTACCATGACTGCCTTGAAGTTTTCCTTGAAGTCTGCATTGCCTTTGTGGTTTAGGACTACATCTGCGTAGGATTTGATTCCTGCTGCGTGAAGGTCTTCGATGGCCTTGATTAGTTCGTCTTTTGTGCCGTATTTGGTTCTGATGGTGCCTTTTTGGTCAAATTCGCCTAGGTCCCAGAGGTCGTAGATTCCGTAGCCTACGTCCATGTCTCCCCCACCCTTGCACATTGGTGGGAGCCAAAGGGCGTCTATACCTGCCTTTTTGAGGTCTTTGGCTGATTTGCTTAAGTTTTTATAAAAGGAACCGTCTCCATTTGTATCCCATTCAAAGGATTGCATCATTATTTCGTTGGCCATTTTTACTCCTTGCAAATGTCTATTGACTTGCTTGCGCCTATCCTGTCTGCTCCTGCTTCGATTAGGGATAGAGCTTCTTCTCTGGTGTGGATGCCGCCACTTGCCTTTACTTTGATCTTGCCTTCTACTGCTTCTTTCATTAGCTTGATGTCAGCGACACTTGCTCCTCCTGTTGAAAATCCTGTGGAGGTTTTGACGAAGTCTGCTCCTGCATTTAGGGCTAGCTTGCAAGCTTTGATTTTTTCATCTTCTGTTAGTAGGCAGGTTTCTATGATTACCTTGAGGATATTTTCTCCTATGGCTTCTTTGATGGCTCTGATTTCATCTTCTACATAGAAGTAGTCTTCTGATTTGAGCCTGCCAATATTGATTACCATGTCTATCTCGCTTGCCCCATCTCTGATGGCTTCTTTTGCCTCAAAGACTTTTGCATCTTTGGTCATGGCTCCTAGTGGAAAGCCTACTACTGCTGCAATTTTGATGTCTTTGTTATAATCTCTTATAAATTTGACATAGGAAGAATTTACGCAAACTGAATAGAAGTCGTGGGCTACTGCTTCGTCTACTAGTTTTTTGATTTGGTCAAAGGTCGCATCTGCCTTTAGATTGGTGTGGTCTATATATTGGTTAATTTTCATCATTTCCTCCGTATTCTATGAGGGCAAGGGTTAGGTCATCTGCCATTTGCTGCCAATTGAAGTCTCTTATATTTTGATAGAGGGCTTGTATATCGCCTTTTTTGGAAAATTCTTCTCTGAGCCTTTCTAGGCCATATTCCTTGCCATTTTCATTTTTTGCTTCTATTGTTCCATCTGTGAAGAATAATATCTTGTCATTTTCTTCTAGTTTTAGGGTTTTTTCTTTATATTTATCAGCCTCTATTATATTTGATATCATCCTGCCACTTACAAGGAGATAATCAGCTATTTTCTCGCTTTGCCTATAGATAAGGGGTGGACAATTGTGGCCAGCATTGGCAAAGACTAGGCTATTGTCCCTAAAATCAAAGATGCCAAGCCAGGCTGTAAAATATTGGCTGGAGTCTATCTCTAATTTGGTAAATTTCTTTCTGAGGTTGAGAAATACTTGGCTAGGGCTATAGTCTGGGTGCTTGTCAAAGATGGCGGACATAGACACTTTCAAAAACATGGTCATTATCGATGCCTTGACCCCATGGCCCATGACATCTGCTATATAAAAGGCTGACCTATTTTCGTCAATCTTGATCAAGTCGTATATATCGCCTGAGACCTTTTCAGAAGGATTGTAGATGCCTGATATTTTAAGCTTGCCATAGGTTTTATTTTTAGGAAGTATAGATGCTTGGATTCTTCTTACAAATCTTAAGTCATCTATCATGTCCTTGTTGGCATTGTAGAGGTCTATTTTAAGGATGGATTCACTTGTGATATCCCTGTAGACTTCGATTGTGCCAGCAAAGTCCCCTTCATAGAAGATTGGGGATGTCTTTATGGAATAATACTTGCCATCGATTAACTTTTCTTCAATCATGGTTGTGGTTTTGACCACTTCGTTGCTATTGCTAAGTAATAGGTCGATATTATCATCTAGGTAGGTCTTTAAGGTCTCGCTCTTATCTAGAGCATCAATAAGGGCGTCATTAACAAAGGCTACCTCGCCCCTGTCATCTATTATCCTGACCCAATCATCCATGGCGTTTAGGATAAAAAAGTTGAAATTTTCTCTTAAGTAGTGTGTTTTTTCTAAAGACCCTGTCATAATTTGCCCCTTTAACTTTCTTAGTATGACTATATCATTTTTAGCATAGTAATTCAATCTAGTTTTATAGGTGGAAATGTATTTAAAATATTATTTGACCCACAAGAAAAAGCCAGCTAGGCTGACTTTTCTTTATAAAGGAGTTTAGGCTTTAGCTTGGTTATAAAGCTCTGCCCTTAGAGTTTGGATATATTTTTCTACCTTTTTGTTGATTTCTTTTTGTTTGGCTATTAATTTTATGAGTTTATCTCTTTTAAATGAGTCAGTAAGCCATCTATTGCATAGATACGGGCTTAGATTTATAGATTTGCTTCTAATTTTATGATTACTTTTTCAATTTTGGCTAGGATTACTTTTTGTCTGGATATTAACCTGGTGAGCTTATCTTTTCTGGCTTTTGGTATATAATTATGGGCCATGTAGTTTTCTGCGTAGGCTACTATTCTTTTGTTATTTTCAAAAGCTTGTCTTAGGGCTCTGACGGAGTTGGCGTATTTTGTATTTTTCCTTTTATTATAGGCTTCTAAGTCTGTTTCTAGCTCTTTTACACGAGCATCTACATAGTCTTGATCATAATTATCATTGTTTCTAATTTCTTTTAAGTGATTTATTTGGCTGAATATGCTATTGGCTAGGAAATCACTTGATTCTTCTGCTTTTCTTTTGAAGGTCTTAGCTTTTTCTAGGACCCTGTCTAGGTTTGCGTAGTTTACTGGGTCACTTGCTTTTATGAAGTTGACTGTGTATTCTATCGGGTAGGCTAGGCCTGCATCGCTTATGCCGCTTACACTTACCCTGTAGGATACGTTAGTTTGTTTTTTAAGATCGTGGCCAAAGATTAGGGCACTGCCATAGCCGTAGTTTTGTTTTGATATATAAAGGCCATTAGCTGGTGTGTAGGTCTTGACCTCTCCAGTTTTTAAATTTTCTACTTTGACGCTTGTGTTTAGCTCGTCTATGTCTAGTAGCTTTCCTATTTGGATTGAAAATGGTGAGCTTGGCTTTACTAATTCAACTAGGGTATTTGCTGCAGGGTAGGCTATTACGTCTTTATTTCTAAATCTAGTATTAGCTTCATCTATCACAGTTGTTGCGTTGAATTTGCCTATGTGACCTATGCCCATTTGCACTGCATAAGGATTTAAGAGCCATCTTCTATGGCCTACACTTTTATAATTATTTGGACTTCCATCATCCATATAAGCCATTATGGCACTATATGGGGAGTTATAACCTGTTCCTAAGTTTGAGGTTTTTGCTCCTTCCTTGCCTGCTAGGATTATATCTTCGTTTCCACTATAACCAGCTGGTGTTGGTGGGTAGTGGTTAATGGCTGAGTTGAGATTGAAAACTAGGGTTGCTGATTGGGCAAGGGTAGACATTTGCTTATTTTCAAATACCTCCGGAAGACCTACCATGAACCTATAGGTGTTTATAAAATGTAGGGTGTCTTCTATCACTTCATCTGTCAAGCTTCCCAATTGGTTTGCTCTTGGATTTGGTATCTGGCTATAGATTTGCCTAGCATTTAGGTCATAGCTAGGTTGGGTTAGGTTTATGCCTGCAAATTTAACCTTTGAAGTAGATTTTGTCTCATAGTTTCTCCAATAGGCCTTTACTTCTTCTGCGCTTGGCATGTTGGTTGTGATACCAAGACTTTGGCCATTAGATATTGTTTGGATTCTTGTGTCTATTTCATTTGCTGGAATTAGGTCTGGGCTTGTTTGCTTAGCTTCGTCACTTAGTGCTGGATCTAAGGTGCCTATTTCGCTTGCCTTACTTATAGCAAGTGGTGAGATTAGGCTTGCTGCTAGGGCAAGAGCCAATATTTTCTTAGTCTGCATTATTACTCCTTTGTCTAAGTTTTGCCTTTAAGATAAATTACGGGTCTAGTTTGAAATTTTCGCTTCTAGTTTTACTAGAATTACTTCTATTCTTTCTAGGATATTTTTCTGTTTTCCTACTAGCTTTGTAAGTTTTTCTTTTGTTTCTTTTGGCATGTAGTTATTTGCCATATAATTTTCTGCATAGGCTACTATTTTTTTATTGTTTTCTACTGCTTTTCTGAGGTTTATTACTGAATTTTTGTATTTTTCATCAGTTACGCCAAGGTCTTTTTTCATTCTGTCGTAGTAGTTATTAAATAGGTTCCTATACTCATCTATTGTATAGTACTTACCTACTACTCCTGAGCTTAGGACTAGGGAGTGAGCATAATAATGATTTTCTCCTTTTCTTACTCCATATCCTGCAGTTTTATCTTGATTTACGCTGTCTACCATGTTGGTGTAATGACCTACTGTACTTGGTGTGTAGCCTCCTACACTTCTAAATTTCTTGCTTAGGGCATCAATATTTTCTTTTTTAGATAAGTAGGCGGACATTTCACTTTCTGTTTGGTAGCCTTGGCTCCTTAGATAATCATATACTTGCTTTTCCTCATCCCACCACTGTTCTATTGATCTTGCTGCTTGCTTTTGATTATTCCACGCTAGGTTTTCGCTGGTATTAAAGACTGTGGCATGGTCTGGTGTGCCTGCTGAATAATTGGCATTGCCTTGGCCTACTGCCATCATAAAGCTTGTGATTCCTAGGGTGTCTAAGTGAGCTCCATCGATTCCACGGTCATTTTGTCTTTTTGCTTCTACCATGGCTATATTTTCTATGGCTTGTTTCATATTATCCATGCTTGCTGCATCATCTGAAGCATTTCTTTGTCTAGCGCTTAGGTAGGTACCTTCTTTATCATCTGCTCTTGTTAGGGCGTAAACTGCTTCTTTATCATCGTTTTCTAGATAAAATCCTAGGACTCCATTTTTCCACTTGTCCTTGTTTGAGAGGGCTTCGTATTTGGATTTTTCTTCTTCAAATACTTGATTTAACTCTTCTTGGCTTATCTGTTTATGGTCGCTAAATATATAAGACCAGTTTACAGATGTCATTATATTCGTATTTGGGGCTGCAAAGCAAGTTTCACCCATAAATAGTCCTGTACTTGTCGCTAATGCTAAGCCTAGTAAGATTTTCTTTATTTTCATTTTTACTCCTTTAACAAAATATTCTATTATAATAATTATAACATATTTTTTATATTTTCAAAATTTCCAAAAGAAAAACCACCCTCTTTTGAGGATGGTCTTTATTTAAATTATAATCTAAATAAATTATCTGATGCCCACAGCCGCGAGTTTTGGGCATTTATTTATTAAACTAATTCAAGGATAGCAAGTTCAGCTCCGTCGCCTCTTCTTGGTCCTAGTTTTAGTACTCTTGTGTAT
>OJKZ01000832.1_pt1 | contig 11361 bp, 8 predicted proteins | sample 1596791 | NCBI WGS metagenome assembly OJKZ01 (sample SAMEA3904677, study PRJEB24821) | metagenome | biome: Builtin; feature: hospital; material: surface | place: USA | collected 2013-06-04 | reverse complement strand
AAAAGAGTCTTTTGCCGTGGTCCGTGCATGGTGACGGAAAAACACCCCGACCTGGTGCCGTCGTGGCTCCAGATGAGCGATTAAGTTGGCCTCGAACTATCGGCGTGGGAATGCAGCACGTCATTGCCATGTTCGGGGCGACGCTTCTCGTCCCCACCCTCACCGGGTTCCCCGTCAATACCACCTTGTTGTTCTCTGGTCTAGGGACGATGGCGTTTCTCCTCATCACGAGGAATCGCCTTCCTTCATATTTAGGGTCCTCATTTGCGTTTATTGCTCCGTTGACCGCTGCACATAGCGGGGGACTCTCCGCCCAGCTGGGTGGCGTCCTTGCCGCGGGGTTAGCGCTCGCGGTCGTGGGGCTCGTTGTGATGGCCGCGGGACAACACGCCCTCGGTGCCGTGATGCCTCCACCCGTCACGGGAGCAATCGTCGCACTCATCGGTTTGAATCTGGCCCCTGCCGCCACATCCAACGTGCAAAAACAGCCATTAGTAGCCGGCGTCACTCTGGCGGCTATTCTGCTCTTCACCGTGGCGGGCCGGGGGATGATCGCGCGGCTAGGAATTCTTTTTGGTGGCGTCGTCGGGTGGGTTTTCGCGTCGCTAACAGGTAATTTAGCGCCAGGTACCTCAGAGACGATAGAGAATGCCGCGTGGATTGGTTTCCCACAATTCCATTCTCCCGTTTTTCACACGGGGATCGTTATTTCGACGATCCCTGTCGTCGTTGTGTTAATTGCAGAAAATGTCGGCCATGTAAAGGCTGTTTCTGCCATGACGGGAAGAAATATGGATGACTTAGCGGGGAAGGCTTTATTTTCTGACGGTATCGCGACGACGGTGGCAGGATTCTGCGGCGGATCGGGTACAACCAGTTATGCCGAAAACATTGGTGTCATGGCGGCTACGAGAGTCTATTCGACGGCTGCGTACTGGGTTGCTGCTGCGACCGCAATAATTCTTGCCTTTATTCCTAAGTTCGGCGCTTTAGTGTTCACTATTCCCACGGGAGTTTTGGGCGGCGCGACCATGGTCTTATACGGCATGATCGGAATGCTCGGAATTCGTATTTGGCAAGATAACACTGTTCGATTTACCAATCCCGTTAATTTGACCGCGGCCGCAGTGGCATTAATAGCGGGAATAGGAAATCTCACGTTGCGGGTGGGATCAGTCGATATTGAGGGCATCGCGTGGGGATCAGTGGGGATCATCGTTGGATACCCGCTCTTGCGCTATCTTTTCGAGCACGCTGGGGAAGGGCAGGATGCCAGCCAGCGTCAGTATTAAAAAAATGGGGATGACCAGAAACATTCGGCCATCCCCATCAATAGTGCCGTTGGTCACCGCACAGTGGCGGTCCCGACAACTAACGGATTATTCGTTATCGAGGTTCTGCGAAACCAGAGCCGCAATCTTCTCGACAGCTTCGGCGTTCTCAGACGAAACTTCCACGGTGTCACCGTGCTCAGCGCCCAAGGCCATAATCATGAGGGAAGAAGCGGCGTCGGCAGGTTCTGCATCATCATCGTCGGGAAGCGAGATCAAGATTTCGTCATCATAGTTAGATGCTTCCTCGGCGATAACAGCTGCGGGACGAGCGTGAAGACCAACGGTAGAACCGACAGTCACGGTTGTGGAAGCCATAAGTGAACCTTTCTGTTAATCAAAACAAGGTGTGGATCATCGGGATCCTCTTGTGCCAGAATAACGGACTTAAAGTCCTCCTGCACAAAGCATTTTATTTATTTCTACAGCGGTACTTATCGTAGCGGATAAGTTGCTGCAAGTGTGGTAGTTCAGATACGGGAAGTGCCATGTGCCACAGCCTTTTCCGTATCTCTTGATCGGGGAGTATCGCTGCTTTGTTGTTCAGCGGGTACCAGCCCAATCTTTAAGCCAATGTCAGTGTATTGGCCGAGCTTCTGTTTTACGCTGTGGTCTTGGCAGAAGCTTCTTTGTTCTGCGACGAAGGCGCTGTCGACGCTGGCGATTTCGCAGCATCGCGTGTCTTGACCGGCCACCATGTCTTCAGGGCGATGACACCAGCAGCAGCGATGACTACGCCAACCACCAGTGAGACGAAGAACATGAGGACGTGGGTGACGGCCAGAATCACGAACACACCGCCGTGGGGAGCCATCAGCTCGACGCCAGCTGCCATCGAGATAGCCCCGGAGACTGCGCCGCCGAGCATCGTAGCCGGAATCACGCGCAGCGGGTCCGCAGCAGCGAACGGGATAGCGCCTTCAGAGATGAAGGATAGGCCTAGCAACCATGCCGCTTTTCCGTTTTCCTGCTCCGCCTTATTGAAGAGCTTAGGCCGCAGAGTCGTCGCAAGAGCCAGGGCCAGAGGCGGAACCATACCGGTAATCATGACAGCAGCCATGATCTTCAGCGACGCAGGATCGTCGACATTCAGGCCGGCCGTGGCGAACAAGTACGCTGCCTTGTTGATGGGGCCACCGAGGTCGAAGCACATCATGAGGCCCAGGATGATTCCGAGGAGAACCGCAGAGGAGCCGGACATCGAGTTCAGACCATTCTGCAGGGCGTCCATCAGCGAGGCGATCGGGCGTCCCAGCAGGATAAACATGGCGAAGCCAGTGATGAGCGAATCCACCAAAGGAATGATCACAACAGGCATCAACCCAGCAAGCCACCGCGGTGGATTAAGCGTGTTGAACCACATTGCGATGAGACCTGCGATGAGGCCGGTGAACAGACCCCCAATGAACCCTGCACCGACAGCGACGGAGACGGCACCACCAATGAATCCTGGCGCGATACCTGGACGGCCACCGAGGGCGTAGGCGATATACCCCGATAGGGCACTAACGAGGAAGTTCATCCCCAGCGTGCCGACATAGGCCGATACAGCACCAAGGTAGATCAGCAGAGGAGCCTGGCTGAAGTTGTACGTTTCGCCGTCGACAGTAATGTGTTGCCCAGGAAGGTTCCACAGAGCATTGTGGTTGACGACGGTTTCGTAGACCTTGGCGATATCCGCACCAGACAGCACAAAGGCCAGCGCCATAAGGAGGCCGCCTGCTGCCACGAACGGAATCATGTACGACACGCCGGTCATCAAGGCTTGCTGGATGCGCTTGCCCCAGCCGAGTCCCTCGCGCCCTCTTCCTGAGAGCTCTCAGACGACGATGACGCTTTCCCCTTGACGCGGCGTGCATGGGGATCTTTCGATGCCGCGACGGCTTCATCGATCATGACCGCGGGTTCATCGATGGCCCGCTTCACGCCAGATTCGATGACGGGTTTGCCAGCGAACCGCTCACGGTCCTTAACTCCGACATCCGTTGCGAAGATGACCGCGTCGGCATTCTTAATGGCGTCGGAGGGAAGGGGAGTGACTCCGGACGATCCCTGAGTTTCAACCGTGATCTCGACATCGTCACGTGCGTCGGCCGTTTGGGATAGAGAATCCGCAGCCATGTACGTGTGCGCAATACCGGTTGGGCACGCTGTAATCGCGACAAGGTGGGTAACAGCCTGTCCGGATCCACCAGCGTTATCGCTGCTGTCGGCGCTCTGAGCTGATGCTCCAGCTGCTCCGACGGGCGTCGACCCCGCAGCGCTACCGGCTGCAGCCGAACCTGCACTCTTGCTTGCCGACGCCGTCGATGCGGACTTCTTCTTTGGTTTGGCAGCCAAGGTGTCAAGGATGCGCTGGGCTGCATCTTTCTCGTCGGATGCTTCACGTAGCGAGTCCCGGAAAGAGGCTTTAACCAAGCTTCGGGCTAATTTCGACAGGATCCGCAGGTGCGCTTTCCCTCCGCCCATCGGAGCGGAGATAAGAAAAACCAGGTCGGCGGGTCCATCGGCAGAACCGAAATCAACAGGCTTCGAGAGTCGCGCGAAGGTCAGCGTCGGAACTTCCACATGGCTGGTGCGGCAGTGCGGAATTGCCACGCCACCAGGCACACCCGTGGCTGACTTCGATTCACGAGTCAAGGCGTCAGAGGTCAGCCCCTCGGCGTCATCAGCGCGACCGGCTACCGCTGCATGTGAAGCCAAAGCTTTAATAACAGCTTCCTTGGTGTCACCGGGAGCCACGTCAAGCATGATGAGGTCCGGGGTGATTACGGGAGGCTCCGAGGAGTTCGCCTGCGTTCCCTCCGCTGGTGCTGTTTCTTTTTGTGTCGGTTTGTTCGGAGTAGATCCGGAACCGCTCGATGATGTCATGACACTCCTTTCAAGGCTGTTGCTCCAGCGCCAGCCATGACGGTGACGGATTCAGGTTGTGTTTGGGAGGGAAAGGGGATTGTCGTTCCGGGCAGCGACGTTGCCGCAGAGCCATAGGCTACAGCGTATTGAAGTGCAGTTTTCTCAACTGAACTGTCTGTAGCTGAGCTCTTTCCGTTACTGTGACCGCTTCTTTGGGTACCGATAATGAAGCCGGCCAAGCTTGAATCACCCGCTCCGACAGTACTCACCGGAGTGATGGGAGGCGGAGAGGCGTACCAGGTCCCTTGTTGGGTAGCTAAGACCGCGACCGACGCACCGAGTGTGAGCAGGACATAACGTACGCCGTGGTCAACCAAAAGCTGCGCAGCTTCTGTCGCGGGCTTGAGATTTCCTTGTGATGCCTCGTGTTCAATGTTTTTCCCGTCGAGGCCGAGGATCTGGCCGATTTCGAACCCATTAGGTTTCAGAAGATCGGGGGCCACAGTCGGATCCTTCAGAATCCGGGCACCGAGTTCCTCAAGCGGTTTATCTGACGTGTCGACCGCTATTTTGACGTCGTGCCCGTCGGCGCTCTTACGAATCGCTCCGACCATGTCGGCGTACCACGATGTAGGCAGTCCAGGTGGCAGTGAACCGGAGAGGACAATCCATGATGCACGCTGCGCGACCTGCGAAATCACTCGGGTCAGCGTGTCGACATGGTCAGGCTCAAGAGGATTGCCTGGCTCATTCAGTTTCGTCGTCGTGCCATCGGGTTCCGTGACAGTGAGATTGACGCGGACGGGATGGTCAGCTGGTGTCGATACAAAACTGAGACCTGTTTTATGAACTAAAGAAGTAAATGGATCGCCTGCAGATGCCGGGGCAATGGCGACGGTTGGTTCGTCGGCCCTGTAGGTAGCCATCGCTACGTTGATGCCTTTGCCGGCTGGTACATCGGTAACGTCAGTGATCCTGTTTACTCCACCTCGATCAAGTGGGGTGGATATTGCAGCCGTGCGATCCATGCAGGGATTAGGGGTCACTGTGACGACAGCATTGTCGGGGATTCGCAAGGACTGACTATCTAATGCTTCAATGCCGGATGGACTAGAGCCATCGTGTGTTTCCCCTTCTTGTGGAGTCGGCGATGATGAGTGTGAAGACATTATTCCTCTAGACATGGTGGCGGTGGATCGACATCGTTGTTGTGTTCGTAAGAGCGTCGAGCTCTTTTACACGCGCTTACTGTGCAACGACGACATCGATCTCGTGTTCGCGAAGTTGGGAAAGGAAACTTTCCGGGGCGGCAGAGTCAGTGATGAGAACGTCAATATCACTCAGTGCAGCAAAGCTGACCAGATAATCACGGCCAAATTTCGACGAATCGCACATGGCTATAACGCGATTGGCATTAGTGATCATGGCTCTCTTGACAGCTGCTTCCTGCGGGTCAGCCGTCGATAAGCCATGGTCAATCGTCAACGCGTTCGTGCCAATAAACGCAACGTCAGCACGCATGAGCGCGAGCGTACGCAGCGCAGTATCGCCCACAACAGCTTGGGTAATCGCACGAATTTGGCCACCAAGTAGCTGAAGATCGGTTAAGTTCCGGCTTGCCAGATTCATCGCAATGGGAAGACAGTTCGTGACGATGGGCCATCCGCGTCCCGACGACAAATCCGCGATGTGATTAGCCAAGACCGCTGTTGTTGTCCCCGCGTCAAGAAAAATGCCTGCACCTTGTGGTGGGAGGTAATCCATTGCGGTTCGGCCGATAGCGGCCTTAGCGCCGGACGCGGCCCTTGCGCGACTGTCGATGGGCAGCTCTAATGTCTGGAAATTGGTGGACGCCACAGCACCGCCGTGCACGCGATGGATAGCGCCTTCCCGATCGAGTTGAGCAAGGTCTCGACGAACCGTTTCTGCTGTTACTGAGAATCGTTCGGACAAGTCTGTGACGCTGACGCGGCCTTCAACGGCGGTGAGAGAAGCGATTTGTCTCCGTCGTTCCTCTGCATACATGTCTGTGTCACTTGTCCTTTCACGTCTGGTTCACGCTGAGTCTGCGCTTGATTCGTTGGTTTTACGTTGTCTTCATGTTTCTTCGCTCCTAAGAGTACGCGTTTCGTTTTCAAACGGTCATCAGACCGTGTCTGAATGCCCCCGATCGGACATAAAGAGACCATCCAATCAGTGGCTTTTCTGTGGTTTTACGTTTACTTTACTGTGAACGTGAGCATTTGGGCATAGTTTTGTGACTTTCCCCACTCTGAATGATGGTATATTTCTGGAATCACCCGTTAGACTTGGATTAAAGAAATCCGACATGAGGAGCGACTTTAATGGACACCCAAGAAACTGCCGTGATCAAAGGTAAGGCCGTAGTACCTGGTGTCGCCCTTGGTTCAATCGCAGTGGTGGCCCCGCGTCCCGCTGTTCCGGAAGCTGGGGCTGAGGTTGACGAAGGTCAGCGCGAGGCTGAATACGAACGTTTTGAACAAGCGGCTAACGCAGTCACCGAGGCTCTCAAGGAACGCGCCAAGAGCCTCGAGGGGCACGCTGCAGATGTTGTTAATGCAACTGCGGGGCTCGCATCTGACCGCGGGTGGCGTCGGAAAGTTAAGAAGACCACCAAGCAGGGACGTAATGCGATCGACGCAACAGTCACTGCTACCGCGTCATTTGTTGAAATGTTTACGGCCAACGGGGGAGTCTTTGCGGAGCGTGTCGCCGACCTGGAAGATGTCCGCGACCGTGTTTTGGCCCACCTCCAGGACCTTCCGGAGCCTGGACTCCCGGTCCTCACAACGCCATCTATCTTGTGGGCCGACGATCTCGCACCCGCGGATACGGCAACGCTGAATCCGGACTTAGTCATCGGCATCGTCACGCGTCGTGGTGGACCGACGTCGCACACGGCAATTATTGCCCGTCAGCTCAATATTCCTTGCGTTGTTGCAACTGGACCGACCGATGTTGAGATTTCCTCAGGTGAGACTGAAGGCATGATTAGTGGTGCTGCCGGAGAGCTCACGGTCAACCCGGATGAGGACGCCGCGAAGCAGGCAGTTCATGAGTGGGAGCAGCTTGCAGAGAAGATCGCAAACTGGGAAGGCCCTGCTCAGACTAAAGATGGTCACCGAGTTCAGTTATTAGCCAATGTTCAGGATGGTCCCCAGGCTGCGTCGGCCGCGTCGACTGCCGTTGAGGGAGTGGGCCTGTTCCGCACTGAGCTTCTCTTCTTATCTTCGACGACGGAGCCGTCGGTCAACGATCAGGCAGCGGCATATGGTCGCGTGCTGAATGCTTTCCCGAAGGGGAAGGTCGTTGTTCGTACTCTCGATGCAGGGTCGGATAAGCCCGTTCCCTTCGTCGAGGCGGAGGAAGAGGACAACCCGGCTCTTGGCGTTCGTGGTGTGCGCATCGCGTGGGATCGTCAGGACATTCTGGAGCGTCAGTTGGACGCGATCGCTAAAGCGGTCGAGGATAACGATCGCGGCGACGCTCCGACCTGGGTGATGGCACCGATGGTGGCAACTGCCGACGAAGCTCGGTGGTATGCGGGTATGTGCCACGACCGTGGCTTAACGCCCGGGATCATGGTTGAGGTTCCTGCGGTTGCGCTGTGTGCCCGGGAAATCATGCAGGAAATTGATTTCGTTTCGATCGGAACGAATGACCTTACTCAGTACACGATGGCGGCTGACCGCTTGTCCTCCCCATTGGCTCACCTCAATGACCCGTGGCAGCCTGCTGTTTTGCGGCTCATCAAGATGGTCTGTGAGGCCGGCGCGGAGACGAAAACTCCCGTCGGAGTCTGTGGCGAGGCAGCTTCCGATCCGCTTCTTGCCTGCGTCTTGACGGGCTTGGGCGTGAACTCGTTGTCCGTTGCCGCTCCTTCTGCTGCGGGTGTGGGTGCTCAGGTTGGCGATCGCACCCTCGAGGAATGCTAGAAGATGGCGGCCGCCGCGGTTGCCGCTACCTCTGCCGTCGACGCGAAGAAAGCAGCTGCTGACGCTGTCTAAAAGGCACAAGCTGTGTAGAAGCACAGTGCCGGAGCAGGATCACGCTTCCTGCTCCTGCCGGGGGATCGTCGCTAGGTAATTCGGCTTAGTTAATTAGGGGTGGGCCTAGTTGGCGGGCGTCATAGTGACCGAAGGACTGTGACTACCTTGCCGAGAATAGTTGCCTCATCACCGGGGATCGGATCGAACGCGTCGTTGTGGGGCAGGAGCCACACTCCAGTTCGGTCCCGGTGAAATTCCTTTACCGTCGCATTTCCATCAATCATGGCGACGACGAAATCACCGATCTCGGCCACATTTTGTGAGCGCACGACGACATAATCACCGTCTAGGATTCCGGCGTCTCTCATGGATTCACCGACAACTGACAGGATGTATAGGTCTCCTTCGCCAGTAAGTTCTCGGGGGAGGGGAAACTCGTCGGTAACTTCTTGTTCTGCCAGAATCGGTGTACCTGCGGCAATCCGACCAATCGTCGGAATAAAGACGGGGGTGGGGTGGTTGGACTCAATATCGCTGTCCGCGCTTTCATCCGATGCGGAGGACGTTTCGTCATCCGAGTGGTGCAGCGATGAAGACCCAGCGGGTTTTGTCGGATCCGCGATCTTCAGCCCCACTGCTCGAGGTTTATTCGGGTCCCGCCGGAGAAATCCTTTACGCTCGAGCTCTTTGAGTTGGTATGCCACTGATGACGTCGAGGTCAGGCCAGCGGCTTGGCCGATTTCTCGAATGCTCGGCGGGTAGCCACGCAGCACAATTGCATCATGAATGACGTCGATGATGCGATGTTGCCGGTCCGTCAATGAATCCATGTCAGGCTTCGTTGACTTCCGGGATTTCTTTGCAGGCATGGGGCTGGTCTCTCCCAGTTCTAGATCTAGAGGTCGTTATGGCTGAAGTTTTTGGCCGTACTATGCGCCTGGTACGCGACGTTGAGATCAGTTTACATCACCCCACGGCACGTGGACGTGCGTTCGATGACTTAGCACGTTGTTAGGGATAACCTCGTATATGCCGGGGAAAATACGACAATTATGAGCCTCAACGAGACGGTGTGTGTTCGAATAAAAAATGCTTTTATACTAGGTAAATGGGATTTAGTGTTCGAATAATGAGCCGTGATGTGCTCTTATGTCCGGCCCTCATGATGTCATGGCGATGTCCCTCAATGAGGGATGAGATGTTCGATTATTTGTTTATTCGCGACATTGCCGAAAGGATGTCCCATGCCTACACAAATGCCGACATTGACGCGCCGTTATCCCGCCCAGCCCATCCACCGCTGTGTATCACATAACAATGGGTATGCAGAGCCTGCCACCAACCGTAGAGTAGTGCGGAAGAACCGACCACATCCCAGAGCTCATCGGGGAGGTCCGGCTGTGAGGGCGTACCCGTCGAGAAGGTATGCCCAACCGTGTAGACGGTCAGTTTTTCCTGAGCGACGTAGAATCGCAGCGTACAGTGTCGTAATCGGTTTGCTCATGGGGGCGAGCCTGTATTACGCCTGGGAAGAACCGCGGGATGCGGACATGAATCAGGAAACTCCATACAGTCAATCAGTGATCGTCATGCCCTCTGGAGAGGGTTAATATACTGGCGGTGTTTTCCGGCGTTATCCGTGTAGATAGGAGATCATCGTCGTGTTTTGCCCGTTTTGTCACCACCCACAGTCTCGGGTGATTGATTCGCGGACCGTGGAAAATGGCTTTGTCACTCGTCGGCGGCGGCAGTGCACTAAGTGCCACGGTCGTTTCACCACTGTCGAGAAATCTGTGTTGTTGGTTGAAAAACGAAACGGCGTGACGGAGGACTTTAGTAAGGACAAGTTAATCCGTGGTGTACGACGTGCTTGTCAAGGGCGAAATGTCTCTGACGACGCGTTAAAACTCCTTGCCCAAGAAGTGGAAATCGATTTGCGTGCTCAAGGAGGTTCACGGGTTAACTCAAATGATGTAGGTCTTGCAGTACTAGAGCCTCTACGGAAACTCGACGAAGTCGCCTACATGCGTTTCGCCTCCGTGTATAAGTCATTTAGCAGCATGGAGGACTTCGAACGAGAGATCACAGAATTCAAGGCACGGCGTTCACAGTAGGGAATACGCAGCCATCGGATCAGCCCAATCTAATGGAGCTTTTTGATCGCTTTGGTAATTCTTTGGGGCGACACTTTCTGCGCGGTGCCTAACCGCTCTGCGAACACTTGAACACGTAGTTCTTGTAGAGAGAAAATGATGGCTCGTGCCGCGGGGGAGTTTGCACGCTGCTGAGGCAGCCCCTTGAGCTTTGATCGGAAAGCGCGTTCAAGGTTGTTAATCTCTTCTTGGCCGTCGGCGTCTCGGTCAGGGTCACGCTCCATGTTTTCTAGACGAATCTCAACCGCTTTCATATACCGCTGAAGGTGCTTGAGATGACCGGTTCCATACCGTGTTACCGCATTAGGAGGAAGGAGAATATTCAGCTGACGTTTAATATCGTCGATAGCTGGCCCATCCCACTTCTTAATCTCCTCAGCCATGGACTCATAAGCCACGAGCCCCGGTGCCATGGCCACAACCATGCGGCGTGTTGCCGCAGGAATAGCGTGCGACATTTCTTTTTTCATGGCATCAAAGGCATCCGGAGATCTCTCGATGACACCGTGATCCACCAGTGCGTCCTTAATCGCCGCAACTCGGCAGTCGTTAACCAGGCCGCTCAAGCCCCCATGGGGATAGTGCTCCACCGCTACTCGCTGCTGCAAAGGTAGCCCCTTCACCGCTTGATTCTCATTGATCTTGATGGACTGCACCAACAAAGTAAGTACTGCAGTGAACATCATGGAATTGGCAATGGATTGAGATGCGGAAGTCACCACCTCAATTCCCTTCGACGTGACCTTAAGCGCGGGATACGCTGTCGTTGGCTGCCCGTCGATCGTGGTTTGGATGCTCTCGGGGAGAGTACCGATGCCCTCGTCAGTCCATTCCGCATACACCTTCCCGAGGTCAGAAACAGTCGTCGCGTCCTCCCCGGAACGGCGGGCGGTGCCACTTCGGGAATCAGCCCGCGTCCGCGGCAAGTCTTGGGCTGAACCGTCCTCGTCGGAGTGATCTCGAGAAAGAGTCGAACCGACTTTACTTCGCTTGAACGCGGCAGACATTGCCTGC
>OJKZ01000826.1_pt1 | contig 11400 bp, 7 predicted proteins | sample 1596791 | NCBI WGS metagenome assembly OJKZ01 (sample SAMEA3904677, study PRJEB24821) | metagenome | biome: Builtin; feature: hospital; material: surface | place: USA | collected 2013-06-04 | reverse complement strand
TGATGCCGTCGACGGAGGGTTCGATGCCGCCGCTGGTGAGCACGCGGGCGTTCTTGGCCTTGACCTCGGACTCTTGCAGCTGCTCGCCGAGGATGGCGCCGGCCGCCTTGTGGTCGACGACGGGTTTCAGCGCCTCGTCGAAGTGGAGGATTTCGCCGATGCGTTCCTTCGGGATCACGGCTGTGACGTCTTCGCGGCCGTTGACGGTGAGTGGCCCGGAGAGGGCGCGGTGGACCGGGCCGTCCATCGCTTCCTTCAGAGCGGAAGCGCCGATGCGGGGCGCTATTGGTTGCGGCTCAACGGTGACGCCGTCGGGGTTGAGCCAGTGGGTGGTCAGCTCGGTGCGCAGCGCGTCGGCGGGCACGTCTTGGCCGTCTTCGGGGGTGCGCTGGCGGGCGGTGCCACCTTCGAGGGTGATGGCGGCGTCGATAGGGTCGCGGTGCAGTTCTTTTTGCAGGCGGGTGATTTCGGGGGCGAGTTTCGCGTCGTCGACGCTGGGGACGACGGCCACTTCGTGCTCGCGGATCAGGCCGCTGAGGCGCTCAATCGGGCTTGCGGACTGCAGCCCGGCCGCCTCCACCGTCGCCGAGTAGTCGATGCCGAGCCCGGCGCGCTGCGGCACCACCTCGGCGCGCTCTGGCCCGGAGGTGACGGTGATGGGGTGTGAGGGGGCGTCGCCAAGTTGGGCTTTGAGCTCGGCTTCTGCCTCCTGCGGGGTGAGTCCGCCGATGGCGACGCCGCCGACGGTGGTGCCGCGCGGCACGTGGCCGCGGTTGAGCGCCAGGTCGGCGAGGTAGATGGCCAGCAGCACCGCGAGCACGCCCACGGAGAAGCCGATGAAGATCTTTGTTGCCCTATTCACCCGCCCCAGGGTAATCGAGTTTGGGCTATAACCCAACGTCAATGAGTTGTTGTTGGACGCGGGTGGCGGCCTCGTTGATGCGGGACTCGGAGATTTCGCCCTTTTCGACGCCCGCTACGACACCATCGATGATCCGCGCGATGTCGTGGCCCGAGGACCAGAGGGCTTGGTCGGCACCTGCGCTGATGGCGAGGCGAACCGCGTCGAGTGTGGGGGCGTATTCGAGGATGCCGCGCATGCCGGAGAGGTCGTCGGTGACGGCGACACCTTCGAAGGGGACGCCGCCGGGGTAGTCGCCTTCGCGCAGGATGCGGTAGGCCTCCGGGTTGAGGCTGCTGGGCACGCCCTCGGCGCCGAGGCCGGGCACGATCATGTGGCCGACCATGACGCTGGCGCGCGGGAAGCGCTGCAGCAGCTCGCCATACGGGACTAGGTCGAAGGTGTGCAGGTCCCCGATCGGTGGCGTGGTGGCGAGCTTCTTGTGGGTGTCGCCTGAGGCGCGGCCGTGCCCCGGGAAGTGTTTGAAGGTGGGGGTGACGCCGGAGTCGAGAAGGCCTTGGGAGAAGAGCCCGGCGATGCGGGCGACCTCGGCGGGGTCGCGGTGGAAGGCGCGGTCCCCGATGATGGCCAGGTCGGCGGCATCGATGTCGACGACCGGGGCGTAGTCCACGTTGATGCCGTGGGCGCGAAGCGAACGGCCGATGTCGTAGCCGGTGCCCTGGATCACCGCGGGTGTGCCGGCGGCGAGGCGACCGGGCGCGGGGAAGTCCCCCAGGATGTCGGTGTGGCGTTGGACTCGGCCGCCCTCGAAGTCGATGGCGACGGTGAACCCGCGCGGGTACTGCTCGCGGAGAGCGTTGATGTCGTGGCCGGGGTCGTCGAGAAGCTTGGGGTCGGCCCAGCTGGGGATGATAAGCCCGCCGACGCCCTGATCGAGGGCCGCGCGGGCCTGGTCGTAGTTCTTCACCCCGACAACCATGAGGGAGGCCACCCGCGCACGCAGGTCCTCCGGGACGCGCTGCTGGGCTGGCGTTTTGGGGACGATCTCGGTGATCGGCACCGTGTCGGTGGGCAAAAGTGGGATGTGGTTGTGGAGCGGAGCGGGCGTCGTCACGGGTTGTGGGGCCGGCTCGGGCGCGCACCCGGCGAGCACGACGACGAGCCCCGCCGTCACCGCGGCGGACCCCCATACACGTCTGGTACGCTTTTGCACATGTCAAACCGTACTACCTTGCCTTCCGTTGTGGCTAGCGCCGTCGTCGGTGTTGTGCTCGGCGTGGTGGGCGTGATTGGGGTAGCGGCGTTCTCCGGGCAGAATTCCGTGCCGGTGTCCAACGCCGTCCCGGCAGACGAGGCCGTGCTTGGCGGCCCGGAATATGGCGCGCGCTAAACTCCGCAGCCTCACTCCCCACTTGGTCGCGTGGGCAATCATCGCGCTGATTGTGTGGGCGCAGGCGCCGGGGCAGATCGCCGCGGACACCAAGTTCGACCTCACCACCAACCCGGCCGGGTTCCTCGCGCAGGCGATGCACGCCTACACGGACCGCTTCACGCTCGGGCAGCTGCAGAACCAGGCGTACGGATACCTCTTCCCCCAAGGCGTGTTCTTCCTGCTGCCGCTGCCCGCGTGGGTGTTGCAGCGCTGCTGGTGGACACTACTGGTCGGGTTGGCGTTCTCCGGGACGTACGCGCTGGCCAGACGGCTGGGCATGCGCGGGGTGGCGGGCCCGGCGGTGGCCGGGGCGCTCTACGCGTTCAGCCCGCGAATCCTAACCACGCTGACCGCCATTTCTTCGGAGGCGTGGCCGGTGGCGTTGGTGCCGTGGACACTGCTGCCGCTGCTGGGGGCCCAGCGCCGGGGGCCTCGCCTTGCTGCGGCGTTGCTGCCGGTGGCGTGCATGGGTGCGGTCAACGCGACGGCCACCATCGCCGCCTGCCTGCCCGCCCTGCTCGTGCTGTGCGCGCAGCGCCAGTGGCGCGCCGCCGCGCTGTGGCCGGTGGGCGCGGTGCTGGTCAACGCGTGGTGGCTCGGCCCGCTCGTGGTGCTCGGCCGCTATTCCCCGCCGTTCACCGACTTTATTGAGTCCGCCTCAGTGACCACCGCGTGGCTCAACCCGATCGAGGTCCTGCGCGGCACCACCAGCTGGGCCCCGTTCGTCGACGCCGAGCGCGCCGCCGGGCACCTCCTGGTCACCGAGCCCGTATTCGTGCTGCTCACGGCGGGTGTGGCGGCGCTCGGCATCGCGGGGCTCGCCCGCCGCGACATGCCCGCCCGCGCCCCGCTCATCACCGTCTTCGCCGTGGGCGTGGGCATTCTGTGTTTCGCGCACGCCCACCCCTCACTTTTCGACGTCCCCCTCGCCGCCTTCCGCAACCTGCACAAGTTCGACCCACTAGTCCGCCTCCCGCTGGTGTTGGGGGCCGGGTGGGTGGTCTCCCGGGCGCGCGCCCCGCAGCTGGTCGGCGCCGTCACGCTGGTGGCGGTCGCGGTGTCCCCGGCGTGGTCGCTACGCCTGTTGCCGCAGGGCACGTGGCAGGAACCATCCGCAGATTGGGTCGCGGCGGCCCGCTGGCTCGACGAACACGCCACCGGCACCCGCACGCTCGTCGTCCCCGCCGCACCATTCGCCCGGCAGACCTGGGGCTGGACGCGCGACGAACCGATCCAGGCGCTCAGCCAGGCCCGCTTTGCGGTGCGCGACGCCATCCCCCTCGTCGACCCGGAGGCGATCCGCGGCCTCGACGGCCAGGTGCGCGCCGTGGACTCGGAGGCGCTGCGCGCCATCGGGGTGGGCGTCGTCGTGGTCCGGCACGATTTGGAGGAGGCGGTGGCGTCGACAAGCGTGCCTAATCTTGGCGAGCCGACCGTGCGCTTCGGGGACGTCGATATCTATGCGCTGGAGCCCACGCGCGACATGATGCTGACCAGCGCCACCCCCGTCCGCGTCGACGCCGGCGGCGAGGCCCTGCCCCTGTTGTGGCGCGAGTTCGGCTACTTCCCCGCCACCCTGACCAGCGGCGATGCGGACATCGTGACCGATACCCCGGCGCTGGCGGTGCGCAACTACGGCGCCGTGCAGCGCGCGCAGTCCGCGCACCTCGCTTCCGCTGCTGAGGGCAAGGATGTGCGCAACCTCGTGCCGGACTACCCATCGGCGGGCACACCGGTGGGCGTCGCGATGGAAGGTAATGCCTCCGCATCCTCCTCCGCCGCCGACGCCACCGCCTTCGGCGGCGCCCGCGCCTCCCGATCGCTGACCGCCGCCTTCGACGGCCTCGACGACACCGCCTGGTGGCCCGCCGCCCAAGACCCCCACCCGTGGCTGCGCTTCACCCCCAACGCCGACACCGCCACCATCACCGCCACCGCCAACACAAAAGTGCAGGTCACGGACGCTTCCGGCGAGCGCACGCTCAGCCTCGTCGCCGACCAACCCCGCACCATCAGCGTACGCGGCGAAACCACCCTCACGCTCACCGAGCCCGTCGGCATCACCGAAATCGACGCCGGCATCCACCGCATCGTCGACGTCCCCGGCACCGCCGACACCTACTTCTTCCAACGCCTCATGCCCGAAACCACCACACTGCAGCGCGCCTTCACCACCGCCGAAGACGCCGAATGGCACCTCTCCTCCCCCGCCCTTATCGACGGCTCCTCCGCCACCAACACCGTCTTCCTTCCCGCCGGGCGCCACGAATTGGTTACGGACGCCGAAACGATCACGCTGCGGCGCGGGCCTGCGCCTGCTGTTTCTTGGGAGCCGGTTATTGGTGGCGCAGTTGTGCCCGCCGACCAGGACCGCCTGCTCATCACCACCCGCGCGTTCAACCCAGGGCTCCAAGCCAGCCTCGACGGCGAACCCCTCACCGCCCAACGCATCGACGCCGGCCAACTCGCCTTCCACATCCCCGCCCGCCACGGCGGCACCCTTACGTTCTCCTTCGCAGGCGAGCGCCCCTACCGCCTCAGCCTGTTCGGCGGGGCGGCGCTCAGCCTGGTCACCGTGCTGGTGTTGCTGTGGTTCTCGTGTCGACGCCGGTTTGTTGGCACTCCGGCCCGCCCCATCCCCGGCAGGATGGTGGCAGCGTTGCCGCTGGCAGCCGCGCTGTGCATCAACCCGGTACTCGGGATCGTCAGCGCCATCGGAGTCTGGGCGGTGCGCCGCTTTACCCTCCTGGCCAGACGCTACATTGCCGCCGGCGCCATCACCGTGATGGGACTGTGGCTGGCACGCGCGCCCTGGCCTTCCGCCGGGTACGCCGGCGACGCCGCCCTCATGCTCGTGGCCGGGTGCGTCGCGGTGGCCTGCCTCGCCTGGCCGGACTAGATTTTGGTTGCCCGGCCGCCTGCTGAAAAAGTTCCCGCGCTCGGGAATTTTGGGTTTTCGGCCGGTTCCGGTCGACCGACGTGACGTTTCCCCAGGTCGCGTCGTCTGTCTACGAAGAAAGTTCCCACGACCGCTGCTTCTTCGCACCAGATTCCGGGTTTCCCGCGAGTGCGTTTGCAAACCCCCAGGTCGCGCAAACCTCATGCAGGAATTTGGTGCGCACCCGGCCGCCCCTCGCCTCGCACACTTTTAACACCTCGCCCGGAACGAATTCGAGTGACAGCGCGCCATCTCCTCAGCGCAGTGTCGGGGACATCCCGCTGCTTCTACTTCCCAAGGCGACAAAGTCACTCCATATACAAGCGCTCTGCGATGTGCGGCAGCAATCACTAGAATGATCGCAGTCGGTGCTCACAGCAGAGCTGACAAAAATTGCAGGAATCAAAGACCAGTGCTTTGAGTAGATAGCACGCCCGAGATATTGCGAAAGGTGTCGTTATGTCTGAGAAACTGACGATCATTGGATCATATTTGGCTCTATTCGCGGCGGTACTGGGGCTTCTTTCCGGCCAGTTTCTGCTTGCGACGGTAGTCGCGGCGATTGGCGTGTGGGGGTTGCGGTCGCATAATCGGCGCTCAGCACTCGATGATGTTATTGCTTCTGATCTGCCAATCCCTTCGGCAGCAGAGTTAAAGAGCTATCGGGAGAAGAATCCAGATCTCTCTTTTTCTGAAGCAATCGTTGCTTGGCAGAAGGGTGAATCAGCCTGAATTCTTCGGGTTGCAGGCGATAGCTTTACCGCGTCTTCAGTCCATCACGCCCCAACGATGCTGAAAGCGTGGGATTACAAGCGTGCGATGGGCCCACCGCGGACTAGGCAGGCTAGATGACGATAGCGGAGTACGAGGGGTGAATCTGAGATTTATTGGGCTCCACCCCGTAAATTGGCCCGTTCCCATTAGGGCACGGGCCAAAGAAACGTCGGAAAACTCTCACACAACAGGCGGGTGATCTACCAGTTCTGGAGCAAGCGAGCCCCAAGTGGCGACTGCAACGTCACCTTCATGGAGGCCGTGGAACCGATCAGGATGCACTTATCAGGCGATCCTGGAATATTCCCTTCGTACACTCTAACTTTTACTGATGTCGCGGTCTCCGATGTCTCCGCGCGGTATCCGTAGCAAGTTTCGGTTCCGGCGGGGAAGAACACACGTATTTGTGTGGGGCTGATTACTTGATAGCCCGACCATTTGACTTGACGCTCATTTTTGAGATCGTTGCGCGCCTCTCGGTCGAAAGGTTTTTGTCGAGTTTTGTGGACGATCCCCATTGCACTGCTGAGTTCGTCGCCGACAGGTGTGGCTGAGACTATTCCTATGGTACTGCTCACCACCGCCAACACCGCTAAAATAACGCCGACCAAATGTACAGTTTGCGCATTCAAACCTGCGTTTATGCCGAATTTAGATAGTATGCCAGACATTCTCACTCCTTACTTCACTGGCCGACTCGCCGTTGAATCAAACATGTCCCAAATCTTGGAGGTTATGATCGGCGAACCGAGATACGACGCACCGTTTTCAGGACCAAACGAACTCACGGAGCGGATATGCCCCAGAGTTCCGTTGAAGTCTTCTAGCCATGCGCCACCGGATGCACCACCGCCAAAGTTGCACCCATATGACATGTAGAAATTGAAGGACGACCAATTTTCGTTTTTCACCGGTACCGTACACCGAAACATAGCGGAACCCAGGAAACGTTTGCGGGGATATCCAATTATGTCAGCTTTGAACGAACCTGCATTTCCGGAGCGCAGTCCATGGCCTCCAACCGCATCGACGAGACGTTTCCCTCTTTCTGAGTTGACAGTGACAAACCCGAAGTCAGAAGCAAACCCACGAGGTGTAGCTCCATAGTTGGCCCAGTCAGTAGTTGTGGTCATAAAATTGGCCTTGAATCTCCCATGGGGTGCAACACCGATCGTATATTCTGGAACGAATACCCAGTTTTTATGAAACTCACCTCCGCTCCCGCTATGAACGCAGTGACCGGCAGTAATTACGGTACTTTTGTTGTCTGAGTTTACGGCAGATGCGGAGCAGACGTGATCTTCATATTGGCCATTGACTTTCTTTGAGAAAAATACTTTTCCATTCGCAGCACCGGAATTGCCGATTCGAGAGTGCGCCTCACTGGCCGTTTGAGATGAGGAGAACGGTTCAATAGGTTCTGATGCTTCTTGTTCACGTTCTGGCACTTCAGGGGAAACGACAACCTCTTTGCTGTTTGACGTTGCTCGGTCCGCCGCAAATGGCAAGTCGAGGGTTGCATCAACAGGAGTGGCTCTCGACATGCGATCCAGTGTCCAATACTCATCCAGTGTCATCTCCGAGGAAACTGATCTAGTCGACTGATCATTCGGGTTAATTACTCCGACCGTGGTTTCAGCTTCTTCTCCGATGAATGATTCCTGAGCATGGACTGCCACTGGCGCCACAGCCATGGCCAGACAAGCCGATGATGCCAGGACTGTAGCCCGGTTGAAGATCTTTCTGATATGGGAGTTGAGATACATGACAGCTCCTTGAGGTAGGGCTGAAGGCTGCGTTCGTATGAGATAAACGCATTGGTGTCGATATTATCACGCATGTTACTCTTTTTCAATACTGTGATATGCAACACAATCTGTCTCTGGGGCTGGCATCGAAGTTACATATGCACCCCACCTACGCTGACTCTTGTTGAATGCCTACCCAGAACAGTTCCATACCAAAACGGATCAACCCCCTACCACCCCCTACGCAGGGCAGATGACGGGCGCGCCGGAGACTGGGTCGTACAGGACCCGGGCTTCGATGCCGTAGACCTCTTCGAGGAGTTCGGGGGTGAGTACGTCGAGGGGTTCGCCGTGCGTGACCACGCGGCCGGCTTTCATGACGAGGAGTTCGTCGCAGTAGCGGGCGGCGAGGTTGAGGTCGTGGATTGCGACGACGGCTTGGCGTTCGGTGTCGGCGACGATGTTGCGGATGATGGTGAGCAGGCTGACTTGGTGGTGGAGGTCGAGGGCGGAGGTGGGTTCGTCGAGAAGGAGGAGTTGGGGTTCGCGTACCAGCATCTGGGCGACGCCGACGAGTTGGCGCTGGCCGCCTGACATGTGGCAGACCATCCGGTCGGAGATATGGAGGATGCCGAGGCGGTCCATCATCGCGGCGGTGGCCTCGAGTGGGTTGGTGACGGCGCCTCCGGCTTTTGCGGCGACGACGATGGATTCGAACGCGGTCAGCGACGCGCTGGTCAGCAGGTCTTGGGGGACGTAGCCGACGTCGTGGGGCTCGCAGGTGGTGGTGACGGTGCCGGACGTGGGGGTTTTGAGCCCGGCGATAGTTTTGACCAGGGTGGACTTACCGGCGGCGTTGGGGCCGAGGAGGCCGGTGACGGCGCCGGGGGTGCCCAGGCGAAAGGTCATGTCGTGGAGGATAGGGGTGCGTCCGTAGGCAACGTTGAGGTCTGTGGCGACGATCATGGTTAACGGCCTGCCTTGCGGTAGCGGGAGAAGATGAGGAAGACGAAGAATGGGACGCCGACGATGGCGGTGATGATGCCGATCGGGATCACCAGGCCGGGTTTGACGGTGATGGAGACGGCGTGCGCTGCGGTGAGCAGCAGGGCGCCGGCCGCGGCGGAGGCGGGCAGGTAGAACTTCTGGTCCTCCCCGACCAACATGCGGGCGATGTGGGGGCCCACCAGTCCGATGAAGCCGATGACGCCTGCGAAGGCCACGGAGGCTGCTGCCAGCAGGGATGCCACGATCAGGGTGGTGACGCGCAGGCGGGAGACGTTGATGCCGAGGGAGGCGGCGCGGGCGTCGCCAAGTCGGAGGGCGGTGAGCCGCCAGGCGTTGAACACCACGAACGGGACTGCGGCGGCGAGGAGGGCGCCGATGATACCGTCGGCGAGCCAGGTGGCGCGCTGCATGGAGCCGAGCGTCCAGAAGACGATCTGTTGCAGCGCCTCAAGCGTTGCGCCGTACTGCATGAGCGACAGCAGCGCCTGGAAGAAGAAGGACAGGGCGATGCCCAGCAGGATCATGGTTTCGGCGGCGGCCCCGCGCCACACTGCTGCGGCGGCGACGACGGCCACCGCCACCAGCGCGGCCAGGGCGGCGGCGAGCGCCAGGTTGAACTGGGGGTGCGCGATCAGGTTGATGCCCAGCACGATCGACATCGCGGCGCCGAACGCGGCCGCCGCCGAGATGCCCAGCGTGAACGGCTCCGCGAGCGGGTTGTCCAGGATGGTTTGCATCATCCCGCCCGCAAGTCCCAGGGACGCGCCGATGAGCAGCGCCATCACCGAGGCCGGCAGGCGCAGGTCCCACAGGACCACGGAGGCTTGCTCGGGTGCGGTGTTGGGGTGGAGGAGGGCGTCGAGAAGCTGGGAGGCGCTGAGGTTGATCGGGCCGACCACCGTGGCAACGACGAAGCTGACGAACGCGACGAGCAGCAGCGCGCTAATCGCGATGAGTTTGCGTCGTCCTCGCTGGTGGTAGGCGCGGATCGCCTGATCTTGCTGGTTCATGGTTCCCCTACTGCTGTGCCTGGGCGAAGAACGCGCCGGAGTAGTCGAATGGCAGCCAGTCGGCGTGGAACTGTTCGAAGTCCTTCGCCGGGTCCATGTCTTCGAAGGCTGCTGGGTGCAGCCACTTCGCGAACGCCTCAAGTGCGAACACGTTGTACGGGTTGTCGTAGAACTGGTGGTAGACGGCAAAGTACTTGCCCTGCTTCGGCGCCTGCAGCAGGTCGAGACCCGGGGTGCCCAGCGGGTTGTTCAGGGTTTCGGCGGCGCGCTGCGGGCTGGACTGGTAGCCGAGCTCGACGTGGCTGAAGGTGTCCGGCTGGTCAGGCTTGCGTGCCCACTCGCCGCCGGTGACGATGAGGTTTTCGGGCTGCAGCTCGATCATCTTCTCAGCGCTGAACTGCTTAGAGTCGGCGGTGATGAGCTGTTCGCCCAGGTTGTTGCCGCCCGCGGCGGTGAGCAGCTGGCCGAGGTTCGCCTTGCCGGGGGTGCTGCAGCAGTCAACGAAGCCCGCGGCGGACCAGATCAGGCCGTCTTTCTCTCCGTCCTTTGCGACGGCCTCTTCGACCCGACCCTTGATCTCTTCGACCTTCGATTCATAGAACTCGCCGTACTCCTTGGCGCGTTCCGATTTACCCATCAGGTCGCCGAGCAACTGCACGGAGCTGACGGTGTGCTCGAGTGGGGACTGGCGGAAGTCGGTGAAGACGTACTTCATGCCGGTCTGGTCCATCTTTTCCAGGAGGCCGGATTCCTCGGCGACTTTCTTCTGGTCGAGCGTCATCACGACGACGTCCGGCTCCTGCGCCATGAGGGTCTCCAGGGAGACGTCGCCCTTGCCGATGTTGCCGATCTCCTGCGCCTTCATGGCGCCCTCGCTGATTTCGAAGACCTTGTCCTTGAACGCCGGGGCGGCCTTGGTCAGGTCGTTGCCGTAGGCCACGACGTGGTCGAAGGGGTCCCCGCCGAGCAGCGCGGTGGCGAAGACGCCACGGCCCTCGCCGAGGACGATGCGCTCCGGCGCGTGGTCGAAGGTGACTTCGCGGCCGGTGACGTCGGTGACGGTCAGCGCCTTGTCCGCCTGGGTCGGCTCGGCGGATGGGGTGGTGTCGGCGCTGTCGCCCGAGCACGCGGCGAGTGAGGCGGCCGCGCACAGTGCGACGGCGCCGGTCATTGCTTTACGCAGGATGTTCACAGTGGTTTCCTTGCCGTAGTAACATTTGTTCCAATAGAGCGGAACAACAATATATCAGGCAAGCCTTACCTAACAAGCCTGGCGCGTAGTTGGTGCACCCCCTTCGCCCCCGGCACCTCCACCCACGAGTAGGACAGATAGCTCACCACCAGGCTCAACAGCACCGTCAGGGTGAGGGTGGGGACGAAGTGGGCGTCGAAAAGCCCTACCCCCAAGATTGGGAACACGAAGTAGAGCACCGCCATGTGCCACAGGAACAGCGAGTACGACCAGCGGCCCAGCAGTTGCGCCGAGCGGGTGCACAGGGCGGTGCCGTGCAGGCGCGGCGCGAGCGCGAACGGCACGATCCACAGCGCTGCGAACAGCGCGCCGAGCAGCACCCGGACGTTGAACTCGGCGGCACTCGGGTGCTCCAAACCCGCAGGCCCAAGCACCC
>OJKZ01000821.1_pt1 | contig 11424 bp, 9 predicted proteins | sample 1596791 | NCBI WGS metagenome assembly OJKZ01 (sample SAMEA3904677, study PRJEB24821) | metagenome | biome: Builtin; feature: hospital; material: surface | place: USA | collected 2013-06-04 | reverse complement strand
CGAGATTGCCTCTTGTCTCGTGGGCTCGGAGATGTGTATAAGAGACAGACACAGTTGCTGTCAGAAATGTCGCCTCGTTTAACATCACGCACCAAAGCCGACGTCCTGATACCTGCTTTTGCTTGCAGTTTGCGCGACACGTTCGACGAGACGCGCCTCGCCGGTATCAAGGCCTTCCGCGAGGCTGCCGACAACTTTGACGCTCCAACAGCTGCTTGCCATGTCGTCCCGGCTCTTTCTCCGTGTCTCGTTGATGCGAATGCGGCGGTCCGTGACTCGGCGTCCGAAGCACTGCACTTCTATCTCAACAAGATCAGCGAGTACACGCAGGACATGTCGTCACACAGTGTAGAGCTACCATCCGAAGAGCCGTCCTCGAAAGACACAGAGCCGACTCTTAAGCCTGAACCACGCGCCAACAAGTTTGCCTCGTTTCTCTCGGCCACAGCCGGCAGCGCAGCCTCTCGATTGGGCGAATGGGCCATGGCGCAGCTCGAAGAGGATGATGCACTCGCGACACAAGTATCGCAGAGCCTGGCGCAGCCCAGCAAAGCCGCGCAGTCACAAGCGTCCCTTACGCCTGATTTGTTGTCGCCTCCAGCTGTGCCCGTCCACCAAGCGTCCTCCTTAGGCATGGACCTTTCTGCCAACAACCGGGCCGAAAAGGTGGCCAATACACTCATGCAGTCACAGCCCAAGAAGGCTGCGCCCAGTCTTACCAGCAAGCCGCGAGAAGTGTCCCCTATCACACGAGTGAACGCTCCCTCCAAGACACTATCGAAGGAAGAAAAAATGGCCCAGCTCCATAAACTTCGTGAAGAACGACGTGCCGTACGTATGACCGACTAACCTCAGCGTATTTCGCAACTAAAGTCTCAGTCAAATACTTAGGGCCATGTTGTCTGCCAACTGTTGCAGGACCGTAGACGAATCCAGCCCTATACGCGTGTCGATGATCGCATCCGCACGCGTCTGCCCTTGGTTCAAGAGAATCACCGGCTTGTCGGCCTCTACGGCATCGCGCACCAGGCGATATGCCGAGTGCGTGGCAACTGTTGTGCCCACGAGGAGCAGGGCATCGGCCTCCTCCACGAGTCGCTCGCAAGTGTGGCGCAGGGATCGCCTTACATTTTCGCCAAAAAAGACGACGTCCGGTTTGAGTATGCCTCCACATGCTGGGCATGACGGGTACTGAAACGTTTCGTAGGCTACGCCCTCGAGCTGGACATCGCCATCGGGATTACGACGCAAAGACAGGTGCGGCTCGCGCTCGAGTCGCTCGGCCCATGCATGCCAATCGGGATTGAGCTCGGTGAGCTTGTCCTGCAACGCATCACGCGAGCACACAAAGCCACAACCGTGATGGACGTCCGTGGAGCCGACAGGAGTAGGGAAGAAGCGATCAATCGGACCAAAGGAGCGTGTGTGGCGCGCCTCCCACCATCGCTTGTCGTGCCCATGTGGAGGATCATGTCGCGACGTGCAGCGTACTTCGCCGAGCGAGCCTGTGGGTTAGTTACCTGCATACAAACCGTGCAGCTCATGAATCGATGACGTGTCGCCACCTATGGAGTCCGTTGCCACATGATGCAGCCGGTCGACGTTTTGCGTGATTAATTGGTCCAAATACTTCGTGTGCTGCAGCGCGGCTAGTACCTGGTGAGTCGCATTGGGCTGGGCCAAACGAACTGAGGGGTATCCTAAGTAAGAACGCGCCCAGTACCGGCGCCGTTTTAAGTCTCCAAAAGCACCCTGGTGCATGAATTCGTGATAATAGACGGGGCGGTACCCCTTGTTGACGTACACTCCATTAGGGCCTCGGTACGACGAAATACCGCTGCCGACCGACACCCCAGCGCCAGTAATACACAATACGCGTCTGTTATGATCCAGGAGCTGGTACAGTTGCTCGACTGCCTCTTGCACATCTGTCACCGTCGGCAACAAGCGTTGCGTCTGGGGCAACGACGGAATAGAAATCCGCATGAGGTGGAGGTACGGTGGGACCTGTCCCCTCGCTGAAACCAAGCATGTAGTTCGACCGCCATGGAGGTCCATGTGCACGATGTCATATCGCTCGTGGCACTGCTGATTGCTTTACTACTTGCGTTTTTCGTTCTGAGCGCATTGGTTCTTAGCGTGAGCATGCCTATTCTCGTGACTATAACGTGCTATCGCGCGAACTATACGCCTCGGGCCGTATCACTTTCGGAGGATACGCCGGTGAAGAGCCCATCGTATCTGGCGAGCTTTTTTCGCCAGGACTACACGCGCAAGTTGGGGCCCGAAGATATGCGTGGATTTGTCGCAACATGGAAGCGTATCTGTGCCATAGAAGGCTGGCGCGGTCTGTTTCGCGGCACGCATCTTCTTGTTTGTGCCTATGCGGTGACGATGTTACTATCCTTTTTCGTTCCGTTTGGCATCATACTGGCTCAAGCACTTTCGAATCCATCTAAGGACGTGAGTGCGTCTGCGAATGTAGGAGCTGGCTTGATGATTTTCGTGTCGTTACTCCTATTCCCCGTGGACATCTTGATACGCCGAACGATCGTTCATCCGAGACACCTGAACTGGGCTCATCCATGCGAGTGTTTGAAGCATATTCTCACTGTGCAAGAGTACAAACAGCCGTGGCGCCTATTCTTGTTGCCGGGAGTGACGTCGACGTGCCTGGCGAGGCTGCTTATCAGTCTCCTGACGTCTTTGGTGGCGTTGTTCCTTGCGCCTCCCGGTCGTTTTGCGATACTTACGCTCTTTGTCTCCCAAACATCGGACAATCGGGCGGTCACCGTGCATGGGGATGCGTGGCAGGTGCTGGTGCGTGTGCTGCTGTCATGCCTGGTATGGTTTGTGCTGCTGCCCCTCGACAATATTTATGTTCGCGCAGCGACACAGCTTTCAGATCGCTCGTATGCCGCGGTGCATGGAGCAGAGCCCGTTGTACCAGACAAGGAGCCTATTGTGTCGGTACGTCCTTGCCATGGCAACGACGATCCAGCATGGACGTATTTTGGCGCTTCGCATGTCGAGCCATACACAAGCTTGGTGGATGTATTCCGCAAGATCCGCGACGAAGAAGGCAATAGCAGTCTGACTCGTGGATTACTATACACAATCTTGGGACGTCTGTTCCTAATGTAACTATGGCACAGAATATTCTCTTTAGCATGTACCTGTCTCTTCCTCATACACCACCTTGATAGTCGTCTCAATATCGCCTTGAATGAAGCGCGAGAGCCTGTGGTCTGACTCGCTGTTGTCGAGAATAGGCGGCCGTTGCCATGCAGGCGTCACAGGTGCGAGGGCCTCAATATCGATCTGAACGTGGTCCAACGACGCTGGACCGTCGGGCCTAATCGAAAAAGACATCTGTTTGAGCGCTTCCGAGCACCGCTTGCGCCGAATGCGCAAGAGCCGAATAAAGATGAGCACCATGGAAAGAAGGCATATGAGGTATTTGAGCACCACCAACGCTTCCTTGCTTTCCCCATCCATGTTGGTTAGTTGTGGCGTGCCTTCTCTCAGCGCTTTTTATCGCACAGAGACGGTCCTGCATCGATACCCACCGGATCGTAGCCGGTCAAATTCATGCTTGGGTGCATGTGATCAGAGTATGATCATTAGGTAAAGGCCATGAGCATATATCCCACCACCGTATAAAAGGCGCCCCGCATCAAACTCTCTTCGCCCTCTTCGACGTACATTTTGCAGGCACAGTCCCATGCACCCGTGTACGGCTGCACTTCCGATGCACCAAACTCTGTCGATGTGGGCTGGTCGTGTCCATAGCATGGCCGCAACGACGTGACGGGCTCCGCCGTCGTTGTGGCTCTCATTTCGTCCTCCACATCCTGTTCGTAGGAGGCCTGGTGGTTATGGGACGCAGGCGCCGTGGAAGCATCAATCGATGTTGTGCGGTCATACTGCGTCATAAGCCGCACGAGAATGCAGTCGATGGGTACCAAGAGCACCGCCACACTCAGACTCCACCCCACGAAGAGAAGCAGGCCCCAAAAAGTGACGCGGAAGGTGTCGGACGTCGGCCCCTCGAACGTATCCTTGTTTTGGCGCGATACCTGGGGAACAAAGTCTTCGAGCAAGGGCAGAGTCCAGTACCGCACCATGTGAGTCATGTATGATGCAGTGAGGTGCCGAAAGAGCTGTAGAGGTACGAGGCCTGGGACAATATACAAGCGCCATGGCTGCAGCACCTCGGCGGGCGACAATACTTGACGCAGTGCTGTGCGTGGGTGGCGCCACGACACGGCTGCATGATGGACCATCGTCCGCCTCAGAAGCACCTCGGTGGGAAGTAGCACGAGAACCGAGACAATCAGTGTGCACAGGCTGCGGAACGGGCGTTCAACAGCGATCATGCGCACTTCGTTAGGATGATAAGCAGATGGCTGATTCAGGAGGAGGATCAACACAAGCATGACCAGGAACTGGACAAGGATGAGCGTCGTGCCTTTGTACAGCCCACGAATGCCTTCGAGTCGGTAGACGCGCCGGGCCATCGGAATAAATGTACGTATATTGGGTCCGATTTTTGGATTCTCATAGTGCCGCCACGCAAAAAGGAGGCCCCACAGGGATGGTCGACTGGGCTCACGACCTGCTTCCATGACATGGTCGAGTGACACGGCGTGCGGCAAGTAATTTGCACGAAGCCGCGTAAGCACATTCGCCACCGGGACACTAATGCCCACGAAGAATGCTATCTCTACCGCGAGAATCATTGGCACCAGCAGGAGCCATACTACCTGCCCTGCCATCGACGACATGACCGTTCGAGGCAAGACGCGCCTTCCTCATGAGGGTGTCCATTCAGGCTCACGTGACACTGCACTGTGAGCCGCGACGAATCGCGGTTCGAGGCTCGCTGTGTACATCATGGCGAGCCGTGTGATGGACTATGCGCAGCAAGGTGCGCCAAGCTTTGAGTGCTGACAGTAGTCTCTGAAACACTGAAGAATTTCCGCGAGAATAAGCTCTCGACTGTGCGCCCTGTGCGCGAGTTCTTTGACTACCACCGGATCAGCGTGCCGCGCGACACGAATGAGGCGATCCAGGTATGTCTTGTCTTTGACTGACACCAGCGTATCACATACAATACGCGCCACTTTTCCGGTAACTACTCGCTTGTCATCATTCTGCTCGCGATTTACAGCCTGTACGTTTGCACTTGTCTTCTTACGCCTCGCCAGTCTGTCAGACCCCTTGTTGCTGATTGCTCTCTTTATCCTGGTGGGTGGATTCGCAGCGATCAACCGTTTTGCGCCAGAACCCATGCAGGTGGGAAACCATCTCGTCACGCAGAAGAGCCTGTATGCGATCCTTGTGGTGGTTGTGCTCGTGCTCTTGTGGTTCGCTCAGCCATTCGCCCTGATTTTCTGGCTTGTGGGCAGCAGTGCGCTGCTGATTCTTGGACACGCTGCCTTCATCGAACCGCCTGTCTCGAGCGAGTACGCTGGTGTTGAGTCGGTCTAATAGCCCATACCTACCTAATCTGACACCGGATCCTTGGTACGTAGCACGTGCTATTCTCGAGGGACCGTCTTGTTCCCTCTCCACATCGCCATGCAGCGATGCCTCCAACAGGCGTCGTTGCCAAGCATGTGCTTCCGACGTATTATGCGACTGTCGTCTCCTTGCGCACGTACGTAGAGCGTGTGTGTGCGGCAGCTATACCGTCACCTGATTTGTCTCGGAACCTCATTTTGGACGGTCTCGTGGCGCTGCCATGCTCTTTGGACGAACATATTCACCAGGGTGAAACTGATACGTATGGCCTAGAGGCGAACGATTACATGCCACTGGAGTCCGTCATAGGGCACGTTCAACGCACCTTGCACATACGTCGCCGACATGACATGCTTCTTCTTGGCTTTCATGTGACGCCTCATCGCATGGTAGCGACACATACCAACTCGATCGTGCATGCCTTGTTAACGGACGACGTATGGAATTCTCTGCTGTTCTTGATGGGAACGCACGCCTTTGTACATATGCTGTGTGGAACCACCTACTATTATCCTATGGCGCCACATCGTGACTGCTACTCCCAAATGTGGGGCATGCCGCTCACCGATCAGAGACCCTTAACACGCGGTCCTCCCAGTGTCTCGGAGCGCCGTGTGTCCGCCGCGCATCTCTTTTTCCGTCGCTCTCGTCTTTTCTATGCTCGACCGGTCCAGGTGTACCGCTACGGCATTGTTTTGGGGTTGCCACCGACGCACACGTTTCACATGCATGGACACACCCACACCGATCGACGTGCGCATACGGCCCGAATCATGCGCGACATGCAGCCACATGCATTTGGATTGCCCCATGCATGGCACCGCCTCCCGTCGAAGAACGAGAACCACGACCTGCCCCGACGCCGCTGGCCCAAAGGTCTGACGACCCTGGCTCATCTCGTGTCGCGCATGCTACAAAAACACCGGCGGTGCAGGTACGACGTCATCTTAGAGGCGTGCTGTCCTCGGCAACATTTGGTGCCTACGATGTCTGTACCCTCATGTTCGCCACCCGAGGTGCTTTCGCAGCAAACGACCTCTGCACGCCCCTCGCCCTTAGAGCCTGGCTCATCATCACCGCCGCTGCTGAGCTACGCAACACCACCCAGCCGTGTCACTTGGTATGTATGCGTCGTGCTTCGTACCATTCTGCCCCGCGACATGGTGGGCAGTCCTCATAATTGGGCGGTCGTACGTCGCACTATTCGCCGCTTTGTGCATGCGCGTCGCTCAGAAAAAATCAGTGTGCATGAAGCCCTTCAAGGTTTCCGCAAAAATGAATGTGCGTGGCTGCAAGAGTACCGCGATCCGGTGCAGACACATACACGACTCTGCGCGTGGATGTGGTGGCTATTGGACGACGTTGTTTTGCCCTTACTGCGCACCTGCTTTTACGTAACCGACTCGGCTGTGTTCCGGCGACGCGTGTTGTATTTTCGACAAGACGTATGGGCGCAGCAAACCAGACCGCATGTGCATGCACTATGTATGCACTTGTTTTCGCGCGTGCAGACTCCCATGGATGCTCCTATACCCTACGCCACTATGCGCCTCGTGCCCAAAGAAGCAAGCGTGCGCCCCATTGTCAATTTGGCGCGCCGGCCTATGGGCTTTGGGCGATCCATCAACGCGCAGCTCCAGGGCGCCTTGGATGTCCTGAGCTATGAGGCAGCACAGCAGTCCCCCCGCATCTTCGGCGCGGCTATGCCTAGTATTCATGCGGTGTACGCGCGCCTCAAGGCGTACAAGCAGCGTTTCCAGGGCAGGTGGCCGCGGCTTTACATGGTGCGGGCAGACATCCGAGCGGCCTTTGACTCGCTCGATCACACGCGCCTCTTGCACCTGGTGCGTGCGTTAGTGCCACGGCATGCGACCTATGTGCTGCAACGGCATGCACAGATCCGGCCGGGCATTGGTATGATTCGACGCACCCAGGTACGGCGTGCATGGCCCGCACCTCATCCGCCCTCGTTTCTTGAGCAACACGCGGCGCAGTCAGCGCCTCCGCCTCGGCACGCGGTACTCGTTGACGGTGTTACATACACGACGATCAAGGCTGAAGATGTGTTGGCGCGCGTCGAGGCACATATCCAGTGCACCCTTGTACGCATCGGTAATGCATTGCATCGCCAAACGACTGGCATCCCACAAGGCTCGATCCTATCGACGCTCTTGTGCAATCTCGTCCTTGCTGACGCCGAGCGGACCTACCTAAGCATCGACGAGGACGAGGACTGTTTGCTGCGGTTCACCGATGATTTTTTGTTTGTGTCACCATCATATCAGCGCGCCTACGATGTGTGCCAGGCGCTACACAAGGGCTTTCCCCAGCATGGATGCCGCATTGCTCCCGAAAAAAGCCTCGTAAATTTCGACGCGTGTCTCCCCACGGGCCACGTCGTCCGTCGCCTCGCTCCCCACACCCCATTTCCCTGGTGTGGCATCTGCATTGACCCCACGACGCTGGCTATTCAGCCTGATACCCAACGATACCCCCGGCATATGGGAGATACGCTCACTGTGCGTGCCGCTGGCCTTACATCGATGCTTGTTCATGCAATGCATCCGCGTGCCGCCGCTGTGTACACAGACACGCATCTAAATACCCCCTACGGCGTCTACACCAATCTGCTAGAGGGCTTTGTGTTCGCTGCGGCCAAGCTTCGGGTATTTATGCGGCACATGCCCTTTGCCTATGCGCCGCCTGTCATGCGTGCCATCGTGCATGCCGTGCGACTGACATGGAACATGATCCGCGCAGCCATTCGTGAAGCTCGCGTTACGCTGCATCCCCACGCCCAGTGTCACATCCAGCGCGCCTGTGTCGAGTGGATCGGCTACTTTGCCTTTGCGCACGTGCTACAGCCATGGCCCGTACATGCGCCACTTGTCGCTGCCCTCATGCCCTTTGTGCATGCGCAGCGGTACGCACGCTCGCGCCGCAAGATCGGTCCCCTTGTCCTGCGCGCCTGGACCGCCCACCGCGAGCGGATCCGTCGCCTTACCTAGACGCCTCATAGAGCCACGCGCCGCCCGTGCCTCTGGCAGAGTAATCACGTGACCGATGAGCACAGGGCCGTCGGCAAGTCAACGAGCGAACGGACGAACGGCGTTTCCGCAGACAACAATGATGGTGTCAGGATCCATGCGTATGCTGCGCGCCCCTGCATCGCGCTCTATGGGCGCTGTTCGTGGTCTTCATATGACCAAGGTGGCTCGCGGTGTGCAGCAGCCCATGTCCGAGGCGCAGACGGCCGAGTACCCTCGCGAAGGTATGTAGCGTTTTCCTTACTCCCAGGCTTCAACTCGCGGCTCTGGACGCTCGGTATCGCGGCGATCGCCGGAGGTGCCGCTACGAACTACTATTTGAAGAAATACGTCAAGGGCGATGAGGAGGCAGCTAAGCCCTTCTTTACCGACTTGATTGAGTCGTGCTCGACGAGCACGGACAAGATCCGGGAGGCGAACCAGGAGCACATTGACTTGTCGATCAAGCGTGCTGAAGCGCAGCTCATGATCCAAGACGCACAGAAGCCCAGCACCCACCGTGTGAGGTTCCCTTAGTACGTGGACTCGGCGCAACTAACGACCTAGCTTGATGGAGCAGTACCCGAGGCGCGGCCTCCAGACCGGCTCTGTCGTCGACACGTCAGACTTGCAGGTCAACCAGGAGCGTGTATAGGTAGACTAGCACGACTAGCAGACGAGCCAAGCAACTTTGGACACGGAGCACGCTGCGACGGTGAGCCCCTGTTACGCCGTACGCTGACCGACCGCCTGCTGGGTCTGACCCAGGCCTGGGGTCCTGAGCGGATGCTCCATGTGCATAAATCCTCGAATTCCCAACCAGGTTTTTTTTTCGCGAGCACAGACAGTCGAGGCTACGTAACGATGACGACGACTGGCGGAAGCAGCCGGGGACGCCTTCGTACGTCGTTTGCCAAGAGCGAAGCGCTCGACCCATTTTATTCGGGCGGCGCTGTGGCTGTGACGTCTGATGCGGCATGGATCGCCGCGACGTTTGGAACGGACGTACATATCGTCGAGGCACGTACTTCGCGCATTTTGCACAAGATTGCCGGAGATGGCGAGGATATACAGAGCCTCACACTGAGTAACGATGATACGTACCTTGTGACGGCCTCCCGCTCCTTAGCGCTGCACTTCTATGTTCTGCCTGGCATGGAGCATGTGCGCACGATTTCCAAGGCCCACGAGGCGCCTGTAGCCCTGATGGCCGTGGATCCGACCTCGAGTCTGCTGGCGACAGGGAGTGCCGATGGCTCTGTGAAGATCTGGGACATGCGGGGTGGATACTGTACACACGTGTTCCGGGGCCATGGCGGCGTGATTAGTGCGTTGTGCTGGCATGTCGAGAGCCCTTCGAAGGCAGGACGCCGCGTGCAGCTCTTCACCGGCTGCGTCGATGGCAAAGTGCGCGTATGGGACTTGCATGGCCACAAGAAGGCGATGCATGCCAAGCCATCGGCCGTGCTCAATGCGCATGCCGGCGTTGTGCGTGGCATTAGTCTCTCGTCGGATGGACAGACACTCGTGAGTGGTGCTCGAGACCAGACACTTGTGTTTTGGGACGCACGCGATGGACATTGGCATCGCCGCGAGATCCAATTGGCGCATGAGCGCATCGAGGCGCTGCATTTCCTGCCGGATGTACCGTACTTCATTACGGCTGGCTCTCGAGGCGCACTTCGAGTGTGGGATACCCAGGGACGGGTGGTGAGTGAGCAAACGGTCGAGCGAGTCGATGAGGACGACGAAGATGAGCTGCGCGGCCTGGTGGATGCGGTTCTTGCTTCGAATACGATCGTGACTGTCTCCGCCACGCAGGACCTGGCCTTTTTCGTGTGGGACGGACAGCTGGTTCAGACGCGCCAATTGGTGGGCTACAATGACGAAATCGTGGACTTGGCGCTCGTACAGACACACTATCTCGCTGTGGCATCGAATAACAGCCAGCTGCGCATCTACAGGCTCGATACCCAGGACCGTGACCACGACGTGGCGCTTGTGGATGGACATTCCGACATGGTACTGAGCATCGACACCAATGGTGAATGGCTCGTATCCGGCTCCAAGGACCACACAGCGCGAATTTGGGCGCGTGTGCACGACGGACGCCATGGATGGGTCTGTCTTGGTGTATGTGAAGGGCATGCAGAAAGCGTCGGATGCGTCGTCTTTTCGAAGAAGGAAGATGCGCCCTTTGTCATCACAGCCAGTCAGGACCGGACTGTCAAGTTGTGGGATCTCTCTGTACTGACCAACGACAGCCGGAACGTCAAGCTGTCGTCCTTACTGACCCTGAAAATCCACGACAAAGACATCAATTCTATCGATATCGCGCCTAATAATGCGCTTCTTGTGTCGGGCTCGCAGGACCGCACAGCCAAAGTATTCCGTCTACATTACGTGCCGCCACGCAAGAATGCCAAGCCCACAGCCTCCCTTGAGCTGCTATCTACGTGTCGCGGCCACAAGCGCGGCGTATGGTCCGTCCAGTTCTCTCCAGCTGAGCAGGCCTTTGCCACGGCGTCGAGTGATCAGACCGTCCGCATGTGGAGTCTCAAGGACTTTACCTGTGTGCGGGTCTTTGAGGGCCATACGGGCAGTGTGCTGCGGCTGCGATACACGCCCAGCGGTACACAGATTGTGTCGTCAGGTAACGATGGGCTCATCAAGATCTGGAATGTGCGCGACGAGGAGTGTGCGGTGACGATCGATGCGCACGAAGACAAGATTTGGACGCTGGTCGTGCGGGATGAAACGCCCACGACGCCGCTCCAGATTGTGAGTGGTGCCGCGGACAGCACAATGGCCGTCTGGAACGACACCACCGAGGTCTGTCTCTTATACACATCTCCGAGCCCACGAGACAAGA
>OJKZ01000818.1_pt1 | contig 11464 bp, 8 predicted proteins | sample 1596791 | NCBI WGS metagenome assembly OJKZ01 (sample SAMEA3904677, study PRJEB24821) | metagenome | biome: Builtin; feature: hospital; material: surface | place: USA | collected 2013-06-04 | reverse complement strand
CTACACTAGATCGCTCGTCGGCAGCGTCAGATGTGTATAAGAGACAGGTTTATAATGGAAAATATGAATTGGCAATATTGAAGAACGGCAAGGGACAACAGAGTGCCAAAGCGCTCCTCAGTGTTTCGGAAACTGCCCTGGCCGAATACAACACGGCCAACGGCACCAACTATGCGGTACTGCCGGCAAACTGCTACAAACTCTCTTCTTCGACGGTCGGCTTTTCGGACGGCGACACCCGTAAATTCGTCGAGGTTACGTGGGACGACGCAGCCATCTTCGCCCTGGGCGAGGGTACGGAGTATGCGATTCCGCTCGAACTCACCGTCGCCAACGACGCGCTGGCCGTCGATGCAAACCGCAATGTGAAGATCATCAATCCCAAACGCGCCTCGATCGGCATGGAGAGGGAGCTGGCGGCATCGTTCCATCCCACCGCTACGCACGAGGTGATCACGTTCGACGGCAACATCGTGCTCGACAATGCCATCTCGACAATGGATCTGACGGTGAACTACACGATCGACAACAGCCTCGTGGACGCCTACAACCAGGCCAACGGGACGAACTACCTGGCTGCGCCCGACGGGTTCGCCACGCTTGACGCCACCAGCTCGCAGATCGCTGCGGGCGAGACTGCGGCCAAGTTCTCGGGCAAGATCAATTCCGACAAGCTCTTTACGGGCAGCAACCTCGATATCGTGGGCGACCTGCTCGTGCCGGTACGCATCACCTCCACGTCGCTGGACGGGATCACCGTCACGACCGAGGTCATGTATGTCCCCTTCACGATGGACAAGGAAGTCAAGGGCCCGTGGACTGTCCTGGAAGGCAACGGCATCGGTTATGCCTACGACCCGCTGCCCCCTGCATGGAGCGTGGCCATCTACACGGCCGAACGGTTGTTCGACGGCTCGTTCTCCGATGAGTGGATTCCTTTCTGGAATACCCCCAATACGTTCCCGATGGTATTCGTCGCAGACATGGGACAGCGACAGGTATTTACCAAATTCCGTATCAGCGACAGCTACAACTACCAGGGGAATGCGCTGAACTATCAGATCTATACCGCCGAAGAGTACTCCGGCGCCGGCACCCAATGGAACCTCGTGGCAAGCGGCAAGCGTGCCTATGAATGGGTGAACTGCGGTACCGACAAGACCGACCCGCGGTTGATCTACGATTACCCCGTCCAGAAGACAATTGCAGGCCGCTACCTGAAATTCGTGATCGTCAATGTCGAGCGTCTCGATGCGACGGGCGACTATATGAACGGGCGCTGCAAACTGGGCGACGTACAGGGTCTGGGATTCTAACGATAGATGTTGAATAATTAATCCCGTTGTGAGTTCACTCCCTTTCACAACGGGATTAATTTTAATTTTACGAATTACGACTTACCGACTACGATGCTCAAATTCCTGAAAAATATCATTCCGTTCGCAACGGCCGCAGGATCCTTGCTTCTCGCGGGCAGTTGTTCCCGAACCATGTACCCGCAGGGGCAGCACCGCAGAAACCTGCAGCCCCCCACGGATGCCGTGTTATGTTACGGCGGCAGCCACCACCGCACCCCTTTCCTGTGGGACAAGGAACGGCTGGCGCCCTATGTCACCTATGTCGATAAAGAGGGCGGGGAGCACTGGCTCTTCGACGGGTTCATCTTCCTGGAATTCCAGGACACGAACCGTCCCGACGCAGAACTCTACGCCTTCGAGACGGGGCATCTGCGCGACAAGGGCGAATCGGCCGGCAAGGCGCAATGGCAGGAGCTGATCGACTATTATTTCACGGACGGCAACGGGGTCGAGGCCCTCGAAGAGGCCGTGAAGGAGGCCGCCGCGCGGTTGGGCAAAGCCCCGCAGAAGCGCAAGGTCATCATGGTACTCCCCGACCCGGTGATTCACCGGCACTATATCGACACGATGTCGAGTACGACCTATTGGGGAGCATTGGACGGGCGGCAACTGGATTTCAACAGGAATGAAGACCGCATAGCCGCCTGCAAATGGTATATCGACCGGGTACGGGAGCGGTTCGCCCGGGGCAACTACGAACATATCGAGCTGGCGGGATTCTACTGGCTGCGCGAGATCGTCACCCGGCCGGTGGACACACAGTACAGCTACCACCTGACCCGCTCGGACATCATGCTCCCGCATATCGCCGATTACCTCCATAAGCTGGATTACACGTTCAACTGGATACCCTATTACGGTTCGCGCGGATACGACGTGTGGCAGCAGTTCGGCTTCGACCAGGTCTACCTGCAACCCAACTACTACTGGAAACCGCAAAATGCCATGAACGACGTCTGCGACCAGATCGACAGCCTGGGCATCGGCATGGAAATAGAGTTCGAGCCCACGCTGCTCAACGCACGCGAAGGCAGCGGAACATTCCGCAAGCGGCTGCGCGACTACATCGACTACGCCAAACGACGCAACATCTACGGCAAACGGCCGTTCGCATATTACCATGGCACCAACGGGTTCTACGACCTCCACGCTTCGGACGACGAGGCCGACCGGGAGTTGTTCGACGAACTTTGCCAGTTCATCATAAACAATCCGTTACGGGCACAACGACCGACAACGGACAGGAAATAACCCATAAACGGATATATTGACCCCGGACGGAAGAGACTGCTCCGGGGTCGGATAAAAACGACAAGACATGACTCGCAGACTTTTTACAGTAGCAATTGCAGTGGTAACAGCCTTGGTTTTCACGCTCCCAACCGGCACCGCAGGCCCGAAGGACAAGCTGTACCCGTGGGAGAAGAAACACAAGAGTCCGGCGACCACGACCGATGCCGTATTATGCTACGGTGCCAGCCATCACCGCAACCCCTTCCTGTGGGACAAGGGGCGCTTCGCCCCCTATGTCACCTACGTCGACCCCGACGGGAAGGAACAATGGCTATTCGACGGCTTCATCTTCCTGGAATCGCAGGATGTCGACCGCCCCGACAGCGGCGCCTACTCGTTTATGACGGGCGTGCTGCGCGACACGGGCGTATCGGCCGGCAAGGAGCAGTGGCAGGAGCTGATCGACTACTATTTCACAAAGGGCAACTGTGTCGACGCCCTGGAACAGGCCGTCAAGAAGGCCACCGCACGGTTGGGCAAAGCGCCCTGCAAACGCCGCGTGATCATGATGATCCCCGATCCGATCATCCACCGACACTACATCGACACGACCACCACGACGACCTACTGGGGAGAACTCGGCGGGCGCCGGTTGGATTTCAACAGCAACGAAGACCGCGTAGCGGCCTGCAGGTGGTACATCGACCAGGTACGGGCGCGGTTCGCCCAGGGCGATTACAAATACATCGACCTGGCCGGGTTCTACTGGATCCGCGAGATCGCCGCCCAGCCGCACGACACGGAGTACAGCTACCATCTGACCCGTTCGGACATCCTGCTCCCCGAGATCGCCGACTACCTCCACCGGCTCAACTACACGTTCAGCTGGATTCCGTTCTACGACGCCCGCGGCCATGACGACTGGCGCAAATTCGGCTTCGACCAGGTCTATATGCAGCCTAACCATTACTGGAAACCGGAAAACAGTATGGATTCGGCCTGCATGAAGATCAACCGCGCCGGGACGAGCATCGAGTTCGAGTTCGAAGCTTCGATCCGCAACGCAGACCCACACGGCGACATATACCGGGCGCGGTTCCGCGAATACATGGAATACGCGAAGAAATACGGCATCTACGGCACCCGCCCGCTGGCCTATTACCAGGGGAGTAACGCCCTTTACGACCTTTCGGTTTCCACGGACGAAACGGACAAGGAGTTCTTCCACGAATTCTGCCGCTTCGTGGTAAACAACCCGATCCGGACGCAACACCCCGGCAAGGGGAACAAATAAACAACCATATATCCCATGATGAATTACCGAATCATTTTCACGCTTTTCTGCTGCCTGTCGTTTATCGGCTGCGGGGACGGGAACGACGAACCCTCCGGCGGCCCGAAGCCGGTCTTGAGCATGACGATCGCATCGTCGGGGGCCACCTCGGTGACGCTGAACATGAGGCGCACGAACGCCACATCCGTCAAAATCATACACAAAGCCACGGGGGTCATTACATCCGAAACGGCACAGAGCGTCGCCGAAAACGGCAGGGAATACACCGGAACGACGGTCGAGATCGACGGTCTGACGGCGCAGACGACCTACACGGTCTTCGCCGTAGCCTGCAACGACTCGGGCGAATACAGCCAGATGCAGTATGTCCGGTTCACTACCGACGCCCCCGGCCCGCAGATGTACCCGTGGGAGCAAAGCCGCAGCGGGATACTCTCCTACACGGACATGGTGCTGTGCTACGGCGGCAGCCACCACCGCACCCCGTACCGCTGGGACAAGGAACGCTTCACCCCGTTCGTGACCTATGTGGACAAGCGCGGTAGGGAACACTGGTTGTTCGACAGTTTCCTCTGCCTCGAATTCCAGGACAGCAGCCGCCCCGACGGAGGTAAATACGCCTACATGGTCGGCGTACTGCGGGGGCAGGGCGTTTCGGCCGGCAAGGAGCAGTGGAAGGAACTGATCGACTACTGGTTCGACGGCGACAACGGCGTGAACGCCCTCGAAGCGGCCGTGAAAGAGGCTTCGGAGCGGCTGGGCACGCCCCCGGCCAAACGCAAAGTCGTCATGGTAATGCCCGACCCGATCATCTACCGGAAATACGACGACACGAAGGAGTCGACGACCTACTGGGGTTCGCTGGACGGTCGGCAAATGGATTTCGGCAAAGGCGCAGACCGCGTTGCGGCCTACAAATGGTATATCGACGAGGTGCGCAGGCGTTTCGACGAAGGAAATTACCAATACGTCGAGCTGGCCGGGTTCTACCCCATTTCGGAAGAGATCGTAACGCCGGGCGACGGCTACTGCCACGAACTGAAGAAATCGGAAGAGGTCATCCCGCAGATTGCCGAGTACCTGCACTCGATCAACCAGAGTTTCTGCTGGATACCCTACAACCGCGCCGCAGGTTACACCAAATGGAAGGAAATGGGCATCGACTACGCCTATATGCAGCCCAACCACTATTGGGACGACAAGGGCGTAAGGCCGCTCGCGCGTTACTTCTCCGACATCAAGGCTTACGACCTGGCAATGGAATTCGAATTCGAAGAAACCCTGCTCGAAGGGAAAGAGAACTGCGGCCTCTACAAGAAGCGGTTCCTCGAATACATGGCCGGCGCAAAAAAACACGGAATTTACGGACGTAAACCGCTGAGCTATTACCACGGTACGAACGGGTTTTACGATCTGTCGAAATCGGAGAACGAAAAAGACCGCAAACTCTACCACAAGTTCTGCCGGTTCGTACTCAATAACCCTTTGCGCAAATAACGATTAACACCGAAAAAACCTATGAAAACCTCAAGGATCTTTGCATTCTGCGCCCTTTGGGCGGTATTCACGGCCTTCGGGACGCCGGCCGCCGCACAAAACTACCAGACGACCGGCATCCAGGATCTGGCCCTGATCTACCAGGGCGGCAGCCACCGGCTGGACTGGACGGTCGATGAATTCCGTCCCTATGTCGTACACCGGTTTGCCGACGGCAAGAAAGACTGGCTCTTCGACGGGTTCCTGTTTCTCGAGTTCAAGGACGGCTCGGGACGCAACTACACCGTGGGCTACGAAAAACTGAATGCCCGCAAAACGGAATGGGAATGGCTGCTGGCGCGGATTTTCGAGCAGGGTAAATCGCTCTCGGCACTCGACCAGTGCATCGGCGAAGAGATCGGCGAGTTGGGCAAGCCCGCATTCAAACACCAGATCGTACTGGGACTTCCCGAGGCTATCCGCGACCAGAAGGACTGGGGCGAGCTCGACGGACGGCAGATGGACTTTTCGAAGGAGGAGGATCAGATCGCCGCTACAAAATGGTATATCGGCGAGCTGGTCAAACGGTTCAAGGCATCCAAATATAAACACCTGGAGCTCTCAGGATTCTACTGGGTGGCCGAAGATACCCACCACTGCGCAGAACTCACCATTCCGCTCAGCGAATATATCCACTCCGAGGGCAAACTCTTCTATTGGATCCCCTACTGGCAGGCAAAAGGCCATGAGGAGTGGAAGAGGCTGGGCTTCGACGTGGCTTATCAGCAGCCCAACCATTTTTTCAACCACTCGATCCCCGACAGCCGGCTGGACGAGGCCTGCGCCACGGCCCGCCGCCACGGGATGGCCATGGAGTTCGAATTCGACGAGAAGGCCACGGCGGCGATCCCCAACTCGTCGCACGACCGGATGGCGGCTTATATCAACCACTTCGAAAAGAACGACGTCTTCAACTCTTCGGCCGTCGCCTACTACTGCGGAAACCGCGGCGTACTGACCCTCGACGAGTCGGACAACCCGAAAGACAAGGCCCTGATGGATCGCCTGGCCCGGATCATCCAGGCACGCCGCTACCTGAAATACGGCATCCCGATGAAGAACAAGACCCGCGTGGTCGCACACCGGGGCTTCTGGCACACCGACGGCTCGGCACAGAATTCGATCGCCTCGCTCCTCAAGGCCGACCAGCTGGGCGTGTACGGCGTGGAATTTGACGTATGGATGGCCTCGGACGGCGTTCCGGTGCTCAACCACGACGGCTGGCACGACGGATACGAGGTACAGAGCACCCCTTCGACCGTGCTGACGACGCTCAAGCTCGAAAACGGGGAGCCGATGCCCACGCTGGCGCAATACCTCGAGGCCGCTAAGGATACGAAGGTACACCTCGTTCTGGAACTCAAGCCCCACGCCACGCCCGAGGCGGAAACCGCAGCGGCCGAGGCCGTGGTGAAGATGGTCGGCCGGTACGGGCTTTCGAAACGCGTGACCTACATCTCGTTCTCGCTCCACATAATGAAAGAGCTGGCACGGCTGGCCCCCGCAAAGACGCAGCTGATGTACCTGGGAGGCGGCACGTTGCCCAAAGACCTAAAGGCGATGGGGCTGACGGGCTGCGATTTCAACTACGGCGTATACCTGAACAACCCGACGTGGCTCAACGACATCAAGGCGTTGAAGATGGCCTCGAACGTATGGACGGTAAACAACCCGGCCGACATGATGTGGGCCATCGAAAACCGGGTCGACTACATCACCACAGACCGTCCCGACCTCTTCCTGAAACTCACCCGCAAGTAAACCGGACGGGCATCGGATGCCCCGGCATACAGGCGATGCACCCGGGATGCGCCCGGATGCATCGCTTTCCTACAAAAACGCAACGATGAAACATTTGAGAATCATGGCCTGCCTGCTGTTGCTGGGATGCATGGTGCCCGCAACGGCACTCTGTGCCGGGGAGCATGCCCCGAAGCGCAGCAGGGGGAAAGGACACGACCGCCCCCATTCCGAAGCGATGTATGTCAAACGCCAGGGCGGCGACCTCTATATTTCGGCCAAGCTGGACGAACGGACGGATATCACCTATTGGTTCAGGCGGTGCATGTTCAACGAGCTCTACACGTTCTACCGCGTAGGCATCACGCGCAACAGGGCGGCGCTTCCCACCACGCAGCCCGAGGCCGAACCCGCCGTCCTGCTCAACTCGACGTACAGCGACAACATCGGGCCTTTCGCCATCCCCGGGTGCGGGTGGTGCGGGGGCAACCACAAATACAGGGAACGCACGGCGCGCACGGCACGCAGCGAGGGTTACACCCTGCTGGCCGACGGCAACCGCATCGAGGGCGACACGACGCTATGGGCAAATTGGGTGACGGTCGAGGCCGAAAACGTAATCCTCGACCCGACACGCCCCTACCGGAACGCCGCGGGCGGCGAAGAACTGCGCGACACCCTGTGCCGGGAATCGGTGACATACACTGTCCGCCGCAACAACATCGAGGTCGCGGCCTCGCACCGGTTCTGCAACGCCGCGCCCGTGACCATCGCCATCTATTACGGGATGCAGTCGATGTTCGAAGGCGAGACGCACGTACTCACCCTGGGCGGAGCCTACACCGACTGGACGGAAGCGGCGAAGGCATCGACGTTCACCAAACAGAAATACCCCCTTTTCCGGCGCTACGTCGAAAAGAACAGACAGGGGTACCAATCGACCTGGCTGCTGCCCGACGGGCTGGGAGACCACGCGCTGCTGGACGGGCAGGACGACATCTTCATCTATGCGCCCTACGGCAAGAGCTACCACAAGCTCATCGGAAACAAACGGATGGAGAACGGCGACAAGACCTGCTGGCGGGGTGTCTACACCTGGTTCGAGACGCCCGTTGCCGACGATGCCGACCTGTTGTGCTACGAAGGCAGCGCCGGGGGACATACGGCCGTTTTCATCGACTGCAAGCGGGCTTGCAAGAGGACGCTGGCACTGCCCGGATACCTCGACCTGCGGCATTTCGGAACGGCCGAACAGAACGGCGGCATCCGCATTTCGGCCGCCAAACGCAACAAACTGAGGATAAAAGCCGACGCACCGGGCAGCTGCGTACTGCTGCTCGGGAAATAACGGGCAACCGGGCGACACAGGACGATCCGGAGGAGGCACAGGAAACAAGGGGCCCGGAGGAATTTCAGTTCCTCCGGGCCCCTTGTTTTAGTCCGCGTCCGGGAAGCCTACCTGCGCAGGTATTTCTTCGGATTCTTCAACACCGCGTCGACGACGGGCGGCAGGATCTTCTCCATCACGTCATACCCCGCGGCCGTGGGATGCACTTCGTCGTAGGTATAGGCCGCAATCATGCCGCCGTCCGGTTCGGCCATCGCCGCATGGTAATCCACATAGGGGATATTCTCCCTGCGGGCATACTCACGGATCCTGGCGTTCAGTTCTACGATCTTGGGCGCAGGTTCGAGCCCCTTGTGCCAGCCGAATTCACGTGCGGGCAATAACGAGCACAGCACGGGTGCGATACCGTTGGCACGGGCCAGTTCGACCATCGAGATGAGGTTCCCCAGGATATGCGGCAGCGATATGTAACCGGTATTCTGGGCTATGTCGTTCGTCCCGCCGCAGATGACGACGACCTGCGGGTGCAAGTCGAGCACATCGGCGCGGAAGCGCACGAGCATCTGCGAGGTGGTCTGCCCGCTGATACCGCGGCTCACGTAACCGTGGGCGGTAAAAAAGTCGGGATGCGTATTGATCCACAGTTCCGTGATCGAGTTGCCCATCAGTACGACCTTCGGATTGCGCACCTCGGCGTTGGCCTGTTCGAAGCGGCCGAAATTCGCCCAGTCCTGAGTTTGCGCGACGGCGCAGAGGACGCCTGCAAGGGCAAGGGCGGTAAAAAACAGTTTTTTCATCGTTACAGTATCTATTGAATAACTTCCATCGGCATCTCCCACCCCATGATCGTGGCGATGTAAGGAATGACCGCAGCGGCCAGCTTCCGGTGTCCGCGATGGTTGGGGTGGTACCCGGCCCCCAGGTCGTCGGCCTGGTCGGTGATGCCGGTAAAATGCATGACGCAATGCAGGTTCCTGTCGGCCAGATCGGTCACGATAGCCTGCATATAGGGATAGAACGCCTCCGCACCGTCGGGGATGACGTAGAGGATCGGCACAGGGCCGTAATGCTCGCGCAGGGCGCCGTATATCTCGCGGAAAGCCTTGCCGAAGGCGGCTTCGGACGGCGTAATGCCCGTGCTGCAATCGTTCGTACCCAGTTTCATCACCACGATGTCGGGCTTGTAGCCCCGGAAATCCCACCGCGGTGTGTCCGTCATGTCGAATGTCCGCAGGATACGCTGGCGCATGGAGATGTCCGACGTCTCCTGCTCGTCGCCCCAGTTACGGACGACGCCCTGCCCCGAATGTGCCGTAAGCACGTAATCGGCATCGAAACAGCGGGCTACGATGCAGCCCCAGGCCAGGTCGCAGTTCTCGGTCTCGGGCGTGAAAGGTTCCGAAACGGTCTTCCCTTCAGTACCATAGCCACACGTATGCGAGTCGCCGATGAACTCGATCAGCCGCGAGGAAGCAGGGGGCAGCTCCAGCAGGGGGCCGTCGGCCTCGATGCCGTAGAGCGTCGTGCGCCCCTGCTCGGCTTCGGTGCGTTTCTGCACCGTCACGGTATGCGGCCCCGGCGCAAGCCCCTCGGCGAGGATCACGGACGACGGGGCGCCCTCGACGGTAGCCTTGCCGTACAGCTGCCCGTCGACAAATACGTTGTAATAGTTACGCTTGGTATCCGCAGCACGCATCGCACAGCGGCTCCCGTCGAACCGGAAGGTGAAATGACAGCCGCTCCAGTCGAACGACAGGCTGCCGTCGCCGTTTTCGGCGGCGCGGCCGGTAAAACGGACTTTGTCCGAACCGGCCTCATAGAAGCGCATGTCACCGCCGGCCACGCAGGCTTCGGACATCGCACACAATGCCAGCACAAAAAGCAAACGTTTCATCCGGGCTGCTTATTTGACGTAGGGGCCGATCTTCTCGATCCACACGGCGTACCCTGCCGCCTTGAGGTGAATACCGTCGAACGTATACTCCTCGGGCAGTTCCCCGTTGCGCTGCATGCCGCTCCAAATGTCGATGAAGGTCAGCCCGCGGCGTTCGGCCATCGCACGCAGCAGGGTGTTGAACTCGGCGAAGCGGGCGTTCTTCCCCTTCATAAAGGCTTCGTTATGCGCCTCGTTCAGCGGCAGCAAACTTTGGATATAGACCTTCGTGCGGGGTGTTCCCTTGGCGATAATATCCAGCAGGCGCTCATATTGCTGCAGGAGTTTCCCGTTCGAAATCTTCGAGAAAAGCAGGTCGTTGGCACCTCCCATGATGAAGATGGCCTTCGGCTGTCCGTCGACGATCGGCTGCACACGGTTGATCATACCCGAGATGCAGTCGCCCCCGATACCACGGTTGAGCACGCGTTTTCCCTGGAAATACTCCGACCAGAACCCGCGTTCGGTAAGGCTGTTGCCCAGCATCACGATGTTTTGCCGGGTGACCGGCACCAGCTCCTCGACGTTGCGCTTGGAGAAATAATAGTCGTTATTGAAGGTCAGCGTATCGCGCTGCGCTTGTGCGGCTGCGGTCGTTGCAACGGCAGCGGCCAGCATCAGTAAGATGAGTTTCTTCATGGTTCGTTATTTTAACAGGTTTCCTTCGAAATCAATGTCGCGGTCGAACGGATGCAGCGCTTCGTCCGTCATCCGCGCCGCTTCACGCCGCGTCAGGGGCTCCGTACCGTCGGCAGCGACGGCAGCACCGGCCTTGCGGAGCATGGCGGCGGCGGCCGCCGCCGTAAGCGGCGCGGGGTCGTCGGACACTTCGACCTGCGGCGCATAGTCGTGCAGGCCGCGGCTGAACTCACCGACGGAGATCCTGCGCTCGGGATAGAACCACGTGCGGTTCGCCCACTGGAACGGCTCGCCCGTCATTCGCAGGATGCCCGTCGCTGCGATGCGCTGCAACATCTGTCTCTTATACACATCTGACGCTGCCGACGAGCGATCTAGTGTAG
>OJKZ01000813.1_pt1 | contig 11500 bp, 6 predicted proteins | sample 1596791 | NCBI WGS metagenome assembly OJKZ01 (sample SAMEA3904677, study PRJEB24821) | metagenome | biome: Builtin; feature: hospital; material: surface | place: USA | collected 2013-06-04 | reverse complement strand
CTACACTAGATCGCTCGTCGGCAGCGTCAGATGTGTATAAGAGACAGGGAAGGCCTGGCATGGTTAGGACCTTATTTAAGTAGGCAACTATAAACCTTGATCCTGTCTTAATTTTGATGTCAGAAACTGTGATTTCAAAGCCCTCTGGTCTACCCTTAATTTTGCCATCATCTGTTAGGGATGCTGGAGTTTTGGCCATACAAACTGGGAAATTTCTGTAGCCTAGTGAGTCGATTTTATCAAGGACCGCCCTTGCCTCATCTGTGAAATTAACCTTAGCTGCCCCGTATATTTCTTTGGCGATTGTATTGATTTTTTCTTCTGTAGATAGGTCATCTGGATAGAGAAGTTTTACTTCTTCTCTATTTTCTTCAACTAACTTAACAAGTTTTTCTGCAAGGTCAATAGCACCTTCACCGCCCTTGGCCCACACTTGGGTTAGGGAAAATTCTACGCCAAAGTCTTTTGCCCATTCTTCCATAAATTTAATTTCAGCTTCCGTATCTGTGGCAAATTCATTGAGGGCAACTATTACTGGTAAGTTGTACTTTCTCATATTTTCCACATGCTTTTCAAGGTTTTTAACCCCTTCTTTTAGGGCTTCTAGGTTTTCTTCCTTAAGATTAGCCTCTTCTATCCCGCCATGAAGTTTTAAAGCCTTAATTGTTGCTACTACTACAGCTGCCTTTGGACGTAGGCCTGAAACCCTACATTTGATGTCTAAAAATTTCTCAGCACCAAGATCTGCCCCAAAGCCTGCTTCTGTTATTACATAATCAGAATACTTTAGAGCTGTTTTTGTGGCTATAACTGAGTTACAACCATGGGCAATATTTGCAAAAGGACCGCCATGAATGATAGCCGGATTATTTTCTAAAGTTTGGACAAGGTTTGGATTTATAGCATCTTTAAGGATGGCTGTAATTACACCTTGAATCTTTAAATCTCTTACAAATATCGGCTCATCATCTTCATTGTAGCCAATCATTATGTCAGCGATTCTATTTCTTAGGTCTTCAAGATCTTCTGCTAGGCATAAAATTGCCATAATTTCACTTGCAACTGTGATATCAAAAGAAGAATCTCTTTCATCCTTGCCATTAGCATTGATTTTAATTCTTCTAAGAGCTCTTTCGTTCATATCCATGACATAGTTGAATAAAACTTCCTTAAATTTAAGCTCATTGCCCTGGAAGATGTGATTATTAATCAGTGCCATGATTGCATTGTGGGCTGATGTGATAGCGTGGAAGTCTCCATTGAAGTGAAGATTTATCTCTTCCATTGGGACAACCTGAGCAAAACCACCGCCTGTAGCCCCACCCTTTCTGCCTAGAACTGGGCCAAAAGATGGCTCTCTTAGGGCAACTGTTGATTTCTTACCAATTTTGTTTAGACCATCAGAAAGACCAACAGTCACAGTTGACTTGCCCTCACCGCTTGATGTAGGGTTGATTGATGTGACTAAAACTAAGTTTTTAGATAAATTATCAAAATCTGGCTTTCTTATCTTTGCCTTGTAATCGCCATATTTGATTAGATTTTCTTCAGAAATATTTATCTTTCCAGCAACATCTTCGATTTTTTCTTTCCTAGCCTCTAGGGATATCTCGTAATCTGTCTTCATTTATACCTCCTCTAGGGACATATGACCTATGTCCTTTCTAAAAAATAGGTTGTCACACTCTATTTTTTCTATATCTGCATAGGCTTTCTTGTAAGCCTGGTTTAAATTTTCCGCCTTAGAACATACTATTAGAACCCTTCCACCATTTGTGAAAATTTTTCCATCTTCGGCCCTTGTTCCCATATGAAAAACATGGGAATCTACCTTTTCTAGGCCCCTAATCTCAAAGCCCTTGTCATAACTTTCCGGATAGCCCTTTGATGCCATGACTATTCCAATATAAGCATCATCGTCAAATTCCACTTCAAAATCCTTGCCATCAATTACCTTCTCTGCTATATCATAAAGGCTTGATTTCATCGCCAAAAGCAGGATTTCTGTTTCTGGATCGCCAAATCTAACATTATATTCTATAGTCTTAATTCCGTCTTTGGTTTTCATAAGACCTGCAAATAATATACCCTTAAATTCCCTTTTTTCCTTGATCATAGCCTTGGCAGTTGGTCTTAGGATTTTTTCCATTGCCTCGTCTATATCAGCCTGACCTATGTGCTTAATAGGCATATAGACGCCCATACCGCCAGTATTTGGCCCCTTATCGCCATCAAAGGCTCTCTTGTGATCTTGAACAATCTTCATTGGCACGACCTTATCGCCAGATACAAAGGCTAGGAGGGAAAATTCCTCACCCTCAAGGAATTCTTCTATTACAACTTCATTGCCAGCCTCGGCAAATTTTTGATTGACCATGATTTCTTTAAGAGCATCTTTGGCCATATCATAGTTTTGGGCTATTATTACACCCTTGCCGGCAGCTAGGCCATCAGCCTTGATTACAAGTGGGAAAGTTGATTTATTAAGGTAGGCTAGGGCCTTTTCATAGGATGTGAAAATTTCATAGGCTGCAGTTGGGATGCCATATTTTTTCATAAGATCTTTAGCAAAGGCCTTGGACCCTTCAAGAAGAGCTGCTCTTTTATTTGGACCAAATACTCTAATATTTTCTTTTTCTAAGATATCGACAATTCCATCTACAAGATAGGCTTCAGGGCCTACAAAAACTAGGTCGATTTTTTCTCTTTTACAAAAGCTTGCTATTTGATCATTTTTTAAATCGACACACTTTCCAAATTCAGCTACGCCTGGGTTTTCACCAGCCATAAAAATTTCATGGCCTTCCTTATATAATTTGTAAGAAATGGCAGCTTCCCTTCCGCCATTTCCCAATACTAGAACTCTTGCCATATTAATGTTTAAAGTGACGCATGCCTGTAAATACCATGGCTATACCATTTTCATTACAAGCATCGATTGATTCCTGATCACGAATTGATCCGCCTGGTTGGATGATGGCTTTTATATCGTGTCCCGCTGCTTCATCAACGCTGTCTCTGAATGGAAAAAAAGCATCTGAAGCAAGAACCGCACCCTTTGCCTTATCACCTGCTTGTTTGAAGGCAATTTCAGCTGCACCGACTCTGTTCATTTGACCAGCACCAACCCCTACTGTCTGACCATCTTTGGCAAGTAGGATAGCATTTGATTTGACGTGTTTTACAATCTTGTAGGCAAATTCTAAGTCTTTTAGGTCCTCTTGGCTAACCTTTGTTTCTGTAACTGTTTCAAGCTTGTCATAAACTGAATCATCATAGTCTTGAACAAGAATTCCACCCCTTACAGATTTTATTAATTTAGGGTTCTTGTCAGTTTTCTTTGGGATCTTATAAATTCTTACGTTTTTCTTCTTTTCTAGAATCTCTAAAGCCTCGTCTTCGTAGTCATAGGCTAGGATTATTTCTAGGAAGATTTCGTGCATTTTTTCGGCAGTTTGCTTGTCAACTGTACCATTTATAGCTACTATTCCACCAAAGATTGAAACTGGATCTGCTTCAAAGGCCCTGGTGTAGGCTTCAAATACGGTATCTCCAGTTGCAACTCCACATGGATTCATGTGTTTTAAGCCAACACATACAGTTTCATCAAATTCTTGTAAAATATCAAGGGCAGCTGAGGCATCTTGGATGTTGTTATAAGACATCTTCTTGCCATGTAATTGGACGCAATCCTTTAGGGAATAAGAAACTTCCTCATCTGATACATAAAAGGCTGCCTTTTGGTGTGGATTTTCCCCATATCTTAGCTCATCTTCTAGGGTATAGGTTAGGGTCAATTTTTCATTTTCACCATTAATAGAATTAAAATAAGAAGCTATTAGGCCATCATATTTAGCAGTCTTATTAAAAACTTTTCCTGCTAGTCTTTGTCTTGTTTCAAGGCTTGTCTCGCCCTTTTCTTCTAATTCTTTAATGATTTTTGGATAGTCTTCTTTTTCTGTTACAACTGTCACAAATTTATAATTTTTGGCAGCAGACCTAAGCATAGAAGGACCACCGATATCGATATTTTCAATTATTTCTTCATGACTTCCCCCTTCTTTTGCTAGAGTTTCTGCAAAGGGATAAAGATTTACGCAAATTAGGTCTATATAGTGGATGTCATTTTCTTTAAGCTCAGACACATGGCTTTTGCTATCTCTTTTTGAAAGTAGACCGCCGTGAACTTTTGGATGAAGAGTCTTTACCCTACCTTCTAAGATTTCTGGAAAACCTGTGTAGTCTTCTATAGAAATGCAATCTAGACCAGCATCTCTTAGGTGGTTTAAAGTTCCACCAGTAGAGATTATTTCAAAACCATTTGCTACAAGGCCCTTAGCAAAATCTGCCACTCCTATCTTATCACTTACGCTTATTAAAGCTCTTTTCATTTTTCCCCCTTTAAGATTTCTGCTGCTGTCTTTATATAAAGCCTATGCTCTATATCGTGCACCTGGCTTTCTATTTCATCTAAACTCTTACTATAATCAACCTTAAACTTATCTTGGGCTAGGATCTCTCCACCGTCTATCTCTTCATTTACATAATGGATGGTAACTCCAATGTATTCTTCCTTTGCTTCATAGGCTCTCTTAATTGATACTATTCCCTTGTATTTAGGAAGAAGTGAAGGGTGGATATTAATGACCTTACCCTTATAAGCTTCAAGAAAATCTTTAGAAAGAATCCTCATATAACCTGCTAGAAAGATATAGTCTAGGTCTTTTATTTTTTCTAAAATTTCTTTTTCATAGGCCGCTTTGTTTTCATAATCTTTTGGATTAAAAACGAAGCATTCTATATTTTTATCTCCTGCTCTTTTTATAACTCTAGCACCTGGCTTATCACAAACCATAATTTCTATATCAGCTAGGCTTTTTATTTCATCTGAACTTGCTAAGGCTTCAAAATTTGTACCAGTGCCTGAAGCAAAGATTCCTATTTTTTTCATAGAAGGACTATCCCCTCCTCATCTGTGACCTCACCTAGGATAAAGGCATCATCAATTAGGTCAAGGACCTTGTCTTTATCAGCATCATCTACAATTACTGCAAGGCCTACACCCATGTTAAAAACTTGATACATCTCATCGTGGTCGATTTGACCCTTTTCTTCAATAAATTTGAAAATTTCTGGAATCTCATAGGAATCCCTATAAATTTTCATACCTAGGCCTTTTTTAAGGGCTCTTGGAAGATTTTCTATAAAACCGCCACCTGTGATGTGGGAAATTCCAGAAACTTTCACATTTTCTAATAAGCTTCTTACTTCATTGGCATAGATCCTTGTTGGTCTTAAGAGAGCCTCTCCAAGAGTTTCTCCATTAAATTCATCATCTAGGCTTATATTTTCATCACTTAAAACTTTTCTTATTAAGGAGAAGCCATTAGAATGGAAACCTGATGAAGGAATGCCAATTACTGCCTGGCCAGCCTTGGTATTTTGAACATTAATTAAGTCTTCTTTCTCAGCTGCACCTACTGCAAAACCTGCTATATCATATTCGCCTTCCTTATAAAAGCCTGGCATTTCAGCAGTTTCTCCACCTACAAGGGCAGCTCCCGCTTGTCTACAACCATCTGCTACACCCTTTACTATAGCTTCGATTTGAGCTGGGTCATTTTTGCCACAGGCAATGTAGTCTAAGAAGAAAAGTGGAATTGCACCTTGGGCAAGGATGTCATTTACACACATAGCTACTGCATCAATGCCGATTGTATCGTGTTTATCCATATCAAAGGCAAGTTTTAGCTTAGTTCCTACCCCATCTGTTCCGCTTACTAGAACTGGATTTTTAAAGCCATAGGCTCCTAGGTCAAAGGCCCCACCAAAACTACCAATCATATCCATCATTCCCTTGTTTTTGGTTGATTCTACGTGTTTTTTTATTCTTTCAACTGATTCATAGCCAGCATTTAGGCTAACCCCTGCCGCCTTATATTTCTCGCTCATTTGCTCCCCTTTTTAAGTATTCTTTTTGTATATCTGTAAGTTCAGCTTCAAATTCTTCCTTATAATTTCCAAGACCCTCTACATAATCACCTGTAAAAATATCAAGGGCGATTCCCTTATTAGGAGTGTCAAAGTCAAAACCAACAGCTTCTTTAAGTCCGTCTACAGATATAAATTCCAAACTATCTGCCCCTATCAAATCCCTTACTTGCTCTTTTGTAAGGTTGGCTGCGATTAGTTCTTTGGAGGTTTTCATATCAATTCCTGAATAAGAAGGAAAGACAATTTCTGGTGAACCTATCCTTAAGTGAACCTCACTTGCCCCAGCTTTTTTGAGCATGGAAATGATTCTCTTTGAGGTAGTGCCCCTTACTATTGAATCATCTAGAAGGATTACCCTCTTATTTCTCACAACGTCAGAAAGGGCTGATAATTTCATCTTCACAGCTATGTCCCTGAGATTTTGACTAGGTTCGATGAAGGTCCTTCCTATATATTGGTTCTTAATAAGTCCCATTTCATAAGGTAGGCCTATTTCTTCTGCATAACCTGTCGCAAGGGATAGGGAAGAATTTGGCACACCAACTACTATGTCAGCATCAACTGGAAATTCTCTTGCCAAAACCCTGCCAGTATTTTTCCTAACTATGTGGACATTTTTGCCAAGTATAGTTGAATCTGGTCTTGCAAAATAAATAAATTCCATTGATTCGATGGCAATATTTGAAGCCTCACAAAAGTTTCCAATCTCATATCCATTATCATCTATTTTTATAAACTCTCCTGCAGAAATATCCTTTAGAAATTCTGCCCCAATTACATTTAGAGCACAAGACTCAGAGGCGATTGTATAAGAATCATTGAGCCTACCAAGGACTAAAGGCCTGGTTGCATGCCTATCTACTGCACCATAAAGGGCATCTTGTGTTAGTAGCATGACTGAAAATGATCCCCTAAGCTTATTTAAAGCTTCCTTGAATCTTTCTTCAATACTATCTTTTCTAGATCGTCTAATTAAATGCATGATTATTTCAGCATGGCTTGCTGAGTGGAAAACTGCTCCCTCATCTTCTAGCTTAGCCCTTAACATTCTCGCGTTATTTAGGTTTCCATTCATGGCTATGCCTAGGTGACCATCGTTAAATTTATACAAAAGTGGTTCTATATTTTGAACGTTGGTGGAATTACCGCTTGAGTACCAAAGAGCACCCAAGGCGGAAGTACCATCTATTTTTTCTAATTTTCCATTATCTTTAAATACAGCTGCCAAGAGGCCAACATTCCTGTAGCCCCTAAGCCTAGTTCTTTCTGTTGAGACAATTCCTGCTCCCTGTTGACCCCTGTGTTGGAGGGCATGGAGGGCATAAAAGGCAACGCTAGGGGCCTTTTCTATATTCCAAATTCCAAACATCCTTACTCCTTAATAAATCTTATCTGGTGAAATATTTTACACCGTTTTTAAATATATCTTGTCTTTCTCTTATAGTTTGGGTCTTATAAAGAGTCTTGTATGATCTTTCAGAATGGCCCATCTTTCCTAAAATCAAACCATCCTTACTGACCATACCCTCTATAGCGTAGGCTGATCCGTTTGGATTGTACTTACCATTCATGCTGGCATCTCCATCAGGGTCTACATATTGGAAGGCTGCAAGGTTCTTAAATTCTTCTATCCTGTCGCCTACTAATCTTCCTTCGCCATGGCTTAGGACAAGTTCGTGTAGGTCATCTAGGTTAAAATCTTGGGTCCAAGGTGAATTTGTATTGGCACACCTTGTAATAGCTGTATCTGATATGTGTCTAAAGCCTGTATTTCTAAATAAACTTAAGTCTTTTGAATCTAAGTCTCTAATTTCTCCATAAGGTATTAGTCCTGATTTTATAAGGGCTTGGAAGCCATTGCATATACCAAGTATTAGCCTCTTATCAGCCAAGTGGTCATGAATTGCCTTTTTGACCTTGTCATTTTTAAGGATATTTACTATAAATTTGGCTGAACCGTCTGGCTCATCTCCTGCTGAAAATCCACCAGGGAAGGCTATTATGTGGGATTTTTTGATTTCTTTTACAAATTCATCTATAGAATCATTTATATCATTTTCCCTTGTATTTCTAAAGACAACTTGCTTAACACTCGCGCCAGCTTCTTCGAAGGCCTTTTGGGTATCATATTCTGAGTTTGTACCTGGAAATACAGGAATTACTACCCTAACATCATCTATCTTTTCCTTGTAGTATCTCTTCTCACTTCCTTGTGTCGAAATATTTTCTGTCTTTTCGCCATCCTTGTTGTAATAGGTTGGATAGATCTCTTCAAGAGTTGACATATAAGCTTTTTCTGCTTCATCAAAGTCTATTTCAATGCCATTTATAGAAATAGCTTCGCTTACCTTACCAATTTCTTTAAAGTCAAGGTCGCAGGTTGCTTCGACAACTATTGAGCATGGATTAAAGTCAAGTGCCGCATCATAGTCGATTGTAAAGCCTAATTTATTTCCAAGACCCATCTTAATTAAAGATGAAGAAACAGAACCAAAATCTTGAACATAGGCTGCTACTACTTTTTTATCCTTGATATAAGCATTTAATTTTTCAAAATCTGCCATGGCTTTTTCTAGATTTGGATAGGCCTTGGCATCTTTTTCTATTTCTATGATATATAGTTTATTGCCAATTTTTTTAAGGTCAGGAGTGATTACATCAGATATTTTAACCGGTGTACAAGCAAAGGAAATCAAGGTTTCAACTACATTTATATGATTAAAGGATCCTGACATGGAGTCCTTGCCGCCTATAGAAGGTCTTCCAATTTCTTTCTGGGCAATGATTGACCCAAGCATGGCCTGGCTTACCTTGCCCCATTTTTTAGGGTCATCAAGGAGCTTTTCAAAATATTCTTGGAAGGAGAAATAAAGAGATTCCCTATTGCCTCCAACTGAATAAACTTTTGCAACAGATTCTAAAACTGCGTAAATACTTGATAAGAATGGTGAATATTTTGATATCTTTGGTATAAAGCCGTAGGCTAGGATAGTTGCTGTATCTGGTGTTGAATAAAGGGTAGGAATAGCTGCAACTGAGGCTTGGACAGGTGTTATCCTTTCCTTGCCAGCAAATGGCATCATTACAGATTGAGCACCAACAGAAGCATCAAACATAGAAGCCATGCCTTTTTGGTTGGTGACATTTAAATCTTTTAGCTCATCAATGATAGCTTCTTTAGTCACTTCTCTTTTAACAAAAGGATTTTCCCTTACATTGTCAACCAGTTCTGCCTTGGCGTGTTTTCTGACTCCTGCTGTTGCCAAAAATTCTGCGCTAAAATCTACAATTTTTGCGTCTCCGTAATACATTTCTAGGCGGTTTTTGTCAGTTATATTTGCCACATGAACGTATTCAATGTTTTCTTTTTGACATTCTTTTATAAAGGCTTCATAGTCTTTTTTATCAAGACCCACTGCCATTCTCTCTTGAGATTCGGATATGGCAATTTCTGTTGGATTTAGGCCCTGGTATTTGGTTTTGACCCTATCAAGGAAGATTTCTATACCTTCTGAAAGCTCGCCTATGGCTACAGATACACCACCTGCACCAAAGTCGTTTGATTTTTTAATTAGTCTTGTTACTTCTGGCTTTCTAAAGAGTCTTTGAATCTTGCGTTCTTCTACTGGATTGCCCTTTTGAACTTGGCTAGAAGCTGTTGTTAAAGATGAATCATCGTGGATTACAGATGAGCCTGAGGCTCCTTGTATACCATCACGACCAGTTCTTCCACCAATCATTACGACAATATCACCAGGAACTAATTCATCTCTCTTGTAGTCCCCATCTTTTACAGCTCCGACAACAGCTCCCACTTCCATAGTTTTAGCTACATAGGATGGGTCGTAGATTTCTCTTACAAAGGTTGTTGCAAGACCTATTTGGTTGCCGTAAGAGGAATTTCCTAGGGCCTTACCCTTAGAAATTTCTACTTGAGCAAGCTTATTTGCAAGGGTATCTTCTCTTTTTTCTAGGATATTTCCCGCACCTGACACTCTCATAGCCTGGTAAACATAGGACCTACCGGAAAGCGGATCTCTTATAGCCCCACCTATACAGGTAGATGCCCCACCAAATGGCTCGATTTCTGATGGGTGGTTGTGGGTTTCATTTTTAAATTGGATGAGCCATTTTTCTTTCTTGCCCTTATTTTCAATATCTGTAAAGAAGGAACAAGCGTTAATTTCCTCACTCACTTCTATATTTTTATCACCAAGGACCTTTGTATGATATTTGCCAATAATTGATGCCATATCCATAAGTCTAACAGGCTTTGTAATTCCAAGTTCCTCTCTTAAGGATAAGTAATAATCAAAGGCTGCTTGCATTTCATCTTGAAATAGTTTTGAATTAATTTTAACTTCATCAAGACTTGTCTCAAAGGTTGTGTGCCTGCAGTGGTCTGACCAAAATACGTCTAGGACATAGATTTCAGTTTCACTTGGGTCCCTGCCTTCTTTTTTGTAATGGTCTTGAATGAATTCTAAATCTTCTAGATCAAAGGCAAGGGATAGGTCTTTGATAAGTCCTTCTAGTTCATTCTTGCCATAGTCCCTAAAACCAGTCAAATCTCTTAATGGCTTCATTTGTGAATCTATTGAAAAATCCATCTTAGAAAGGTCTTTTTCAGAAGACTCGATTGGATTTATTAGATATTTTTTTATTTCTCCTAATTTTCCATCAGAAACTTCCCCATCTATTACGACAAGCTTGCCTGCCCTAACTAAGACATCTGCCTTATCATCAATTAATTTTAAAGCCTGCATAGCAGAGTCTGATCTTTGGTCGTATTGGGCTGGGAGAGTTTCGTAGGCTATGTAAGTTTTGCCATTAAGGTCAATGTCTTCAAAAACCTGATCTATCATTACTTCTGAAAACACCCTTTCTTTTGCCTTTTCATACAAGTCTTTTGTTATATTGTAAAGGTCATAGATTACGTAAGTTTTAAGATTTTTTATAGCAAGTTTAAAATCTCTATTCAAAAGATTTTTAAGATTTTGACTTTCCCTGTCATAGGCTGGTTTTTTTTGTACAAATATTCTCTTATTCAAAGTCATCCTCCAAATATACATTTCCTAAAAAGTTCATGTGACCGATTTTCCTATTGTGGCGAGCTTCCTTTTCGTATAAGTGAAGATAGCCTTGTTTTTTTGTGATTAAATTTATAAAATATTCTTCATTTTGGCCTAAGATGTTATAAAGAGTCGCCTCTCTATTTTCGATTTTTCCCACTTTTAGGCCGCAAATACCTTCGATATGGGCCCTAAACTGGGATTTTGTAGCAGATTCCTGGGTAATGTGACCTGAATTATGGACCCTAGGGGCTATTTCATTAAAAATTACTTCCCCATTTGAAATAAAATACTCCACAGTAAGGACTCCATAATAGTCATTGTCATTTAGGATTCTTTTTGTATAGTCAATTGCCTTAGCCTCTTGGTCTTTGCTAATCCTTGGAGGAATATTTGACCTGTCTCTTATACACATCTGACGCTGCCGACGAGCG
>OJKZ01000812.1_pt1 | contig 11509 bp, 10 predicted proteins | sample 1596791 | NCBI WGS metagenome assembly OJKZ01 (sample SAMEA3904677, study PRJEB24821) | metagenome | biome: Builtin; feature: hospital; material: surface | place: USA | collected 2013-06-04 | reverse complement strand
CGAGATTGCCTCTTGTCTCGTGGGCTCGGAGATGTGTATAAGAGACAGGCCCAAGACTGTCCGGTTTTTTCACGCATCGCACCACAGGATATTGCCTTACGCGGATTAGTGAAAGTTGTTCCAAGCGTATATGACGCCCTGCAGACAGCGCATCTCCGATAAATGAGTCAGGGACAATACGTACAGAATAAGAACGTATACCATGTTTATGCCACATCAGTAATAAAGTGGTATAATCATACGCATGAAGAAGCATATGATATATAACCATATTCCTGATTTTTGTCTCTTCGGCTTCGGCTTTGCTGCTTTAGCAGTGGCGTGGACGTGGCCGGGGACAGTAGTAATTGCCAGCGAATGGTGGCTGGTAGGTGCTGCTTGCATTGTTGTGGCCGTGTTTATAATGCATGCAACGATGCGCGCTTTGCGCCGAGCTGCAACCTCAACCAACCCGCTTGATGAGCCAAGCGAGCTGCTCACCACGGGGCCGTTCAATTTCTCGCGCAATCCACTTTATCTTGCATATATCTTGGCGGTACTTGGTTGCGCGTTGGTGAGCGGCTCATGGCTGGCGCTGCTGTGCCCAGTGGTGTGCTTTGGCGTGCTAAACTGGCTCATTATTCCAATCGAAGAGCACACCATCCACCACGTCTTTGACGAGCGTTACGAGTGGTACTGCCGACGGGTGCGGCGCTGGCTTGTAGTGCCTATGGTGTGCAAGCACATGGAACCTATGCGCTTTATGACAATACGGCGAGCGGCTCGGCCATATATTTTTGCGGCGATATCTGGCATTGTTGTGGCAGGAACGGCTTTTGCCCCACATTGGCTTCTGCAGCTACCAGTATTTTTTGCATTAGCATTGCTATTTATAGCAGTGCGACGACTGTCGGGCATCCATCTTTATGGCGTTGGTGCTTGTTTCATGCTGGCATGGCTCTTACCAACGACCTATTGGTATTACTACTTTATGTCGCCCGGCGTGGCATTTGGTGCAAGTGTTGGATGGGCGCTTTTGCAGGCTAATCTGTTTTGGATTATAGCTCTGCGTCGGTATATTCGGACATACGGTGCTGTAGTGCTCTTTGTTATTGCATGGTGCACATTGACGTATATACGAACTCATGCACCAGTGGTAGAGGATTGGTGGATTCCCCATCTTGGCTATAGCGTGTGGCGTAATGACAGTATCACTATGTGGAGTGCCTATGGCGGAGAAGCAGTGCTCGAAGCGATTGTATTACTTTGCGGCGTGAGTATAGCGTGGCTGATAGTGCATGCTCGTATGAGCGTATGGATACGTATGAGCTGCGGGCTTGTTGTACTCGTGGCGATAGCAAATAGTATTGTTGTGCATATGCCAGCCAAGCCACTCCCTCCAGTGATTGCACTCCAAAAGATGACACGTGGCGGCGTTGATATACCCGCTACTAAGGCTGATGTGGATGACCTCATACATCTGACAAAGCGCGCAATTGCACAGTACCAATATCCTCATGCGACAATCGTCTGGCCAGAAAATTCTATCCCACCTGCGCTGCACGCAACAATTGCAGCCTTTGCACAAAAAGAATCGATCAACATCGTCTACCACACAACAGAGAAAGACGATACAAGAATATACAAGAAAGTCGCACTGGTAGATCAGTCTGGTCGCAGTATACTAACAAATTACAAAGCGCATCTTGCGCCAGATGAATCAATTGGTACAGCGCGTTATTCACGCGTAATTGCTACGCATAATGCTACGAAAGTTACGGCATATGTTTGCTATGACATACACTACCCAGATATTGTTGAGCGGCTCAAGGGGAGTGACGTTGCCTATATTCCACTGAGTGATCCTGAGTATGGCTATCTGCAAAAGCAATTTCACGCAGCAGATAGTGTTATTCATGCTAGGCAGGCACAAACAGCCGTTGTTTTGGCGGGTACAGATGGGCCAACCATGATTATTAATAGCAACGGTATCATCGTTGATCGCCTGACGGGGAATGCTGCTGGATTTGTTGGATATAGCAAATAAGAGCAGGTGCTTTGCGCGGCGTACAATAGCTTGAAGTGAGTCGCGTATCTTTCTTACTGGTAAATAGAGATAAGGCATGCCGTGTTGGCGGTGAGGTGCTCATAATAATCTATAGTGTGATGAGAGATACGTATGCCATCTTCAAGAATCTACTGCTATACTAGACACTATGAATGTTATTGCACTTGCATTTGGCCTTGGCGTGGCTGGGTTTGATGTGTTTGGCGCAGTGCTGGTTGTGCTGCTAGTGGCAAGCAAGCTGCCCAAGCAAAAAATTGCTACGTTTGCGCTCATCGTCTTAGTGGGGACGGTCACTGCTGGTGTAGCGGCATCGCTCCTGCTTGGCGGCAGTGCCGAGCTATTTGCCCAGGCACTCCATCGTGTACCAGCCTGTGTGTGGGTAGGTGCAGAAGGTGCGGCAAGCGTGGGGCTGCTTGGCTGGGCGGCAGCTCGCTTGCACAGGCATATAAAATCGGGTAAGGAACTACAGGAGTCGCAGGATAGCCGGGTTTTGCAATGGCTGAGGCGTAGCATTGTGCTTGGTGGCATTATCTATGCGGCCAGTGCCTTTACCGACCCATCATTTCTCGCAGTGATTGCTATAACGAGCCGCGAGCAGTCACTGCTCGTCGTTATCATGGCGCACGTCGTGTGGTTGCTTGTCAGTCAGGGGTTATTCTTTGGCCTTGTTATCGCGATTATGTGTGATAGACACCAACCCCTCATAGCCTGGTTCGAGCGGGTGCGAGCCCAGTACAGCACGCTGATTCGCTCAAGTATTACAGTGGTTATCGTGCTGTGCGGGCTTATTCTGCTTGCAGATATGGCAACCTTCTTGCTGAGTGGCCATTGGCTGCTGCCTGAGTAGTGGGCAGTAACTATCACCCAGCAACGTGACGCTCGCCGTGTATCCTTGTATAATAGCACTATGCACACGCCCCACCACACCACAGCACAATCAATGCGCTACGCGCTGCTCCTCCGGGGTATTAATGTTGGCGGCAAGCATAAGGTAAGTATGGATCGCCTGAAGGCGGACTTGATGGAGCTGGGCTTTCGCAATGTCGTCTCGTATATCAATAGCGGCAACCTCTTTTTTGATAGCAGCGAGCCGGAGGAGGTGATTCAGCGCACATTGGCGCGCTATTGTGACGCGACCTATGACTTCCCAGTGCCATTTATCATCATCAGCGCTGCCACGCTCCGGCAAGAGGTGGCTCAGTTACCCAGCTGGTGGCAGGACGACACGGCCTACCGACGGGATGCGCTGTTCTACTTGCCAGAGGCGGACACGGCAGCTATCGAGGCAGAAACGGCTACCTGGGCGAACGATCGCGAGCAGCTCCATTTTGGGCGTACCGCGTTCTTTTATTGTAATCATGATCAAGCCGATTATCTTACATCAAACTATCATAAAAAGCTACTCAAAGCCCGGTTTTATAAGCAGCTCACAATCCGTAACGGCAAAACCTTCCAGAAAATAATTGAGCTAACGGTGGGGGACTGATGAATATTTACGCCTATCAACGCCCGCTTGGGCCTATTGCCGACGACGAGGCTTTGCGCCAGCAATTTATTGCGGTGTATGATGCCAAGACGCACCAGCAGGTCGTGCGCTTTTGCCACGCGTATGGTCATCGGCTACACGAGCTCATCGGCCACACCTTCCCATATAACAGTGACATTGCTGATGCGTATGCTGGCATGGAGCAGTGGCTTGCTGGCAAGGGGCGAACTACCATGCGGCCCGCAACGCAAGCTTTCAGATTGGCCGCCAGGCGCGCTCTGCAACCGACCGAGTAGCGGAGCGTTTCCTGCGCACTATGGCGCAGCTTACGGCGAGTCCGCACGTGAAATATCACGGGCTGTGGGCGAGCGACTTTGCCATCACCCTTATCAACACTATGCACCCAAACGATGAAGTGGCAGTGCGTGACGAACGCATAGCGCAGATACAACTTTTGAAAAGCATTAACTAAATTTTAAATATAGATACGTGTATAAAAGGTACGTTTAATATGGTAGTATAACCTGCGGCTCGTGAGCAATTGAGCCAACTACACAACTTCGCTATACTAAAAGATATGACAAACGCGCAGTTACAGCCACTCCTCTACGAGCACATTTGTGCCGACCCAATGAATGCTGATTTTGCGGCACAGGGTTGGCCGCCGGTCTATAGCGCCTCGGCGCGCTCGCGCATCATCATTGTTGGCCAGGCACCCGGCCGTATTGCTCAGGAGACGGGGGTGCCGTGGAATGATGCCAGCGGCCGCCTTCTGCGGCAGTGGCTTGGCGTGAGCGATGAGCAATTTTACAACCCCGATCTCTTTGCGCTTATCCCAATGGATTTTTACTACCCTGGCAAGGGTGCACACGGCGACTTGCCGCCACGCAAGGAGTTTGCCAAGAAATGGCATCCGCGTCTCCGCGCCCAGATGCCAGCAGTGCGCCTAACGATTCTGGTCGGTGCTTATGCGCAGAAGTACTACCTTGCCCGCCAGGTAGAGAAAAATTTAACAGAAACGGTAGCGCATTTTGCGCACTATTTGCCAGAGTATTTTCCGCTGGTGCACCCCTCGCCGCTGACTGCTCGCTGGCGAGCACGTAACCCATGGTTTGAGGCAGATGTTATTCCAGTACTGCGACAGAAGGTTTACCAAGCTTTAGAATAGTTACGAAAGTGTGTGAGCACTACCGAGGAATGGCTCGGCTGTATTCTGTATCCGTATAGAACGCACGATGAATATTATTCGAACAAGATAAAAACCAATACAATAGAGTGTACAAATAGTATGCAAAGCACTTCTCGCACCTACAAAAGTATGGTATAACCAGGTGTATGAACGATCCCCAGAAACAACCCTAGACAATTCATATTTTCACATTAGTTGCAGCAGATTTTCATAATCGGATGGAAGACGTGGGGGATGCTCCCTATACTGTGGTTGGTGGGCTCGGTTTACACGCAGTCACTCATGCTGAGGAGATCGATTGGGATGATCGTGTGGTACGGATTGGTAATATCTACCTGCCGCGGCGGCGTGAAAATAATGGCACGGTGCGAGATCTCGACACATTAGTGCATACGACAGATACAGTAGCAGCATATCGAGATGAGATGAAAGATGCGCTGGGTGGACTGCTTGTCCCTTCGGCATTTGGTCTTAAGCCATATGGTACTCCGCTGATGAATACACTCAAAGGTTTGAGCCACTTCACTGGTGATCGCTACCTCAAAGAGGGTAACGGGGGTGAAAAGGAACTTTACTGGCGTCTTGCTGGCAGCGAAACGAAGATTCCACTTGAAAGCCTTGACCCTTGGCGTATTGAGCAAGACGGTGAAACAGTTTGTAATATCCTTGGCCTCGTTGCTCAGCTTGGTGCGTATATGAATCGATCGATTACTGGTGTGCGCAAAAAGGATGAAAGGAAACTAATAGGGCTCGAGAACGTTGTCATGCCAAATGGCAAGATTAGCGACATCCCAAAGGAATATCGTGAGCAATATTTTGCCTTTCTTGAGCAAGCAGAGAAGGTCAAGCAGGCGCGACAAAAACTTGGTTTGACTGCGCTTAAAGCACATCTTTTGGCAGATCTTGAAACGAGAGACTGGGCTGTTAAGCTTGCTCAAGGTGAGCACGATGGTTTGTTTCGGCTATTTACCGGCAAGCAGTAGCTTCGCGCTATAATAGAAAGTATGAACGCCGCCCTCCACGCCAAACTCAAAACATTACCTCGTAGCCCGGGGGTGTACTTTCATAAGTCGGCCAGTGGGGAGGTGATTTATGTCGGCAAGGCGGCGGTGCTGCGCAACCGGGTGCGGCAGTATTTTCAGGATTCGCGCGGGCGGGATAACAAGACTATGGCGCTGGTGGCGGAGATCCACGATACGGATTGGATCGAGACCGAGAGCGAGGTGGACGCCCTCTTTCTGGAAAGCGAGATGATCAAGCGCTACATGCCGCGCTACAATGTGCTGCTGCGTGATGATAAATCGCAGACCTTCGTGCGGATCGACATGAAGAGCCAGTGGCCAGTGGTGAGCTTGACGCGCAACCCGGCGGACGATGGCGCTGACTATTACGGCCCCTTCTACAACGGCTTTGCGCTCAAAAAAGCCCTGCGCCACCTGCGGCCAATCTTCCCGTACCTGACGCGTGAGCGCCGGCCTGGGCAATCAAAGCTGGACGAAGATTTGGGCCTGAGCCCCAAAATCAGCGACGGCCCGCTAGTATACAAAGCCAACCTGCGCACGCTGATTAGCTACATCAAAGGCAACCGCAAGGCCATCGCTGCTAAGCTTGAGCGCGATATGAAGACGGCCGCGGGGCTGCACGAATTTGAGCGGGCCGCCCAGCTGCGCAACAAGCTCCGCGCCATGCAGGAGCTGCAGCGCCGGGTGATGTTTGGTGATAAGGAATTTTTGGCTATTAGTAAGGATCGGGCCTTGGCGGACTTGACCACGCTGCTGGGGCTAGCCGGCGAACCAACGCGCATCGAAGGCTACGATATCAGCCACATGAGTGGCCGCCAGGTGGTAGCGAGCATGGTGGTGTTTCGCAATGGCGTCAGTGATCGGGCCGAGTACCGTAAGTTTAAAGTGAGCGAAAAAAACGACGACACTGGTAATATGCATGATGTCATCTTTCGCCGCCTCAGTGAGCGCCATATCAAGAGCTGGGGCACGCCAAGCCTGCTGCTGATTGACGGTGGCAAAGGCCAGCTGGCGGCAGCAATTGCGGCCCGTGACGCGCGCGGGGTGCATGTGCCGATCATCAGCATTGCCAAGCGCGAGGAAGAAATCTTGGTACACAAAACTGGCTCGCAGGTGGGGCTGGCGTATATTCACCAGCTACTAGCCGAGCGCCCGGGTGGCATCACCGTCTACGAGGATGGCGATGTCTATGTGATTAACCTCCACCCGGGGCAGCGCAACGCTGGCGCGCACTCCAAGAATTTGCGGGGTAGTGCCGCGGTGTATGAGCCAGAGCCACCCCAGGCTGCCTCTGCCGTACAGGAACAACCAGCCAGCAGTACCGGCCAGGTAGCTACCACGCCGCTTGCAGCTGGTGACATTACCAAGCTCTTCCAGCGCATCCGCGACGAGTCGCACCGCTTTGCCGTCAGCTATCACACCACGCTCCAGCGCAAAGCTGGCGTCAAAAGTGCGCTCGATGGCATCCCCGGTGTCGGCCCCAAAACCAAGCAGAAGCTCCTGCGGCAGTTTGGCAGCGTGCGCGGTATTATGCGCGCCAGCCAGGCAGAGCTAGCGGCAGTGGTGGGGGAGACGCGCGCAGCGCAGATTCGGCAGGGGTTGCAGTAGATGAGACACACTCAACCAACGGCACAGTCGGTAGCTAGGGCCGTACAACCTGAATAGCCTTTGCCGGGTCTTTATACGCGCGAATTGTCGATACCGCCGGCAGTGCGGCGTGTTCTCCCTCGGTCTGGGCGAGGATGGTGGTTGGCTTACGGAAGTTGAGCGTGATGTCAGTAATTCTTTCGGCTGGTGTGTGGCCCGTTATGGCGCTGCAGGCAAAGGGAATATTTTTCCAGACAGACGAGAAGTCGGCTTGACGGTAGCCAAAAAAGTCGGTCTGCGGGTAGTCGATCGACGAGCGAATCACGCGCCCCATGCATTGGCTGTTGATCATCATCACATCAGTTAGACCAGTCTGTTCTATGGTAGAGAGGTTGGTCGTGAAGGGCGGCAAGAAGGTGCTATGTGTGTGCAGGTAGGTGGTGGCAACTTGCCCCATGCTGCGCACAAGCTTGGTGTGGGGTGGTGTGTGGCGCATGCGTTCGCGCGATGCTGCGCCAGCAAAGCTGCTAGCGATCAGAGCAGTCAAGCCGAGTGTCATATAGCCAGGGGCATATCGCCACAGCTCGCCATTCACCTCAACGGACAGTGGTTGATGAGTAACGGTGTGGTGGTCACCTTGCAGCACAGCCAGCGGATTGCGCTCACCTCTCGCTAAATCATTGCAATTGCCATAACCAATAAAGCTATACACTGCGCCATCAAGCTCAGCCCTCAGCCCTGCATTTACCACCTGCGTACTTGTCCCATCACCTGCCGCACTGATGATGTGGGTGCCATCTGGGAGGCGATCGGCAAGATCCCTGATGTTGTCTTCCGCCCGTGAAAAGCGCGTCGTTATGGTGTCGTAGGTAATACCCGCTGCATCGAGCCGGTCAAACACACCAGCCTGCACCTCGCGATGGCGGGTGCTATAAGGGTTTTGGACAATGACAAGTTCACGATCATACATCATAGAAATAAAAACACACTCCTATACTGAGTGTGATCCTCCTTGTGGTGCGGGTAGAGGGAGTCGAACCCTCGTCTCATGCTTGGGAAGCATACATAATAGCCGTTATACGATACCCGCGCTGGCTGTATTATAGCACCTTGCAGAGCAAAAAGCTAACTATTTATTGCGAGGTGCAAAGTCTCTATCTCTCTTTCGCTCGCCCTGTCTTGTTACACCTTCTCATCTATACAAAAGATGGGGCGCATAGTATAGCATAGTATGTGCGAATGTATTTTTCGTTGCCTGGTAGATAATACGGTGAGGAGGGGAAGCCAAGACAACGAGAAGATCAGAAGAATTGAGACTTTGAAGCTCTTGCCTGAGGAGTGGTTTTTTAGTACAATAATGGGTAGCAACAGACGTTGCCTGTGGCTCTTTAGCTCAGTTGGTAGAGCAGAGGCCTGAAGAGCCTTGTGTCACTAGTTCGAGTCTAGTAGGAGCCACCAGTAAAACACTCTCTTTAGAGCAAGAGGGTGTTTTTCTTTTGGTATGACCAATCTCTCGCTTCTGGGCCGTCAGAACAACTCCAGCTCACATAGCGCTTGCAAGAGAAGGCTCTGCCTCACTTACCCACAAGCGAGACGCCCGTGTATAATAAATGGTATGAAATCACTCCATCAGCCCACACCTCTCTCCTGGCGGCGCCTCGCTCTGTTTGCGCTCTGGGTTGTGCTTGCAGTTGCATTGTGTAGTGCTATTGCGTATGGTGCTTTGCTTCTTGTACAACGCCGTGTGCAGTCCCATCCAGTCCAGCAGCTGAGGCAAAAAGAGGAGTTCCCGGCAATAGATACGAAGAAGTTATCGCCCGTCCGAGCGAAGATCATCACGATTGCTCACCAGCAATTTGACGCTCCGCAGCCTGGTACATTCTATAGCCAGGGCGAGCGGCAAGATTGGTGTGCAAACTTTGTCAGCTGGGTGCATCAGCAGGCAGGTGTGCCATTCGTCAACCCACACAATGGTGGCTGGCGCATCCCTGGTGTGCGCAGCCTCGAGGCATACTATCGCGCCGCTGGTCGCTGGCACCCAGCCGATAGTGGCTATACACCCCAGCCAAGCGATGCCATCCTCTACGACACAACCAGCCAACGTGGTGAACACGTCAATATTCTCCTGCGTTACCAAGATGGCAAACTCACCACCGTTGGTGGCAACGAAGGCAACGCGATCCACGTCAGCACAATCGATCAAGTGGCCGTTGGTAAAATTCGTGGCTTTGGTGCGGCGGAGTAGGATACATATCTTTTCTGCGTTATTCAGTGGACAGTGAGAATTGGAGTATATTTTATTTTCCGCTTCTCCAAAAGCAGGAGGTGAGTACACAATAGCCGCACGTACATATCCTAGAATAGTGACGGAACGAAGTGCGCGGTAGCAGATAGTACGATTCATAGAAGAAAGGGCTTGAAATTTTACGCACTATTCCATATAATACAACTCAGCAACATGCGGGTTTAGCTCAGTTGTTAGAGCGCTTCCTTGCCATGGAAGAGGCCAGGAGTTAGAGTCTCCTAACCCGCACCACAGCATCGCTATACAAACCCTCACCCTGAGAAATAGCCCCCGTGGCTGTCTCAGCCGAGGACCGTCGCCCACCTCCTGTCGAGGTGGGCGATTTTCGTAGGGCGGCGATCCGTGCCACGGCGCGCAGCCGTGCGCTGGCCAGCTGGTCGAACGGCCGGTTGAGTCGTGCTTCCAGGCAGACATCGCTACCGGTGTCCGCCACACGGACAGAGTAGGGCACCTCATCGGCTCGACGCGTTGGCTCATCACCAGCGTCATCGTCTGCCTCACACTCACCGCGCTCTTGCTCATCACGTCCACGCTGTCCATCAGGCTCGTCACCAGCACCCTTCTCACTGTCATCCTCACCCTGTAGGCCATCACCACCTTCACCAGGCAGGACGACCCGCCCGTCCTCATCCACCACCGGATTGACCAGCACCCGCTCGAAGAACACCTGGTTCAGCTGCTTCCTCAGGTGATCCGGTGCCGCCATATACAGCCGGTAGCAGTCCTCCAGCAGATCCAGCGCCTGCTCCACATGCGCCCGCACCAGCTTGGCATCCGCCTGGTAGGCATCGAGCTGACGCTGAATCCCCGCCAGCTCTCGCCTCAACCGCTCCTGCTCCTCCTTGAGAAGCTCCAGCGGCACTGCTCCACCGTAGTGCGCCTGCAGCAGCCTGCGCCGCTCATCCTCCAGGTTCGTCCGCCGCACCGTCAGCGACCGGACATTTCGATCCTTCTCCCCCTCGATCCGCGCCAGCTCCGCCAGTAGATACCGCTCAATCTCCTGCCGATCCGCCTCACTGACATACAGCCGCCGATACACCTCCTGTATCTGCATCTCCACCACTTCAATGAGCACCGCCCTGAAAGGGCAGTCATGCAGCCGTTGCCGCCTGGCGCAGATGAAGTAGGGGTACAGCACCCCCTTACTGTTCTTGGCTCGCTGGACGAGTAACCACGCTCCGCACACACCACACACTGCCGTGCTTTTGAGGAAGTGGTTGTGCGTGCGTTGCCGCTCACCCGTGCGCCGCGAAGCGAACACCTTGCTGCACGGTTTGCCACGTCTGGCTGTTTACCAGCGGCTCATGCGCACCGACATAGTCCATCCCTTGGAATGAGATGACCCCTTTGTAGTAGGGCAGATGCAAGATGTTCTGCAGTCTGGTCGCCGTGATCGGCTTGGCTGGCCGCGCTGGCGACGGCGCTGTCGTCAGCCCCAACTGCCGCTGCACCGCCTTGTGTTGATCCTACTTCCATACACTCAATCAATCCTCCTTTCGGTTATTTATTTGTCTAGACATGCTAGTAGACATGACCAGGTCGATATAGTTGCCACTGGTGGAGTTTTTGGACGACTGAACGTTCTTGAAGATGCTTTATCGTATGCCATCATAAAGCGAGATGAAGCGACGTATCAACTTTCTCATGCGACCACGCTCGAGCAGAAGCAAAAAACCAAGAACGACGCTATTTCCCAGGGACTTCGTTTAGCGAGAGACTCTGGATCAGCAGCCATAGAACACGCGCTCTATCGACTTAAATTCGCCTACAAAGTCGATGACCCTGGCGACTTACAAGCGATGGACGTTGCTGCAGGAGCTGTTGGAGTATACGACACACGCAAAGCTGTCTCTTATACACATCTCCGAGCCCA
>OJKZ01000807.1_pt1 | contig 11532 bp, 7 predicted proteins | sample 1596791 | NCBI WGS metagenome assembly OJKZ01 (sample SAMEA3904677, study PRJEB24821) | metagenome | biome: Builtin; feature: hospital; material: surface | place: USA | collected 2013-06-04 | reverse complement strand
ACGAGATTGCCTCTTGTCTCGTGGGCTCGGAGATGTGTATAAGAGACAGGTCTGGTCGGGCGTGGGCCTGAGAGGGCTGGGGAGCCTGAGGAACCTGAGGAGCCCGTGAAGCCTGAGGAGCCCGTGGATGAGAAGCCCGTGGATGAGAAGCCCGTGGATGAGAAGCCCGTGGAACCCGAGGACGCTGCGCCAATACCACCCGAGGCGCACGAGACGACAGTCGTCAAGCACGATAGAGACAAGGATGATGATGGCATTGTGCGTGTCAGCAAACACATCAAGGTACGAGCACCCAAGACGAAAAAGAGCCAAGCGGCGCCTGTGCCGTTTGATTACGCACAAGCCACGAGTGTGCTGGATGCACCGCGGTCAGCCTCGGAGGCCTCGCTGCTGGCTCCCACAAAGGCAGCCGCCGAGCCGCGCGGTGCACGGCCCAAGAACCTCAAGCGCAGCGGACAACGCAGTGGAACATTCGCACGACGTAACAAGTAACAACGTAGACTATATACACGCGTTTACCACGAGATTTCAGGATCGCTTCCGCAGTGGGAAGTCAGGCTGTTGGTCCATTCGACGACAGGCATGGACACGTTTCGACGGGGGAAGCGGCCGGTGGGATTGTTGTCGCGAAGCATTTCGAGCATCGAGTACTTGGATCCGATCGCGAATGGCTCCGACAGCACGGGATTCTGAGTCTCGTTGAGGCGGAAGTTGAAGAAGGTCGAGCCGGCGGACCAGCCAAACACCTTAAGCTGTGTCGAGAGGTAGTCGGTCGTCCAGTCCGTCGAATTGAGAATAGAGATGGCAGAGAACTCGCCCATGAGCACGGGCGCAGGGAAGCGCTCCATCTTGTTGCCAAAGTTGCAGATGCGACTAAGCATGTCGTCTTTGTCCGTCGGCTCGGGGTTCTGGAACCAGGCAGGGTAGGGGTGGTCATCGAAAATAAACGTGCCGAGCTCCTGGTCGCTCGCATAAGACTTCCAGTACTTGTATGGATTGCCCACAAAGCCGTGGTGCGCAATAAGGGGAATCTTGAACGGCTTCAGCTGCTCGATACTAAAGTCGTAAAAGTCGCGCAGGATCGAGTCGTAATCGTCATTCGAGTTGATCTTAGGCTCATTGACCGTTGTAACGCCCGCCACGACTGACTTGGCCGGATGGCTATCGAGCCAGCTCAGCAGGTTTTTCACTGTCTGACGCGAGTACTTCTGGTTCTTCGACGAATACCATTCGATCGTGTTGCCCAGGTTCGTCCGGTTGTGACCGCTCGACTGGTCGTTGTTCTGGCTGCCAGGCATGCCGTGCAGATCAATGAGTACATAGATGCTTCGGTTCCACGCTCCATACATAATCTCCGAGAGCTTGTCGAGGTGCGACGCATTCTGGTACGGCTCACCCACCTCCTGGGCCGAGAAGAACGGCCAGTAGCCCATGGGGATACGCAGCATATTCACGCCCGCATCCTGCAGCGTGTTCATATCATCCTCCGTGAACCACGAGTCAAGGTGGTTCCGCAGCACGCTCTGCATCTTGTCGGCACCGAGATTCTTAGACATCGAGTACTCGTCCCAAGCATCGGGCCCGCCCTGTTCGACCATCCAGTCCTCATACATCCAGCGCTCCAGAAGAAACAGACCACCGAGGTTCGTTCCAAACACCTTGTTCTTCGTCGACGTCCAGTTCCACGCAGGCAACGGGTCCGGCAGCGGTGCCTTGCGCGGGCCATCGTCCGACTTGCCGCCCTTATCTTCGTCGCCGTCCTTGTCACCGTTACCGTCCTTCGATGGGCTCGACGAGTCGGCACGGTCCGGCGGTGTAGCAAGGTTGTTCTTGTCTGAGTCATCGTCGTTCGACAGACCTACTCCTAGACCAACACCCAAGGCCACACCCAGCACCACGGCGGCCACGACGGCCGCAATCAGCCATGGCAGCCACCGGAACGGACGCGAACGCGCGGCCACAGGCTTCTCGCCGTAGTCTGCATGGTCATGCGCCGGATACGATGTCGGTGGTGCGCCACCTCGGCTCGCGTTGCGAGACTCACGAGCGGCTGTAGACGCGGATGGCGCGGCGGCGGTTTGGGAGCGTGCGGCCTGAGCTGGAGACGTAGCACCGGCGTCTGGCCCAGCCGGAGCCGGGGCCCGCTGAGCCAAAGTAGCGCGCGAGGGCGCCATAGCTGTGCCAGCTTGGTGATTAGACGGCCAAGCTGACGACGCTGCGAGGCCTGTGCCAGCTCCGACACCGGTAAGGTTGCCATGGTGAGCAGAGGATGCCCTGAGTGATGGCTGAGTGAATGGGTTCTTCGGCTTGCTGGGACTGAGAGGCGCCTCGGCGCTTTCGTCGGCCACACGGGCAGTGGTGGAAGAGCGGCGAGCGCTTTGATTCGGCTTAGCTTGCTTAATAGTGGGCGCCTGGGACACAGAGGCACCTTGTGTGCCAGGCGCGTGAGCCTGTCCTGACTCGGACTTGCTCGAGGTCAGTGTTGAGTCGGCGAGCGTAGCTTTTTGTGCAGAGCTGTCGCGTCCAGGGAGCGTCCCCGACTTGGATGGGCTCATGTTGGTGTCGTGCACGCGAGCATCGGAGTCTTTCGCGGCAGGGATACTGGGTAGGTCCTTGGGTCGAGAGTGTCTCTTGGACTGCGGCGCGAGAGGTGGAGAGCCAGCCATACGGACAGGTGGCGCATGCCCAGACGCATAGCCGTTAGGCGCTGCAGCTCCGTATGGGTTCGTCTTGATGGGCCGCGAGGCTCGCTTGCCGCCTACGACTGTGCGGCCCTGGGCATGCGCATCAGGGCCGGCCGAGTCACTAGGAGCCTGCATCGCATTGGAAACAGGCGAGCGCGAAGCCTCGTAATGCAGAGGCGCAGGTGGCTGACTCGGTGAGGCGGGAGAAACGGTGTTGTGGACAGTAGCGGACGACGACGAGCCGAAAGCTTCAGCGCTAGGCTGCGCGATAAAGGTGGGAGCATCATGGAAGTTCAGCGAGGCACTTGAATGCCTTGAATTGTCTTGATTCAGGGCGTCGGAGTTTTTTTCTCCACGAACTGATATGTTGGCATTCGGGCCAAAGAGGTAGTGGCCCTGGTTCGACATGGGAGAGACGCGTCGAACGGATGAATGGACTACCTAGAGTTTGTGTGAATGTGGGCGTTTCAGGCTGTTACTTTTTTAAGGCACCCACAAACTCCCGCTGTCCGCGCCAAAGATGTTGCCGAACTGAACGAAGAAAAAAATGAAATTAACACCTGACACGCACTGCGGCGCAGAAGGCGCCACGGGCGTAAACGGAGTTCCCGTGCTTGTCCCAATCACGTGTTAGGGCTTCGGTCACATCGTCCAGCGAGGACAGAGGCGCAATAGCACGTGTCCCTGGTGCAGCTGTCAGGGCCCTCGCTATCAGATAGCGTAGCGTCCGTGATTGGATGCGAGTACCGAGGCCAGGGCCCACCATACATGCCAAGCAGGACACACTAGTGGGAGCAGAGTCGAAGAGCGGAGCTGCATCTCGATCGTCCGTCGCGCCCGATCACGCAGGGAAACACATTGGCATTTTACAATATATAGGGGCTAAGCAAGGAATGCAGATCAACTATGTCAGGAGGCAGCGTGGCCATTACCAGTGAATGTTCGGGTCGTCGCCACATTCGTCACTGAGGCTGTTCGTCCAGTCCTTGACAGACTTGGACGTATCGCGGTTGGGGATCGTGTCCTCGATCAGTCTGAGCATCGAGTACTTCTTGTTGGATTCCGATGACAGACCCAGGATGCGGCGACCTGAATCCTTCATTTTGAAGTTGAAGAACATGGAGCCGGCTGACCAGCCGTAGACCTTGAGCTGGGTTTTGACGTATCGCTCGACCCAGTCGTCCTTGTCGAGAGCTGAGATGGCCGAGAACTCGCCCATGAGCACGGGCGCAGGGAAGTTGGCCATGGAGTCGCGGAATCGGCACACGCTGCCAAAGATCTGGCCCTCGTCCGTAGGCTCAGGGCTCTGGAACCACGCAGGGTACGGATGGTCATCCAGCACAAATGTGCCGGTCTCCTGCTTCTGCGCAAAGTCGCGCCAGTAGCCGTATGGGTTGCTCACAAAGGCGTGGTGCGCAATCAGCGGAATGCCGTGCGGCTTTAGTGCATCTATGCTAAAGCCGTAAAAGTCGAAGAGCTTGCCCTGGTAGTCACCGTTGTCATACACCTTGGGCTCATTCACAGTCGTGATTCCAGCCACCACAGACTTGCTCGGTTGGGAGTCAAGCCAATCAAGCATCTTGTGCACGACTTTGCGCGACAACTGCTGGTTGTGATCGCTGTACCAGTCGGCGACTTGCTTGTTGTCGTTGGACGTGTGGTTGCGGCCACTCGACTGGTCGTTGTTCTGGCTGCCAGGCATGCCGTGTAGGTCCAGAAGCACATACATGTGGCGGTCTTGCGACCACTTCATGATTTGCGAGAGCTTGTCGAGATGCGAAGCGGTCTTGTATGGCTCGCCGGCTTCGTCGGCAGAGACAAACGGCCAGTAGCCGATAGGAATACGAAGCATATTCACACCAGCATCCGCGAGCGTATCCATATCGTCTTCCGTGAACCATGAGTCGAAATGCTCGTTCAAAATGTCATACATTCCATCGCCCACGTTCTTCGACATGGTGTACTCGTCCCATGCATCGTCACCACCTTTTTCGACCATCCAGTCTTCATACATCCAGCGCTCGAGAAGAAATAGACCACCGAGGTTCGTGCCGTAAACCTTGTCTTTCGTCCAATCCCACTTGGGCAAGTCGCGCTTGGCGATATCCGAGTTCGCGGGCATCTTTATCGTGGCGGCCCGCACGAACAAGGTAGCGGCAAGCAAGGCCAGAAGAGCACATGAAAGCATACGGTAGAGCATGGCACTTCTCCGACACATATGCAGGTAGAAACCTGAATCGTTCTAGGCGCCATCAACCCATTCTACCCCGCTTTCTATACCATCGCACGGGCAGGAAAACCCTCCGCTCGGAATAAACACAGTGTGGCTTCGGAAGTCCGTTTCCTTGCATGCGCAACTACATGGGGGAAATTGCCTATAGAATATGCAGCCGCTACACCGCCACATGCAGGTGAGCTCACATTAGATCGTCGATTTTCATGGGCATTTCGTCGATTTGCGTGCTGTAATACTGTTCAATATCACGCAAAGTTTTGACGTCCTCCGTGGTGACAAAGTTGATCGCCACGCCTTTCCTGCCGAAGCGGCCAGAACGACCGATACGATGGATGTAGTTCTCGCGGTTCGTAGGCAAGTCGTAGTTGATAACCAGCGACACGTTTTGGACGTCAATGCCTCGGGCCCACACGTCCGTCGTAATCAGCACGCGACTGCCGCCCTGACGGAATTCGCTCATGATAGCGTCGCGCTCTCGCTGTTGCATTTCTCCGTGCATGCTGCTAACCTGGAAATTGTTCTCGCGCATGCGGTCTGTGAGCCAGTCGACTTTTCTCCGTGTATTGCAGAAAATGACCGCTTGTGTGATCGTCAGTGTGTCGTACAGGTCGCAGAGTGTGTCAAATTTCCAGTCTTCCTTCTCGACGGCCACAAAGAACTGCTTGATACCTTCGAGCGTGAGCTCATCACGCTTCACGAGGATGCGCACAGGATCCGTCATGAATTTGGTAGTGATCTCAAGCACATCGTGAGGCAGTGTGGCAGAGACAAGTACAACCTGGGTAGCAGGGGGCAAGTAGCGATATATGTCATAGATCTGGTCCTTGAAGCCCATGTTCAGCAGCTCGTCACTTTCGTCCATAATGAGCATCTTGATATTTTTTGTACGGAGATGCCGTCTCCGAATCATATCAAAAACGCGCCCAGGCGTGCCAGAAACAATGTGTTGGCCATACTCAAGCTTGCGAATATCCTCGCCAATAGATGTGCCGCCAATGCACGCGTGGCATTGCACGTTCATATAGTCGCCGAGTGCAAGCACAACACTCTGGATCTGTGTGGCCAACTCACGCGTGGGACTCAATACAAGCGCCTGCGTCTCGCGAAGTGAAACGTCGATTGTCTGAAGCATAGAAATGGAGAAGGTGGCCGTCTTGCCTGTGCCAGACTGCGCCTGTGCAATGACGTCGCGGCCGCGCAAGATGGGCAAAATGGCGCGTTGCTGAATGGCTGATGGCTTTTCAAAGTCTGTGGTTAGTTCTATGCAGCAAACGTACTGTATGCATAAATGCCGCGCAGCAAGTTTTCCTTCAGTCCGAGTGCATCCTGTCGTTAGCTGTGGTCAAGCTGCACATACAAAGGTTGGCGCTATCGTGACTTCTTCGCTACTCTCGAATACAATCTGATCTGCGTGGATGTCCTGGCATAAGTGCAAGCGACATACCGTCATGGTCTGTGAGCCGATCGGCGCGTCAGGAGCCAAAGCGGACTTTTTTCTCTCACGTGGGAAAAAAATCCACTCTGTCGTCCCACTCTTTATTGACGCCGACAATGGCGGAGACGTCCGTGTACGAGAGTGCGCGTATGACGCACGAGGAGATCGAGCAGTATGAGGACGCTCTGGTCAATACACTTAACAATCCGCCCAGGGCCTCGTCGCATCGTCTGCAGATGCAGTGGCAGCTGGCGTCGTCGCAGTTATTGGACCAGATCGTGACTCGGTACGATGCGCTGCAGGACATGTATGAAGACGCGAGTGGCGAGCGCGCGCGGGAGTGGGAGGCTCTGGCGGGCGACGTGGATGATGAGGACGGCGCGATGGCCAAGTTTTACGCGCGACTAGAGCACCTCCAGGCCTACTACCAAAAATACCCTGAGCGAGCTATTTCCCTCGAGACGACCGCGACACCATCAATTCTCGGAGCACAAGACGCATCCCTCTTTGACTTTTCTATAATGGAACGCGAATTCAGTGGGGAGGAGATGGGTGGTCGTTTCCTTGATTTGTATGAGCCATACGAGATGTTTATCAACCTAAGGAACGTGCCGCACATCAGTTACCTCGAGTACTTGGCTCAGCTTGATTCGATGATGAGTGTGCCACTCGCAACGAAGCGCAGCGAGGCTTACAAGGTATACCTTACGAGGCTGCGTGAATATCTGTCAGCATTCTTGCACAAGACGCGCCCGCTGGAAGATATGGATGCGCCCGAAGCGGCGGCGCTGCGTGCCTTTGAAGACGACTGGGAGCACGGGCGTGTGCCTGGCTGGGAAACAAAGGAGGCAGCGCTGTACGGTACAGGAAATTCTGAGTCGGGTATATGGTGCGATGCGTGCCAGCGCTTCTATGCGAAGCAGACTGTGTACGATGCGCATTTATCGTCCGCACGGCATCTCAAGGCTGTGAGGCGCCTTCAGAGTGGTGAACAGCCAGCTGCGCCGCAGCCGCGTGAGAGTGATATGGAACAGAAGAAGCATGCACAGCGTGCTAAGCAGATTGCGCGCGACGAGGTGCTCGTCCGAGCTCTCGCAATGGAACTGGCGTCTGTGCGGGACGAGACGCGGGCCAACATCGAGCGTAAGGCATCACTGACGGAGCGGGAGCGGGAAGAAGAAGTCGAGGCGATGGAGGCGGAGATGGACGAGGCCATGGAAACCGGCGGTATGGGCTACGAGGATGCGGGTGAGGACGTCGAGGGTGGCGGCGGAGAAAAAACGTACAATCCTCTCAAGCTCCCGATCGGCTGGGACGGCAAGCCCATTCCATTCTGGATGTACAAACTACATGGCTTGCGCGTCGAGTACAGGTGCGAGATCTGTTCGGACCATGTATACAAGGGCCGCAAGGTGTTTGAGAAGCACTTTCAAGAATCACGACATGCCTTTGGCATGCGTGCGCTAGGACTGCCGAACACGCCCGAGTTCCGTGACGTGACGCGCATTCAGGACGCGTTTGCGCTCGCAGAAAAGTTACGGCAGCAGAAGCGGCTACAAGATGTGGAAGAGGACGACACGATCGAAGTAGAGGATGAGCATGGCAACGTACGTATGACAGGGACTGACCCCAGGCATATACCCGCAAGACCTTTGAGCTGCTCCAGCGCCAGGGCCTGCTGTAGGCAGTGCTGTGTCAGCGTGCGTAATATTTGTAGAAATACCACGTCGCCAGGCAGGGCGGCCAAACGACGCGCACACGTTGCTTGGACCACGTCGTCGTTGCACGCGCCGACGACATGGGGGCGCAACAGCTGGAACCCTCAGCGTCGCCGGCCTCAGTGGCTGACTCACGCACGTCTGGGTCGAGGCAGAGCAACAAAAAGCGGGCTCAGAGCCTGAATCACGTACGTTGACATGCCCTAACCTCATGCAGTTGCTGGCATTCACCCTACCACCGCGAGAGCCGCCAGCCACAGCACCTCGCCGTCCGCGCCGGCACGATGGGTTCAGACCATTTAGTAGAGAGCGTATGTGCATAAAATACTGACGCCAGGTTATGTGAATGCTCAGTTCCGTTTCGCAGTCAGGCCGTCTTTCGATAGCCGACGCCACATGCAAGATCCGGACCTCCCGTTGCCCTGGCAGGATATCGTCCAGGTGCTAGTGCCTTCGACGGCCGACACATGGATGCGGCATGGAATGTCATCGTCTGCATCGTCTGTTGATTCGACACAGGCAACGACGTGTCCTATATGCCTGTCGCCACCGACGGCGCCTCGCATGACGCGGTGCGGACACGTGTATTGCTATGCGTGCATTCTGCATTATCTCACAGTTGCCGAGAATGGTAAGGGCACGCGTGGTGTACAACGCTACGTGAAACGATGCCCAGTGTGTTGGGACGATGTGATGGCGCGTGATTTAAAGTCAGTGCGCTGGATCGATGCGCAGTCACTGGCCGACTTACATACGGCGGCGTTCCTCGATGGCCGCGGTGAGGTTGGCGACATGAGCGATATTCTTACGCTGCGCCTTATGGAGCGACCGCATGACTCAGTGATAGCTTTGCCGCGCTCCCCGCACTGGCCCGTCGACACGAGCTTGGGTTTACCGTGTACTCAGCCAGATGCGCTGGCATTCGCGCGATGTGTGTTGGCTTCGCGGAGCTTGGTAACATCGTCACTAGAGTCGGACATCGCAAGTGTCCAGAAGGACATGTCACCGCCGCATGCGTCGTTGTTGGACGAATTGAGTCTTGAGTTCCTGCGTGTGGCACATACGCAGTTGATGGAACAATGGGAGCAGGCGCAGGCTCTGCCTGAGTCGGTAGGCACCCAGTGTGTGCCGGACGAGCAGCGTCAGGGCATGTCGTACTTCTACTATCAGGCAGCGTCAGGGCAGAACGTGTTTATCCACCCAATCGACATTAAGGTGCTTCTATCGCATTTTGGGACATACGCAGCGTTTCCAGATACGCTCATGGTCGCTGTGCAGCACGCCGAGGAAGGCACCGTCGACGAGTCACTTCGCAAAAAGTGTAAGTACATGGCGCATTTGCCTATGTCAGCGGACGTGACGTTCGTCGAGATTGACTGGGCACGCACGTCTTCAGTGTTAGGCCAAATTCAGGGCGATATTCCGTGGAAGTCATGGAGCTCGACCCTGGCGCAACGCAGACAGCGGCATCACGAAAAGGCTACGAAGGAAGAACGTGCTCGTATTCGGGCTGACAAAGACACTAAGAATACAATGCTCAAGAGCTCATCAAGAGGGGGCTCTGCAAGTGACGCAGCCCGCGATACGAGTGGTATGTCGTTTCGCGAATCGGCTATGGTTGGTGCAGAAATGTACTTTCCTATCCATCCTGGAAGGCTTGCAGATGACCCTGATGTGGTATTCCCCAGTGTAACCTCGCATCCCCCAAATCATGTGCCAAACGATGGCCCACGAACGGTGTGGGGTACTCCGGCCACTGCCACTATGCCTACGCCTTCACAAGGCGCGCGGGACGTGGATGAGGCGTGGAATGCCCTCGAGGCTCGTGCACAGGATGATGCATCAATGCCGCCTTCGGGTACGAAGCAGCGGCCAAAGCGCAAGCCCAAGCTTATTCTCACAGGAGGCGGGCGTGGCGCATTGTAGGTATAGTTGTGTGCAATATACCCCGGCAGTCATGTCATGTGATGTGCAGTGTGGAGTGGTTTCAACGTAGTGCATTCGCCGGCGACGTCATCCGCTGATGTCGCCATGCTTCCTGCTTCTGTATGGTATTTCAAACTTGCTGGATGAGCTTTGTGCGGTTCGTTATTCGGTATTGCGTGGCCTCTGTTCTGATGGTGCGGTGGCGCGCATCAGCGATAATTTCCTGTACAGGTGCCGATGACCATGAGGAAGCACCGGACCAACCGGAATTTTAAAAATTGGGCCAATTTCAGCTTCCTCCACAAGTCACCGTCTCGGCTAAACACGCGCAAATGCGTTTTGATACTGTTGTGTCCGTGTGTCATGAAATAGCTACGTGCGTACTAATCACATAGGAAATGACCCTAGGCATGTTTGTTCAAGCCCGGTATCTTATCCTTGTTTCGAGGAATCTCGGGATTCAGTGGTTTTTTTAATCCCGGCAAGCAACTGATCTGTGTCTCATACCTGTTATCAGGACGACAATGCATATCGGTGTCCTCACCACATTCGTTGGCATAGCCCTTCTCACACCATTCCTGGTTAAGAGGCCTAGCACCTTCATAGAAATGCACACTGTTTTGTTTGTAGCGAGGGTCAGGCTTATTGTGCGTGTCCCAGCACCCCTTTGTATACTGATCACCATTGTCCTTGCGCTTCACAGGGCCGAAACCGCGCGTCTCGGGCCAATCGATATATCCACAGGCCGTCGTATTAGGTCCAATTCGATCCGAATAGTTCGCACCGTAGACACTGCCCAAGTAGAGACAGGCCGAGTCCACACCATGAGGCGCGTACCAGATGCCGGTCGATACACCGTAAACCTCCCTTTCTACGTCCCTGGCGAAACCAAGACACATAGTTGAGCTGATAGGGAAGCATTTCATGTCGCACATAGTACCGTTCCAGTCCATAGCATTACAGTCAAATTGCGACACAAGCCAATTGTCGTTACCATAGACAGAACCCACACATGGAATGCCTTCCTTCTGCTTATTTTCGTTCTGGAAAGTAATCCAGCCTGCACGGGCAGCAAGAGGGAAGAGAGCCGCGGCAAGATAAGCCAGTCTCATTGCCAATGTACTATATGAAGCCTGAAGTCACCTAGAAAGGTAATCATATATATATTTATTCACCACGGGACTCCGGAACCCAAACATATCCGATCACTTCATTTGATAAGCGCATCTTATCGATTAATCGAGATTATTATCGACGGGCAGAACCGACTGCTGAGGCGTGCACTACAGCATAATGTGTCCCTCACGAACTCTGACACGAATACAAGTGCATCAACGACTAGAAAGAGCAAGACACTTTAAAACCAGTTTGATGACACAAGTGAAAACAATCCAGATCGCTGCATATATATATATAATCATAGAATCGAAACCTCGATACTCTCACGTTCACCTATTTGATAGACACATTCCCAAGCATGCGCAGGCGCAAACCACTCCCTCCCCGCATTTTTGGCCTGTTTTGTACGAGAAC
>OJKZ01000797.1_pt1 | contig 11607 bp, 15 predicted proteins | sample 1596791 | NCBI WGS metagenome assembly OJKZ01 (sample SAMEA3904677, study PRJEB24821) | metagenome | biome: Builtin; feature: hospital; material: surface | place: USA | collected 2013-06-04 | reverse complement strand
ATGTGTATAAGAGACAGCACCTGATCCGATCCGCACCGCCCATCAGTGGCTGGAAGAGGCCGCCGAGCTAATCGGAGTCTCCCCTGAGGAGGCCACCGCCCTGGTCAAGGAACTTCTCGATCTGACCAAGGACGTTGCGCATACCCAGTCCCGTCCCGCTGCTCCCCTGACGGCGTACCTAGTGGGCTTAGCTTCCAAAAACCCCCAGGAAGCCCGCGCGCATATCGCCACGTTGAAGGAGGCCCTCAACCGATGAGTGGTCGCGTCAACGCCACCTTCGCCGTAACAAAGGTGCGCCTCAACGAAGACGGGCAGGTCATACAGGTCGATACGCGCGGCGATACCGTCACGGGCGAAGAGCCCTTGGAGATCCGCGTGGGCGGGCAGACGTTGACCACGACGATGCGCACGCCGGGCCACGACGTCGAGTTGGCCCACGGTTTCCTCCACTCGGAAGGCCATATCAGCTCCGCAAGCGACCTCAAGGAGGCCCGCTATTGCGCGGGCGCCTCCGCGGACGGGCGCAATCCCTATAATCTGCTGGATGTCGAGCTAACTAACCCGCACGCCATCACGCTGGCTGATCTGCGCCTGACCACCACCACATCCGCCTGCGGGGTGTGCGGCACTTCCTCCATCGAGGCGCTGATGAAGCAGAGCCGCTACGAGATTCCGCAGGTGCCGGTGGATCCGGGGGTCGTCGCCAAGCTGCCCGAGACCCTGAAGCGGGAGCAAAAACAGTTCCGCAAGACCGGCGGCATTCACGCCGCTGGGGCCTTTACTCTCGACGGCGAGCCCATCGTGGTGCGCGAGGACGTCGGCAGGCACAACGCCGCCGATAAAGTCATTGGCCACCTACTCATGGAAGGCATGCTACCTGCCAGTGACCTCATTCTCGTCATGAGTTCGCGCGCCAGTTTCGAGCTGGTCAACAAAGCGGCGATGGCCGGCTTTGGCATGCTCGTTGCGGTTTCGGCGGCTTCCTCCCTAGCCGTGGAAACCGCCCGGGAGACCGGCATGGCGCTGGTTGGCTTCGCGCGCGGCGACCGCTTCAACCTCTACTCGGGCGAACTTAATCGCGGTACGCTTCCGGGCCAGAGTTAAGCCAGGCATACACGCCGCCAATAAGGAAGCCGCCGCCGATGAGGTTTCCCACCCACACGATGGACCAGTTGGCCAGGACCGCACCGAGAGTAAAGCCCTCAGGCAGCGGACTGGCACAGAAGAAGGTCAGGGTCATCAGGCAGAAGTTGGCGATAACGTGCTCCAGCCCCAGACCCACAAAGCAGGCGATGATCGGCACGATGACGAAGAACTTGGATACCACATCCTTGGCAAAGACCGCGCCGACGATAGCCATGTTGACCACGAAGTTGGCCAGCATAGCCTCCACCAGCAGCCCGCCTGGGCCCTTGATGAGCTTGCCCATCGCGAGGTTGGCGATGAGATGGTTCGGGTCGATGCCGCCCAGCTTGGCCGACATTCCCATGGCTGCGGCAAAGAGGGCAGCACCAACCAGGTTGAACAGCGTCGTCACCACCAGCAGCCACAGGGCCTTGCCCCAGCCCACGTGCTTTGTTGCGGCGCCATAGACCATGTACATCATGTTGCCGGTGGCCAGCTCCGCGCCAAGAAGGACGATGGCAAACAGTCCCAAGCCGAACAGGCATGCAAAGACCAGCGAGCCCAGACCTTCCACATGCTTCTCGACGCCCATCCCCATCACCGCAGCAAACGCCGTGCCGATAGCGAGGTACACGCCCGCCAGGGTGGAGCGCACGGCGAAACGGGCGAAGAATTCATCGAGCAACGTGACCTTCTTCTTCACCGCAGCTGCCACAGCGTCATTCAGGGACATCATTTACCTCACCGGATAGATAGTTCACGGACGCCAGTAGTTTACTCCCCGCCTCTTCATTCCTCAGAGGAAACACTGCCTCCGTCTTGTTGCGAGAAGGAGTGCAAGCGCAAAATTCCCCGGCCTCCTTACGGAGTACCGGGGATGCTCTTCACCTATGTATTAGGCGGAAGAATTCGCTACGTTACTTGAACGGGAAGCCGAGCTCGCGCAGGAGCTTGCGGCCCTCTTCGTCGTTGGTAGCGGAGGTCACGACGGTGATGTCCATACCACGCGGGCGGTCCACCTTGTCGATGTCGATCTCGTAGAACATGGTCTGCTCGCTGAGGCCGAAGGTGTAGTTGCCGTGGCCGTCGAACTGCTGGTCGGAGAGACCGCGGAAGTCGCGAATACGCGGCAGCGCGATGGTCAGCAGGCGGTCCAGGAACTCCCACATGCGGTCGCCACGCAGGGTAACGCGTGCGCCGATGGGCATGCCCTCGCGGAGCTTGAAGTTAGCGATGGACTTCTTAGCGCGACGCACCTGCGGCTTCTGGCCGGTGATAGCGGTAAGGTCCTCGAGAGCACCGTTGATCATCTTGGAGTCGCGGGCAGCGTCGCCCACACCCATGTTGACAACAACCTTGGTGACGCCCGGAATCTGCATCACGTTCTCGTACTTGAACTCTTCGTTCAGAGCCTTCTTGATTTCCTCGCGGTAGCGGGTCTTCAGACGCGGAGTGTAATTCTCGCTCATGTTAGATGTCCTTCCCGTTGCTACGTGCGATGCGGACCTTCTTGCCGTTTTCGTCGAAACGGTAGCCCACGCGGGTCGGGTTGCCCTCGGAGTCGACGATCGCAACGTTGGACACGTGGATCGGAGCTTCCTGGGTTACGATTCCGCCGGACTCGGCGCCACGCTCGGTAGCGGAGTTAGCAACGTGCTTCTTGACGCGGTTAACGCCCTCAACGAGGACCTTGTCACGCTTCGGGTATGCCTCGATGACCTTGCCCTTCGCGCCCTTGTCCGGGCCCGAAATAACGATCACCATATCGCCCTTATGAATCTTCATAAGACTAGATCACCTCCGGTGCGAGAGAAACGATCTTCATGAAGCGCTTGTCACGAAGTTCGCGAGCAACCGGGCCGAAGATGCGGGTACCGCGCGGCTCGTTGTCACCCTTGAGAATAACTGCGGCGTTTTCATCGAATGCGATGTAGGAGCCGTCCGGGCGACGGGTCTCCTTCTTGGCGCGTACGATGACGGCCTTGACGATGTCGCCTTCCTTTACGTTGCCACCCGGGATGGCTTCCTTGACAGTGGCGACGACGATGTCACCAATGCCAGCGAAACGTCGAACGGAGCCGCCGAGAACACGGATGACGAGGATCTCTCGTGCACCGGAGTTGTCGGCGACGCGCAGACGCGATTCTTGCTGAATCACTATGGGTCTCCTGACCTGGATTAACGTGCGTCAAGATTTCCGTCCTTGACACACCTGGTCTACTTGCTTACGTGGCACAGGCTGTGCGACGAACTCGCTGTTCACAGCGGTCGAAGGGTCTCGGTGCGGCGATTCGGAAACGCATCGCACTGCACCGACCGGCCATATGCAACCCATACATTCAAGCATGACCTTGGCCATTTCCCCAAATCGCGCGTTGCACCACTTCCCTGGCCCACGACACTTCTCATCTCCTCAAACCCAAATGCGCAGACCTGGAAGTGCAGAGGCGCTGGTGGCGTCGTGAAGCGCACGCGCAGTGCTTGGCGACGACCAGCAGGTCTGCACTTCCAGGTCTGCACTTGTGGAAGCGGCGGACGGGCCCTAGGCCTTGTCCACTGAAGCGCCCCTAGGCCTTCGAGGTTGATGCGGCAGGTGCTGCATCAGCAGGTTCCGGCTTCGGGTCCACGGTGAGCAGCACATCACCGAAGGAGATCTCCTCGCCCGTGGCGTAGGCAGGCAGGACCGGGCCTGTCTTCTTGGAGTTGGAGACAACGACTGGTGTGGTCACCGGGTAGTCGGCTGCCTTGATGGCCTCGATATCGAACTCGCAGAGAAGGTCGCCGGCCTTGACCTCATCACCCTTGGACACGTGCGAGGTGAAGTGCTCACCCTTCAGGTTCACGGTATCGAAGCCGATGTGAATGAGGATGTCTACGTTGTTGCCGTCGGCATCCTTGCCGCGCACGGCATAAGCGTGCTTGGAGGGGAAGGTGACGGTCACCTTGCCGTCAATCGGGGAGACGAGTCGTCCCTCGGTCGGCTCGACGGCCGCGCCCGCGCCCAGCTTGCCAGCGGCAAACATCGGGTCCGAGACCGACTCCAGTGCGATAGCTTTTCCAGCCAGCGGGGAGGCCACGCGGAAGGCGTTCGGGTCGGCGGTGGCGGCAGGAACCGCGCCACCTACACCGGTGCCTTCAGCACCGGTCTCATCGGGGTCGATGGAACCATTCTTGGCAATCAGGTAGCGGCCATAGCCAAAGGCCACACCAAAAGCGAGGATCAAAGAGGTAAAGGCGCAGATAAAGAACTGCGTGTAATCCTCAGGGCGCATGGAGACAAAGCCGATGAAGCCGGCGGCGCCGAGGGCGGTTGCTTTGACGTCGAAAAGCGCAATGAGCGTCGCGGCAATCGCGGAGGCACCCATGCCGATGTAGAAAGGCCAGCGCAGTCGCAGGTTCACACCGAAGATGGCAGGCTCGGTAATACCGAAGAGCGCGGACACACCCGAAGCGCCGGACAGACCCTTGAGCTTCTCAGAACGGGTCAGGAAGTAGACCGCCAGGGCCACGCCACCCTGGGCAATGTTGGCCACGGAAGCGACCGCAAAGATGAAGGAGCCGCCCTCGTTCCACAGCATGGTCTCGATCGGCGGGAAGGATTGGTGCAGGCCCGTGATGACAATCGGCGAGTAGAACAGACCGAAGATGAAGCCGCCCACCGGGCCGGCGAAGGTGTACAGGTCATTAAGACCCGCGCCGAGCATGTCGCCCGCAGTGCGCAGCACCGGCCCCACTGCGATGAAGGTAATAAAGCCCGTCACCAGCAGCGTGAGCAGCGGGGTGAGCAGGAAGTCCACCGTTCCCTTAAGGTGCTTGTGCAGGAATTTCTCGACCGTGGCCAGAATCCACGCGATGACCAGGATGGGCAGGATGGAACCCTGGTAGCCCGCCTGGGCCACGTCGAGGCCGAAGATGTTCCAGTAGGACATCTCGCCCGCCTCGATGGTCGCGGCCACTTGGTAGCCGTTCACTAGGTCCGGCATCACCATGGCCATGGCCATGCCGGCGCCGAGGAACTCATTGCCGCCGAAGCGCTTGGTGGCGGTGAAGCCCACCAGGATGGGCAGGAAGGCAAACGGCGCGGACGCCAGGAGGTTGATGAGCCCGGCGACATCCGCCATGGCAGGGAACATCTCAATGACGGACTGCTCGCCGAACAGGCCATTGGCTGTCAGCACGTTGTTGAGCGCCATGAGCAGACCGCCGCCGACCAGAATCGGGATGAGCGGTACGAAGATATCCGCGAGGACCTTTACCGCGCGGGAGAACCAGTTGCCGGAGTCGGCGGCAATGTCCTTGAGCTTGTCCGTGGACACCGCGATGTCCTTGGTGGTTATCTTGTTGAGCTGGTCGAAGACGATGTTGACATCGCCCGGTCCGACGATGACCTGGAACATGCCCCCGGCCTCAAAGATGCCCTTGAGGTCCGGATCATTTTCCAGCGCGGCCTTGTCGACCTTCTTGCTGTCTTTCAGCACCATGCGCAGGCGGGTGGCGCAGTGCGCCAGCGCCACGATGTTGTCCTCGCCGCCGATGGCTGAGAGTATTCGCGCCGCAACCTGTGAGTGATCCATTCCGGCGTGCCTCCTCGGAGAGTGAGATGAACTAAATAGCGTCACCTCTTATTAGACACGCTGCCCAACATAAAGCCAAGTAATCGGGCGCAAATATAGGAGAGTTCACACCCTAACGGGCCTCCCAGCCGTTCCAACGAGCATCGCTGGCGCCAAAGACTGCCGACGCCCCCGCAATCCGCCCATCGCCCGCGAAGACCTCCACCGCGCAGCCATCCGCGATGAGCTCCACAGAACCCGCCGGGCACGGCACGACGCGCTCATCCTCACCAGAGCTCAGCCGCAACTCTCTCCCGCCGTAAGTGACGCGGAAGGCCTCGGCCCCGGAGTCGTCGACAAGCACGTACGTCCCCTCACCGGCCGTCAGCGTGGCTACCGAACCGAACCCCTCTCGCGCCGACTCCGCGGGCACTGAAGGAAGGGACCACAACGGCGCCTGGCGCAACCAGCCATCCTCCAGCCACACGCGCCGCGGCAGGGTCAGCGTGTGGACCCAGCCCTGGGCAACCGTCGGGGTGTCATCCTGCGCGGGCAACCCCATCCACCCGAGCATGATGGCCTCGCCATCCTTTTCCACCAGCTGCGGCGCATAGAACTGGTGGCCATAGTCCAGCTCGCTGAAGCCGCGCTCGACGTGGAAAACCGTTCCCTCCAAGCGGCCCACGAGGTAGCCGCACTGGTCGGAGGAGGCATAGTGCGTGGTGCCGTCGGCAAGCACCGGCTCAAGACCTTGCGGGCAGATGACTAGGACGTCCTTGTCCTCCCCCGTCGCGCGGTCACACATAGTGACGAGGTTGGGGCATTCCCACATGTAGCCACCCGGCACCAGGTCCGGGCTGAGGCCCGGCTCAGCGCCCGAGGTATCAAAGGTGAGCGGACCTTGGAAGGACCACTGCGCCAGATCTGTAGAACGGTAGAGCACGGCGTGCCCCGTTTCATCCTCCGCCTGGGCGCCGAGCACCATGCGCCAGCCGTCCTTATCGCAGGTGATCTGGGGATCGCGAAAATGCCCCGTGAAGCCCTCCGCGGGCCCATTGATGAGTGGATTCGCGGGATCGTGCTCGTACAGGCCGCCCTCCGGACCACCCGCATCGACTGCGCGGACGCGGTTCTGCGAGGGAATCCGCGCGCCGTCGCGCTTCAGGTTGCCGGTATAAAACAGCCAGACATCTTCACCGTCGACCACCGCACCGCCCGAGTAGCAACCGTGGGCGTCGTGCTCACGGATGGGGTACAGCGCGTCCGGGTAGTGCCGCCACGGCTTCGCCTCGCTCAAGGAAGCCACGGCATGTCCCCAGCCCGTCTGCTTCGCTGCGTGCGGGAAGCAGGGGTCGTGCTGATAATAAACGTGCAGGTTGTCGCCGTCGATGAAAACTCCGTTGGGGTCATTGAGGCGGCCGGAGGGCGGAGAGAGGTGGAAAAGCGGACGGTAGTTCATGCTCTCGATAGTATGGGTTCCATGGACATTATGGTGTGTGGCGAAGGCCTCGTTGACCTCGTTCCGCGGGAGCACGGGCAGCTGGCGGACTTAACACCGGCGTTGGGCGGCGGTCCCTTCAACGTGGCGGTTGCGGCGGGGCGTTTGGGCGCTAGCGTGGGATTTCAGTCTCGGCTCTCGCGGGATGCTTTCGGGCAAGCGCTCATGGAGCGCCTTAGTGAGGAGGGCGTGGATACCTCGCTCGTGCAGCGGGGCGAGGAACCCACGACGCTGGCGGTCTGCAACATCGGCGAGGACGGCTCGGCCACCTATTCCTTCTACACGGAGGGCACGGCGGACCGCCTGGTAGAGCCTGTGCTTGCCGACGTCCCCTGGACCTGCTTCGGCACCGTCTCCTTGGCCCTAGAGCCCGGTGCTTCCCGTTATGCCGCGCTGCTGAAGGAGCTCGCCGCGAAGGGCACCAAGGTGGCGTTGGATCCCAACATTCGCCCCTTCTTCGCCACGCCGGAACATCGCGAATTCTTGCTATCGCTGCTGCCGCACGTCACGCTGCTGAAACTCAGCAAGGAAGAAGTTGAGTTCCTGGGTGAAGACGCGCTGACACAGGTGCCTGTGGTCGTAACCACGCGCGGCGCGGAGGGGCTCAGTGTGCGCACAGATTCGGTATCGGTGCAGGTCCCGCCGGTCACGGTAGAGGTGGCGGACACCATCGGCGCGGGCGACACAGTCATGGCCGCGCTCTTGAGCCAGGTGGTGGAGCGGGATATTGATGCGCTGGGCGTCGAGGAGTGGCGGGAAATCCTGCGCTTTGCGGCGACGGCCGCAGCCATTACGGTGTCCCGCACGGGCGCGCAGCCGCCCACGCTTTCTGAGGTGGAGGAGCGCCTGTGAGTTATCCACTGCGCGCCGGCGTCCTGCACGGCCTGCTCTTCGTGCTGGTGGCCGTGGCCTTCATCCTGCCGGTGCTCTTCGGCGCTGCAGCACTACTACCGGTGCCGCTTGCGGCGTGGGCGTCGGTGGTGCTCGCCGCACTCGCGCTTGTCGACGCCTCCTACCACGCCTTCTCCCCCTCCCAGCGCCCCACCCGCGGTTTACGAGCCCTGTCGGCGGTAGGCAGCGCTGCGCTCATCGCTGGCTGGTTGGTGTGGCTGCGGATTTATAACACCATCGACCTGGTGAGCGCCACGCCCTACCGTATCGGCACGTTCCTTCTCGCGGTAGGCGCGGTGTTGAGCGCATTCTGTCTCGCCATTGCACTCACGCACCGGGGCACACGCTAGACTCTTGGAGGCTTCCGCCCCCGGGTTCGCCGCCCGATTCAGAGCACGCGTTCCCTAGAGGACATCGTCTGGGGTGTAGTCCACGTACAGCGCACCCATAGGAACGCTCGTATCGCTTTGCCACCAGCCGCGGTCGGGTTCAAAGGGCAAGGTGACGTGCTTGCCCTCGTAGCCTGCCCACGCGCTTTTCTCGACGAGCCCAATGCAACTCTTGCCGGAAAAGGTCAACGATTTCCGTGACGGGCTGCCACTCTTGTATCCGCTCAAGGTGGTGGGCGCATCCAAGGCCAAGAACCAGACCTCTGTCGAGGCGTAATCGGACACGACAATGCCTGGCACGCCACCATCGAGGTCGCCTGCTTTGACCTTGTGCACAGTGCCTGACACCGTGGTGGGAGCATCGGCAGGATTGCCCTCACTGGCAACGCGATCCTTCCGGTACTCGCACTTTTCGATGCCACTGGTGACGGAGGTGTCCGCCTCGGCATTGTTTCCATCGTTGGGTGCAGGTGTCTTCGTGACCTCGGCGGTGCCAGAATTACCGGCACCAGGCCAGTAGCCCGCCGGAAGCGTCGGTTTGGGTCCGGCAGCTTCGGTGCTGGGCTGGGGCTGCGCCTCCGACTCCGGTTTAGCTTGCGTAGGTGAAACGTCCGCGGCGGAGTCCACAGCCGGGGCGTCGGCAGCAACGGGGGCCGGCTCCTCTGCGGCGCAACCGACGAGGGCCGCTACGGAGGAAGCGCAGACAAGGGTAAGCAGAGAGCGAGAGAACGCGGACATACGGCGTTAAACCTTTCAGGAGATGAACGGCCTAACCCTAGCACGTTCCTGCAGCGCAGCCGGATAAAATCGGAGAGCATTCCCCTAGCCAGCCTGTGCTGTGTTGCGCCGATTCAGCCCGGTAGGGGGCAGAAAAAATGACCCCCACGGTGAACGTGGGGGTCATTGATCTCGAAGAGGGCTAGATATTACTTAGCCTTCTCCACGATCTCGACGAGACGGAAGTGCTTGTCCTTGGACAGCGGGCGAGTCTCGGCGATGAGAACGCGGTCGCCGATGCCGGCGGTCTCGTTCTCGTCGTGCGCCTTAACCTTCTTGTTAGTGCGCATAATCTTGCCGTAGAGGGCGTGCTGCTTGCGGTCCTCGAGCTCGACAACGATGGTCTTATTCATCTTGTCGGAGACAACGATGCCGGTGCGGGTCTTGCGAGCGCCCTTTTCCTTCTTAGTGTTCACGTTTGCCTCACTCATGATTAAGCCTCAGCTCCCGGAGCAACGGACAGTCCCAGCTCACGCTCGCGCAGAACGGTGTAGATGCGGGCGATGTCGCGCTTAACCGTGCCGATGCGGCGGTTGTTGGTCAGCTGGCCGGTGGCCTTCTGGAAACGAAGGTTGAAGAGCTCTTCCTTCGCATCCTTCAGGCGGGTTTCCAGCTCAGCGTTGTCGAGCTCACGGAACTCGTGGGCGGGGGTACCGGTAGCCATTAGAACTGGTCCTCCTTCTTGATGATGCGGACCTTGCACGGAAGCTTCTGGCCGGCGCGGCGCAGAGCCTCGATGGCGGTAGCTTCGTTCGGGTAGGTCATCTCGAAGAGGATGCGGCCCGGCTTAACGTTGGCAACCCACTTCTCGACGGGACCCTTACCGGAACCCATACGCACGCCGAGCGGCTTCTGGGTCAGCGGACGGTCCGGGAAGATGTTGATCCACACCTTGCCACCACGCTTGACGTGGCGGTTGATGGCAATACGTGCGGCCTCAATCTGGCGGTTGGTGATGTACGCCGGCTCGAGAGCCTGGATGGCGTAGTCACCGAAGTTGATGCGGTTACCGCCCTTGGACACACCCGAGCGGTTCGGGCGGTGCTGGCGACGGTACTTGACGCGCTTAGGAATCAGCATGGATTAGCCCTCCTGCTTCTGCTGTGCGCGCTGGCGACGCTGGCCACCACGACGCGGACGACCGTTGCGGTCACCGCGGCCACGGCCCTGCGCCGGAGCGTTCAGTTCGGACTCGCGGACGCCACCGACAACGTCACCCTTGTAGATCCACACCTTGATGCCGATGCGGCCGAAGGTGGTGTGGGCCTCTGCGGTGCCGTAGTCGATTTCGGCGCGAAGGGTGTGCAGCGGAACGCGACCCTCGTGGTAGCGCTCAACGCGAGACATTTCTGCACCGCCCAGGCGGCCGGACAGCAGAATCTTGATGCCCTTGACCTGCGGCTGGCGCATAGCGGACTGGATAGCCTTGCGCATTGCACGACGGAATGCGACGCGGTTAACCAGCTGCTCCGCGATGGACTGTGCAACCAGGGTTGCGTTGGCGTCGACCTGCTTGACCTCGAGGATGTTGAGAGCAACCATCTTGCCGGTGAGCTTCTCCAGCTCGCGGCGGATACGGTCAGCCTCAGCGCCGCGGCGGCCAATCACGATGCCCGGGCGGGCGGTGTGAATGTCCACGCGGACGCGGTCGCGGGTGCGCTCGATGACGACGTCGGCGATGCCGGCGCGGTCGAGGCCCTTCTCCAGGTACTCGCGGATCTTGATGTCTTCGGCTACGTAGTTTGCGTAGTCCTTATCGGCGTACCAGTGGGTCTTCCAGTCGGAAGTGATGCCCAAACGTAGGCCGTGAGGATGGATCTTCTGGCCCATTACTTGGCCCCTTCCTTCTGGCTCTCGACAACCACGGTGATGTGGCTGGTGCGCTTACGAATCATGAATGCGCGGCCCTGTGCGCGCGGCTGGAAACGACGCATGGTCGGACCCTCGTTGGCATAAGCCTCGGAGATGACCAGGGTGCGCGGATCCAGACCGAAGTTGTTCTCAGCGTTGGCAGCTGCGGATGCAACAACCTTGGCAACCGGCTCAGCGGCGCCCTGCGGAGCGTACTTCAGGATTGCAAGTGCCTCGGCTACGGACTTACCGCGGACCAGGTCGATGACGCGGCGTGCCTTCATCGGGGTAACGCGGACGTAGCGAGCCGTTGCGGATGCGGAGGTGATGGTGTCACTCATCGCTTATCGACGTCCCTTCTTGTCGTCCTTGACGTGACCCTTAAAGGTCTTGGTGGGTGCGAACTCACCGAGCTTGTGACCAACCATGGAGTCCTCGACGAACACCGGCACATGCTTGCGGCCGTCATGGACGGCGAAGGTGTGACCGATGAAGTCGGGCAGGATGGTGGAGCGGCGAGACC
>OJKZ01000796.1_pt1 | contig 11657 bp, 13 predicted proteins | sample 1596791 | NCBI WGS metagenome assembly OJKZ01 (sample SAMEA3904677, study PRJEB24821) | metagenome | biome: Builtin; feature: hospital; material: surface | place: USA | collected 2013-06-04 | reverse complement strand
CCGAGATCTACACTAGATCGCTCGCCGGCAGCGTCAGATGTGTATAAGAGACAGCATATAAGCCGCCGAACAGGTAACGGTGAATCTGTTGCAGGCCCGCGGTGGTTCCGACTTCGATACTGTCGATGTCGCCGCTTTCAAACAGTCGGCAGGCATTGTGCAGGCTTTGTTCGTCTATGGATTTCATCGTTTTTCCTACTCAGGTTTTCAGACGACATCGGCGCCTTGTCAGGTCTCGACCCAACCTCCTTTATTACCCTTTCAACTCGTCCAAATCGGCAACGTTAATCGTTTGTCGGTTACGGTACACCAGCACCATAATCGCCAAACCGATGGCGGATTCGGCAGCGGCGACGGTCAATACGAAAAATACGAAAATCTGTCCGGCGGTATCGCCCAGATGCTGCGAGAAGGCGATAAAGTTGAAGTTCACCGCCAAAAGCATCAGCTCGATGGACATCAGCAATACCAGCACGTTTTTACGGTTCATAAAGATGCCCATCGCGCTGATACCGAACAGGAGCGCGCCCAATACCAGATAATGCGTCAAGGTAATCATGCTTTGCCCTCCCCTTCAGGCTTGAGGTCGTCTGAAACTTCGCTCTCTTCAACAAATTCGGTTTGCGGTTTGACAGCTTCCATTTTCACCAAGCGCATACGGTCTTTATCAGCGCGTACTTTAACTTGGTCGGCAGGATCCATACGTTTCGGATTGAAGGTTTTGCGGTGAACCAGTGCAATCGCCGCCACCATACCCAACAGCAGCAATACCGCCGCCAGCTCAAACGGCAACAGGTAGTCGGTATAAATACGGCTGCCCAAATCGCGGATGTTGTTGTAATCGGCAGGAATGTCTTTCATCAGACCAAATGCGGCAAGGTCGGTTTTCGGGTTGACCAGAATCAGGATCAGCGCAACCGCCAACAATGTACCGACCACGCCGGCAACCGGCGCGTGCCGCCAGAAACCGGCGCGCATTTCCTCGATGTCGATATTCAGCATCATCACGACGAACAGGAACAGCACCATCACGGCGCCGACATACACGACCACCAGCGTAACGCCCAAAAACTCTGCCTGCATCAGCATCCAAATCATCGCGCTCACGCAGAAGGTCAGCACCAGATGCAAAGCAGCATGGACAGGGTTTTTCGCGGTAACGGTACGCAGCGCACCGTATAGGACGATGGCGGCAAGGATATAGAACAGAATCGCGGAAAAAGTCATTCGTCTGCTCCTTAGCGGTATGGCGCGTCAGCGGCTTTGCGTTTGGCGATTTCGGCTTCGTATTTGTCGCCGATTGCCAAGAGGATCGGCTTGGTCATGTGCAAGTCGCCTTTTTTCTCACCGTGGTATTCAAAAATATGCGTTTCCACAATCGCATCGGTCGGACAGGCTTCTTCGCAGAAGCCGCAGAAGATGCATTTGGTCAGGTCGATGTCGTAACGCTTGGTGCGGCGCGTGCCGTCTTCACGTTCTTCCGATTCGATGTTAATCGCCATTGCCGGACACACCGCCTCGCACAATTTACATGCAATGCAGCGTTCCTCGCCGTTCGGATACCGCCGCTGCGCGTGCAGACCGCGGAAACGCACGGATTGCGGCGTTTTCTCTTCGGGGAAATAAATCGTGTCTTTGCGGGCGAAAAAGTTTTTGAGCGTTACGCCCATGCCTTTTACCAACTCGCCCAAAAGAAAGGTTTTTACTAAATTAGTCATAAGCCATACTTTCTATTTGGCATATTTCTTTATTAATTAAGCTTAAATGTGCAATTTCAACTACAACTCGAATTCTGATCTACAAGGAGATATTTCAGTTTTTTTAAGCCCTGATGTAGGGAAATTAGTAGCAATTCCCTTGCGAGGCAATTTAAATTTTTTCTTATCATCAGTAACAATATATATTGCTTTAGCCTTTGGAGCCCTTTCTAAAAAATACCAAAGCTGACTTGCTTGTGCATGAGAATACGTTTCGTATGGTCTTTCAACTTTTACGCCGTCAATAAGCATATCAAAATTATGCCGAGAATCTGAACCATATGACTTTTGCTTATGATAAAACCACATTTGCACAGGCTTATAAGGATCGCAGGCTATATATAAGTAAGTTACATTAGGGACAATTGTAGCCTGATATTCAGATACACCCTGTCCCCATCCTTCCGACCATTCATTTTTTTCACCAAATGCATATATCTCTAATGAAAATATACATAACAAACCAATAATAAACTTCTTAGCCCATTTCATGATTAAAACCTTATACCTTGACAATTCAAAATATTATTATTCCCACAAACTCAGCGGCGAAATCATCCACAAGCCCAGTACGACGATGTAGGCGAAGCCGATCGGAATCAGCACTTTCCAGCCCAAGCGCATGATTTGGTCGTAGCGGTAGCGCGGGAAGGTGGCGCGTATCCACAGATACCAGTACAGCACCGCCGCCATTTTCACGAACATCCAGAATGCGGAAGGCGTTCCGACAATGCCCCAGCTTTGCGGGAACGGGGACAGCCAGCCGCCGAGGAACATCAGCGAAGTCAGCGCAGCAATCAGAATCATGAAAATGTATTCGGCAAGGAAGAACAGCGCGAACGCGAAGCCGGAATATTCGACGTGGTGTCCGGCAACGATTTCGGACTCGCCCTCTGCCACGTCAAACGGTGCGCGGTTGGTTTCGGCAACGGCGGAAATCAGATAGACGATGAAGATTGGGAACAGCGGCAGCCAGTTCCACGAGAATACGGAACCGCCTGCGATGCCTTTTGCCTGCGCGGCAACGATGTCGGAGAAGTTCATGCTGCCCGACACCATCACGACGCACACCAGCGCGGCACTCATGGCAATCTCGTAGGAAATGCTTTGTGCGGAAGCACGCATTGCGCCCAAGAACGAATATTTGGAGTTGGAAGCCCAGCCCGCGATAATCACGCCGTAAACCGACAGCGAGGTAATCATCAGGATGTACAAAAGGCCGATATTAATATTGGTCAGTACCCATTCTTCGTTGAACGGAATCACTGCCCATGCCGCGAAAGACGGGGCGAGCGACATAATCGGGCCGATATAGAATAGGGCTTTGTTTGACAGCTTCGGACGGGTTACCTCTTTAAACAAGAGTTTGAACACGTCGGCAAACGGCTGAATCAAACCCCACGGACCGGTTACGTTCGGGCCGACGCGAAGCTGCATGAAGCCGATGACTTTACGTTCGAAATAAGTCAGGTAGGCGACGGTCAGAATCAGCGGAATCAGGATAATCACGATTTTGACGATGACGGATACCACCAAGCCCACGGTGATGCCCAAATCGCCCAGACCGAGCGTTGCGGCAAAGAGGTTTTGGAACCATTCCTGCATAATCAAGCTCCCGCCAGTTCAATAGTGTCCATCAACGCACCCAGCGCGGCATTTTCGGTATGCAGCGGCAGATACACCACGTTTTCAGGCAAACCGGCATCGGCTTTGACTGCAACCGATACGCTTGCGCCGTTTTGTTTGGCGACAGCGGTTTGTCCGTCTTGGAGGCCTAAACGCGCCAAAGTGTTCGGATTCACGCGCGCGGCAGGCACGGTGGCATGGCTGGTCGCTTGCAACGGCGCGGAACGGCGCACGATGGCATCGGTGTGATAAATACCGACTCCGCCCACGCGCACGAGGCGGCTTGAGGTCGTCTGAAAATCTTTTTGAGTCGATGCGGCGCGGTTGCTCAGTTTGGACGGCAGGCTTTCCGCGTCCAACGCGTCTTTCAGAATCGCGGCGGTATCGTGGTATTCAAAGCCTTGCAGGTCAAACAGGTTGCCCAATACGCGCAACACTTTCCACAGCGGACGCGAGTCGCCGAAGCCCTGAACGACACCGTGGAAGGATTGCAGACGGCCTTCCATATTGATGAAGCTGCCCGATGTTTCGGTAAACGGCGCAATCGGCAACAATACGTCGCACACGTCCAGCAGTGTTTCGCTGACAAACGGCGTAAACGCCATCACGCTTTTCGCCTGTTTCAACGCGGCTACGGCTTTTGTGCCGTCCGCCGTATCGATTTCCGGCTCGACGTTGAGCAGCAAGACTGCCTGTTTCGGCGCGTTTGCCATTTCGGCAACGCTCTCGCCCGAGTTCACGCCCAATACGTCCGCACCGACGCTGTTGGCAGCTTGCGGCAAAATACCCAGCACCGCGCCGGTTGCGTCCGCCAGCTCTTGTGCGGCGGCGTAAATCGCAGCGTAATCGGGATGGTTTTGCACTTCCGCGCCCAAAATCACCGCTGCTTTTTCAGCGTTTTTCAGGCTCGCGGTAATCGCGTGTTCTGCATCAGCAGACAGGTTTTTCAGACGACCTGCCCACTCGTCGGGATGCACCGCTTCCTGAGCCAGAAGCGGCATAAACAACTCTTCCTTGCTGCTTGCCAACACGCTCAAGGCCATGCGCTCTTTAGCAGCGCGACGCAGGCGGGCGGTCAGAAGCGGCTGTTCTTTGCGCAGGTTCGCACCGACCACCAGTACGGCTTCGTTGTCCGCCAGCGATTCGATACTTTGTCCCAACCATTGCGCGCCATTGAGGTCGTCTGAAAGACGTTTGTCCTGTTGGCGCAGGCGGGTGGCGAAATTTTTAACGCCCAAACCGTCGGCAAGTTTCTTCGCCAGATACAGTTCTTCAACCGTATTCATCGGGTTCGCCCAAATACCGACTTGGTTTTGGTTGCCGTCTTTGGCGATACATTCAATCGCGCTGCGGACATATTCCAACGCGGTTTTCCAATCTACGTCCATCCACTCGCCGCCCTGTTTGATTTTCGGGTTTTTCAGACGGCTTTCGTGATACAGGCCTTCGTAAGCAAAACGGTCGCGGTCGGACAGCCAGCATTCGTTAATCGCTTCGTTTTCCAGCGGCAGCACACGGCGGACGGTATGGTCTTTGGTCTGCACAATCAGGTTGCTGCCCAAAGCGTCATGGGCGGAAACGGATTTGCGGCGGTTCAGCTCCCAAGTACGCGCGTTGAAGCGGAACGGTTTGCTGGTCAATGCGCCGACAGGACACAAATCGATGACGTTGCCCGACAGCTCGGTTTCCACCGCTTTGCCGATAAAGGGCATGATTTCGGAGTGTTCGCCGCGATTCGCCATCGCAATTTCCTGCAAGCCGGCGATTTCTTCGGTGAAACGTACGCAGCGGGTGCAGTGGATGCAGCGGCTCATTTCCTCGGCGGAAACCAAAGGCCCCATGTCTTTGCCGACGACGGAACGTTTTTCTTCGGTGTAGCGGCTGGTAGTTTTGCCGTAGCCCACTGCCAAATCCTGCAGCTGGCACTCGCCGCCTTGGTCGCAGGTCGGACAGTCGAGCGGATGGTTGATGAGCAGGAACTCCATCACGCCTTCCTGCGCCTCGCGGGCTTTTGCCGAATGCGTGCGCACAATCATGCCGTCCGTTACCGGCGTGGCGCAGGCAGGCAGCGGTTTGGGGGCCTTTTCCACGTCCACCAGACACATACGGCAGTTGGCGGCGATGGAGAGCTTTTTGTGGTAACAGAAATGCGGAATATAAGTACCGAGCTTGTGCGCGGCCTCAATCACCGTCGCGCCCTGCTCCACAGATACCTGTTTGCCGTCGATTTCGATTTGTAACATGGTTCGTTCCTAGTTACGGGTATTTGATAAATAATTCTTTTAGAGGCCGTCTGAAAACTTAGCACCACTTATTTGGTTTCATCGGCCCGCCGTGTTCAATGTAATGCACAAACTCCTCACGGAAATGCTTGGTAAAGCTGCGGACGGGGAAGACGGCGGCGTCGGCGAGGGCGCAGATGGTGCGGCCTGCCATTTGGTTGCCGACGGAATCCAGCAAATCCAAGTCTTCCATGCGGCCTTTGCCTTCTACGATGCGGTGGACGATGCGGTAGAGCCAGCCGGTGCCTTCGCGGCAGGGGGTGCATTGGCCGCAGGATTCGTCGTAGTAGAAATAGCTTAACCGTTCGAGTGCTTTGACCATGCACACATCTTCATCCATCACGATAATCGCGCCGGAACCGAGCATCGAGCCGGCTTTGGAAATCGAGTCGTAGTCCATATTGGTCTGCATCATGATGTCGGCAGGCAATACGGGCGCGGACGAACCGCCGGGGATAACGGCTTTGAGTTTTTTGCCGCCGCGCATACCGCCCGCCATTTTCAGGATTTCGGCAAACGGCGTACCCAATGGCACTTCATAGTTGCCCGGACGCTCAACATGGCCGGAGATGCAGAACAGTTTGGTACCGCCGGCGTTCGGAATGCCTTTGTCGGCAAACGTCTGGCCGCCGTCACGGACGATAAACGGTACGGAAGCGAAGGTTTCGGTATTGTTGATGGTGGTCGGCTTGCCGTACAGGCCGAACGAGGCGGGGAACGGCGGTTTGAAGCGCGGCTGGCCTTTTTTGCCTTCCAGCGATTCGAGCAATGCGGTTTCCTCACCGCAAATGTATGCGCCGTAGCCGTGGTGGGCGAAGAGTTCGAATTCGAAGTCCGAACCTAAAATATTTTTACCCAAAAAACCTGCGGCGCGCGCTTGGTCGAGTGCGGTTTCAAAGCGTTGATAACCTTCGAAAATTTCGCCGTGAATGTAGTTGTAGCCCGCTTTCGCACCCATCGCGTAACCGGCGATAATCATGCCTTCAATCAGGGCATGGGGGTTGAACATGATGATGTCGCGGTCTTTGAACGTGCCTGGTTCGCCTTCGTCGGTGTTGCAGACGACGTATTTTTCGCCGGGGAAGGAACGGGGCATAAAGCTCCATTTCAAGCCGGTCGGAAAGCCCGCACCGCCGCGCCCGCGCAGACCGGAGGTTTTGACTTCGTCAATCACGTCGGTTTGCGAGATGTTTTCGGACAGGATTCTACGCAGCGCGCTGTAACCGCCGCGTTTGACGTATTCGTCCAATGTCCAGCAGTCGGGATTGGCGGTATCCACTTGGTCAAAAATCACGCCTGATTGGTAAATAGCCATTTTTGGTGTGCCTGTTCGTTTTCGTATCGGTTGCGGCCGCTGTTTCAGACGACCTTAAGATGTCTTTGTGTATCGGCTTCTCTTAACGTCGTCTGAAATAAAATCTATTGGTTTATCAAATCGATATTTTCAGACGACCTTTATTTCGTTTTTGTTGTATCTCGACCACTTTGCTTGTCTGCCGTCATTCCTGCGCAGGCGGGAATGACGGCATTTCGGTATTTCAGTAGGTCGGATTCTTGAATCCGACATTTTGCCTTTTTACCCACTCTGTCGGATACAAGTATCCGACCTACGTTTAAATTGTCGTTTCAGACGACCTATTCCAACTCCGCTAGTTTCTTCTCAATCGCCTCTTCGGTCATAAAGCTGCACATGCTGTGGTTGTTTACCAGCATAACGGGGGCGTCGCCGCATGCGCCCATACATTCGCCTTCGACGAGGGTGAATTTGCCGTCGGGCGTGGTTTCACCGTAGCCGATACCGAGTTTTTTCTTCAGGTATTCGCCGGTATCCATACCGCCGCGCAGGGCGCAAGGAAGGTTGGTACAAACGGTCAGTTTGTATTTGCCGACCGGCTCAAGGTCGTACATATTGTAGAAAGTAGCGACTTCGTAAGCTTGTGCTGGCGAGATGCCGATATAGTCTGCGACAAAGGCGATGGTCTCAGGAGCAAGCCAACCTTTTTCGGTCTGGGCAATACGCAATGCGCCCATAATGGCGGAGCGGCGTTGGTCGGCAGGATATTTTGCCAACTCAATATCAATTTGTTTTAAGGATTCTGCGGATAACATGGTTGGTTCTCGGTAATGTAATGGAGGCTGCCTAAACGCTTTCTTGTAGGAGATGAATCAATTTGCAATTTAACGGATGATCGTCAAATCGCCGTCTACAAAACCTACGGCAATATGCGGTATTTGGAAAAACGGGATATCTGCCAACTCGTCTTCCAAACCCTGCACTATTTCCACTATTATTTTCTGCACAATTTCCCAATCCTGTCCGGCCAATACGGACAAATCAGGAGCTTCCGTTTCAGGATAAAAATCATCGTTATCAGGACACGCCCAATCACTGTCGTCTTCATCAAAATCTGTCGAACCGATTAAATCGATTCCATAAGGCTCCGACAATTCAAACGACCATGCTTTAATATCGTGAGGTATATTTTCCCGCCCCACAGCGAACAGCCAATCTTTAAATTCCGTTTTAAGCTGTGTTTTGATATCCATGGAAGTTCCTTGTTTAGGAATGATAACAGCAGTTTTTCAGACTATTTAAAAATATTGTCTGCTTGATTCTGCATCCTATCTGTCCACCTCCCCGAATACGATGTCCTGCGTACCGATGATGGCAACGACGTCGGCCAACATGTGGCCTTTTGCCATTTCGTCCATGCCTTGCAGGTGGGCGAAGCCGGGTGCGCGGATTTTCAGGCGGTAGGGTTTGTTCGCGCCGTCTGAAATGATGTAAACGCCGAACTCGCCTTTCGGGTGTTCGACAGCGGTATAGGTCTCGCCCTCAGGAACGTGCATACCCTCGGTAAAGAGTTTGAAATGGTGAATCAGGTCTTCCATGCCTGTTTTCATTTCGGTGCGCTTGGGCGGGGCGAATTTGTGGTTTGTGGTAATGACCGGGCCGGGATTGACGCGCAACCACTCGGAACATTGTTTGATGATGCGTACGGATTGGCGCATTTCTTCCATACGGCAGAGGTAGCGGTCGTAGCAGTCGCCGTTAACGCCGACGGGGATGTCGAAATCCATTTGGTCGTATACTTCATACGGCTGTTTCTTACGTACGTCCCATTCCACGCCCGAACCGCGCAGCATCACGCCGGTAAAGCCTTTCTGCATGGCACGTTCGGGGGAGACAACGCCGATGCCGACGGTACGTTGTTTCCAGATGCGGTTGTCGGTCAGGAGGGTTTCAAGTGTGTCGATGTTTTTGGGGAAGCGTTCACAGAAGGCGTCGATAAAATCGAGCATGGTGCCTTCGCGGGATTCGTTGAGCTGCTTCAATACTTTGGCGTTGCGGAATTTGCTGCTCTCGTATTTAGGCATGAAGTCGGGCAGGTCGCGGTAAACGCCGCCGGGACGGAAGTAGGCGGCGTGCATACGCGCACCGGAAACGGCTTCGTACAAGTCCATCAGCTCTTCGCGGTCGCGGAAGGCGTAGAGGATGGCGGTCATCGCGCCGATGTCGAAAGCGTGCGAACCGATGCCCATCAGGTGATTGAGGATGCGCGTTACTTCGGCGAACATCACGCGGATGTATTGGGCGCGGATTGGTACATCGATACCGGCAAGTTTTTCTACCGCCAAGCAATATGCCTGCTCGTTGACCATCATGGAAACGTAGTCCAACCTGTCCATATAAGGCAGGGCTTGCAGATAGGTTTTGGTTTCCGCCAGTTTCTCTGTGCCTCGGTGCAAGAGGCCGATATGCGGATCGGCACGGACGATTTGTTCGCCGTCCAGCTCCAAGATCATGCGCAATACGCCGTGCGCCGCAGGGTGTTGCGGGCCGAAGTTGATGGTGTAGTTTCTTAATTTATTGGCCACCGTAGTTCTCCTCACGGACGATACGCGGCGTGATTTCGCGCGGCTCGATGGTAACAGGTTGGTAAATCACGCGTTTTTGCTCTTCGTCGTAACGCATTTCCACATAGCCGGAAATCGGGAAGTCTTTGCGGAACGGATGTCCGACGAAGCCGTAATCGGTCAGGATCCGGCGCAGGTCGGGATGGTTGTTGAACATGATGCCGTACAAATCGAAGGCTTCGCGCTCGTACCAATCCGCGCTGTTGTAAACGGGAACCACGGATTCGACCACGGGGAAATCGTCGTCTGAAACCCAGACGCGCACGCGGATGCGCTGATTGTTTTTAACGGAAAGAAGCTGGCTGACAACAGCGAAGCGTTTGCCCTGCCATGCTTCATTTTTGTAAGTGCTGTAATCGACGCCGCACAAATCGACCAAAAGCTCGAAATGCAGTTCTTCATGGTCGCGCAACGTAGTCATCACTGAAATATAGTGTTCGGGCATACACTCGACGGTAACCTCGCCCAAAGCGGAAATAACTTTGCTTGCCTGATTGCCCAAAACGCGGCTGACGGTTTCGTATAATTTGTGGATGCTTGCCATATCGTTCCCTCCCCTACTCGTCCCGCGCGATGGTAGAAGTGCGCTTGATTTTTTGTTGGAGCTGCATCAGGCCGTAAATCAGGGCTTCCGCAGTCGGCGGGCAACCCGGCACATAAACGTCTACCGGCACGACGCGGTCGGCACCGCGCACGACGGAATAAGAATAATGATAGTAGCCGCCGCCGTTGGCACACGAACCCATAGACAATACCCAACGCGGCTCGGCGAGCTGGTCGTACACGCGGCGCAGGGCGGGCGCCATTTTGTTGGTGAGCGTACCCGCCACAATCATCAGGTCGGCCTGACGGGGCGACGGACGGAAAATAATGCCGAAACGGTCAAGGTCGTAACGCGCCATACCCGCGTGCATCATTTCCACGGCGCAGCAGGCCAAGCCGAAAGTAACCGGCCACAGCGAACCGGTACGCATATAGTTCAGCACCGTATCCGCGCTGGTGGTGATGAAACCTTTTTTCAAAACGCCTTCTATTCCCATTCCAGCGCACCTTTTTTCCATTCGTAAACAAAGCCTACCGTCAGAACGACGATAAACACCAGCATAGACCAGAAGCCGTATGCGCCCAAATCTTTGAACACCACCGCCCACGGCAGCATAAACGCAACCTCCAAATCGAAGAGGATGAACAGGATGGCGACGAGATAATAACGCACGTCAAACTTCATCCTGGCGTTTTCAAAGGCTTCGAAACCACATTCGTAAGCCGCGTCTTTTTCGGCGTAGTGGTGTTTCGGACCTAAAATCGTGCCGAGCAGGATAAACAGCACGCCGGCCGCAAGGCCGACGAGGATGAATACGAGGACGGGAAAGTAACTGGCCAACATGGGTTTATGCCTAACTGGTTGACAGACAAATCTTAATATCCTGCTATTTTATCGAATTTCAAAATCCATTAAAAGGTAAATGTCGGCCAACCTGCAAAAAAATCTTAATAAATTCAATAAGTTTATGATAACGATTCTTATTTATATTTATTGCACCCACTTATTTTGTTCCTAGAAATTTCTTGCGCCATCCCTTCATCAAACTTTTTTACAGTTTCCCAGGCAAATCTGTCCGATATGATTTTCAGACGACTTTTTTAGGAAATCCGGTCCTGTACAAACCATTTGCATGCTTTAACATCACCACATCTTGTTTTTACTGTAAATGGCCATATTATTCATAAACTTACGACAAAAGGATTACTATGATGAATTTCAATAACCTACTCAATCAAATTTTAGGGACGATGCAGAAAAACAACCGCTCCGCATCCCATGATACCCCATTTAATTCTTTCGGCAGCGGCGCTTTGATAGCAGGGCTTGCTTCTATGCTGATGAAAAGAAAAAATACCCAAAAACTGGCTAAAGCAGGCTCGGCTGCCGCATTGGGTTATATTGCCTACAAAGGCTATCAAAACTGGCAGCAAAACCGCAACCAACCGCCATTGCCGAAACAGGCATTTGAACCTGTCGGACAAACTGCCGAAAACCACAGCCGCACCATCCTGCGCACCATGATTGCAG
>OJKZ01000795.1_pt1 | contig 11657 bp, 14 predicted proteins | sample 1596791 | NCBI WGS metagenome assembly OJKZ01 (sample SAMEA3904677, study PRJEB24821) | metagenome | biome: Builtin; feature: hospital; material: surface | place: USA | collected 2013-06-04 | reverse complement strand
TTGCCTCTTGTCTCGTGGGCTCGGAGATGTGTATAAGAGACAGGGGTGGCTGCGTTCCGCGTTCACAACGTTGCGGAAACCGTCGATGTGCTGCGCATGACCGCGGCGATCCAGGGTACGGTGCCGCCGCTAAACACAGTGCGGGGGCTCGCGTGACCGAGTACAAGGTCAGTGTGGTCATCCCGGCGCTCAACGAGGAAGCCACAGTCGGCGACGTCGTGCAGACGTGCCTGCGCAGCGAGTGCGTCGCGCAGGCGGGCGAGGTGCTCGTCATCGACTCGGATTCCACCGACGCCACCGCGGCGCGCGCAGCCGCCGCCGGGGCCCGCGTGGTCAACTGGCGCGACGTCGGCCCCCTGCCGCCCCGCCCGGGCAAGGGCGAGGCCCTGTGGCGCGGGGTGCGCGCCGCCCGCGGCGAAGTCGTGGTCTTTATCGACGCCGACGTCACCTCCATCCAGCCCGCATGGGTCGATGCACTCGCCGCCCCCTTCGCCTCGCCCGACATTCACCTGGTCAAAGCCGCCTACCGACGCGAACTCAACGGCGGACCCGGCGGTGGCCGCGTCACCGAACTGACCGCGAAACCGCTGCTTCACCTCCTTTTCCCGCAGTTCGGCCACATCAGCCAGCCACTCGCCGGCGAGTACGCCATCCGCCGCGACACCGCACTGCGCGTCCCGTTTGTCGCCGGCTACGGCGTCGAAGTGGGCCTGCTTATCGACGTCGCCGCAATGTTCGGCCCCGCTGCCCTCACCGAAGTCCGCTTAAGCGCTCGTCGCCACCGCAACCGGCCGCTGGCAGAACTCTCGCCGATGGCCGAGGTCGTCGCCGCGACAATCCTTAAGCGCGCCGGGGTGGGGGATACGGCGGTGCCACAGCGACCGGCCTGGATTGAGACGATAGAATAGCGGCCATGCTCTCTTGGATTGTCCTGATTCTCTGCCTGGCCGCCTGTTTCGTCCTGGGGATGTGGCTGTCGGCGAAAATTTTCGGCCGCGGCGAGGCGCTGCCCCCAATGCCCGAGACCGAAGACGTCAAGGAAGCGAACCGCCGGGCGGTAGAGGACGGCAACTTCGGTGAGATTCAGCTGGAGGTCGTCCACCGCGGCTACCGGATGGATCAGGTCGACGCGCTCATCGCGCAGCTGACCGGCCAGGAGGAGACTGCCACGGGCGCGCGCAATCCGCAGCGGGTTGAGGCGCACTCGCTGACTGAGGGCGTGACCTTAGACGGTTTCGATGGCGAGACGCCGACGACCACCGAGGCGGAAAGTTTTGCTGCCAAACCTGAGGATCGCGCATAGTTACCTGCGGATATGCTGCAGGAACACGCTATCGTCGGGCAAAAGCGCGTATCATGTACTTCATACATTGTTGAGTCTGAAGGAGAGAATACGCATGGCAGCAATGAAGCCGCGCACTGGTAGCGGTCCGATGGAAGCTGTAGAAGAGAGCCGCAAGATTGTGATGCGCATTCCATCCGACGGCGGCGGGCGCCTCGTCGTGGAGATGAGCAAGGAAGAGGCAGCCGAGCTCGGCACCCTTCTCACCGAGGCGGCAGGCGAATAAGCCAGGCTCCACCCTACAACTGCTGGGACGGCCGCCAAGTGCGGTAGGATTTCCACATGCTCAAAGACATTGTGGACGTGCTTGCGGACCCGGTAGACCTTTCCCCGTTACGCGGCGAGGACGACTTTGCGCGCCTCGTCTCGGAAACGGGGCATTCTTATGACGTGGCCAAACAGGGCTACGTCACCCTCGCCAGCGGCAAGGGGCTCAACCACGAAGGCGATTCGCTGGAGATGGTCAACTCCCGCGAAGCCTTCCTGGCGCAGGGCCACTTTGCGCCCTTCGTCGAGTCGGTCACCGAGCACGTCCAGGACGTGCTCGAACACAGCGCCCCGCTTGCGGCTGACCCGACCGTCCTCGAGGTCGGCGCGGGCACCGGCTACTACCTGGCGCACACGCTGGACAGCATCGTCGGCGCGCGCGGCGTGGGCCTGGACATTTCGGTCCCGGCCGCGAAGCACCTGGCCAAGTCGCACCCGCGCGTCGGCGCGATCGTCGCGGACGTGTGGGCCGGTCTGCCGGTGCGCGACGAGAGCATCCACGCGATTACCGACGTGTTCGCGCCCCGCAACCCAGCAGAGTTCGCCCGCGTACTCGCCCCGGGTGGGGAAGTGGTGGTGCTGCTGGCGCACCAGGGCCACCTGGACGAGCTGCGCGAGCCGCTCGGCATCCTCGGTGTCGAGGCGGGCAAGCTTGAGCGGATGCTGGAGCAGGCGCAGGGACACCTGGAGCTGGCCGCTGACCCGCAGTTGATCGAGTTCCCGATGCGCTTGGAGCGCGACGCGATCGCCGCACAGGTGGGCATGAGCCCCTCGGCGCGCCACATTGAAGCGGACGTGCTGCAGGAGCGCGTGGCGACGCTGCCTTCCCACCTGGAAGTCTCTGCGCGCGGCCAGTTGGTGCGCCTGCGGAAGGCCTAAACACAGTAGAAAGGGCCAGGCCGGGAAACCCGGTCTGGCCCTTTTACCTTTTATAGCTGCGTCCCTAGCTGGCGCTGGGGAAGCCGCGGCGCCACTCGTTGAAGATCTCCGCGTCACCCGTGACGCGCGAGCGGATGCCGGTGTAGCCGCTTTCGGACCAGATGCGCGAGGAGGTCACCACGCTGCCGCCACCGGCGAAGACCTCGAGGGTCGAGCCGTCGACGATGATGGTGATGTTGTCCTCGTCGTCCTCGTTGACCTTGGCCTCGACCGGGTCGCCATCAAGACGATCCACGGTGAGCGTCTCGCCGTTGTGCGTAATCACCGCGACGGGCTCCTCGTTGCCGTCGAGCACGTCCGCGACCACGGTCGAGCCGACCGGGATGTCGCACAGCGCAGTCCACATGAGCGCGTGGCGCGAGGACTGCACCGCCTCCGGCAGCCCGGGGGCGGGCACCTGGTAGAGCACGCCATGCTGGAGCGTGGCGCGGCGCGGCAGGGTAAGGGCCCGTGCCCAGCCCTCGGAAGCCCAGTTCGGCTCCTCGGTGGGGTCGATGTTGCGCCCCGCCTTGGCCATGAACCCGAAGAAGTAGGTGCGTTCGAAGCGGTCCTGCGCGTTGGCAGGCTCCAGCGTGTACGTGGAGTTGCGGGGCCGGGTGAAGTCGTGGCCGTAGTCCAGCGGCGCCGCCGGGCTCGTCACCTTGAACACGTTGCCTTCCAGCTTGCCCACGAGGTAGACGGCGCGATCGCGCTCGGTGCCCTCGACGGTGAGGAAGAGCACGTCGTAGATCTCGTTGTCCACCTCGTCGCGCAGGCGGGTGATGCGCGGAGCGACCAGGCGGCCTGTGGTATCCAGGCCGGACTCGCCCTCAAAGATCAGCGCGCCTTCGACCTTCCAGGCTTGCCCGTCGCCGGAGGTGAGCACCACCGGCTGCGGCGACTCGGTCGGGCCGGTCACCGCGAGCATGATCCAGCCGACGTGGGTGGCTCCGAGGTCCTCGCACTCGCGCCAATCGCGCACCACGCACGGCGAGCGGAAGCTGGTGAACTCCTCGTCATCCTGGACCACGGCACCCAGCCGCTTCACGCCGGCGGCGGGCAGCAGCCTGCCGTCCTCGGCTTCGTCGAGCTCGTCGGAAATTGCTGCCAGGTCATCGGCGTGCGCGCGCTGGATGGTGTTGCCCGCGGCCGTGTTGGAGGTGAAGTAGAGGTCGATCGCCTGGTTGCCATCGCTGTCCACCCCAGAATCCTCCGAGGCGACGACGGAGCCGGCGCGCACGTTGAGCTCGCCGCCGACCGGCACGATCGCGTCGTTGCACTCGAGCCAGCTAAACGGGTCGCCCTCGCTCACCTCGTGGCCCCACGCGCTCGCCGCATCGGGGTCGAGCTTGTACTGGTAGAACATGTGCCACTCGTGGTGCTCGCGGTCGCCGGCGCGGATCACGCCCGCCGGGCCTTCGAGGATGCCGCGCTCGGCGGTGACGTGCAGTTCAGGTCTGTAAACGCTCATGCTTAGTTCAAGTTCCTCATACGGATCTAATCGACAATTGACGCAGCTTACGCGAAACCGCTACAGCAACGTTGTGTACACGTCCACGGTTTCCTGCGCGATGGTAGCCCAGGAGAACTTCTCGCGAGCACGCACAAGGCCGGCCGCGCCCATGCGCTGCGACAGCGCGGAATCGCCCGCGACCTTGTTCACCGCCTCGGCGAGGTCGCGCTCGAAGGTCGTCGGGTCATCCTCGGCGTAGTCGACCAGCACACCGGTCTCGCCATCAACGACTACCTCCGGGATGCCGCCCACGCGGGAGGCCACCACGGCTGTCTCGCACGCCATCGCCTCCAGGTTGACGATGCCAAGCGGCTCATAGATGGAGGGGCACACGAAAACGTCGGCGGCGGCGTAGACCTCGCGGATCTTTTCCGGCGGCAGCATGTCCTTGACCCAGAACACGCCGTCGCGCTCGGCGCGCAGCTTTTCGACGAGCGCCTCGGTCTCCGCTGCGATCTCCGGGGTGTCCGGCGCACCGGCGCAGAGGATGAGCTGAATGTCCTCGTCGAAAAGCTGGGCGGCCTTGAGCAGGTGGGGCACACCCTTCTGGCGTGTGATGCGGCCGACGAACGCGGCGATCGGCTTGTTTGGATCTACCCCGAGCTCTTCTGCGATGGTGGTCTCGCCCGGGTACCAGTTGCCCGGGTCGATGCCGTTGAGCACGACGTGGACCTTGTCCGGCTCGATGCGCGGGTAGGCGCGCAGAATCGCGTCCTTCATGCCGGAGGACACGGCGATGACCGCGTCCGCGTACTCCATGGCGTTCTTCTCGCTCCAGGAAGAGACGTTGTAGCCGCCGCCGAGCTGCTCGCGCTTCCACGGGCGGTCCGGCTCGAGCGAGTGCGCGGTGACCACGTGCGGAATCTCGTGCAGCTGCCCGGCGAGGTGACCGCCCAGGCCCGCGTACCAGGTGTGGGAGTGGACGACGTCCAGGCCCGCCGCGGCATTCGCCATCCGCAGACCCGTCGACAACGTCTTGATTGCGCCGTTGGCATTTTCCAGCTCCGGGTCCACCCCGTGGACGAAGACGCCTTCCATGTCGCGGGGCGCACCCATGCAGTGCACGTCAACGTCGACAAGCTTGCGCATAAAGCGCGTCAATTCTGTGACGTGCACGCCGGCACCACCGTAAACCTCCGGTGGATACTCTCTGGTCATCATTCCGACTCTCATAGGCCCCGAGGATAGTGACGAATTCGAATCGCTGCACTGATCGTGCGCCAAGCGCGGGACCACTAGCCCCGAAGTGGTGAAAAAACCCACACGGCGCGGCGATCCACTGCACGATGTGGGTATTTTCAATACGCTTGAGAAGTGTGAGAAGCCAGCCAAGAGTTCTAGCCATTGTCCTTGCGGGCGGCGAAGGAAAGCGACTGTTCCCGCTGACTGCCGACCGCGCGAAACCCGCCGTGCCTTTCGGCGGCAACTACCGCCTGATCGATTTCGTCCTGTCCAACCTGGTCAACGCCGGGTACATGCGTATCGCGGTGCTGACGCAGTACAAGTCGCACTCGCTCGACCGCCACGTGGCCACCGCGTGGAACGTCTCGGGTCCGACCCCGCAGTACATCGCGTCTGTGCCCGCCCAGCAGCGGCGCGGCAAGCGCTGGTACAACGGTTCGGCGGATGCGATCGTGCAGTCGCTCAACCTGATCTACGACGATAAGCCGGACTACGTCCTGGTCTTCGGCGCGGACCACGTCTATCGCATGGATCCGTCGCAGATGGTGGAAAACCACATCGCCTCCGGCAAGGCCGCCACCGTCGCCGGTATTCGCGTGCCGCGCGCTGAGGCGACTGCCTTCGGCTGCATCCAGTCGGAGCCGGACGGCACGATCACCGAGTTTTTGGAAAAGCCGGCGGACCCGCCGGGCACCCCGGACGACCCGGAGATGACGTTCGCCTCCATGGGCAACTACGTCTTTTCCACTGAGGCGCTCGTCCAGGCGCTACTGGAAGACGAGCAGAACGAAGACTCCGCGCACGACATGGGCGGCGACATCATCCCGTACTTTGTCAACCAGGGCCAGGCGAACGTCTACGACTTCTCCGAGAATCACGTGCCGGGTGCCACGGAGCGTGATAAGGGCTACTGGCGCGACGTCGGTACCATCGACTCCTTCTACGAGGCGCACATGGACCTGATCTCCTCGCACCCGGTGTTCAACCTTTACAACAGCTCCTGGCCGATCCACTCCACCGAAGACGGCAACCTGCCGCCGGCCAAGTTCGTCATGGGCGGCATCGCGCAGGAATCCATCGTCGCCTCCGGCTCGATCGTCTCCGGCGCGACGGTGCGCAACTCCGTGCTGTCTACCGACGTGCGCGTGGAAGAGGGCGCGACAGTGGAAGGCTCCGTCCTCCTGCCGGGCGTGCGCGTGGGTAAGGGCGCGGTCGTGCGCCACTGCATCCTGGACAAGAACGTCTACGTCTCCGACGGGGAGCTGATCGGGGTGGACATGCAGCGCGACCGCGAGCGCTACCGTGTCTCCGACAACGGCGTGGTTGTCGTGGGCAAGAACGAAGTGATCTAGCGCTTCGTCAGAAGCGTCAGGCCCCCGTCGAGGGGCAGACGCGTGACCACGCCGTCGTGCTCGGCGGCGAACTCGCCCACGTAGTCGTCCGCCGCGCGGGCGGCTGCGGTTTCGCGGTCGCGACGCGTGGCGTCGGCAAGCGTGCCGTCAAGCAGCGAGCCGGCCAGCACGAGGGTGCCGCCGGGGGCGAGCAGCGGCCACGCGGCGCGGATGATCGGTTCCAGTTCGACCGGCGAGACATCCGCGTAGATGAGCTGGTAGGCGCTCTTGGCGAGCCTGCCCATCACGTCGAGCGGGCGCGCGGTGAGGAAACGTACTCGCGAGGCCGAGTACCCGCCCGCGCGGAGTGCCTGCTTCGTGCCAGACTGCAGCGTGGCCTCGGGCTCGATGCAGGTCAGCGTCGCCTTATCCGGCAGGCCGCGCAGCATGCTCAGCCCCACCACACCGGCCGCAGGGGTGACCGCGACCGCGCCGTGCGGGGTGCCATCGCGCGAACCCGTCGCGGCAAAGCTGGTGAGCAGGGCGCACACGGTGGCGGAAGGCACCGCCACACCGTTTTCCTCCGCCTCGGTGCGCGCGAGGCGCATGCCTTCGGCGGCTTGCTCCGGGGCGAGCGCGTCCGCCGCGGCGCGCTTGTTTGCGTAGGCGATCATTTGGGAAAAAGCTGTCTCACTCACACCGCACATCATAGCCAGGCCGCCTGGCGCGTGGCAGTGGATACCCGTGAAAATGGTGGAGGTAACTGCTTGCCGGATAACCGGCGAATCTGTCACAATGGTTGGGTGCCTCCTTCCGACTCCACACGCCAGCCCGAAACAGCCGACCAACAACCGGACGCAACACCAAAGTCCGGAACCGCGGCGTTTGACGCTGGGCAGGCGGGGATGCCGAGCTGGGCGGAACTCGTCGCGGAGCACGCCGACAGCGTCTACCGCCTGGCGTACCGCCTCTCCGGCAACCAGCACGACGCGGAAGACCTCACCCAAGAGACGTTCATGCGCGTCTTCCGCAGCCTGAAGAACTACAAGCCGGGCACCTTCGAAGGCTGGCTGCACCGCATCACCACCAACCTGTTTTTGGACATGGTGCGCCACCGCGCCACCATCAGGATGGAGGCGCTGCCCGAAGACTACGAGCGCGTCCCCGGCACCGACATGACGCCGGAGCAGGCATACACGGTGTCCAACCTCGACCCGGCCCTGCAGCATGCACTCGACGAGCTCAGCCCCGACTTCCGCGTCGCGGTGGTGCTCTGTGACGTCGTCGGCATGACTTACGAGGAGATCGCGGACACCCTGGGCGTGAAGAGGGGCACGGTGCGCTCGCGCATCCACCGCGGCCGTATCCAGCTGCGGGAATCGCTCGAGCGCCAGGCCGAGCACGACGACTCCGCCCACGACCTCATCCGGACACGCTAGTTGCCCCTGGCGGCGTTTGGCCGGGCCAGGGCGTAGGCTGGTGCCGTCGAGAAGTGCGAGAGGAGTGTGAGCAAGTGGTGCACAAGCGCTTTTCTTCCACCGAGCACCTGAGCCCGGAGGCGATCGCCGCGTACACGGACGGCGAGCTGAGCGAGACCGCCATGCGCAGGGCGCGCCTGCACCTGCTGCAGTGCGCCGAGTGCTGGGCTGAGGTGCTCACGCAGCGTCGCACGGCGCAGCGCGTGCGCTGCTGCAACGACGAAGAGTTGCACGCGCCGCAGTCGCTGGTGGAGCGCTTGACCCAGCTGCGCCACGAGGATCTCGCAGCACACGATGCGCCCGCGGCACCCGGCGGGGTGTTGGATAAGATGGAAATGATGTTTCGCACTTTGCAGCGGCGCGGGGAGAAGGAGTAGGGCAGTGTTTTCCAGCATCGGTTGGGGCGAGATCTTCTTCATCATCCTGCTCGGCCTGATCGTCATCGGGCCTGAGCGGCTGCCGGGTGTGCTCGAAGACGTCCGGGCTGCGATCTACGCGGCGCGCAAGGCCATCACCAATGCAAAGGCCGAGCTCAACGGCGAGCTCGGCGAGTTTGAAGAGTTCCGCCAGCCCATGGAGACGGTGTCCAAGTACGCGGCCATGGGGCCGAAGCGCGCGATTACGCAGATGCTTTTCGACGGCGATGAGCACGCCCTCGACGACATCGACCCCCGCACCGCACTCAACGATTCCCCCCAAGCGCGAACCCCGAAACCACCGGTCAGGCGCAACCCTGACGGCTCGCGCCGCCAGGACCCGCCCGCATCCGGCGGCGGGTTCTCCTGGGCGGATATTACCTAGGGGGCTTATTTCACCTGCGGGTTGAGGCTCTTGCCCGCGAGCGAGTCGCGGCGCACCTTGAGCTTTGCCGCAACATCGGCGATGGCACGCGCGGCGGGGGAGTCGGGCTGGGAGAGCACGACGGGGGTGCCTTCGTCGCCGTTTTCTCGCAGCTTCGGGTCCAGGGGGATGGAGCCGAGCAGCGGCACCTCGTCATCGGTGAGCGCGGTGAGGCGCTCGGCGACGTGTGCACCGCCGCCCTCGCCGAAGATGTGCATGGTGGAGCCGTCCGGCATGACCATGCCCGACATGTTCTCAATCACGCCGGCGATCGGCTGGTTCGTCTGCTGCGAGATGGTGCCCGCACGCTCGGCGACCTCCGCGGCTGCGGCCTGCGGGGTGGTCACGATGAGCAGCTCCGCGTTGGGGACCAGCTGCGCGACGGTGATCGCCACGTCGCCGGTGCCCGGCGGCAGGTCCATGAAGAGGACGTCCAGGTCGCCCCAGTACACGTCGGCCAGGAATTGCTGGATGGCGCGGGTAAGCATCGGGCCGCGCCACACGATTGGCGCGTTGCCCTCGACGAACTGGCCGACGGAGATGTGGCGCACGTTGTGCGCAATGGGCGGCATGATCATCTCATCCACCACGGTCGGGCCCTGATCCTGCGAGCCCATGAGGCCGGGGACGGAGTGGCCGTAAATGTCGGCGTCGACAATGCCGACGGACAGCCCCTGCGCGGCGAGCGCGGTGGCGAGGTTGACCGTCATCGAGCTCTTGCCCACGCCGCCCTTGCCCGAGGCGACCGCGAAGACGCGGGTGCGCGAGTTGGGGTCTGCAAACGGGATCTCCGGGCCGGTCTGCTGGCCGCGCAGCTTCTGGGCGAGCTCGCGGCGCTGCTCGTCGCTCATGGTGTGCAGCGTGACGTCGACCTTGCCGACGCCGTCGAGCTCCTCGAGCACGGCGCGCGTGTTGGACTCGATGGTGTCGCGCATGGGGCAGCCGGCGATGGTGAGATAGACGCCGACGGCGACGTCGGCACCGTCGATAGCCACGGATTCGACCATGCCGAGCTCGGTGATCGGTTTGCCAATTTCCGGGTCCTCGACGCGAGCGAGCGCCTCGTACACCGCGGATTCTGTAATGGGAGAAGAAGCAGTCATAACAGCCCCAGTATAGGGTGGTGCGTCGGCCTCAGCCCACCGCGCCCCGCTGTCGGGGCGCGCGAAGTACAATGGTGGTTTTGCAGAGACCCGTAGAAAGTGAGCACCACGCATGGCTACCCCGAACCCCCGCCAGCTGCAGTCCCGCGAGATCCCGACCGGCTGGCCGGTCGGCAGCTTCCGCACCTACGCCGAGGCCCAAGGCGCAGTCGACGCGCTCTCGGACGCGGAATTCCCCGTGGAAAAGCTCACCATCGTCGGCGTCGACCTGATGCAGGTGGAAAAGATCACCGGCAGGCTCACCTGGCCGCGGGTGTTGGGTGGCGGTGCGCTGTCCGGGATGTGGTTCGGCCTGTTTATTGGCTTGCTGGTTGGCGTGTTTTCTCCCGGGGACGCGCTCTGGTCGATCCTGATGATGTCGCTGTTCATCGGTGCGGTCTTCGGCGTGATCTCCGCTGCGGTGGCCTATGGGTTCACCGGCGGCAAGCGCGACTTCTCCTCGGCCACCAACATCGTGGCGGGCCACTACGACGTGCTCGCCGAGCAGGACGTGGCGATGCGGGCGCGTGACATGATCGCGTCGATGAGCCGGCAGAGTGGGCAGCCGCAGGCCCAGCCGGAGCAGGGCGAGCACTAAGCTAGGTACATACACGTGGAAAGGAAGGTGCGCTGCGATGCGTGATGCGCTGCGCCGAACGACGGCGATACTGGTGGCGGCATCGGGCGCGCTGAGCCTGACAGGCTGCACGGGCAGCGAGGCCTTTGCCAACTTCGGCGTGCTCCAAAACGACGGGCAGCAGACCCTGTCGATCGGTGTGAACCCCGAGGACTCGGAGCAACTAGTCGTGGGCGAGATCTACAACCAGGTGCTTGCAGCATACGGGCGCCCGGTCGGGATTGCGGCGAACACCAATTTTGCGCAGCACAGCGCCATGGACACGCTGCGAGAGGACGACATTGACCTCGTGGTCAGCTGCACCGGTACGCTCCTCTACGACTTCGACCGCGCTACCGCCGAGACCTACATCACGGACGACCAAGAGGCACCGCAGGCCCCGAACGCCGAGCGGGCGGACGAGGTCTACGCATCACTGGTGGCCACCTTCCCGCACGACATCCGCACGGTCGACCCTTCACCGGCCCAGGGGTGCGCCGATAGTGAGGCCGCGGCCGCCGGCCTGCCGCAGAACTTCGTCCCGCTGTTCAAAGAAGGCAAGCTGAGCCGGCGGGAGATCAAGCGCTTGAACTTTATTACGCGCGTGATGGCCACCAAGGACATCGAGGAGATGGCCGAGCGCGTCGATAATGGCGAGCTTGTGCGCGACGTCACCAGGGAGTGGCTCATGGAGTACGCCAGCATCAACCCGGATAATCCGCAGACGCAAAGCACGGACGACGCGAAGGCAGAGCCGCCCGTCTAACCTGACTGGTTTGCCGACTGGTCGCCCGTTGATGGGATTTACGCCGGGGACCGTAATACGGATTTGGGACGAGTGGTCTTCCTAAATGGAGCTAGCTCCATCTGGGGCTGCGCCGGTTGCAACAGCCCAGGTCGCGGGTTGACGGTTTTCCCAAACGGAGCTAGCTCCATTTAGACCTGCGCCGCCCGCAAATCCCCAGGTCGCGGGTGTCATGTCTAAGGGCTTTTTGGACAAGGAGTCCAACGACTTTTTGGACGGGATG
>OJKZ01000788.1_pt1 | contig 11760 bp, 8 predicted proteins | sample 1596791 | NCBI WGS metagenome assembly OJKZ01 (sample SAMEA3904677, study PRJEB24821) | metagenome | biome: Builtin; feature: hospital; material: surface | place: USA | collected 2013-06-04 | reverse complement strand
AGACAGGAAGCACCATTGGGTATGTATGCCTTGCCTGAAACCGAAGTGAAGACGCTTCTGCAAGCGCGTACGGTCGACACGGTCGACGCGCATACGTATGACGTTCTATGGCGCATGGTAATCGACGGGCTTCTTGAGCATGCGCACGCCGACATGCAGGCTATTGTGCAAAACAAGGATGCAAGATCAATTCGGCATGGATCGGTCGTTGATCGATGGCTCGTGTCGCCACGCAAGACCATGCCGGTGACATGTCGGCTGCGCTTATACGTACTTGACTGGGCATGGCGCCACCGCCTTGCGCTGTTATGCACGCTCCTTGCTTTCGTGGGCACATTCACTCTCTCGCGCCGTGTGCAGCGTTCACGGATCCGTCAGCATGTGGTATCGACGCATACTCAACGGGTGTTTGAGCAGCTGCAAAAACAGGTGCTTGCTCACATGGCGGCCATGGAGGCGGGCTCGAACCGTGTCGTACCACGTGGCATTCCTGTGCCACATCTCCGCGACACGATCCTGCAAGCGGAGCCCAATCCTCAGGTGCGGCGCCAGCTCTGGCAGCATGTGGCCAAAGTTGTCGAGCGCAATGCAAATGTACGCACACGACAAGCACAGTGGCATGGTGAATGGCAACGTGTGTGGGAATGGATGGGCGTTGTGCCTGTGGAACGTGCTGAGATCCGTGGCGGCCAACAATTGGATGAAAGCCGACTTGCCAACTCAGAGCAGCACCACAACGACACAACGACAAATGACATCAACAGCACCGATAGTGCCGACGGCACTAACCACGAGCATGCCGACCATGACGTTCACACGGCGTCCGTGCCTCATGGAAGAAATGCGCGCGCATGGGCCGCACAATGCATCACTTTCTAAGCGTCCCACCCTCCTCACAGAGCGCGCTCGATTTTGATCGTATTTCTCTCTCGAGCTTCCTCCACTATACGTTTATTTGGCCGGAGGCGGCGATGCGCACGCACGCGCCGTCATCGGGCCTTGCATATATCCATCCGCATGTAGCAATGAGTAAGGACACATCCAATCTCGTTAGTGGACCCGACGTTGCAAGTGCACTCTTTATGTGGGCGCCAGGGAATTCTTCCATTGTTCGTACACACACTCTTTCTTCCCCAACTCTTGCTTGCGCGTGTAAGTAGAAGTGCGTACGTGTGAGTGCGTGCATCCGTGCGTGTGGTAAGCAGCAGCAGCAGCAGCGTCACCAGCAGCGGCCTGTTTCTGCTCAGCTCACCAACGACACGATGATAGAGCCGACCTCACCCTCCGTCAAGTCGACAAGATCTGCGCGGTCCATGTCGCCTTCTATGTCGCCACGACGTCAACCTGATCTCCTTCGACTTGTGCAGCACCCAGTTGCGCCTTTGTCGTCAAATGTGGTGGCAGAGCCAGACATGGGTCGTCAGCCTTTGTCACCAGACTTGGCCAAATTTTCTCATCTGCACACAAACACCGAGCCGGGGCCAAGTTCACAAGCAACACCAGCTGGTAGCTCAGACAAGTTGGAACATGTCGAGAAACTCTTGCATGCGTCGCTGGAGCATGATGCACAGCAGCAGCGACTGCACATGGACGCAGGGATGGCAGCGACTGGACTTCCTGATGACATGTCACCCACACAAGCGACAGATCCCTCCAAAGAGAGCAAGCGCGTATGTTTTGATGAGCGCACCTTTCTTCGTCATGAGACCGCACGCCCGTACCATTACGAAACGCGCACGGCTCGACGGCCGAATCTGCACGGGCATATGGCTGAGACGCGGCAGTACATGGACTCGTTCATTCAACAGCTGCAGTCGCAGATTGAAGGAGCCAGTGCACGATGGAACCGAGAGCCAGTGCAGGAGTTGGTTACGTACCAGGCACGCAGCGGCGCTAGCTCGCCGGTCGTCGTGCACCATGCACGTGCAATGAGTCTGTTCCGCCCATGGTTGTGGACGTGGCGCGTGTTGATCGAGTTCCACGCGCCCTGGTTATCTCGAAATACTCGCATGTCCCCCGGGATCTATGGTCAGCTCATGACACGCGCACGAGACATAGTGTCGAATGCGCTGCATGAAACCGAGTCGCTAGCTGGACAAGAGCGAGCCAATGCCGTGCTTCGTTGGTACCCAGCGTTTGTACTCAGGGGGATGCACTCGTTGCTCGCCCAATATACCCCTACGAATGACGTCACGCACATCGCTGCGCCGCATCAGCGGTGGGCTTGGGATGTACACGTCGTTACGATAACGATGCCAACCGTCGCTCTATGGCACATGGACGTGGTAGTGGCCACGTGTCTAGAGCTGCTTCTCGTATACACACAGCTCGGATTGAGCCTTCTGCTAGCTATCATGCAAAGAATCCAACGCTAGATGTCCTTTAGTCTTCCATGTCTTCCTCGAGCGACTGAAGCGCCTTGCGAACAGCCTCGTCGCGCAGCGAGGCAGGCACGGCCGTATGCCGGCCATCTGGGCCAATCCACGAGAGCTCAAGCTCAAAGTCCTTGTCCTTGGCATCGTCATGTGCTTTGTAGATGCTGTAGCGCGCTGTCAGTATCCATGCGGAAGTAAAGGGGAGAAAGGGAAGGGCGCGTGAAGGAGGGAAGTGGGCGGAACGATACGTACATGCGCGCGACCTCAATGACGGCCTCTTCCATGGACATCTGGTCAAGTTCAAGTTTCTCGATCTCAGTCTTTGCAAATTGCTTGCCTTTACCTACGGCACAGCCGTGGTAACCCCAAAACATGCCGGACGGCTCCACGAGAAAGAGCTGTGGACCGTGCATTTCGTCGACGCCACCAAGGATCGCAGCGGCGCCAAATGGGCGCACAGATGAGTACAGTGTAAATGCCTGCATGTACAGTGCAATCCGCTCTGCGAGCGACTTGACAGGTGTCTTTTGCTTGTAGTTGTCGTAAAAGTTCGCGGCTTCTTCACGTGCACGCCCAGCCAGGTGCTTGCCATCGGCGGTAAGACCAGCTGACGTCAAGGCGATGTGCTTGTCTACGCCAAAAATTCGCTTGTTCGAACCAGGGACGAGCAGCTTGGAGTGAATCAGGTTCTCGACGCCCAGCACGACGCCATCTTTTGTCCGCACACCGATGGCTGTGCCGGCATTTTCCACCGCTTTGGTCGCATACTCAATTTGGAAGATGCGCCCATCTGGCGAATATGTGCTTGCAGACAGGTCGTAGCCTGTTCCCTGCGACGCCATGGTACTCAAACGACCGTGCCCGGAAAGTGAGTCTGTGTGTCGCTTCGATCGTCCAGAAAGACGGACAACAGAGCTCCACGCGTCGTTGTCGTCGTCACTTCCTTCCTCCCCTCCTCACCGATCACTTGGCCAGGCGCCACTTGCTCACTCGGCCGAGTGAACCTCGCTTCGTGTTTCGCTCGTGTGGATGTGTGCGGCGGCCCTTGTTATCGACGTCCTTCGCTCGGCAGACTTAGAGAGCTCTGTGACGTCCCTCTCTCTCCCTCACGGCAGCCTCTGGAAGCAGACGCTGTGTCGTTGCGAGCGCGTTTTCGAACGACATAGCTGGTCTTTCTCTCTCTTTCGTGAGCGTGTGTGTTTGAGCGCGTGATCTTGCAAGCGCTTGAGTTTTGTGGCACCACTAGCTACGCGTGCTCGCATTACGATGACACACTTGTTACCACCCCAGCTCCTGCGCCTCTTTGCTCCTCGGCCGCCGCCTGAATACCTGCGCCCGTTGCCGGGAGACAAAGATCCCAATGCCAGGCCAGCTCCCCGCACCGCAAAGCAGGTTGAGCAGCGCAAGATTCGACCCTTGGAGGGCATGGCGGCGTTTCTCGAACGAGCAAGACAAGAGATCAGCCAACATCCCACCGACGCTGCTGATGAGACAGATGCGATCGTCACACAGACGGAAGTGCGTCGAGAAGAGCGCGCAAAGGAACGCGCAGATACGCGCCAGCGTATGTTAGACACGTACCGGCCCCATGAAAATACCCATGCTGCAGGCGACCCATACAGAACCCTGTTTGTCGCGCGCCTGTCGTACGATACCACGGAGCGCGAGTTGGCGCGTGAGTTTGAGCGGTACGGACGCATTGAAGACATCCATCTAGTGCGTGGACCTGACGGCAAGAGCCGTGGATATGCGTTTCTCCTCTTTGATCGAGAACGCGATCAACGCAGTACGTATTTCAACTTGCCTTTTTTTGTTTCACCTGGTGCATGGACTTACCTGTAGCTGCATATGCACGGTCAGAAGGTGTGCGTATTGATGGACGCCGCATCCTTGTCGATGTCGAGCGCGGCCGCACAGTGCCTGACTGGAAGCCAGCAAGGCTCGGTGGTGGCTTGGGCGGCCAATCGCGCAAGCCGAAACAAAAAGTCCGGCCTGATTCTTTCCGTGGCGTTGTGGGTGGTCGTGGTGGATTTGGCCCTGCCGGCGGCGGCGGCGGTGGCGGCCGTGGTGGTGGCTTCCGTGGTGGACGTGGCGGGTTTCGAGGTGGTGGCCGTGGCGGCGCGGGCGGTGGATTCCGCGACCGCGGAAGCAGCTTCCGTGATCGCGGCGGCGACCGCTTCAGTCGCCCGCGCGATCACAGTTACCGTGATAGAGATGGTCTGCACGATGGGAGTGGCGGCTCGCTGTCGTACGGTGCACCGATGCGCACGTACGACGACCGCGCTCCCAAGCGCATGCGGTACGATGCATGGCCGTAGGTAGGCAGTGCTGGTCCCTGCTCCACATAAGCAGGGGGCGACGACAAGTGGGCGGTGTGCGAGTGCGAACCACGGTGGATGGGCAAGCCCGATGATTCCGACGCGTCTGTAGCCTCGCTGGCGGGACAGGCAGGGGGAACGTGTTGGGCTCGTGCAAGTGCGCATCTTTCTCCGAATCGAGGGCCTCTTGCGCGTGTGCGGGCCACGGCGCAGCACAGCGACGACGATAGTGAGAATGATGCCGAAGTGAGCTCTGACGCGCGGGCTCCGTCGCCCAACGCACGTACATATCCCATGAGCTATCCACTAGCGAAGCCGCACTGTGACCGGCTGGCAGGTAAGGTGCGTCCTGCGATAAAGTCGGAGGCGAACGCATCGCTCGCGCGCTCGCTGTGTGAGTGTGCCTTGTTTGTGTGTGGCGTGGTGGCTGTGCTGATTCGCATGGTGCACAGTGTGCCAGAGATCCGCGACAAGGCATGTGGGGTGATCGCGCTCAGTACGTTCGTGCTCGTGTGCTTTGCATGCCACGCGCGCCGGGCGTGTGGCATATGGGCCACGCAGATCAGCTGCCTGCGGAAGACGGACCCGAGTGATCCGCTGTACGCCCTTCTACTCCCGCTTGTGTCGAGTGCACAGCTCTTAGACATTGCGCCCGAGGCCATGCAGCATGGCGGGGGTGCTCTCGCGCCGCCATGGATGCAGGTAGGACGAAGAGGCACCTGGCGTGCCGACCGTGTGGGAGCGTCGCCCGACCGGATCGTGGGCCGCGGTGCGTTGCTCGACTTGCACGTCATTTGCTCGTTCGTGTTCTGTGTCCACCTCATGGCATCGCAACTGGCGCGTGCGTACGCGAAGCGCCGCGGCTCGCACGCGCACGAGGGGCCTACGTCCCGATTGCTCATGTGCTTCTACACGTTTTCGCTGTTGGTGGCCGTGGCTGGCGTGGGCGTCCAAGTGCTGGCTCGCTCTAGTGGCTATGGGCACCTCGTTCTTTCGCACACGCCTACGTGGGCGACGTTTCTGATCGCGGTGCTGTACCAGTGTCTGCTGTTTCTCTGTACGCGTGTCGCGCGGCAAAACTGCACACTCGGCGAGCTTGCGATGATTGGCGGCGTGGGCACGGCCCTGTGGCAGGAGACGGTGATTTCTACGATGGCGCGCCTGGTGCCGTCGTATGCGCAGTATTACTTCCGTGAACCCTCGGCGATCGTGCTGGGCCAACTCGCTCTCGTGGCAGGCATGCTCTTGATCGGTCTCGTCCTGAGCCCGCTCCTGGTCCTTTCGCGCAATCTGGCGCAGCGCCCGACGCACCGATTACGGTGGCCGCTCAAGCGCAACTTGCATCGGCGCCTGCTGGCGCTGAGCTTTTTCCTGCTTTCGGCGGCGATGGTATTGTGCGTCCTGAGTCCCTGGCTTGCATGGCAGCTGCACAGGCGAAGTGCATGGCTGTACTTTGCCAGGTTCATGCTGCAGGGCCCTCATTGGTGGTCGAGGCTCGCTCTGCTGGTCTACTGGGGCTTGCTGTGCAACACGGCGCTGCTCAGCATCCAGCTCATGGTCAACCGCATGTGGCAGTACGCTACGGTCGGTGACCAGGTCAAGGCGTCATCGCGCACGCTGCCGCCGTCGACGGCGCCGAGTGTGCAGCCGCAGCGCACGGTGCCGACGGCCACCGAGCGTGCGAGCACACTCGCTGCGACGCAGTTTGCTGAGCGGGGCGAGCGGGAGGAAAGCACCTCGCTCGGCCCGCGCGTCGCTGTGAGTGTGAATGGCCGCCGCAAGTTTTTCCATGCGCTCGCTGTGCTCCTGTTCGTGCCGGGCATTGCGTGGGACCCGGCGTTTATGCATGTGGCGTTTAGTGCGGCGTTGGCCCTCTTTGTGCTGTGTGAGTACCTGCGGTACTGTGCCGTCTTTCCCCTGGGCGCCATGCTGCACTTTTTCCTGAGCCAGTTTCTGGACAGCAAGGACTGTGGCCTCGTGATCCTGAGCCATGCGTACCTGTTGACAGGATGTGCAGCGGGTGTCTGGATCGAGAGCCAGAGCCGCATCACGCAGCAGCTCGGCGTGCTCGTGTTGGGCGTGGGCGACTCGGTGGCTTCGATTGTGGGTCGCCAGTACGGCCGTATCCACTGGCCCCTGTCGAGCAAGACGGTGGAAGGCACGCTCGGCTTCGTCGTGAGTATGACAGCGAGTGTGATGGTGCTGCGCATGCTCCGTCTCGTGGAAGCGTTCCACACAGGGGCGCTTTGTGCGATCATGACACTCCTTGCTGTCATTGAAGGTGTGTCGGAACAAAATGACAATCTCGTGCTCCCGCTCAGCGGCATATTTCTCACGTCCATGATCCCCCTACGCCGCTAGCGCCGATACCTAGACCATGTTATGCGCCCCGTGCTAGTCCCTTGAACCAGGCCGTGTATGCCTGCTCGACGTCGAATAGCATTTCCCGCGCTTGCGCCTCGTCCAACTCTTCACTTGCGCTGAGCTGGTTGAGGGCAATGAGCCAGTCGAGCAACTTGGCGCGCAGCGGCTCAGGCTCGGTGCCCGTCTGTGCGTACGCGCTGAGGACGTCGCTGAGCAGCGGGTGCAGCTGGTCCTTGGCACGCATCTGCAGCTTCAGTGCATCCATGAGCGTGATAAAGTTTTGCGTCGTCTCAGCGACGACGTGCGCGCTCATCGACGGCGCCTGTGACTCGCCATGCTCGATCGTCGCCGGGATGCCGAGCACGAGACGATGCACGGCTGCCGGGTGATCCATGTGGAAGTAGCGCATAAAGTCGTGCACATCACGGAATACGTAGGGCGGCGGCTGCGTCGGATCCGTGACGAGCTTGATCACCGTCTTGTACTGCCCCAGCAGCCGCGAGCACTGTGTGGCGTAGGCGTCATCCGGCACGGCTCCTCGCACGTACGCGCGCTCCAGGTAATCGAGACACGTTATGAGGCTGTACAGCGTCGCCATCGTCTCGTATCGCTCGCGCTCCTGGCTTGTATGGTACAGCTTTTGTTCCTGCCATCAGATGGCTCCCACGTACCTCGTACACATTCATGGCCCCCGACGAGCCCCCGACCGTTCCACGTGGAGGCAGGGACGACAGCGTTCTCGGCTTCCACCATGGCCGAAGCAGCTCGGCCGCTCGTGCTCGACGCGCGCCACGCGTCGTTCACGTCGGTCGTGCACATTCACGCCGACACATCGCTGCGTATATCTGACCTCAAGCAAAGCATCTCCGAGTACGTGCGCACGAGGCAGTGTTCGCGAGAAGGATGGCCCCAGGCCAGTGGCATGCGCTGCATTCATCGTGGCGGTATCCTTGGCAACGACGTCTCTCTCGCTGCCCTGTTCTCGGAGGAGCAGCCTGTCGTCGTGCATGTGGTAGTGCAGCCCGAGGCGTGGGTGCCTTTTGCGCCGACGGACGCACCCGCTGCCCCGGCGCCGCCACCGACACCACCCGCGCAGGACGACTCGGCAGCGTCGCCCCTCGCTACGCTGCAGTCACTGCCTCGAGCGGAACTCGCGCCCATGCTCTCGGCCCTGTACATGACCCTCGCTTCCTATTATGCGTACTATGAGGACCTGTGCGAGTCGCTCGCGAGACCGTGCGTGCTGGCACGGCCGGTGCCGATGCACGACGTCGAGCGCGTGGACGACCCGGCCGTGCGTGCCGCGGCCATCCGTATGATTGAGTCGCACATTATGCACTGGACGCCTCTCCGAGCGGAAAGCGAAAAAGCCTGCACAGAAGAGCCACGATACGAGCACGTCACGCTATGCCACTTGCCATTTCTTCTGCGAACCATGTCCCCCCGAGCCCCGACGCATCTCTTGCCTCTCTTGGAAACGCGCATCGTCACCCTGCTCATGCTGTATGCTCACTTTCACGCTCACGACACCGAGCGTCGCGACACGCCCAGCGTGCATCGGCAGTCTTGGCCGGTGACAAGACGTGACTGGCTCGCGCTGCTCGGCTTTCTTTTGCGTATGGCTGGGCGCACCCTGATGTTCGTGGCCTTTTTCTTACCCAACTACCTCGCCGATCATCTCTGGCATGTGCTGGCCGCGCTACTCGTCTTCCATGTGGCAGCGGCCATGTGGTTTGTGCACCGCCGACGGACGCAGGCGCAAGCGGCCGCCTCCAGCGCTGCGCCATCGCCGCCCGTGCGAGCAGCACCGTCCGCCGTCCTTTCTCCGACTGAGCTCACGCTCGAGATACCCCGTCTGCCGCATCGCGTACCGACCGTGCCGCCCACCACATGCAGGTATTGGATGCAACGCATGGCCTGGTTCGGCCTAGAGGAAGAGGAAGTGGCTATGGGCTTTGAGCATGTGCCACCTACCGAGCCGCGGCGCATCCTATGGGAGGCGCGTGCGTGGCCCGCTCAGCAGCAGCGACCGATGCCGCCTCGCCCGCCGGCCCCGGCCGTCGTGCCGCATGTGATCAAAGCGCTCATCGTGTTCCTCATGACGCTCGAGCCGGAAATCGACAAGCTCCGCTCTGACGCCATTCTCATGCGAAAGGACGCTATTTGTGCGCTCGCTCGACGATGGAAAGAGCTCCAAGAACAGCACAAGAACGAGGCAGCGCTCAGCGGGAGCACCCCGTCGATTCTTCTGCATCCCTATGCACGTCGTGTGCTTCTCGAGGAAGAGAGGCGCTCGGCGCAGCTGACATGATCGACTGCATCGCGCGTACGTCCGGCGCGGCCATGAAAGCGTCGTGCAAGGCGCGCGTCTCGCGGCTGGGTGTTTGGCCTCGAAGCATGTACCGCATGTGCTGCTGGATGCGTGGCAGGGACGTGTCGTGTGGGTATCGTGCGCACATGTCCAGATACGTGGACATGGCTGGGCCACGGTGTGGCGCGAACAGATTGGGATGCACAAGGAGTGGCTCGCCGACCATGATGCCGTCGGCTTGGGTATATGCCAGATTCGCAGGTACGTCGTGCCATGTTCGTACATGGCCGTTGCTCAGGACGCGCGTCCGACCGCTGGGCTGCGATGCGTGCAGTCCCTGGTCGTGCAAAGCTTTGACAAGCGCGCGTACGTGCTCGAGCTTGGCCGCACCGGCTCGCCGTCGATTCGGAGCGACATGCCGAGCATGCAGAGTAATGAGCGAAGACCCTGCGTGGGCGAGTCGCTGTCCGAGCTCGTACGTGTCGGTGGCCGCGTCACACAGGCGGATCTTGGTCGATATGGGGACAGGGCACGCCTGTGAGAGAGCTTGGACGATCTGCTCGACCAGCGGCCAGTCCCGCCGCCGGAGTAAGTAGCCGCCGTAGTGGCCCACTTGGGCCCGTGTCTGAGGACAGCCCAAATTGACATCGATGCCATCTGCGACGGGCAGGAATTGGCGCGCGGCACGCACTATGTCATCAGGGTCGTTGCCTGCTAGCTGCACGATCTGTGGTGCGCGCTTCCCCGTCACGATATCGTGATTCTCCGGCGCATGGCGACCAAGCTCCAGGGCGCGTCGAGCGCGTTCGTACAGGTCCACATCCGTCAGCACGTCCTGCGCATGGTACATTTGCGTCCACGTGGCTGTAGCTCCGAACTGCACGGTCGTGAGCCGGAACGCCAAGTCCGACTGATCCACCATCGGCGCCGCCACATACTGATACCACGGCCGCGGCGCTCCTCCCTGCATGGCCAGGGTCGAAGTGGCGCCGGGCGCCTCGGCGGTATTCTCACGTGACGTACGAACAACACGCCCCGGCGCGTCGAGAGGCAGGAACGTGTTGATTTCCATGCCGGCTCTCGGTGGACGACCGTCCTTGCCGAGTGCGCTTCGCACAGACAAGGAGAACACGCCCATGTCGCCGGGGCGCAGCCCCGATACGAAGCGGCGCCGGACCAAGAGCCTGGGCGGGATGCTGTCGCCCACCAAGGCCCAGCCCGCGTCGCTCGCCGACGCTACATCTCGGCCGCGACAGCCGCGAAAGAGTGCGATTCGGTCTACGCCGCAGGTGTTCCAGAGCCCGACCGAGCTGGGTCCGAATCCGGAGCATCAGCACATGCGGCGGCACGACATGCTCGACGAGCTCGTGGACGAGCGACTGCGCTCGCCCGGTCTGCCGAATCCCTTCACAGCCATGTACCGTGCCTCGAGTGCGTCGCCCATCAAAGCGCCCGCGACAGACACAGCGGATCGGAAGAGTCGTCGAGTCACGTTCAGTGCAGTGCGTGAGCAGACGGACTTTGAGCAGGACGAGCCGACGATGAGTATCAAGCCGGCCCAGGCGCAAGAGCGCAGTACGCTGATGGACAGAGGGTCGCCCGTGCCGAATGGCACGTCATCCGACGAGAGCGATGTGTCGATGAGCCTGGAATCGGACGGCACGATGGAGCTGACGGCCGCCTGGCAGCCGGATCCCCCTCACGACGAGAGTGATATGGAGTTGACGGGGCGCTACACGGCTGCGAGCGACGACGTGTCCGCGGAGCTCGACTCGACGCAGACCATGGACCTCACAGCTGCGTACGTCCCTGAGGACGCATCGCAGGACACGACGCTCGACAGCGAGGCGGAGCGCTCGGCGATGGAAATGACGGAAATGTGGGGGCAGTTTGCCGACGAAGCCACCCGGCAACGTCGAGAGGCCTCCCTCTCGCCCAAGCGCTCGCCTGTCCGCCGCCAGACCATGTTCTTGTCGCCGGACCGCAAGGCGCGCACGGCCTCGGCAGGCAGCACACCGAAGGCGCGTGCGCCCACGCCCGAGCCTATCACGACGCCGCCCGTCAGCATGCCCAGCACGCCGACACGCTTTCGGCAGTCGCTCCGGGGTGGCGTGCCTTCGCCCGAGTACAAGCATTCACCAGCGCGACGCACACCGCGTGTGCGCCTCTCTGAACTTCATACCAAGCCGCGCTCGCCGTTTATTCACTCGTTGCTCAAGCACCGCAGCGGAGGGCGCATCACGCACATGTCACCACGCTCCGACAGTGACAGTGAGGTGGTGTCCGAGACTTCTTTTCACATGCAGCTGGCCGACTTTTTGGGCGTGATTGGGCTGAAATTCCACGAGGACATGACGGCATCGCGCACGCATGCTGAGCGACCTTGTGACAC
>OJKZ01000775.1_pt1 | contig 11871 bp, 8 predicted proteins | sample 1596791 | NCBI WGS metagenome assembly OJKZ01 (sample SAMEA3904677, study PRJEB24821) | metagenome | biome: Builtin; feature: hospital; material: surface | place: USA | collected 2013-06-04 | reverse complement strand
GATCTACACTAGATCGCTCGTCGGCAGCGTCAGATGTGTATAAGAGACAGGATGGCAGTCGCGGCGATGGCTTTCACCGCCTGCTCGAAGGAAGAAAGCACCGGAACGGGCGACAAGCAGGTGCGCATCACCCCGACGATCGCCAACCCTGCGCTGACGCCGGCAAGCATGTCGTCCGGCACGCGGGCGACGGACACCGATTTCGAGCTGAACGACAAGGTCGGCCTCACGATCACGATGACGGCGGACGGTTCGGCGTTCGTGGCGAACAAAGAGATGTCGTTTGACGGCACGGATTTCAAGACCGAGGGTTTCCTCTGGTACGAAGATGTCAACGCCACCTCGACGCTCTTCGCCTATTATCCCTACCAGGCCGGTGCCGCGGCGCCTGCGGAGTTTTCGGTAAAGGCGGATCAGAGCGGTGCAAACTACACGGCTTCCGACCTGATCGTGGCCGTGAAGACGGGGGTCAAGCCCACGCTGTCGTCCACGCAGATGACCTTCAAGCACAAAATGTCGCGGATCGTCATCAGCGTGACCAACGAATCGGGTTTCGACATCCGGGACATCGTCATCAAGGGTGCTGTCGGCACCGGTGTGCTCGATCCTGCCACGGGCGATTTTACGGCCAAGGCGGGTGCCGAGGCATCCGACGTGACCGCCAATACGGCCACTGCCGAGAAAGTTTACTACGCGCTGCTGGTGCCGCAGAACGGTGTGCAGCTCAAGGTTACGGTCACCACGGCCGATGGTAAGATGCGTACGCAGACGCTCGGCACGACCGACCTCAAGTCGGGTGAGAACCGCCGCATGGACTGCAACGTGCAGCCGGCTGACATTCAGGTGAAATTCAGCGGCCCGATCGCGGGCTGGGTCGACGGAGACGACCTGCTGCCGGACGGCGACGGCGAAGTGGAGACCCCGACCGTCGAGTGGGGCGGCGTGAAGTACAAGATCGTCACGCTCAAGGACGGCCGCACGTGGATGGCCGAGAACCTGCGCTATGTTCCCGAAGGCAAAACCATATCGAGCGACCCGAAGGACGGCAACGGGGTGTGGTACCCCTGCAACCTCTCGAAAGCCGCCGACCCGTCGTTGGCCGAGACCGCGGGCCTGCTGTACAGCTATCCCGTGATGCTGGGAATGACCGGCGAGATGACAGGCACCAATTTCGACCAATATGAGGGTGCGCAGGGTATTTGCCCCGACGGGTGGCATATCCCGACGATGGCCGAGTGGCTCAGGCTGGCGGGTGTGGGCAGTGGCAGCCTGTCCGACCCGACATCGCCCTATTTCGACCAGACGCAGAACGGCGGTTCGATTGCCGCGCTCAACAAGGACGGTTTCAATATTGCGGGCTGCGGCTATATCAATGCGACGAGCGCCACGGCGACCCCGGCCTATATGGCCACGGTCTCGGCTGCCGACGCTTCGGCGTTCGGCATGGGATATTTCCCCAGCTCGACGGGTTACAAGGTTACATACAATACGGCCGACGATCCGGAAAGCGGCATCAAGAACATCCAGTATTATGCCGGTATGATAACTTACAACAAGAGTTACAATCGCATGACAATCGCTTACCAGGGTGGTTATGGCGCTGCCCCGGTTCGCTGTATCAAGAACAAGGAGTGATCCTCACCCCCGCACACAAACACACACAACACAAACAACAATAAATGAAACGTAAACCTAATTATTTGAAGCACCTGCTGCAATGGGGCGTACTGGCCGCCATTGCGGGCACGGTGCTTTGGGCCAAATTGAGCGACAAACCCGTCGATGTCGAGGCATATTGTCCTTTCGGTGGGTTGCAGGCTTTCGGTACCTATGTGGTGAACAACTCGCTGGCCTGCTCGATGTCGATGCTCCAGATCATGATGGGCCTCGTGCTCGCCGTGGGAGTGATTCTGTTCAGCAAACTTTTTTGCGGATACCTCTGTCCGCTGGGCACCGTCGGCGAGTGGATGGGGCGTGCCGGGAAAAAACTGCACCTGCAGGTCGATGTCCCTTCGGGCAGCATCGTCGACAAACTGCTGCGCGTGGTGAAGTACGTGCTGCTCTTCACGATCCTCTATTTCACGCTCTCGTCGAGCGAGCTGTTCTGCAAGAAACTCGACCCGTTCTATGCCGTGGCTACGGGTTTCAAGGGCGAAATCGTGCTTTGGATGTCGCTCACGAGCCTTGCGCTGCTGCTCCTGGGCGGCTTCGTGGTGAAGATGTTCTGGTGCAAGTATATCTGTCCGCTGGGAGCTGCCAGCAACATTTTCAAATTCACGCTGCTGTTCGTGATCGCCGCCCTCGGCGGCTGGGCGCTCGGTGCGCTGGGCGTTGCGAACGCATGGGTATGGACGATTGGCGGCGCATGTCTTGCCGCCTATATCGTCGAGATCGCCAAGATGCGCAGCTGCACCTTCCCCCTGATGTACATCAAGCGGGACTTGAACACCTGCAATAATTGCGGACTGTGCGAAAAGAAATGTCCCTACCAGCTTCCGATCCATGACTATGTGAAGGTGAAGCATGTCGACTGTACGTTGTGCGGCAACTGCATCGGTGCGTGTGCCAAGGATGCCTTGCAGGTCAACGGCCGCCGTTCGCTGCGCTGGGTGCCCGGGTTGCTGGCCGTGGTGCTCTTCTTCCTAGCCATATGGCTGGGTTCCACGATGGAGCTGCCGACGATCGACGAGAAATGGGGCGACTACGAGAAGGTCGAGAACCTGCAGACGTTCGAGATGGAGGGCTTGCAGACGATCAAGTGTTTCGGTTCGTCGAAGGCTTTTTCGGCTAAGATGCAGGCCGTGCAGGGCGTATACGGCGTCAAGACGTTCGTACGTCGCCACGGTATCGAGGTGCTTTACGACCCGGCTGCGACCGATACGCTGAAGATACAGGCTGCGATCTTTGCGCCGACGCTGCGCAAATATGCCATGCCGGGCGAGCAGGTGCCGATGCTCGACGTGGTGAAGCTCGGCGTCGAAGGGCTCCACGACCGGATGGATATGATCTATTTCGGCATGGTGCTCCAGAAGATCGAGGGAGTCTACGGCTTCACGTCGGAGTTCGCCTGTCCGGTGGATGTGACGGTCTACGTCGATCCGGCCGCCGGTATTACCGAAAAAATGTTCGGGGAGGCGATCGACGCCAAGGAACTGGTCATCCCGACCAAGGAGAGCGAGAAGGTGATCCCGATGCATACGGTGCTTAAAAGCTATGCGGTCGCCGGACAGGTTTCGCGTGAAGAGTTTGCGCAGATCATGTTCCGCGATGTGGAGAAGCTCGCGGGCAGGTTCGTTGCCAACCAGGAGAAGTGGGGGGACGACGAGCAGTTCCCCAAGGCGGTCTACGAGATGGTATTCCCCGGTATCGAGAAGATGCCGATCCGCAATGCGTTCCCCTATTTCAAGAGCTTCCTTTCGTGTACGGACGGCATCGTGTCCGTGGATTTCGTCCTGCGGGATATGAAGCCCGTGATGCGCATCCGCTATGTGAAGTCGATGTGGGACGACGCGAAGCTGTGGAAAGAGGTTTTCCAGGCCGAAAAATGGACGCTGCGCATGGCTGACGGCACCTTCAAGGAGGCTGACCCGCGGCTGAAGTTCACGACCGAGGGTAAGACCGTCGAAGAGTAACCCTAAACTCAACGGGAGGGCGTCGGCGACGGTGCCCTCCCGTTTATAAGAATGAAAGATATGAGAAGATGGATAGCCTGTCTGGCCGTTGTGTTGCTCTGTATGCAGACCGCGAGGGCCGACGAGGGCATGTGGCTGATGCACCGGCTGGCGGAGATTTATCCGCAGATGAAGGCCCGGGGACTGAAAATCAAGGATAAGGAGATTTACAACGAGAAATCGGCGGCGCTGGCTGATGCCGTGGTGGCTGTCGATGGCGGCATGGGGACGGGCAGCATGATTTCCGACCAGGGGCTGATGATTACCAACCACCATGTGGCTTACAGCGACATCTGCGCCCTGTCGACGCCCGAATGCAACCTGCTCGAAACGGGATTCTGGGCACGCACGCGCGATGAGGAGATTCCCGTCCCCGGCAAGACCGTGTGGTTCGTGCGCAAGGTGGTCGACGTGACCGACGAGGCCAATGCGCTCAAGGAGGAGATGAAAGCCGCCGGGAAATGGGGCATGATGGCCCCGCGCCGCCTCTATGCCGAACTGGAAGGGCGCTACGGCCGGGAAACGGAGTGCGAGGTGTCGTGCTACTCGATGTGGGGCGGCAAAATGTACCTGATGTTCTACTACGACATCTACAAGGATGTGCGGCTGGTGGGTACGCCGCCTGCGTCGATCGGTGCCTTCGGCGGCGATTACGACAACTGGGGCTGGCCCCAGCACAAGGGCGATTTCGCGCTTTACCGCGTCTATGCCGACCGGGAGGGACGTCCTGCGGCCTATTCCGCCGATAACGTGCCGCTCAAACCCCGCCGCGTGTTGCAGGTCGCCACGGGCGGCGTGCATGACGGCGACTTCGCAATGGTGATCGGATTCCCGGGGCGTACGAACCGCTATGCGTCGTCGTTCGCCGTGGCCGAGAAGCAGCGTGTCCGGAACCCGATCGTCGTGGCCAACCGCCATGACCGGATGGATATTCTCAAACGCCATATGGAACGCGATTCGCGGGTGCGCATGGAGTATTCGGATGCTTATTTCGGCCTGAGCAACTACGCCGACTACGCCAAGTGGGAGAACAAATGCCTGCGCCGTTTCGGCGTCGTGGCGATCCGTGAGGCCGAGGAGGAACGCCTGCAGCGTTGGATCGAGGCCGATTCCGCCCGCAAGGCCGAGGACGGGACGTTGCTCGAAGAGCTCGCGCGCGGTTACAAGGCGCGGCAGGGCGCCGAGCGCAACCTCAATTATTTCCGCGAGGCATGGCTCGGCCCCAGCGAGGCGCTGCTCGTGGCCAACCGCGTGTCGTCGTACCTTGGCAAACTCGAACGGCTGAAGCAGGACTCGCTGATCGTGGATTCGAAGGATGCCCGAAGCGTCGTGGCCGGGAGCGGCCGCCTGCGCCGTAACTACGATGCCGCGACCGACCGCGACCTGTTGGCGCGGATGGTGGTGAACTTCACGGCCAACGTGCCGCGCGAGATGTGGGGCGTGCAGTTGCAGGCGATGTACGACCAGGCGGGAGGCGATGCCGACCGTATGGCGCGTGCGGCGTTCGATGCTTCGTTTTGCAGCGACCCCGTGCGTTACGATGCCTATTTCTCGAAGAACCGGTCGGTGGCCGAGATACGCCGCGACCCCATGGTGGCGCTTACCGAATCGGTCACCGTACAGCGTTTTACGGGCGGTGTGGACAAGGCCGAGAAGCGCGGCCGTGCGCATGTCGGGCGGAGCGAGAGCCGCTATGCCGACCTGCTTTACGATTTCCGTGCTTCGGAAGGACTGGCGCAGTATCCCAATGCCAACTCGACCATGCGCCTGACCTACGGTAACGTGCAGCCCCTGAACCCTTCGGACGGCGTGCATTACGATTCGCGTTCGACGATCGCGGGCTATATGGAGAAGTACAACCCTGACGAATACGAATACCGTGTCGACGACCGTATGCGGCGGCTGATCGCCAAACGGGACTGGGGACGCTGGGGCGAGAATGGTACGCTCTATGTCAATTTCCTGACCGACAACGACATTACGGGAGGCAATTCGGGCAGCCCCGTACTCGACGGCAGGGGGCACCTTATAGGGCTTGCGTTCGACGGCAACCGCGAGTCGATGGCCGGCGACGTGTGGTTTCATCCCGAATTGGCGCGCACGGTGTGCGTGGATATCCGCTATGTGATGTGGGTGATCGACAAGTATGCCGACGCCGGGTGGTTGCTGGACGAAATGAAGTTTGCGAAATAGCGCTGTGCGCCGGTGAAAACAGCGGCGTGCCGATATGTGAAACAGACCTGCCGAAAAGGCAGGTCTGTTTTGTTGTTGAGGGGAGCGTGCGGCAGGTTTATTTTATCGTCCGGAGGCATCGGGCGACCGGTCTGTTCTGTTGCCGAGGGGGATGTTCCGTGTCCCCGGCTGGCCGCTCGCACGAAGTCGTTCCCCGGCGGCAATTCCCGGTTTCGGAACCGGCTACTTGTGCCCGGTATATTTCCGATGGCCTGCCATCCCCGTTCGGCGCTATATCCTGTGTCCCGTCCGGTGCCTGCATCTTGTTGCCTTGTCCGGCGCCTGCATTCTGTACTCTGTCCGGCTGCCGTCCGAGCTTATCCCAGCAGCAGATTTCTGAGTGCGGGGATGTCCTGAGCGATGTATGCGGGCATTGCGTTTTCCAACTCTTCGCGGCTGCCGTAGCCCCACAATACGCCGATGGCGGCAAGCCCCGTAGCGGCTGCTCCCTGGATATCGTGGCGGCGGTCGCCGATCATTACGGCTTCAGCGGGGTTGCCGATGCCGAGTGTGGCGAGCGCGTGGCGGATGACGTCGGCTTTGGCGTCGCGCGAGCCGTCGGGCGTGCTGCCGCTGATAAGCGCGAAATCGTCCGCGAACCCGAAATGCCGGGCGATCTGCTCCGCGAAGCGGGTGGGTTTCGAGGTCGCCATGACCAGCGTTGCCCCGTGTGCCCGCAGGTCGCGCAACAACTCTGGGATTCCGTCGTAGAGCCTATTTTCGAAAATCCCTTTCGGGGCGTAATATTCGCGGTATTTTGCGACTGCCACCTCGGCGTCGGCATCGCTCATGTTGTAGAATTCGCGGAACGAGTTGCGCAGCGGGGGCCCGATGAAGGGGCACAGCGCCCTGAGGTCGCCGACCTCGATACCGAAATGCCGTAGGGCGTACTGCACCGAGCGGGTGATGCCCTCCATAGGGTCGGTGAGCGTGCCGTCGAGGTCGAAAAAGAGGTATTTCCAATTCACAGTTGTCATTATTTGAACGGCCCGGCGTTTGCGCGCCGGGCCGTGCCGTATTATTCTTTCAATCGCAGGAACGAGTAGCCGAAGCGTTCGCAGGCGGCTTTTTCCAGCTCTTCGCGCACCGAGGGGTGTGCGACAGCGATCAGTGCCCGTGCCCGCTGGGCGAGGTTGCGGCCGCGCAGGTGCGCAACGCCGTATTCCGTTACGATGTGCTGCACCATGTGGCGGGTCGTCACGACGCCTGCGCCGGGCGTCAGCAGCGCCTTGATCTTCGATTCGCCCTTCGGGGTTGTCGAGGGAATAGCGATGAAGGTCTTGCCGCCTTCCGACAAGGCCCCGCCGTACATGAAGTCGTGCTGCCCGCCTACGCCCGAGATGATGCGTTGGCCGACCGAGTCGGCGCAAACCTGCCCCGTGAGGTCGACTTCGACGGCCGAGTTGATCGCCATCACGCGCGGGTTCTCGCGGATGCGGAACGGGTCGTTCGTCCATGCCACATCCTTCATCACGAGGTCTTTGCGGTAGTCCATATAATCGTACAGCCGGCGCGATCCCAGCGCCAGCGAGGCGACCGTTACGCCGGGCATGACCCGTTTGAGCGAGTTGTCGATCACGCCGCTTTCGAGCAGCGGCAGCACGCCGTCGGTCATCGCCTCGGTATGCAGCCCGAGGTGTTTGTGGCCCGTGAGCGCGGCCAGCACGGCATTGGGGATTCCGCCCACGCCGATCTGCAATGTCGCTCCGTCGGGGATCAGTTCGGCGATGTGGTTGCCGATCCTGCGTTCGATGTCGGTGGGGGTTGCCGAGGGCACCTCGACCAGCGGGTCGTCGACCTCGACGGCCGCGGCGACGCGCGAGAGGTGGATCACGGCGTCGCCGTAGGAGAACGGCATGGCCGTGTTGACCTGCGCAATGACTGTCCTGGCGCATTCCACGGCCGAAACGGCCAGGTCGGCCGAGACGCCGAACGAGCAGTAGCCCTCCTCGTTGGGGCGCGAGAGGTTGAGGATTGCCACGTCGACGGGCAGCGTCCCGTCGCGGAACAGCCCCGGGATTTCGCCCAGGAAGGCCGGGATCGACTGTCCGTAGCCCTGGGCCAGCCAGCGGCGGATGTTATTGGCCACGAACAGGCTGTTGACCAGGAACGTATCCTTGTATTCGGGGCTGCAATAGGGGGCGTCTGCCCTCCCGACGGCGAATCCGGAGTAGAGCGTGACATCGGTGAGCTCGGCGGCGCGGTCGGTCATGGCGCGGACGAGCACTTCGGGGATCGAGGTGCTGCCCTGAATGTAGACGCTGCTGTGCGGGCGGATGAGCTTTACGGCTTCGGCGGCTGTCGTGAATCGCATAGGCTTATCGGTGGTTTTGCCCGAAGGCGGTTAGGCGTGTTTCGAGCAGTTCGAACTGCTCGGGGCGGTTCAGTTGCGAAACGCAGACCCGGATGCCCGGCTGGCGGCTGCCGGTCGATGTGAGCGATATGGCGCAGATGCCGTAAAGGAGCAGTTCGCTCAGCAGCTCCGCGCTGGAGAGACCGCCGTAGCCGACGGTGTAGAAGAATCCGTCGCTGACGGTTTCGTCCTGGTCTTTGTCGTAGACGATGCGGAAGCCGTGGCGCTGGAAGATCTCCTTGGTGAGGCGGGCGCGCCGGGCGTATTCCGAGGTTTCGCCCACGAAATCGAGCTGCCCGTCGGCCGCAGCGCGGAACATCGCCGCCAGGGCGTGCTGCGCCGAGTGGCTCGTGCCCGACGAGGCGGCATAGAGGAACGTCAGGACATAGGCGTCGCCCAGGCGCCCCATGCCGTAGCGCTGTTTGAGTGCGGGGTAGTGCCGCGGGTAGAGTTTGTCGGAGATGGCTGCGATGGCGATGCGTTGGCCGGCGTAGCTGAATATCTTCGAACCGGAGATCATCAGGATGTAGTTGTCCGTGTACCTGGCCACGGTGGCCTGGTAGGGCGCTTCGAAGGGGCGTCCCAGTGGTTTGCGGAAGTCCATGCAAAGGTAGGCGAGGTCTTCGATGACGATGGCGTCGTATCGGGTAGCCAGCTCGCCGATCGTACGCAGCTCATCCTCGGTGAGGCATATCCACGCCGGATTGTTGGGGTTCGAATAGACGATGGCGGCGATGTTGCCCTGTGCGAGGTAGCTTTCCAGCTTTGGGCCCAGTTTTTCGGCGCGGTATTCATAGATGTCGAACGACGCGCTGGGGATATCGAGGATCTGCACCTGGTTGCGCTGCACGGGGAACCCGGGGTCGATGAAGAGGATCGTATCCTTCCCGGGCACGAGCTGCGAGCAGAGTAGGAAAGCCGTGAAACTGCCCTGCATCGACCCGACCGTCGGGATGCAGCCCTGCGGTGCGACCCCGACGTCGAGGAACGCGCGGATGAAACGCGAAGCCTGTTGTTTGAGTTCGGGGATGCCGAACATGTTGGGGTACTGCGATGCCACGCCTGATTGCAGAGCCCGGCATTCGGCTTCGACCCCCGCCTTTTCGGGCGGAAGCCCCGGCACGCCCATTTCGAGGTGCAGGAATTCCATCCCCGTCTGTGTTTCCATGATGCGGGCTATGTCGCCCGACTGGCGGATCGTCGCCTGGGCGATGTCCGCAATGTCCATGCGCTCCAGCGCGGAGTCGAGCACGGAGCGGTCTATCGGCAGCCTTCCCATTGTGCGGTCTGTTTTTGTGCGTATGCGTAGCCTGCGCGGAATGCCGCGAGGTTCGTGTCGAGGATGGCGTCGCCCTTGCGGGCGAAGATGGCGCGTATGCCCGCTTCGAGTTTTTCGGGTGCGATGCCCAGGAACGGTGCTGCGGCGCCCAGCAGCACGATGTTGGCGGCACGGGGCGATGCGGCCTGGCGGGCGATGGCATCCACGTCGAGTGCCACGCTGTGCGGCAGGGAGGCTATCTCCCGCCCGAGCGTATCGGCATCGGGATAGTCGGGGATGTTGACCAGCGGGGCGGTGTTGGTGATGACCCAGCCCCCGGTCGAAAGCCACGGCAGGTAGCGGAGTGCTTCCATCGGTTCGAGCGAGATGATCAGGTCGGCGGCACCCCGCGGAATGAGGTCGGAGGCGATTTCGTCCGACGAGATGCGCAGGTTGGACTGCACGTCGCCGCCCCGCTGGCTCATGCCGTGGACTTCGGCCTGCTTGATGTGCAGCCCCTGGTCGAGGGCAGCCCTGCCGATGACGGTGGCGATCGAGAGGATGCCTTGTCCCCCTACGCCCGAGAGTATGATGTCGCGTTTCATGGTTTGCCTGTTTTTAGGGTTTTGCCGCCGGGCGGTCGCCGCGACGGGCGTGTCGCTATTGTTTCTGTTTGGTTGCGTTGTGCCGTTTGGCGGTCTGTATGCATTCGCGGCGGGGGATGATGACCGAGACGCCGTCGAAGGCGATCTCTTCGCGGAGCATGGCCTTCATCTCTTCGCGGGTTCGGGGCAGCGGCACTATGACGCGGATGTGGGCGGGGTCGACGCCCAGGCCGGCGCATATCTGTTCGAGGCGTCCCGTGCCGGCCGAATCCTGGCCTCCGGTCATGCCTGTGGTGAGGTTGTCCGAAATGACGACCGTGATGTTCGTCCCCTCGTTCACGGCGTCCAGCAGCCCGGTCATCCCCGAGTGGGTGAAGGTCGAGTCGCCGATGACGGCCAGGGCGGGGTGCTGTCCGGCGTCGGCTGCGCCTTTGGCCATCGTGATCGAGGCGCCCATGTCGACGCAGGTGTCGATGGCATGGAACGGCGAGAGCCACCCCAGCGTGTAGCAGCCGATGTCGCTGAATACCTTGGCATTTTCATATTCGCCTGCTACCTCCGTCAGTGCCGTATACATGTCGCGGTGGCCGCAACCCTGGCACAATGCGGGCGGACGGGGGACGACGATGCCGCTGGCGGCGAGGGTCGCGTGCGGGGCGAGCCCCAGGGCCGTGCGTACGCTGTCCGGAGTCAGTTCCCCGGTGCGGGGCAGTTCGCCCGACATGCGGCCGCGGATCTCAACGGGCGCAGGCAGGATGCCGCGCAGGGCTTCTTCGACGACGGGTTGTCCCTCCTCGATGATGAGCAGCGCCTTGCATTCCGACGCCATGCGGCGCACGAGTTCCTGCGGAAGCGGGTATTGCGATATTTTGAGCACCGGGTGCGGGCATCCGTCGGGGTAGTTCTCCATGAGGTAGTTGTAGGCAATGCCGCAGGTGATGATGCCCAGCGATTTGTCTTCAGCGTCGGCGTAACGGTTGAAGCGGCTTGCAGCCGCCTCCTCTTCGAAGCGGGCATAGTCGGCGAGCAATGCCTCGTATCTTACGCGCGAATTGCCCGGCATCAGCACCCATTGGCGCGTCCGGGCGGGATAGGCGAGGCTGTTCTCGGGGCGTGCCTCGCGCGGTTCGACCATGGCGCGCGAGTGGGCCATGTGGGTCGTAAGGCGCATCAGTACGGGGATGCGGTATTTTTCCGAGAAATCGAACGCGGCCTGAACCATCTCGTAGGCCTCCTGCTGCGTGGAGGGCTCGAACGTCGGGACGAGTGCGAACTTGCCGTAGAAGCGTGAATCCTGCTCGTTCTGCGACGAGTGCATCGAGGGGTCGTCGGCCGCCACGACGACCAGTCCGCCGTTGGCTCCCGTCATCGCCGAGTTGACGAAGGCGTCGGCGGCGACGTTCATGCCCACATGTTTCATGCACACCAAGGCGCGTTTTCCGGCGAACGACATGCCCAGCGCCTCCTCCATCGCCGTCTTCTCATTGGCCGACCATGTGCAGTGGATGCCTCGTTCGGCGGTGAGCGGATGTCCTTGTATATATTCGGTGATTTCGGTCGAAGGTGTGCCCGGATAGGCATAGACACCCGACAATCCTGCGTGGAGCGCCCCCAGTGCGAGGGCTTCGTCTCCGAGTAATAATTCCCGTTTTGCCATGAGGTCGTGCAGTTAAGCTGTTTTTACAAATTTAAGGAATTTCTAATTAAAAATTCACTTTTGATGATAAAAAATCACATAAAACGGTATTTAAT
>OJKZ01000774.1_pt1 | contig 11891 bp, 10 predicted proteins | sample 1596791 | NCBI WGS metagenome assembly OJKZ01 (sample SAMEA3904677, study PRJEB24821) | metagenome | biome: Builtin; feature: hospital; material: surface | place: USA | collected 2013-06-04 | reverse complement strand
CTGACCAACTCGGCTTCTTCAAAACCCTGCGCGGCAGCGTAGAGCTCGATGGTTTCACCGATGCTCAAACCATTCGGGTTAAACCCGGCGACAATGGCCGCGAGATGCTCATCGACATCGTGCTGCCAGCGGGGGCCATCGGTACGGCTGAGCCGCAGTGCCGCGCGCTCAAAGCCCATGCCCAGGTCCCCATCGGGCAGTGCAACGTCCTCACGGGCCACCCCGGGGCGCAGCTGTACATGCTTAGTTTCTAATTCACCCGGCACCAGGTTGCGCAGCCATTCGACGCGCGCGAAGTACTCTTCCACTTCAGGGCCGAGCGGATCGATAACTGGCTGCGCCATGGTCTCCGCCAAGATATCCGAGGGCTCGTCCTCACCGATGCGCTGGATGGCCACGAAACCAAACCCGATTCCGGTGACCTCATTTTCACGGAAGTGCTCCAGCCACCGGCGAGACCGCTCTTGGCCTTCAGGGCTGCGAACATCCACGGATTCATCGCTCAACCAGGTTGAGACATATAACGCTGGGTCCGCCACATCGCGCTGAATGATCCATGCGGCGACGCCGGTATCCGGTAGCCACGAGGCGACGCGCTGTTGCCACGATTCTTCGCCTTGATGCACCCAGGCTGCGAGTACGTGCGCTGTGCCCCCAGGGTTGAGATGCTCGACTGCCTGGGAGACCACCAGCTCACTTGCTCCATCCAGGTTGAGGCCGGAGTCTCGATAGACATGCCCCACTTCGGGTAAGCCAACCACGAATGGAGGATTAGCCACGATGCGGTCGAAGCGCTCATTCTCAACGGGTTCGTACCAGGAGCCGTGGCGTAGCTCAACGCGGTCTTCCGCCTCCGCCGCGAGGACGGTGGCGCGGGCGAGTTCAAGGGCTCGCTCATGGACGTCGGTAGCCACAATGCGTTGCGCAGAATCCAGCTGCCCGAGGACCTGGACGCCCGAACCTGTGCCCAAATCTAGTACTGATTCCACCGGTGTCGTTGGCGTGGAATGCAACAAAGACAGGCTGGCCGAGCCTACTCCCAACACATGCTCAGAGCCAGGTACGTGATCCACCAGCGATGCATCAACATCGGAGAACACGACACGATTCTTGCCCACGATGATGTGCGGTCGAATGTCATAAGCCACGTAGGCGGTGCCGTGTTCGTCGCTGAGCACGACACCGCAATCAATGAGTTGGGCGGCTAGGCGTGCTCCGAGGACGTCGGAAAGCAGCGTGGCTGGTACGTGTTCATGCAGCAAGAAGATACGGATGAGATGGTCCAGGCGGGAATCACCGTTTGCGCCCAGGGCAACTGCGGCGGGCTCTCCGCGATGCAGGGCTTCGGTGAACTCGGGTCCCAGGTGGCCTGCGATGCCATCCGCACTAAACCCTGCGTCCGCAAAGACTCGGGAAAGTTCTGCCGCAACGTCCGTGATGGGGTGTTCCGGGTTCATCGCTGGGCCAAAAGGAGAAGGCTGCTGGGTGCTCACAAGAGAATCCTTAAATGCATCGGGGAGGGAAACAGTGATGTTCTAATCTTCGTGGTCAATTGTGTCAGTTGCAGTACTGTTTGCGTCTGCTCCTGACGAGGGATTGTGCCGCCCAGGCGCGCCGGGCAGTTCACCGTGGGAACCGCTGGTGAGTTCCTCACGTTGCGCCTGCGCCATTTGCCGGGCAAGGGCTGGTTTATAAACAGCTTTTTCGCGTTTGTCTTTCTTTTGACCCCGGCCATTGCCAATGACCACAGCGATCCAGGGGAGGGGGAAGGTGACGGCCACGACAAGGGCGGCGGGGATCCACCACTGCCAGACATAAACCATGGCCCCGGCTATCAGGAGGGATGGAACGCGCAGAAACTGCAGTATGGAGTAGATGATCTCGCGGCGATGCCGGTCCTGACCGGGGGCGAGTTTTGCCGTGGTGATGAGGTGCGTTTCGCGCCCGAATCGGCGTCCGCGCCGCTGCCCCGATCGTGGGGTATGGCGGGTGTTATCGCGCGAGTTCGAAGGGGTCATGCCTATCAGCGTAGCTGGAGGACTCGCCAACTTCGATACTGATGCGGCATGATAGTGGGCGTGAGTACGACGACTAAGACTATTGAGCGCCCTGATGTCCGCGAGGATACGTCGACCAACGACGACACCCCGAAGTTCTTCCACTACGTGAAGAAGAACCAGATCCTCGACTCCGCGGTCAACGGCAAGTACGTCGTTGCCCTGTGCGGAGAGACCTTCCCGGTAACCAAGCAAGCCAAACCTGGTTCGCCCGTGTGCCCTGACTGCGAGCGCGTCTATAAGAGCTTGCGCCGCCGTTAAGCTGTGCATCGACGTTCATCCTGCGTCGATGCCAAGCATTAAGGATCGAGAACTTCAGAGAAGCGGGATGTTGGGATAACTAGAGGGGGATAGTCGCTGACCGTGTCTACACAGACTCCAGCACAGAGATTTGCCAATAGTGGTTCGCTTCGCGTGTGGCAACGCGCAGCTTTGGATAAGTTCCTAGCCACCAAGCCGAAGGATTTCATGGCGGTGGCAACGCCAGGTGCAGGTAAGACCACCTTCGCCCTGCGGGTGGCCACAGAGCTTATGGCGGACCGCACCGTTGAGCGCGTCATCGTGGTGGTGCCCACCGAGCACCTCAAAGTGCAGTGGTCGGAATCCGCCTCCCGCGTTGGCTTAGCGCTCGACCCCAAGTTCACAAACTCCTCGGGAGTCAACCCCGCGATGGACGGTGTCGTGGTGACCTATGCGCAGGTGGGCATGCACCCGTACAAGCACCGCGCGGTTGCCTCGGCGCGGCGCACCCTGGTGATCCTCGATGAGATCCACCACGCCGGTGATGCCAAGAGCTGGGGCGATGGCGTGCGGGAAGCCTATGATGATGCGGAGCACCGCCTCGCGCTGACCGGTACTCCCTTCCGCTCCGATGACTCGCAGATCCCTTTCGTGCGCTACGAGGAGGATGGGGAAGGTCACCTCGTATCCCGCTCTGATCACACGTATGGCTATGGCGATGCGCTTGCTGACGGTGTCGTGCGCCCCGTCGTCTTCCTCAGCTACTCCGGCGAGTCCCGCTGGCGCGATAGTGCCGGTGAGGAACATGCGGCCCGTCTCGGAGATATTCTCAATCCGGAGCAGACCGCCCGCGCCTGGCGCACGGCCCTCGACCCGAAAGGCGAGTGGATCCCCACCGTCTTGCAGGCGGCGCACACACGGCTGATGCAGATGCGCCGCAACATGCCGGACGCCGGCGGCCTTGTGCTCGCTACCGACACGACAACCGCGCGCGCCTACGCCAAGATCCTCAAGCAGATTTCCAATACCCCCGTCTCCGTCATCCTCTCCGATGACCCAGGCTCCTCGGCGCGTATTGCGGAGTTCTCTGAATCCACCGACGAGTGGATGGTGGCCGTGCGCATGGTGTCGGAGGGCGTCGACGTTCCCCGCCTCGCAGTGGGCGTGTATGCCACCTCTGCTTCGACACCGCTCTTCTTCGCACAGGCCATCGGCCGCTTCGTGCGCTCCCGCATGCCCGGCGAGACAGCCTCAGTCTTTCTTCCTTCCGTGCCGGTGCTCTTGGGACTTGCCGAGAACATGGAGAAGCAACGCGACCACGTTCTGGGAGGGGAGAAAAACCCCGACAAGGAAGGCTGGGACGATGAGCTGCTCGAGGACGCCAATAAGAAGAAGTCCGAACCGGACATGCTCGAGCCTTCCTATGAATCCTTAGGCGCGGAAGCAGAATTTTCAGGACTGCTTTACAACGGCTCGCAGTTCACCACGGGCAATATCACCGATGAAGAAGAGGATTTCCTCGGCATTCCCGGGCTTCTCGACGCCGACCAGGTCAAGGACCTTCTGCGCAAGAAGCAGTCCGATGAGCTGGACCGCCGCGAAGCAGAAGAGAAGGCGCGCCGGGCTGCAGAGGCGGCGGAAGAACAACGCCGCAAGCTCTACGGCACCCCACATGCGCCCAAGCGCGGGGCGGAGGCGTCGGCAAGCAGCGCCGGTTCCCAGCCAGGTGTGGTGGATGAGATTTCCGCGTTGCGCAAAGAGCTCAACACAGTAGTGTCTATCACCGCCCAACGCACCGGACGTCCACACGGCGCCATCCACACCGAAGCTCGCAAGGCCTGCGGGGGCCCGCCCACCGCATTGTGTAATGCTGAGCAGCTCCAGGAGCGCATAGATTACCTGCGCAAGTGGTAGCGCGCGGACGCAGTAGAATTCGGCACAGTATCCGGTAGCGCGGGTAGGCTCGGCAGCAATCCGTAAAGAGTGCTCGAGGCCAATGAAAACCTAAGGAGATGGATGATGAAAAAGCTCATCAACTTACCGGACAACGTAGTAGCCGAATCAGTGGAGGGCTTTGCTTTAGCCCACGGTGACATCGTCACTCGCTCCACCGATCCGCTCTTCGTTGCCCGCAAGCAGGGGAAAGAAGACGGCAAGGTTGCCATTGTCTCTGGCGGTGGATCTGGGCACGAGCCGTTGCATGCGGGTTTCGTTGGGCATGGCATGTTGGACGCGGCAGTGCCAGGTGCCATGTTCACGTCGCCTACGCCGGACGCTATCCAAGCCGCCACCGAAGCTGTGAACGCTGGGGCGGGGGTGCTCTACATTGTCAAGAACTACACCGGCGATGTCCTCAACTTTGACACCGCGGCGGAGCTGGCAGAATTCGATGACATTGAGGTCAGCCAGGTCGTTGTCGATGACGATGTTGCGGTGGAAGACTCCACCTTCACCGCCGGTCGCCGCGGCGTTGCCGGAACGCTGTTGGTGGAGAAGCTGGCAGGTGCCGCAGCTGAACGCGGAGATGATCTCGCGGCAGTAACTGCTGTGGCGAAGAAGGTAGTGGAGAATACCGCGACTATGGGAGCAGCGCTTTCTGCCTGCACCGTGCCCCATGTGGGCAAACCCTCCTTCGACCTCGGGGAAGACGAAGTCGAACTCGGCGTGGGTATCCATGGCGAGCCGGGCCGCAAGGAAATTCCTCTGGTTTCTGCCGATGATGTCACGGACCACCTGCTCGATCCCGTGCTGGCGGATCTTGAACTGAACAAGGGGGAGCGCACTATCGTTGTCGTCAACGGTATGGGAGCCACCCCGGCGTCCGAGCTGTACGTGGTCTATCGTCGCGTCGCCCAGCGCCTGCAGGAGGCAGGCGTGAGCATCGAGCGCTCCCTCGTGGGTAACTTCGTTACCAGCCTAGATATGGCCGGATGCTCCGTTACCGTCATGCGCGCGGACGAGGAAGACCTCGAGCTTTTTGATGACCCGTGCCACACCGCTGCACTACGACAAGGAATGTAGATATGACCGACAATGCAACTTTGACAACAGCGTGGGCCCAGGCATGGATGAAAAACTGCGCCGCAGCGGCACACGAACACCGCGAGGAACTCATCGAGCTTGACCGCGCCATCGGGGATAGCGACCATGGTGAAAACGTCGATCGCGGTTTCCGCGCCGTCGTGGAGAAAGTGGATTCGGATATCTCACCGGAGACTTCTTATGTTGCTGATGTGTTGAAGCTGACGGCGAAGACACTTATGTCCACCGTTGGTGGAGCCTCTGGTCCGCTGCTGGGAACAGCTTTCCTACGCGCGGCTAAAGCCGCTGGCCCTGGAGAGATTGATGCGCCCACGACGGTTGCTCTCATTGAAGCCGCACTTGAAGGAATCACCGTCCGCGGTAAGGCAGCTGAAGGGGAGAAGACAATGGTCGATGCCTGGGCACCGGCCGCACGGGCCGCTCGTGATGCGGCGGATGCCGCGAAGAGTCCCGCTGAGGTACTGCGCGCGGCTGCCGACGCCGCAGCAGCAGGCGCGGAGGCGACTATCCCGATGGTGGCCACGAAGGGCCGCGCTTCCTACCTAGGGGAGCGTTCTGCGGGGCACAAGGATCCGGGGGCTACATCCTCGGCTCTATTTATCGCTGCGGCTGCCGACGCCGCCGAAACCCTCAAGGAGGAAGCATAGAATATGGCACAGCCCCGCGTTGGACTCGTTCTCGTATCACACTCGGCCAAGCTCGCTGAAGGGCTGACTGAGCTTGCTGCTCAGATGGCTCCTGACGTGACCATCCTTCCTGCCGGTGGTCTGGAGGAGGGCGGCATCGGAACGTCCTTTGACCTCGTCGAAGGGGCTATCAGCCATGCACGTGGACAAGGCCTTAGCGTGGTTGTCCTCACCGATTTAGGCTCGGCCACGATGACCGTTGAGTCCGTTCTCGAGTTCCTTGACGAAGACACGGTGACGTTTGTCGATGCCCCCTTTGTCGAATCCACTATTGCAGCAGCCACCGCCGCTCAGCAGGGCGATGGACTCGCCGCCGTGATCAAAGCCGCGGAACGCGCCATCGAGGTCTTCCTTCCGAAGCAGTCCTCAGCCACTGCGTCTGCAGACGAGGATAACCCAGACACAAACGCTGGTGAGTACTCACTGACAGTGACTGTGGCCGATGAGGCGGGTCTGCATGCACGTCCGGCGTCACGGATTGCAGAGCTGGCGGCGGAAGCGGCAGGGGATGTCACCCTCTCCTGTGACGGAGAGTCGGCAGAGGCAGACTCTGCAATGATGCTGATGTCTCTCGGGGTATCCCAGGGCGCTTCGGTGACCATCAGCGGAGATGTTTCCGATAAAGACGTTATCGATCGGATCGCCACAGCCATTGAGCTGGGGATCGAAGGCTAGAAAGCCCTTGGGTTTGCCGGCTGTATAGGGCAAAGAAAAAGCGGCGAGGAGGTTTATCCCTCCTCGCCGCTTTATTTCTTCAGTTTGCTTAGTCCAGGTAGTCGCGCAGCACCTGGGAACGCGATGGGTGGCGCAGCTTAGACATGGTCTTCGACTCGATCTGGCGAATACGCTCGCGGGTAACGCCGTAGACTTGGCCAATTTCGTCTAAAGTGCGCGGCATGCCATCGGTCAGGCCGAAGCGCAGGCGAACCACGCCGGCCTCGCGCTCAGAAAGGGTAGTGAGCACATCTTGGAGCTGGTCCTGCAGCAAAGTGAAGGACACAGCGTCGACGGCAATAACGGCCTCGGAATCCTCGATGAAATCACCGAGCTGGGAGTCACCCTCATCACCGATGGTCTGGTCCAAGGAAATAGGCTCGCGGGCATACTGCTGGATCTCCAGCACCTTTTCCTCAGTGATGTCCATTTCCTTCGCCAGCTCCAGAGGGGTAGGCTCGCGGCCCAAGTCCTGCAACAGCTCACGCTGGATACGGCCCAGCTTGTTGATGACCTCCACCATGTGCACCGGAATGCGAATGGTACGGGCCTGGTCCGCCATGGCGCGGGTGATGGCCTGGCGAATCCACCACGTGGCATAAGTGGAGAACTTATAACCCTTGGTGTAGTCAAATTTCTCAACGGCACGGATCAGGCCCAAGTTGCCTTCCTGGATGAGGTCCAAGAATGCCATGCCGCGGCCTGTGTAGCGCTTAGCCAAGGACACCACGAGGCGGAGGTTCGCCTCGAGAAGGTGATTCTTTGCCTTGCGTCCATCACGGGCGATGGCGCGCATATCGCGCTTCTCCATGGGGGAGAGCTTGGCGGCCTTGTCGCCCTCGGCGCGGGCCTTTTCCATCTCATCCATGCGGTATTGAGCGTATAAGCCGGCCTCGATGCGCTTGGCGAGGGATACCTCCTGCTCTGCGTTGAGCAGGGCGACCTTGCCGATTTGCTTCAGGTAGGCACGGACAGAGTCTGCCGAGGCAGTTAGCTCTGCATCCTTGCGAGCCTGGCGCAGGGCTGCGGACTCATCCTCATCCCAGACAGATGAGCCGTCATCCTCTTCTTCGGAGTCTTCGCCCTCGAGGTCGTCATCGTCGTCACCGAACTCGTCGTCCTCGTCCAACTCTGCGTTGTCCGGATCGAAGTCGATATCGGCATCGTCGTTGGTTTCGGCATCCAACTCGTCGTTCTGATCCTCTGCGAGCTCTTCAGCAGACTCAGAGCTTTCAGGCGAGGTTGCCTTCTTCGCCGCCGACTTACGCACAGTCTTCTTGGCGGTCTTCTTCGTCGCCTTCTGAGCAGACTTGCGAGTCGTCTTTTTAGCAGCCTTCTTGGCTGTCTTTTTAGCCGTCTTCTTCGCAGTCTTTTTCGCGGTTTTCTTAGCCGTCTTCTTGGCTGTCTTTTTTGCCGTCTTCTTGGCGGTCTTCTGTGCAGGTGCAGATGCCTCGGAGGTGCTCTCGCCCTCGCCGAGTACCTGGTCTGAAGAATCAGTGGCTGCCACGTACGCCCTTTCGACTTGCTCTTTGAGTGGAAACTATGGGGACGCGCAAGTTTATCGCGACTAGTCCCCGATGCTAGCCCGCCTCCGTAATGAGCAGGGGAGGCGCGCCGCTGGATATTCGATAATCGACAGCCCAGTATAGATCATTTTTGTTACCAGGCGGTGACTGGGGTCAACTGGGGAAGATAGGTTCTGCTCGGTTTATGGGCGAATGCCTTCCTTCGCTGCCATTGCGGCCCCGACGATGCCCGCGCGATTGCGGAGCTGAGCTGCAACGACTGGGGTTTCGATGCTCAGGTGCTCGCCCCACTTGTCAAACTTTCGAGAGATTCCACCGCCGATGACAAAAGCTGAGGGGTTAAAAAGCGCCTCGTATTCATGGAGTACTCGGTTGACGCGCTTTGCCCACTGCTTAGTCTTGAGCCCCTCACGTTCCTTGACCGCGGAAGAGGCTTGGTGCTCTGCCTCCTTTTTCCCGACGATGAGGTGGCCGATCTCCGTATTGGGGAAGAGCTGACCATCGAGCAGGAAGGCGGAGCCGATGCCGGTGCCCAGGGTAAGGAAGATGACAGGGCCGGAGCGCGCAACGTCATCGCCGTAGGCCACCTCGGCGAGGCCGGCTGCGTCGGCGTCGTTAAGCACGGTAAAAGGAGCATCGAGGTACTTGCCCAGCAAGTCCTGCGCGTCGACCCCAATCCATGACTTATCAATATTCGCTGCGCTGCGAATAATCTGTTCTTTGACCACCGCGGGCATAGTAATTCCGACAGGGCCGTCCCAGTTCTTCTCAGCGACGATCTGGGCGATCACCGTGGCAACGGCGTCGGGGGTGGCAGGCTGTGGCGTGGCGATCTTGAGGCGGTCGCCGACGAACTCTCCTGTCGCGAGGTCTACTACGGCACCCTTGATGCCGGAGCCTCCAACATCGATGCCGAAGGCATGGCCATGGTGCTGGGGGCTCGGATTCGTGTCCTGCTGCTGTGATTCTTGCACGGTCATACCGACAGTCTATGTTTAGCCGCCCGATGATGTGGTGATACTTCAGCATTTGCGCCGAAGGTGTGGGGAGAGTCGCTCCGATTTTTGCCGTCTGGCGCATCGTTCCTCAATGCATTGTGGGTGGGATGTGAGGAGCTTTACCCAGAAAAATCTTCCACGATGCGAAAGGCGCAAACTCGCAGCTCACAACTATGAAAGCAGGAGCGGAGGGGGTAATAGGGTGAGTCGCGTGGTGCCCCCACGGCGGGGCGAGTGTGACAGGCGGGCCTGTGTGGTTTAGGATGCCGTCGATAAATACACGTACCTATCTATCTAACTCACAGAGGCAAGTATTATGGCCACCGACTATGACGCACCGCGTCGCCGCGCTGAAGATGAGCTCGAGGCTGACTCCCTCGAGGGCTTGAAGGCGGCTGAAAATGACAACAATGGCATGGATGACGATGGCGAAATCGTCGAGGCTTTCGAGCCGCCGTCAGTAGACCTGACGGGCGAGGAACTCAACGTCACTGTCGTGCCGCGCAAGGAAAACGAGTTCACCTGCTCCGTGTGCTACTTGGTGCAGTCCAATAAGCGCCTGGACCACGAAGAAGACGGGCAGCCCGTCTGCATGGACTGCGCTTAGCTCATTGGTCGGCCAATTGGTTGAACCAATGAGCTAACGAGCTTCCTGATTCTGCACGCGGCGTTTAAGCCTTGGCAGCAGCGGCCTGTTCGGGCACGAAGGCCGCAAGTAGCTCGTCGGGGTTCTTTGAGCCAATGAGCCAATAAGGTGTTGGGTCCTCTGGGTCATCGAGGACAAGCATCACATGTTCTGGCACCCAACCATGCGTCACGAGGAATGCAGCGGGATCGAGCTGTGGGCCCAACGCATTGCGACGCGCGGTGGCCGGCACCGCGGTGCTTCGGGCGACAACATCATGTGGCAGCTGCGCATCCTTCACGGTGAGCCACCGCGTGCCGTCGGTATCCTGTTCCACCTGCACCACCGTGTTGGACCATGCTAAGAGGACCCACGCGGCGATGGCGCTGAGCAGAATAGCGGGGATGATGACCCACATGATTCCGCGGTTGAGGCTGACCGTGGCTGTAGAGATCGCCACAACGGCGGCCGCCATCAACCACCAGTTCCACGGCACCCACTGGCGCTCGCGGTAAAGGATGACGGGGGATTCGGCAGCCGTCGAGGGGGAAGCAGACGAAGAACTCGAAGTCATGGCTTCAGAGTCTAGTCGTCGGGGAAGGGGAGAACCCAACGCGCCGAGTAGACGCAGCCTCTAGGCCCCAGCCCGTGAGTAGGGCACGGCGGGGGCAAGGTAGGCTGGGCCGCGTGAATGAGCAACATCCCCTCGTAGATCCGGTAAGTCCTTTTGGTGAGATTCAGGTCAAGCGCCTTGATAAGGAGCTTCCGCTGCCGCAGCGCGCCCACCGTGGCGATGCCGGCGCGGATCTCTATGCTGCGCACGATGTCACTCTGCGTCCCGGCCAGCGGGCTTTGGTTGGCACGGGTATAGCCCTTGCCCTGCCGATGGGCACGGTCGGCTTGGTTCACCCTCGGTCCGGCTTGGCAGCCAAGCATGGGATTTCCGTGGTCAACACGCCAGGCACCATCGATGCGGAGTACCGCGGTGAGGTTAAAGTCTGCCTTATTAACCACGACCCAGTAGAGACCTTTGAGGTTGAGCGGGGAATGCGTATTGCCCAACTCCTTGTGCAACGCGTGGAGTTGGTCGGTTTCCGTGAGGTTGAGGAACTCGATGAGACCGCTCGCGGTGAAGGCGGTTACGGCTCCACTGGCGTCAACTGACTCGAATAGACCAGTAACACACACGAATTAAGGAAGGCATAAACTATGGCGATGTGGCCCTTTGGCAAAAAGAAGAAGGACGAGAATAAGACAGAGGACGCGGGGAAGAACCCGGATGTCCGTCAGGACGAGGCTGTTTCGGAGGCAGCAGAGGCCGTGGACGATACCGTTGCCTCGGCTCCTGCCGATTCCAACGCTGGCCTAGTCCGGGAAGACAACGATGATTCTCATGGTGTTACCGGGCTGAAGGCCGTGGCACATGATGCCATCAACGGGGAGATGGGACCCTACGACGGCGATAACGTTGATATTGCCGAGTTCAACTTTGAGGATTTTTCGGTTGGTTTGCTGGACTTGGGTTCCATGCGTATCCCGCTGCCCAAGGGCTCGCAGGTCCAGGTGGAGATGGGCCAAGACGGCCCGCGCATGCTCCACATCCTTACGCCGCACGGCCGCATGACCCCCGTAGCCTTTGCCGCGCCGCGCACGCCAGGGCAATGGGCGGAATCTGCGGAGGATATCGTCCAAGGCTTGGAAGCCGATGGTTTTGCCGCGCACCCAGAGGACGGGCCTTGGGGATCTGAAATTGTTGGATCCAGCGACAAAGGCGGGATCCGCATTATCGGCGTGGAGGGGCCGCGGTGGATGTACCGATTGACCCTGGCCGCCCCGGCGGGCAAGGAAGAAGAGCTCGCAAAGCTGGGGCGTGAAGTCGTCGCCCGCACCTTCATCTATCGTGGTGAGGAGCCTATCCTGGCCGGAAGTTCGCTTCCTGTTATGCTGCCGCAGCAACTGGCTGAGCAAGTTCAGCAGGCCCTGAAGGAGCGCCAGCAGCAGGC
>OJKZ01000770.1_pt1 | contig 11910 bp, 10 predicted proteins | sample 1596791 | NCBI WGS metagenome assembly OJKZ01 (sample SAMEA3904677, study PRJEB24821) | metagenome | biome: Builtin; feature: hospital; material: surface | place: USA | collected 2013-06-04 | reverse complement strand
ATTTGGTAGCAGTGTCGTGACTATCCGGTAGCGCTTCAGTGAGTATCCGGTAGCGCTCATATTGCATGGGGTGATCGTTCCTGTATCCGCTTCATTCGGGTGCGGCTCGTTCCGGATGGAGTCCGTTGTTGAAATTGGAGCTATGCCGCGGAAGTCCCCACGACCGGCCCGACTCTTCGGCACTAAATTGAACCAAGTCCGGTTACAGTTCATCTCGCTTCAGGAGCGGCCAAAGCCCATCCTTGATGCCCGTCGATTCGGGGTAGTTGGTACCGCGACTCCGCGTAGTTGGTACCGGTGCTCCCCGTACTCGGTATTGCAGGGCTCTTTCACAGTTGATGCTGGAAGTACCGTGTTTCGGTGATGCTATGTCAGCGTGACCTGTAATGAGCAGGAAACGCCTGGAGCCTGCTCGCAAACTGCACCGCTGCGTCGATACCAGGCCGACAACAGTGGTGGTGGGACTTTCTGGAAAACCCTGAAGCGTCCTGGACCCCCGAGCGTTCTAAGCACCGAAGACTCACTGACCCCCTTCGGGCAGTTGCGAATAACGCTGACGGAGGGCCGATTGCAACATAGCGGACACCGAATCCGCATAGAAGTCTTCACCATGCGCAAAGCCACCGCTTCAGTAAGCTGCTCAAACGACTGATGCCTGCAGCCGGGGCCGTGCAGTCAGCTCGGTTTGGCTGTCCAGGTACCAACTACTCGGAACGCGGCAGTACCGCGCCTTCGGAGCGCCGGCATCAAACCCGCCCCTGTCAACGCGGCCAGCTCTGAATCCTTGGCCGGCTCGCCGCCGGTGCCGAGCTCGGGTGAGCCTCCGCTACCGGATACTCACTCAGGCGCTACCAGATGCTCACCACACCGCTACCATTTCAGTCTTCTGAACACCCTGACCTGTGGATCTTCCGTCATGAAACAGCACAGCTACGGCTTCATCATTAAGCCCAGCAATCTGGGCCGCGGTCGTGATCTGCTCTGCTTGCAGCACCTTACGAACTTTTTGCACGGTGGAATGCGAGCATCCCATCGACGCTGTGATCTGGCGAACGGACCAGCCTTTGAGCACAAGGTCCATCACCGCCCTGTAGTCAGTCACAATCGGACTCCTTTGGCAATGCCGCGTGCCCTGAAGTCACGCGGTCACCAAAGAGTTTCCCCCGAAAACTCAAGCGTTACTCGATACTCACCATCGCGTTACCCGATACTCACCACGGTGTTACTAAATGCACGCGCGCAACAACCAGGGTTGGACACTCAGAATCGGTCTCGGGTGCAGCGCTCGCGTGATGTACGCGCCGCTGTTGTTGGTGGATGGGATGAAAAGGCCTACGCGCTTGCTGCGCGTAGGCCGGTTAACCCGCGAGAACAGCCGCCGTTGTTCTAGACGGTGCGCCTTGAATAATTCTGAGGAATCTCATTTGCTGTCAGGACGGTCTCTGGGCGGTGAGGACTCGTCGTATCGTGCGGTCTGATACTCCCATCAGCTCTGCGATTTCTGTTTGAGGCGGTGGAAGGCGAACCAGGACGCCAGAGCGATAACCGAACCGCCCACAAGCGCTGCGACCAGGTAAATCAAGGCAGCCTTGAGGGAGAGCTGGTCGTCGTTGAAAATCTCGTAACGGTCTTCGTCGGTGAACTCGCCTGCGAGCCGGTTTGTGGAAAACTCTGTAGTTTCGTCAAAAGCTGGCGAAGCCTGTTGGGCTTCGCTGCATGATGAGGTGTCGGCCTGCTTGTCAACCATGCTTTTAAGTGTTGCACACGAACGTGAACGACCGGATACCTGCGACGTGGATATCGCTTTGAGGGACGAGTTCTTTAGAGTTTCACGGTAAGGTCTTTACGCGTCGCGAGAAGGAAAGCTCTCCAAAGGATTATTGAAGAACTGGCAAGCCCGATGACCAATCCCCACCACACCCCGTGAGGCCCTAGACCGATGGGAAAAGCAAGTATTAAAGCAGCTGGCAAACCTATAATCCAATAACCAGTGAGGGATGCCTTCAAACCAGTAGTGGTGTCGCTAATCCCGCGCAGGAGACCGATAGCTATGTTTTGTGCAGTATCGACAAATTCCATCACTGCGCCAATAGCCAACAACCCCAATGCGATGCTTAATGTCTCGGTGGCATTGGATTTCTCGGAGCTGTTTATAAATGGGGAAAGTACGAGGCGGGGAGCGCAAAGAAAGCTGACGGAAGCAACAGCAACGATGGCAGCCATCATCGTTTGAGTTCGAATGCCGACTTGGCGTGCAAGGGAGTTGTCATTCAGACCCCAAGCGCGACTCACAAGAATAGAGCTGCCGTGGGAGAACCCAACACCAATCTGGAAAACAATAAAGGTTATTTGATAGACGACGTTGTGCGCTGCGAGTGCTTCTGTGCCAAAGGATCCCATGACCATCGCCAGCACAGAAAACATGCCCGCTTCGGCTCCGTAGGTTGCTGAGACTGGAAGCCCCAGACGAAGCTGAGTGCGGACGAGGTGACGGAGCCTTCCGTGCATCGTGTCTCCGTCGGCACTCCAGAAATCGAGGGCAAGAAAAGTTGAGAGGTCGGGATCTCGGATGGTGATTCGCAGATAAATTAGGGCCGACAATAAATGAACCAGTGTGGTGGACAGTCCAATGCCTAGCAGACCCAATGCAGGAATAGGCCCGAACCCGAAACCGAGTGCGTAGTTCAATGCTGCATTCACTACAATCATCGCCACGGTGATGTGCAGTAGAGATTTTGGTTTGCCGAGGCCTACACAAAACTGACGGGAGACTTGGAACCACAAACAAGGAACAAGACCTGGCGCGAGCAACCACATCATGGAAGTGGCTGCGGAACTAATCTCAGCGGACTGGCCGAAAAACGGTAGGGCGTAGGCAATCGCCATCAGAACCAGTGCTCCCACTAGACCGCTGACAGTTGCTAATAGCCAGCCGGCGCGTGAGAGGTTGCGAATTTCGCGTTGCAGCGTAGCGGCAGATAGTTCGGAGTCCGCTCGCTCGCGAGATTTGCTTTCGTAGAGTGAATGAGCCGACGCAATTCTATTGCCCAGCGGTGTTAATAGGCCCACGGCCATTGTGCGTATCTGGTTAAACCACACAACTGCCAAACCTCCGCCAGCAAGAGCCCCGAGGCTAAGTTGGCCCATCATGAAAGTGTCGGTGGTTGAAATTGCGATATTCGCAAGCTGTGTGCCGGCAAGGGGAAGAGACAACGCCAAAATCTGGCGGTTTAGTTTCTGAGAGGTAGCTCCGGGCACTACTTTTCCTTCGACCATGAAACTCGTGTTGAATTTAGCGAAATTGGGCTTTCCCCAGCGCGCAATGACATAACTTGTTCCCAAATTTTGTCCTCGAGGGCGACATCGAGTAAACCACGTTCGGACATCCACTCATCGTTGAATACGGTATCTAGATACTTTTCCCCTCCATCGCACACCATGGTCAACGATGTAGAGCCAGCGGGAAAGCCCGGCAGGAGCTCGAGGGCTGCTATTACGGCTCCGCCAGCAGATCCTCCCAGTAGAAGCCCCATGTGCTTTCCGATTGTTCGGCATGCAGCGAAAGCTGCTTTGTCGGATACCTTTGCTCCGTAGTCGAGTAAGTCGTAGCGAACCGAAGTGCCGATAACTGCACCTTCGGGGGTGCCCGTTCCAGATTGCCAATAGTCGTGTCCAGGAGCACCGAATGCAATGGAACCTTCCGGTTCGACGCCTATAATAGTGGGACGGTGTCCCAATTGATGGAGACGTTCAGTAACTCCAAAGAGACTTCCACCTGTGCCTACAGCACTGATGATATGAGATGGACTTGCTCCGAGATCATTCAAAATTTCATCAGCTGCAGGGTAATAACCCATTGAATTTGCAACATTGTCGTGCTGCTTCATGAATACCCAGCCGTGTTGTTTGCCGAGCTCCTCAGCATGGTTTTCTCTAGCCGATGTGGCGAGCGAATCGTCATCTTGATTGGAAACGAAGCACATCTGTGCATTCATTGCACGCATGGAGTTCAATTTATCTTTACAAGAATGATTATCGACGACTGCTACGAAGTCGTATCCGCGCTCAAGTGCAAGAAGTGCTAAGCCCTGTCCAGTATTACCGGAAGTCGATTCAACGATAGTGCCATGCTCTTGAAGTCGGTTATCCTGCTCTGCCGCCTTAATCATCGACTGGGCCATCCGGATTTTCGCACTTCCAGTTGGGTTGAATTGCTCGAGCTTAAGCAAAACGCGACTTTTCTGGGGCGTACAGACAAGCTCGAACAGAGGAGTATTGCCAATGAGTTGAGACATCTGCGTATAAATTCTTTTTGGCATCTTTATTTGGCCTCTGTTCTAGCGATCTTCCGTGATGGTCATGGTGACAGGATTAAAGGCGTATTTCTGAGGAATCCGATATCCGTGGAAAGCAGACTCGTTCGAGTCCATTTGATACCCGGCTGTGTCGGGATAGACTAGGAAATCTCCAGGTCGAGGCCTGTCGGGGAGTTGAATCATTCTTTTGCTGAGATAATCGCTGTCTAAGCACGTTGATCCGGAAACTGCTGTTGCGGTAGCTACTCCCGAGTCGATAATGACTCCGTTGCGCACAAGGTATGGGTCCGGATAATACTCCGAGTTGAACCATTGCTCTGAGAGGCTGAGACTAGTTCCACGTACGACAGTTACTGTCCGTGCAGCATTGGGCAATGCGTGACACGAAAGAACAGGAAAGAAACTAGCACCCGCGAACTGGCATAAAGACCGTCCAGGCTCTGCCAAAATCTTTATGTTGTGACGATGAGCGCGCTGAGCCATGGAGTCCGAGCTGCGTCGAGTGGACTCCATATCTCGACGTGTCAGTGGGCGATGTTGATTAGCTATAAACCGTAGTGAGTATTGTCCGGATAAAGGTGATCCGAACGGATATTGGTCTTTAGGTTTATCCGAATCTATGAACATTTCGTTTTTTAGTCGAGATTGCAGGTTTCGCCAGACTCCATACTCGACTGAGCTTGTGGGAAATCCACCTCCAATGGAAATAGTGTCGGCCCGTGGAGACAGGGAGCGCACCTTGAGTAGGGTGTCGATTGCCAGATGCGACATGTTTATCCTCTCGTGGAGGTCATAACCGTTGCAGTGGAAACTTAGGCCGGTAATTTCGATGTTGGCACGGCCTTGGCTAAGACGAGCGGTTAGAGACAAGGCGGTATCGATGCTCATACCAAACCGTGTGGAGGGGGTTTGGTTCGCAATCCGGAGAAGAGCTCGGAGCTGATTAGGCGTATCGATTTCGTCGACAAATTGGGAAATTATTCTTGAATCTACTTCATTGGAAATCGTTAGAGTTGCATCGTGGCAAACTGCCAAATGGATAAGTTCTCGACTCGGTGTAGCACCAGTAATGATTAATTTATTTCCTGGTACACCAGCGGCCAGAGATGATTGGAACTCTTCGACGCTGGCGACATCGATTCCACTGTCGAAACCACGAAGAGCACTCAGTGCTATCTCGCGACTGAAGTGCGCGGACTTATTTGCCTTTTTGCCAAACCGGATACCGAATTTAATGCCGACTTCCTTAGCGGTTGTATGCCAGGCTGAAAGTGTTTGAGCAAATTGGTTTGGGCAAAGGACATGAAAAGGGGTGTCGGAAAGCTCAGCAATGAAGTCAAGTTTCCCTGAGCCAATCAGAGCCGTTTGCCAGCTTGGAACATCAATCTTGCATGATATGGCACTTACCACAGGGATATCTCCGTCCCGAATCCCTGCTTAAGACCTTCCTTGGCGAGGATTTGGCCGACAGCGATATCGGTTAGAACTAGTCCGCTGTTATAGCAAAACGTAGTTTCGTCAATACGAGGCAGTTTGCGCCCTTTGCGGAGCAAATCGGATAGTTCGGCATGGACATTCGGCAACCGACCATCGGTGTCAGCGTAATCGCGACCGGTAACATTCATCTGTTCGATACTCGTCGTGATGACTCTGCTCGCTTGATGACAGATATCAGGGGCGATTCCGTAGCCCACAACAACGACGGTTGCGTGCCGGGGAATATCGGATGCTGTGACAGTACAACGAGTCTCAGGTCCAGCGGCCCCGATAATGAGATCACAGTTTGAACTCACAGTTGTAGGATCGTCTACAATCTTGATTCTTATTTTTCGGCCAAGCTTCACTGCTGCTGTTGATGCAATCTTGGCGCCTTTCTCTAGTCCCACGCTGTGGCTGCCGGCGAGATAAATCGTGTTTAATGTTTCAAAGGTTTCAAGGAGAAAAGGGGCTGCGTTTTGTCCTTGGGTTCCCGAACCGATGATGAGAGCGCTCTGAGGAATTGCACCAGCATACTGTGCCAATAGCGCTGAGACTGCCGGGGTTCTGAGAGTTCCTGCCGCAGCGCCGTCGAGAAGTGCAATAGGATATCCGCTGGAATCGTCGTACAGTGTGAGGGTCGTGTAATAGCTTCTATCCCTGGCGCTTTGTTGGTGAGTTTTGCTCCAATGGGTATAGGAAGTCTTGAATCCGACGGAATTTGAAGAACGACTTCTGCCGACCATCGAGTAACTCACGCTTTCAGGTACTTCAACTTTGATTTTCCCTGGGCACAGAGTTCCTGGCTGGTCGAGCTCGATGAGAGCGGATTTCACCGACTCGAGTACGGACTCGGGTGAAATTTTTATTTGAGCTAATTCTGATCTGCTGAGGACGGTCAGGTTAGTTCGCTGTTTCATAGGATTTCACCATCCATAAATCGGATGTGTTGGCCGTAGCCGGGTTCGTTGATTTCATTGATGGGGCGTGTGTTTTTGGTTCCCATAATGTTGATGCGTAGCATCCAGCGGTCGGTCCCGTCGTAGTTGGCTACGAAAGGTACTCGTCCGTGGGCGCATCGGTCATTGTTGATGATGACCATCTGACCTGGCTTTATAGGCACCGTATAGGTGACAGTGTGAAGAGCCTGTTGAAGCTTCTCAAATGCCTCCCACCACTGTAAGGTTCCAGAATTTTTGTCTGTGTAGGCGGGGTCAAACCTCATGCCTAAATTGCCATCAGTTTTCCAGATTGATGTCATGGCAGTAGGAGCTGCATATTCGTAATCACCGTAAGATGCATCTGGAATAATGATGGCTCCGTCCCCGGTTAGAATTTTTTTCGAATCTACATCGAGTAGATGCCATGCTTCATCGATGGGGGCCAGCGTAGTGCCGACATTTTTGGGGTTACGAAGACCAAATAAAGCGAAGTGCGTCGCGCGCCGCGGATGAAAAGCATCTTCCGTGTGCAGAGTCAATGTGGTGTTGCTGCTGGCGCCAACTTGCTGGTTCTCCTGGCCGCGGGTCGGCACCAAGTCTGTGGTGATACGGCCTTTCTGCTGTCCGAACCATCCGAATGGGCGACCGACAGCGCTAGCGATAATCGCAAGAACGAATCTCCAGGTTCGGACCTTGCCAACGCATTCCTGCCACGTGGCTGGGGTAGGTCCGTGAACTGCAGGGAAGGGAAGTCCATGGATGGAAGTGGCATGGGCAGTAGGGGAGAGCAGAATTAGTTCTTTCAGTTCCTCCAGCTCATCAGTCAAAAGATGATTGATGGCATTGTACGAGTCGGGAGAGTTAATCTTCTGTGTCGCAGCCAGTTCGTCGGCAGCTTTAACGATCCTGTGTGAGAGTTCTTGGCTCAGGTGCAAATTCTGCATGACAAAGAGATTAGGTGAGGGTAACCTATGCTGTAAAGGGTGACCTAGATAATTATTCTTAAAAGAATTTCGTTAGTAGGCTTGCCTAAGCTTTACTGCTGCTGTAGTTGTTAGTAATGTCTTTTCTCCTGTGGGCAGTCTTTCTTAGAGATTAAGGAACCATCATGACCAATTTTTCTCGACGCCAATTCCTCGCTGCAATGGCAGTTATTGGGACAGGCACTTTTCTGACGGCGTGTACGTCACGAGAGTCGACGGCAGGGGATGGGGCTGCCAGTGGGGATGAAGTCGAAAACGTTAATGTGCTGCGTGTTGGGGCTCTCGGGAAAGCGGCAAGCGCTCAACGAGACCCTTACCAGCTTTTGCCTAATGATTCAGATATGCTTATTAGCTCCCTGATCTGGGAGGCTCTGACGGTGCCGGGCGAGAAAGAAACTGTAGTGCCACGCCTGATGCAGGAATGGAAACAGAATAATCCGACTGAGTGGGAATTTATGATTGCCGACGGTGCTACCTTCCATGATGGTTCCTCGGTCACATCTGAAGATGTCGTGTGGTCGTTGAAGAAGATGCTTTCGGATGAGGAAAACTCATTCCGGCTTCCAGTGATGCCTGATAGCATTCGTGCTGCTGGAGCCAACGTCGTTGTGATGGAAACTGCGGAACCGAATTCACAGCTTCCGATGCTTGCGCGATTGATGACCTTCGTGATGAAGAAGGGTTCTTCTGCTGAAAAGCCCATTGGATCGGGGCCGTTCCAGCTGGTCAGTTGGGAAAATGGTTCTGCTAAGCTCAAGCGTTTCGATAACTATCACGGAACAGTAGCAGGAGTTGCTGAGGTCCATGTCATTCCATTTGAAGACTCCACCGCAATGACTAATGCGCTGTTGTCCGGGCAAATTGACTTAGCTCAAGCTGCGGGTCCTATTGCGGCCCGATCCGTCGAAGGAAATGAAGATATAAAGATTGTGCGCCGGATGAATGACTCGGTTATTCCACTAATCATGCGTACCTCAGATGGGCCTTTCTCAGATGTGAGAGTTCGTCAGGCGCTGCGCCTTGCAGTTGATCGGGAGCAAATCATCCAACGAGCTCTCTCCGGTTATGGAACCCCTGCAAACGACATTCTTGGAACGGCAGATTCGAACCTGGATTCTTCGTTAGTGCGTAAGCGTGACGTTGTGAAAGCGAAGAATCTCCTCCAAGAGGCAGATTTTGACCTTGAGAAAACGTATGACTTGTACGTTACCCCTGAGGCTCCGGGTCAAGTAGAGGCGATGAAGGTTATCGCTGATCAGGTGAAAGAAATCGGCATGACTCTCAATGTAGTGGAGCAGGATTCGGGTACTTTCTACGACGAGACATGGACCAAGGCAGACCTATATTGTGGCTATTGGGGAACTAACGATTCCGTGCTCTTCTTCGCCGGGAAGGTTCTCGACGGTGACGCGGCCTCTAATGAGACCGCATTTGATGATGCTGAATTCAACGAGATCTATGACCAGGTACTGGAAAGCACCGATACTGAGAGAATTAACCAGCTAAGCCGCCAGCTGCAGAAGATTGAGTTCGAGCGATCCGGGTATCTGGTCTGGGGTGCATCCGACGGCGTCGATCTTGCGAGAGCGAATTTGAGTGGTCTGCCTAAGGCTCCAGGCTATGGTCGTGTCCTCCTTGAAACTGTCAAGAAGGCTTAGTGTGTCAGCGGAAATCGCGCGTTGGCTTATTCCTCGGCTGATAATTCGTGGAGGCTTACTTTTCGCAGTTCTCGGACTTGTTTTTGTAGCGATTGATCGACTGCCCGGTAATGCTGCCTCCGCAATCTTGGGCGCAAACCGGACCCCGGAAGCTCTGGCAGCGCTAGAAAGAAACCTGAATCTTGATAAGCCGCTTATGGCCCGCTTCCTGAGCTGGCTGGGAAGTGCGTTTGCGGGCGACTTTGGTACTTCCGTAAACGGAGTACCGATTATTAATCTGCTGAGTTCAGCGCTGCCTGTGACGCTGGCAACAACTGGTATGGCATTTTTAGTCACTGCTGTTCTTTCGGTAGCAATCGCCATTTTTTGGGCTTCACGTGCTGAAAAACCCTGGATTTCGCACATTATTGACCGATCGACAGTGGCATTAATTGCGCTACCAGAGTTTGTCGTTGGTGTGTTTCTGGTAGCGGTATTCTCTCTCTGGCTTGGTTGGTTTCCCGCGGTCACTATCACCGCGGAAGGCTTGCCAACCCAGATAAGTATGTACGCATTACCGGTTATGGCGCTGGTAATTCCTCAGGCGGCCTGGAATTCGAGAATGCTTTTCGCAGCGTTCGAGGATGCTTCTCACAACACTGCGGTCCGCAATGCTGAGCTAAACGGAATCGTGGGAAATCAGCTGGCACTTCGACATATCCTGCCGCTATCCGCACCGACATTTGCTACTTCAATGGCTACAACAGCAGGTGTTTTGGTAGCAGGGACAGTCACAGTCGAAGCGTTATTTAACCATCCTGGAGTGGGGCTTTTGGTGTCTAATGCAGTCGCGCAACGGGATATCTCGGTGATTCTTGCCGTACTTGCTGTAACAGGGGCGATCATATTGGTGTTGCTGACTGTGGCAGATGCAATAAAAGTCGCATTCACCCCGAAGGTGCAACTATGATTCGAAGGTTTTTAGCGGGGGCCTTTATCGCCCTAGTGTTAGGCGGACCGGTCGCTGCTGGTTTGTTTGGCATTGAACTGTCGGCGCATGGCGTGCCCTTCGCTAACGGTAACGAGGAGGGCTTCCTAGGAACAGAACACCTGGGGAGAAGTGTGGGCGCTGCGGTGCTTGTTGGCGGCCAGTCCTTGGTCGTAACTGCAATAATCGTCGGTTCTTTAACCACGGTATTTGGCACCCTACTCGGTATCTTGGGGGCGCTAAGGCCAAAACTGGGTTTCTTTATTGAAGCAGTGGCGGATGCCACGATCTTGGTGCCGGCGGTAATTCTTTTGCTTTTAACCGCTGTGTTATATCCCAATGGAGGATTGCCTTTACTTATCAGCGTTTCTGTCGCAGTCGGTACTCCATACGCCGCCCGCGTAGTCGCTGCCGCAACCTATCCCGTTGCTAGCGCTGGCTATGTTCAGGCTGCACAGGGCAGTGGCGCAACGACCGTCTCGATAATTTTTCGGGACATCATTCCCAATATTTCGGCTGTACTTCGTTCGGTGTGGAGTCTTCGCATTATCGAGGCACTGTATGTTCTGGCAACAGCGAGTTTCCTTGGGGTCGGGAGAAGTTTAGGTGAATTCGCTTGGTCAGCGATGGTGCGTGACAACGCAAGCGGAATATCTCTTAACCCGTGGTCAGTGCTTGCACCGGCTGCTGCATTGGCTGCGACATCGATTGCTGTAGTGGCACTAATTAATGGGGACCAGAAGGAATTGAAGGATGTGTCTATCTCGTGATTGATGTAGATATTTCCGTGAGGCAAGGTCGGCACGTTATCCTACCCCGCACAGTGCTCACTGCCCGAGCGGGTGAAATTACGGTTTTAACTGGGGTGAGCGGCTCCGGGAAGACCTCACTTTTAAAGGCATTGATTGGTGCGGTACCGGAGAGATCGGAAGTAATTGGTGAGGTTTCTGTCGAGTCCAGTGAGTGGCGAGACGTAAACCCGCTGGAGCTTTCATCATGTGAATTAGCTCATTTTCGCCGTGAGCACATTGCTTTCGTAGGACAGGATCCGGGCGCCGAGTTGCCACCATTGATGTCAGTAGCCCGGATGCTCCGGGAGCTAGCTCCAGCGGCCGACGTTGCAGCGTTGCTGCAGCGTGTAGATCTTCCAGCCAGCATTGCTTCCCGACGTATTCACCAGCTTTCTGGTGGACAGCAGCGACGGGTGGCACTGGCTCGGGCACTATCGCGTTCGCCTGAAGCCATCGCTCTTGATGAGCCCTTCGCCGGCCTTGACTCCGATACTTCGACGGTAATCGCTCATCTGCTAAGAGGCCTCGCGGATAGTGGCGTTACGGTCATTTTCACCGCCCACCAGGTTCCTAAGCTTGCGATTTGCATTGACTCGGTCGTGGCTGTCGGGAATGGAACGGAAAAAAGCGATTCGATCACCCAGCGCGTGGAACGCCAGAGTGTAGAGACGACTTCTGGCCACAGCCCGCGTTCAGTAACGAAAGGCATCCAGGTCACAGAACTCTCCAAAGCCTCGATTGGTGAATCCTGTCTCTTATACACATCTGACGCTGCCGA
>OJKZ01000768.1_pt1 | contig 11915 bp, 11 predicted proteins | sample 1596791 | NCBI WGS metagenome assembly OJKZ01 (sample SAMEA3904677, study PRJEB24821) | metagenome | biome: Builtin; feature: hospital; material: surface | place: USA | collected 2013-06-04 | reverse complement strand
AGACATATAAAATACAATTTTACAATCGAGTTTACACAATTTTTTTGACACTACCCTTGTATTCTTGTATCTCTTGAATACAAATAATATTATTAATAATCATACAACGTTATATTAAAAAGCTTCTTACCATTACGGCTAGAAGCTTATTGTTATTATGTTGATTAGCTATATTATACTGTCTCGGCAGATAAAGAGAAACTTGGAAAATGAATCTCAAATTGTCCGATTATTAGCGAAGAGACAATCGTTGTTATAAATGAGAAGATAAGACGACCTGGATTAATATAGGCCAGGGATAGTAATAATACGATACCATCCGTTAATAAATACGCTCTAGAGATAGAAAATTTACCTAATCGAGAGATGACCATGGCTAACGCATCATCGCCACCAGCAGCACTGCCTTGCGAGACACATAGGCCACATCCAATCCCAATAAATATTCCACCAACGATAGCAGCGATAACGGGTAAATGGTACAAGTCAGGCAACACAGGTCCCATCCATAGGAAGAATCGGTAAAACAATGCGAAAAATACAGAAGCATGAGCCGCCCGCTTGATAAATGATTTACCTAATAGTGAGAATCCGATTAAATAACACGTCATATCTAGGACTAATCCCGTTCTGGATGGATTCCAGCGTAACACGCGATAGAAGAATAATACAAGACCTAGAATTCCGCCTTCTGTTATTTGGCTCGGAATATGCACATTCACAATACCAAAAGCCATAATCGCCGTTCCTATGGCAACAATTAACATTTCATCTTTACTTAAAAACACTTTACTTAGCAAACGTCTAAACACATTTCCACTCCTAATTTATTTATTAGTACGAAAATGCCTCCAAAACACAAAAAAAAAGACTGCTGATGTCGTTGGTCATCCTCGTACGGCAATCTATGATGGATTTGATGCTTTTTTTGTTTGCTAATTTTCAATTCGGCAAAACTCTGAACTTCTAGTCATCTTTATCGCCTTCAATAACCCCACATCAGGCGCTATTCAGGCTCTTAATCAATCACTTAGGCATCAGATAAACCGACTGGTAAATTTCCAGTTCCATCGATATTCGATCTTTAAATATTCTAGCATGATTTTATAAAAAAAAGGGCAAATTTACTAAAATAGACTAAGAACACGTTTTCATTGATTTTCAATCCGCTCTGTGTGTTATTCAATCGATGACGGATAGTGATATAGAGCTTGCTGTGTGTGTTGAATCGTCTCAATAATATCCTCACCAAGTGATTGTATTAATGCTTCCAGCGTCGTCTGCATACTTTCTTGATGCATCCGAATATAATCCTCTACTTGTAATGACTGATCGGCTATCGATTCGGGCAGATCAGTCTCCAACAATTGCGTGAATATTTGATTCTGTAATGATGCCGGGACTTCGGCGATGCGTTTCGGGCTATAATCTAAGCCAATCTCACCAATTAAATGCGTCTGGTGAATGTATTGATTGAATCGTTCCATTTCTTCTTCTTCTTGCTGACTTCCCGACGGAATCCACCAAGGATGATATTCAAGCGATAGGAGCGGTTGAGATCCACCAAATTCATCCAAAGTCTGGCTCAGGGCAGCAAATTTCGAAGGCAATACCGTCTGAGCTACAATACCTTTATTGCCTTGGTGCCTATGCTGTACGAAGTCCACTTGCTTAGCCAATGATGGGATAAAATCTAAATGGTAATGGGTGTCCAATAACGTTGGCATTCTCACACCTCCTTGCTATCTTGAGCGACAAGACGACGAATAACAAAACTAGCTAACATTTGCCCCATTATTGGAGGCATGTAAGACATGGTGCCTAATGTATGAGCCCGACTTGAACTGATAGGATTCTTTTTTTCGGTAATTCTTTTGAGAATAAGACATCTAAATGTTCGACCCCGCGTTTACGATATTCTTCGAGCATTTTACGTGAGAGTGGGCAGTTCATCGTTTGTCTTATGTCCGCAAAGGTAAGTTGCATTGGATCCATTTTGTTAGCAGCTCCCATCGAAGCAACAATCGGTATATCGTGAGCCTGACACCACGCAGCAATATAAGATTTAGCGAGCACTGAATCAATACATTCAATCACATAATCTGGCTTTGGGTATTGACTGAATACATCGGCACAGTTCTCTGGTGAGATTTCCACTTGCTCTGCAATAACATGACAGTTAGGATTAATTTGGTGAATCTTTGCTGTCATCACATCGGCTTTGGGGAGTCCAATCGTCGATTCAAATGCAATCGCTTGGCGATTAATATTAGTAATTTCTACAATATCGCTATCGATGACAATTAATCTCCCGACCCCGCCCCTCGCTAGAGCTTCGACACATGATGAACCGACCCCTCCGAGCCCTAGGACCATCACTGTAGCGTCTGTCAAATTTTGTAGTCCGTCTTGCTCAACTATAATTTTGATCCGATCAAAACGTGTGGCTTCTTGATTGTGATTCATAATACCCCTCATTTAAATACATAATTTCATCTATTCTATTGTGGAATAATGCGCTCAAATTGTGAAGTGACGCCTTGGATAAAGCATAGTCTTTGGAGTTAGAGTTGAATCTATGTCATAATGAAAAAAATTAAAGAAAGTGAGCGAATTATGATTTACTTTATGCTGTTCATTGAGGGGATTTTAACATTTATATCTCCTTGTATCTTGCCTTTAATTCCCATTTACTTAACGTATTTTGGGTCGATGAAATCACAAGATGATAGCAAAAGCACTGTTAAAGAGGCAGCGTTATTTGTTCTTGGTTTTTCAATCGTATTTATCGCGTTCAGCTTATTCCTAAATACAATCGGTCATTTTTTATTGATTCATCGAACGACCATTAATATTATTGCGGGCAGTTTATTGATTTTATTTGGAATTGATGTTCTATTTGAGAATCGCGTCACTCATCGACTGTTTGGGGGAGCAAATATTCAAAATGCTGATAAAATAAATAGTTTTGTTCTAGGTCTTATCTTTGCCGTGAGTTGGTCACCTTGTGTTGGAATTTATCTAGCTTCAGCCTTGGCAGTATCAATGACCTCTAGCCACTATTTGGAATCTGTAATGATGTTAGTGATGTATTCTTTAGGTCTAGGTATTCCATTTATTCTTAGTGCGATGTTAATTGAAGAGAGTAAGCAATTGTTTAATCAATTAAAAAAGTATATGCGCCAAATTCAAATTGTGTCGGCAATATTACTAATTTTATTTGGGATTAGTGTAGCAACTGGATATATTTATTATCTTATTCCTGTTTAGAAAGGATCGATTATGAAAAAATTTATTGGATTAATTCTCGGATTGGTTCTAATACTTGTTGTTGCAGGTGGGATTAATTATTATGTACAGCCTGATAAGGCACTTCAGACGAATCAAACCCCTAGCGAGAGTGAGGTCACGCAGACAACTGTTGAAGTAGAGACGACGATGGTAGAGACAACGATAGCAGAGTCAGAAGTTAATGAAGAAGCAGACAGCAGTCAGGACGCTGAAGAGAATACGGAAGCGGAGCAAGTAGACGATGTTGTCATTGATTTCCCGAACTTAGAGATGCGTGATGCGTTCGGTAACATGGTTCAACTTCATGATTTGATTGACAAGCCGGCGATTATTAACTTCTGGGCGAGTTGGTGTCCGCCATGTATCAAAGAAATGCCTTATTTCCAATCGCAATACGATCAGCACAAAGACGAAATTGACTTCATTATGTTAAATGCCACTGGGTCACGTCCGACGGAGACAATTGAGGCTGCGAATCAATTCTTACGTGAACAGAACTTGCAATTACCGGTCTATTTCGACCCAGATTTGAAAAGTCAAATCCAGTTAGGTATCGTGACGTTACCTACGACCTACGTAATTAATAGACGTGGTGAATCGGAACGGATTGTCGGAATGCTGACTGACAGTCAACTGAATGAGATTGTTGAGACATTACTTGCCGAATAATTCGTAATGGCAACTTATTTGGGACTGTGATATTAGTTGTGTAATAGTTACTGGAGAAAAAATTATAAAGAATAATTCAATTATTATCCGCAAAACATTGTAAAGTAATATTTTGCGGATACGAAAAACGAACAATGATTATCAGAAGGAGTATGCATGGACTTAAAACAGTCTGTTATGAGTTTACTCATTACAGACTGTTTATGCGTAGCGTCGCATATCAATGGTTTAGAGCTTTAACTTTTAACCATTGAAGCTAACGCATGTGAGGGACTAAGATTCACAAAGGAAATCTTAGTCCCTCATCATACCTGGGCAACTCCCGAGACTTTGGCTCGGGGCGGTGCATTATAGATAATCATTGTTCGTTTTGAAGTATCAAAAAATATTTTTGTCACAATACTATTTTCACAACATTATACTACAGTCTTTACACTATCAATATAGTCGAAAACAAAAACAATACTCAAATTCTATTTGTTGTCAATTGAATTAGGATTTATTCTACATATATTATTCCTTGGCTTTGTACAAACCAGACTAGTCGTCTTATATGGATCTGGGTCATTGCAGTCTAATGTATATGTACATCCTGGAGTTTGTAAAGTAATCACAGTCTGATTAGTGTTTTCATTACTACTCCTGTAAAATTCAATTTCAAATTTCACATCACTTTCCTCCTTTCTCTAAATATTTTAAGTATCTCAATTACGAATCTAGCTTTATTGGATTTTAATTTCTAAATACTGCTCTTTGCCATAAGTATTTATGAATAACAATAAGGACTGTCGCAATAAGGACTAAAAATACTATATATATTAATATGTTATCTAAAGAAGACGGCACACCCACTTCGAGATTTAATCTATCAATCGACATCGTATGAGTCCAGAAAGGTAACGTGACCCAGCGTTCCATAAACATTAATATTCTTGGTATCAATTGGAATATTGTTAAGAATATTAATATGGATGAGACTATAATTGAAAAGATATTATCTGAAATAAAATAATGCGTTATATCATTAATTAGTAAAGCAATCATCGTTATTAAAGTTAACAAAACAATGTAAATCAAGAAAACAATCGTCACATTCAATAAGCTAATTGACCCTTGAACACTAATAGGTATAATTCCATATATCGGCCATATATTTAACATGAAATAACTCATGATATAAAAGACAATTCTAAAGAATATCGCAAATGCCCAGACTCTAATAATTTTAGGTAAACTAAAAGATAGTAATAATTTATTATATTTTTCAGGCAAGTACTTATATAATGATGTTTTATAACGACTTAGAAAATTGTTTTCTGTACTTAAAATTAATAATGGGATTAATATATATATTGATGCTACTAAGGTGATAAAATGTTGGTTGGATTTTAAGCTAATAAACTTCTCTTCTGATAATTTTGATTCTGTAATATATTGAGCTATTGACTCATGCTCTAATAAATTCAGAGTTCCTAAACGTATTAAGAATGATTTCTCACTTCTTAAATCTCCTCGAAATTTTAGACTGTTTAATTTCTGATGATAGTAGTAGTTAGAAAGATGATAACGATCCGTGAAAGAATTACTATGTTTCAGTTGCTCGTTCATAGAATTCAAATACTTACGTATCGTTTGAAGCTCTTCCAAATTGTACTTGATGCTCTCCATTTCGTCTACTCCCCATGCTTCATAATCAAAACCTGGTTGTTCACTCATTGCTACATCGGCATCTGAATTTTGACTTTCTACTAGCAATATTTCGTCTTGTTTTAATATATCCGTATAATGATCTACTTGGTATAATAGTCGCTCAATTTCTTGAATATGACTTTCCACTGATATCTTATTTAAACTTAGCCACAGAGTAAACGATAATAGTAAAAAAGTCCCCACCCAGAGAAACCAATATATCCTATTGTTTAAAAACTTTATCATTTCATTCTCCTCGCTCTATAATCGCTCACTATTTTCTTGTATTATTAAAGGTAAAATTCATGATAGTAGTCTGTAATACTCTTATCTCCGACTGATACGGTTCGAATCATTGGATGATTCATATATTCAACAATATCATCCATTGTAATCTGATCGATATTAATTTGGAATTTGTTCTTGAATGGTTCAGAAAAAAGTGCTTTCTCAAAAGTCTTAGACAATGTGTGATTTTTTCGCATAAATAGGGTTAATATTTTTTCTAGTTTATCGGTATCAATTTGAATTATTTCATCCTTACTCTTAATAAATATAACCGTATCTGAATACAATGAAAGATTATCTAATAAGTGAGACGCTATGATAATAATTTTTCCTTGCTCTCTTAAATTAATTAGAATATTTGATATCAAATCAACATTCACGATATCTAATGAATTCATCACTTCATCCATCAGCATTATAGGAGTGTCGGTCGCTAATTGCATCGCTAAGCATAAACGTTGTTTCATCCCTAATGAGTATTGAGAGACTTTCTTATCAACATAATCACTCATCTTCAACAAATCAATCACTTCATCTGATAATATCTGACTATTCCAATTCTGTCTTGCAAAATTAATATGTTCTCGACCCGTTTTGTAACCAATTAAATCTTTCTGATCAACCATTAAAGATATCTGTTGATAAATATCAACGCGATTGCCTTCAGTCAGTGGATAATTATAATTATGATTTTGTAAACATATATCTCCTTTTACATTAACTAAGCTATTCATAATCCCTTTAAATAATGTAGATTTCCCCATCCCATTAGGAGCAACTAATGCAACAATTGTGCCTGGTTGAAATGCTAAGTCTATATCTTTTAAGATAGGATTATGGACTGAGTAACCAACTTCTCGAAATTTGATATGCATACTGGTCCTCCTTTATATAGTGATTCGATGTGTTCTATGTTTAGTATATAAATAATCAGCACCCGATATAATCAATGTTAAGCCTAATAAGTAAAAGATTGCAAAGTGGTTCTCGAACAAATAAAGATTTGCTTTAAGATCAAAAATAAAGTCTCTGAAATTTCCAATATTCTTCTCAATATCAATATATAAGAAAGGATTCCACTGATTAAATAAAAGAAAATTCTCCTGGGTTAATACTAATAAATAAGGTAACGAATAAAGCGTTATAACCATAAAAGCTGTCGTAGCGGATTGTCGTGTTATATTTAAGATTAACTTGGACAATGAGTAAATAAACATAATGGAAACCAGACCGATAACTAAAGGATACAGTACTTGCAAATTAGCATTTGACCATGCATATAGAATATTGTCAATGAGTGATTCATTATTAATGTACACTTGATAGAGAAATCCAATAACTGTTCCAACTGTATAGATAAGAAGAAAAGAGATATATAAAAAGAAAATATTGCTTGCATTCATGACTATCGATTTTAAGCTATTCTTAATAGGATTATGGGCTAAAAGGCTGTAGTGTGAGATATTAAACTTGTGTTGAATGACTACCATGGCTAACGAGGATAATAAGATTACAATTCCCCAGAAAGAGAAAATATAATTTTGATGTACTTGTTTTAATAGTATCCATTCTAAAACATTTCCATAACTATATTTGTCATCTAAATAGGCTTCACCTACTTGATTTGTTTTAGCATAATTTTGTATTGCTAAATGATTGTAATCAATAAATTGGGAATAGATATTTTCAGGCAAAGCAATTCTGTCCAGTCCCCAGAAAAGAAAAAGAATATTAATTTTTTGAAAATATATATTATCTCGTAAAATTTGTTTAGGATCTTCAGTTTTAATCCCTTTTTCAAGCTTGGCTAAAGCATCCTCGTAAACTTCCTTTAATAATCGATTACGTTCCAGAACATCGTCGAAATTCTCAACATTCATCAACTCCCCAATACTACCATCATCTAAGTAGTCATCATAATATTCTTGTAATTGATAGTTACTCGGCTTGTACAAATGTTTAACCTTCGCAACATCGCTAATCATATTGAATTCCTCTTCTGTCTGATAGACTGGACCAGACACGGGAGTGAAAGGATATGTATAAATCATCATTAAAATAATACTTAGACCAGAGAAAGTTATCAGCCATTTGACAAGAGGACTTTGATAAAAAATTGAAATCATAGACCTTATATTTTTCAAACTATTATTCATAAGAACCTCCTAAAATTAATTTTCTAAATATTGGATCTTTCTCAAGTTCATTATAAGATCCCGATTTAACAATCTTCCCATTATTCAACATTAATATAATGCCATTGAAATTCATAATATAATTATAATCATGACTAATATGAATAACTATTGAGGAGACACTGAGATTATTTATATAAGCATGTATTTTCTCCTTAGACACTCCATCAAGATAATTGGTAGGTTCATCAAATATATACACATCAGACGGGTTTAACACAGAACGAATGAATGCAATTTTTTGCCACTCACCCCCAGAGGGCTGTTTCCCATAGTCAAACCAAAAGCCAATTCTATCATTGAAATCAAATAATGATAACAAGTTCGGGGAAATTTTATAAATTTCCGATTTGATTTTTTTATCATTAATAGCTTTGTCAAATATCAAATTTTCACGTAAAGTCAACTCAAATTGAACGGAATCTTGAAATAGTACATTAATTTTATTTCTAAATACAGAGAAATTAGAAGGGTCAACAATTCTACCGTTTATTATAATATTCCCTTCAATGTTTTTATACAATCCCGATAATATCTTAGCAAGAGATGTTTTACCAGACCCATTAGCTCCAACAATCAAATAATGATTTCCTCTCTCAAATTTGTACGATATTTTGTCTAATATAAATTTATCGTTTCTTTGAAAAGATAAATTTTCAATCTCTATTGTTTCAATAGAATCAATTTGATATAACATATTCTTAACATCGTCATGGTTATCATTGAATTTATTTAAAAATTCAATGATAATACTTACATATAAATATTTAGTTGAAAGACTGGAACAAACATAAAATAAGGTCTCAACAGATGATTTTATATTTTGAAAGCTTTGTGTGTAGCTAATAATACTTCCAAAAGAAATTTTTAGATAATCAAAATTTAAATAAATCATTACTAATAATGCAATCGCAGAAAAAATATCTAGCAGATCTGGAATAAATTCCAATTTAACAGTTGAAAGTAGCAAGTTATATTCTAGTTTAAATACTTTATTGAAAGCTATTTTATATTTTTTTATAAAGAAGTTAAAAGCATTGTTTGATTTTATTTCTCTATAAGTATTTTCATTTTGATAAATAAATTTGTAATACCATTTTTCTCGTTCGTTTGGTGTCTTTAATTTATATAACTCAAAACTTTTGTTACCGATTATTAGGTTCACTATCGACTTTAGTATAGAAAAAGATATAATCAGAACAATTAAGTATGCATTTAATTCGAATAAAAAATAGGAATTTGTAATGAAAATCAAAAAACTTTTTATAACGTTCAAAAAATCCTCAAAATAATTTGCCACACTTTTATCGCTCTGATCAAATATTTGCCTAATAGTATTATATATCGCACTATTCTCGTAATCCTCTAAATCAATATGTTTACTCTTTGATAATATTATACTATCTAGCAAAAAGATAAATTTATTTCTTATTTTAAAACCTAAGATAGAAGTTAACTTGATAAATAGCATCTGAAATATCAAGAATATCAAGTACTTTGAAAGGTGACTTTTGAACAATGATATATCTACAGTGTGAATATTATTTAATATACTCCTAGTTAAATAGACATTTACAAATGGTAATAATCCGCTTAATAAATTGACATACAAATTAAAAAAGAAATATACTTTGTCAATGAAAAAAATAAATTTAATTACATTTAAATGCTTGATTACTGAAGTTTTTAATTTAGTCATTATTATTCAACTCTTATTCATTCATCTTTTTAATAGATAGTGAATATAAGCTAGCTTTTATCATCGACAACTCATCCATGTAATTATTATCATTTAACAGTCGATTCCTATGCATATGCAATATTGACATATAAATATCTACTCTCTCATTCAAATTCAGTTCTTTTAGCATAGAAATTATCCCAATCATGTTTGATAAATAAAAATCCATAAAAAGCTTATTCAATGTATTATCATTTATAAATTTATCTATGGTTTGTCTTGTCTGTTTTAGATTACCTTGTAAATACTTATTCCTTATTTCTATGAATGCATCAGGATCATAAACCGATAATATATGAAAATATGATAGACAATCAGTTAATAACAATCGGTTATTTATTTTTTTGTTCTTTATTATTTTTATTACAAACATACTATCTAAAGTGAAATATGAATATATATCTTCAAACAACTTTTTGCCACCATACCTATTAATTTCTGGTGTAAAGCGATTTACGGAATAAATGTGACTTCCTATAACTGATTCTATCTTTTCTATAATATACAAAGATTGTTCTTTATTATTTAGTTCAAATCTTAGTCTCAAAGTGTTTATATTATTTTCTGTATATCTAACAAAATGAAAATTTATTAGTGATGGTTCGGATTCAATTAAATCGTAAATTTTCACAAGCATTTCATTCTGAAATGCTACAGAGACTTTCACTGAATAATATACCCATTTTATTCCATATGATATAGTATCAAGCAGAGAAGTCTGCAAAGGTGAATCTTCATCAACTTCTATTATATGAGAATATTGATTTTCAGAACTATAATTAAAAATAAACTCTCCAGGATAGTTATCAACAGTATTTAACATTTCTGAAATTATTATTCTTGTACCATTTTTAATATTATTAAAAATTTTTCTTATGTGATATTCTGAATGGATATTTATTGTCAAAGGATTTTCAGCTATAAATATTTCTACTATTTGTGGTATTTTCCATTTCTTAATGAATTGCTTAAAATCTTCATAAAACAATGAAAAATCATCATCAAGCACAATATATATCCACGTTTTACTTCTAATTACCCATTCTTTATATTTTATCCTGGGAAGAAATGACTGATATGAATACCTGTCTAAAATATTGGTTCTAAACTCCGCATCTCTACCAAATAATCTTATTAACTTTTGCATAGTTTCAGAAAAAGAATTCACATGTAGCATTGAAGGCACATTAATTATTGTTGATTTATATTGACCTTCCTTCTTTACATATAGATTAATATTATTATTGAAGTAACCAATGTACATCTCTTCTAACTTAATATTGTTATAGCCTGGCAATTCAAAATCAGTAAAATATCTATCATTATAAAACTTTTCGTTTCGGTGTTTTAAATGCGAAATAAAACTTGATTGATTTATATTTTCAATAATTAAATCTTCAGCCAGCAAATTAATTTCAGGGACACTATACAAAAGGCGGTTATCGAAAGAATTTGCACAAGATGAAACTTTATTCAAGTTAATTGAATATAATCCATTTTCTAAGCATTGTATGGGAACCGAAAAAGTTTCAGGTATTGAAGCTTCAAGCTCAAGACTACCAATCAAATTATCTATAGATACTTCTTCATATTTCTGGTCATTACACTCCCTTATAAGTTTTTCCATTTGAGACGAAATCACACCCATAGATTTTTCGCTTGTCAGAGAATCAAAGAAAGGAGAATTAATTATTTCAGCTAAAGGAATAAATGTATTTAAACCGTAATACTCATCTAAGTACTTAGTCAAGCATTCCATTGCAGCATCATAATTATGTTCTAAAGTAAAAATACTAACGATATTTCTAACTGAAGAAAAACTATTTTTAGAAAATAATCCACAGATATTCAACTTATTTTTGTATAAATTTATAAAAAATGACTGTCTTCCTTTATCAAAATTATCATTTAAAGACAACTCTTGAATTAATTGTTTATTATTTATATAGTTAAAATTAATAAATTCTTCTTCATCAAAGTCAATAATGGTAGTGTCAAAAAAATTGTGTAAACTCGATTGTAAAATTGTATTTTATATGTCT
>OJKZ01000766.1_pt1 | contig 11923 bp, 13 predicted proteins | sample 1596791 | NCBI WGS metagenome assembly OJKZ01 (sample SAMEA3904677, study PRJEB24821) | metagenome | biome: Builtin; feature: hospital; material: surface | place: USA | collected 2013-06-04 | reverse complement strand
GGGGTATCGCTCTTGGTCTGGCTGTGACCTTGGTCTGGCTCTACACCGAGATTCTTCGTCTGCTGAGCTACTTCAGGGACTAATTGGTCTCATAGCGCTGTTGCGAACCGGCGGTCGGCATCACAAACTTTGGTGATGTCGGCCGTCGGTTTCTTTTGTGAGCGGAGAACCTCCTATTGGACACAGCGCAGGCTATAGGCGGAGCGTTCTCTCTGTCACCTCAGGGCTAAACCGTCGGAGCTAGCCAGTAGTTAGCACGAATGTTCCTGGAGTCCCACGCGTGATTGTGTATCAATTCCGGTCGGTGAGATAGTCATCTTCCCCGCACGACGTGGATCAGCACACACTTAGTTATGCTTGTGAAGCCAAAGGTTCTCTTGATGGTTATGGGCAAAATGTTCGATTTATGGAAGGTTGAAAGCCGGAAGTCGGGGGACGAGTGGGTCATTGCTAGTCCTTCGGTATTGATGTGACTGCTGCTAAGCCGCAGTAATGCGTTGCTATGCCGTTGTCATTCTCTTGTAGGTCGGCTGAACTAGCTGGGCTTTTAAGTGGAGCTTGAGGTGTTGTTGAGTGGGATCATGTGAGGTGGTTGGCTTTCTGCTTTTCTACTGGAAAAACGACACCCGGAAGTTAACAGTGTTGTAATTAGGGGACCCCCATTTGGTTATAATCGGCAGCTCGGTCACATGTAGCTCCCTGCCGGCATCCAAGTTTCTTGCAGGCTACGACCAGCGATTATTTATAAAAGTGCTATTAATGGCGTCTAATAATTGACCTGTCTGGAAATATTGCGTGAAGCTTATTTGGGTCTGACGCGACATCTTGATAGTTCTCGTGCATTCTGGTCGCAGAAGCCGCTCGAAGCTATCAGCTTCAGTGAGGGGCTTCTGACAGTCAGGAAAGTTGGTTGAAGGGAAACCATGAAGCGAATCGGGGGCCTAGTGCTGGTGGCAGTTTGTATCGGGGTGCTGTCAAACTGTGCATCTCCGCTAGGTCTAGGTGCTCGCGACCATGGTGATAATCCGGGGGACTTTCACAATTTTCCTGGCGATAGCACCGGCGGTGGCTCAGGGGACTCGGGGGTCGCTGATGCCACCGCCACGAGGTCGCGAGAGGCTCAGGCTTCACGCGACGAGCCTCGTGCGGGAGGTGGGGTTCTGCCGCCATTTGGTGAATTTGATCGTACGGCGCCTGGATTTCAAGTGTTTGATCCATGTACTGAGATACCCGATGAATCTCTATCTGACCTGAGGCTGCAAATGACTTCGGAACCGGAAAGAGAGACAGGGTACAGAAGTTGTTTCTTCTCCAAAGACCTAGGCAACGGCAGAGAAGCTGCCATAGCTCTTGGGGCTCAGCATGAGGAAATGGAGAGCATTCGCGCACTATATCCCACGCCTTTTTTGCCGATGGATAAAGCGGGGGAAGAAATCTACACCGTAGAGGACACATTCATGAAGGGCACTACTTGCACTTCTTATGTTGAAACCACTCGTGGTGTCGTTTCGGTTGCATGGACGGAACTGACATCAGGGGTTTCTATGGCGGAAAAATGTGAACAGTCAAGAAAACTACTATTGGAACTGGTTTGAATAAAGGGGCTCGGGAAATGATCATCAATCAGAACGCATTGGCATTAGAAGTATCTCGCATATCGGAACTGGGAAAGAGACTTCGGCATGCTTCAAGTGGCGTGCATAGTCCTCTAGATGGAGGCTTCTCCACGGTTACCGGCCTAAGTGAAGTTGGTGCAATTCACCAGCGCGTGCTGGCTACGGATCCGGGGTCGGCGCGTAATTCTTTGGAGGGGTTTAGGGGACAGGTATCTTGGCTCGGGGAGGCACTTCAAACTGAATTAGCAAGCTTCGAATCGCAAGACGAACTCACCAGCCGGGGGCTGGATGTCGCTGATGCTGGCGGGGGAGGCGGGGCGTCGTCGATGCCGATAGTGTCACAACCAGACCCGGGCTACTGTCCGTTTGGGTTTACTGTTCCAATCGTGGATCCCGGCGCATCCATTATGGGCCTGGCATCGAATCTGTTCAGCACTCGCTTCTGGGATGTGTCCGAAGCGAATGCGCGGTGGGGAGCGCTGAGTGGGGAAGTCGCCGATATCGTCGCTGGACTTGAGCGCTCAGCCGCGTCCTTGGAATCGGAGAATGACAGCGAAGCTACTACTCGTGCGGCCCACAAGATTCGTGAGGTCGCGCAGGCAGGAACACACTTCATCGCTAATGCAAATGTTATGCAGCAGAAGCTATTTGGCTTCCAAGCGCAGCTAGTGAACGTTCAACCCGAAGCCATTGCCCTGGCATTCGAGGTGGCCGCGATTCCAGATCCTGTTGCACGCGCAGCCGCTGAAAAAGCAGCATTGACCTATATGCAGGGTGTTCTGCAGCAGCAAGTGATTTCGGCTATGCCGTATCAGCATGCACTCATGGATGCGGCACCACCCAGTGGCGGTGGGGATACAAGCACTCATTTTGGGGCCGTCGCGGGCGACGGAAACCGGTACAACACAGATGGGGTTGCCTGGCCCCAAAAGATTGCTGAAGCAATACAGAGTGGCGCTGTGGGGCCTGGGTCTTTTGACGTCGCAAACGGCCAGATCCAAGGGCTTGGTGGCGTCGGGATGGGCGCTGAGGACATCGCGAAGTTTCATGGAGAATTGCAGAACCGTGGGCGCGATATTCTTAGCGACCTTGGCTTTGGTGAGGCGCTGGCGCCCATCGATGCAGCCGGGGTAAACACGTCGGCCGCTAGTGCGGGAGTCGGGGCTCTTAACCCGGTTCACGGCACGATGACAGGAGCCACGACTGCCCCGGGCGGTGCGCCCTATGCGGCAGGTGGTCTCAACGGATTGGGATCAGTCGGTCTCGCTGATGGACGTGGCAACCAGCTTCCCGGAGGAATTGCGGGACTCAATGGTCGTTTGCCGGAGGCATCAGCGAATCCAACCACATCTGCAGCGGGCTTGGGCGGCTTGAATTCTTCCTTCGGCGGGCCGCAGACCGGAACGCATCCGGTACTCGGTGGCCTTCCAGGGGCCGTAACAGGGGCTGGTCAGCAGCGGGAGGGGCGGGCGTCGCTAAGCGGCAATGGCCTCCTGGGCGGTAATGCAGGCAGTGGTGCCGTTGGTGTGGGTGGCATGGGCGGCGTGGCCGGTCCTGGTGCCGTCGGCAACGCCGGTGGTGTCGTGGGTGCTGCCGGCGGAGCGCACGGTGCGAAGCCGGGTGTTGGCAATGCCCGTGGTGCGGGGATGCGCATGATGCCGTTGATGGGTGGGATGGCACGTGGCGGCGATGGTGAACGGCGAATCAAATCCGTTACCACGCAGGTAGAGCGCGATCCCAACCGCCGCGACCTATTAGGCGAAGCCCCTGCGGTGCTGCCAGGGGTTATTGGGGATTGGGCCCGCGAAGAAAACTAGGTGCAAGGCGGTGGAGGGGAAGTGCCCTCAAAACGCTAAAAGCGGCGCCGGATTATTCGGGGCGCCGCTCTCGCTTTAAGATGCCGTTGAGCTTACTGCTGAACCGGGGCAGTGGTGTATTCAGCCGGAGCTACTGCGGTCTCGGTGGCAGCTTCGGTGCCAACGACGTCGGTGGCATCTGCAGACTCGGAGGATTCGGCTGCGCCGGCTCCCGGGGCCTCACCGGTGAAGGTAGCACCGGTGTCGACCTTTTCAGTGGAATCCTGCTCGCTCGGCGGGTGGCAAGCAGCAAGGGTAAGACCAGCAGAGACAACCAGACCAGCAGCAGCGAAACGAGTGAACTTCTTCATGGGGATAAAACTCTTTCTCAGAAAAACGGTGACCTAAGAGCAGTATAAATTAGGACTTGCGCGGAGTTGCGGCCTTTGCGGAATCATAAGGTGCAGCGGAGACCACGGTCACCGACAAGGTCTTGCCATTCGGCGCGGTGTACTCGCGGGTCTCGCCCTCGGCAGCACCCAGAAGGGCAGCGCCCAGCGGGGACTGCTCAGAGTAGGTCTCCAAGTCCTTGTTGTCGGAAGCAGCAGCGCGGGTACCAATGAGGAAGGTCTCGCGGTCCTCTTCGTCACCGTTGTAGTAAACGTGGACCACCGAACCGATGTGGGCAACGCCCTCCTGGACGGCGGTGCGCTCGGTGGTGGAGTTAGCCAGAACCTCGGAGATCTGCTTGATGCGGGCCTCTTCCTGGTCCTGCATCTCGCGGGCGGCGTCGTAACCCGCGTTCTCCTTAAGGTCACCCTCCTCGCGGCGCTCATTAATTTCCGCGGCGACGACCGGGCGGTGGTCGATCAGGGCCTGCAGCTCGGCCTCGAGCTTGGCCTTGGTTTCCGGGGTGATGTATTGCTTCTGCTGCTCAGCCATAGTGCAACCTTCCGTATACGGTTTCTAATGATCACTTTTATTTCTCAAAGAACGGGCGTAAAAGTGCAGGTGGCGCAGCCCATTCAGAACGCTCAACATACTAGCACAGCTGGGCTTTTAGTTGTCGGTTGCCTCACCCGCTGTATCCATAGTGTTGGTATCGAGATAAGAAGGAATATTTCCAGAACAGCCGTAGACGCCACCGGCGACAGCCGGGTGATTGGTGGGGATGTCCACTGCGACGCGCTGGGCAGACTCGCCGCCGGCCGGCACAGCAAATTCGCGGCGGCCGACCTCCGCTTTGGAGTAGTCAAAAGCCTGCACGATGCAATAAGCAGGTTCTTCAACGCGGTTGCGCGTGATGTCTACCCAAATGCGCATGGAGTCATCGGAGAGAATCTCGTGGGTGACATAGGATATATCTGCGTTGACCTTCTGCTGGCCGCGGAAGTACTGGACGCCAAAGATGATGGCCGCGACGAGCATCCCCAAAAACGCCAATACCAGTGCCCGGTTGGTCCACGAGCCTCCCTTGAGCGGAGAGCTGTTCGTGGAGCCGTAGCGAGACTGTGAACGTGAGGAGCGAGAAGCAGGTTGGGCGTCAGACATGAGTTTGATTCTATCCAACGGTCGCCGCGAAGTTAGTATCCACTAGACTGGGCGTCTGTTTAAAGAAGCAATGTAGGGAGATGTAGCACCCAGTGAGTACGAAGCGCCTTTTGGCTATTCACGCGCACCCTGACGACGAATCCTCGAAGGGTGCGGCGACAACCGCGAAATATGCTGCGGAAGGGGCGGAGGTCCTCGTCGTCACCTGCACCGGTGGTGAGCGTGGGGATATTATCAACCCAGCCATGGACCGCCCTGGTGTCCTTGAGAACATGGGCAGTATTCGTCGAGAGGAAATGGCGGAAGCGGCCGCGGCTTTGGGCGTGCAACACCGCTGGCTTGGGCACGTGGACTCGGGCCTTCCCGGAAACCCACTCGCACCTAATATTAAGGACCTGCTTCCTGAGGGCTGCTTTGCTCTCAAGGAAGATGATGAGGTAGCCCAAGAGCTGGTGGAGATTATCCGTGAGTTCCGCCCCCACGTCATCATTACCTATGACGAAAATGGCGGCTACCCACACCCGGATCATCTCATGGTCTACCGAGCGTCTATGTTGGCGTGGGACAAGGCGGGCGATTCCGCGTACCACCCAGAATTGGGGGAGCCGTGGGAGCCGCTGAAGCTCTACTACACGCACGGCTTTGTGTATCAAAGGATGAAGATTTTCCACGACCTCCTTGTGGAAGAGGGAAAGGTGAGCCCGTATGAGCCAATGCTCGCGCGGTGGGATACCGCCTTCGGTGACATCATGGCGCGAGTGACCACGCAGGTAGAGTGCGCGGACTACTTCCAAAATCGGGAGGACGCTCTCCGCGCACATGCCACCCAAATTGATCCGGCCGGTGCCTTTCTTGCGACTCCGGTGTCCGTCCAGCAGGAGCACTGGCCTACGGAGGAATTTGAGCTGGCTAAGACCCGCGTTTCGACGGCGCTGCCGGAGGATGATTTATTTGCGGGAATCCCGGAAGTAGGGGAGTCTTAAATCATGAACGCTTTGTACTTCGCGGCGCATGACGTCGCCCTGCTCGCCCAGGGGAGCCAAAGCGGGCCGGTAGGACCAGAGTTCGGTAAGGCCTCGCCTATCGGTTTGCTCATCCTTGCCCTGATGGGCGTTGCCGTCCTCTTCGCAGGCTGGAATTTTCACCGCCGCTACTCGCGTTTCCGCCGCCGTACCATGTTCGCGCAGGATCACGGCATTGATCCTTTCGATGATGAGGCGGTCGATGCGGCTATGAAGGAAGCCGGCATCCTCGATAACAGTAAGAAGTCCATCTTTTAACGCAGAGGACGTTTCCCCACCGTGAAGTTCCTAAGCCAGCTCCTATATCCCCTGTATGAGGCGCGTCTAACGCGTGAGATTAAGAACAAACCGCAGCCACGCCACGTGGCAATCATGGCGGATGGCAATCGCCGCTGGGCGCGCGAGGCGGGCTTTACGGATATTAGCCACGGTCACCGCCAGGGAGCGCGGAAAATTAGTGAGATGATCTCTTGGTGCCAAGGCACTGACATTGAGGTCGTCACTATTTACCTGTTGTCGACGGAAAATTTGAAGCGCAGCGAGCAGGAAGTGCAGCTGCTCTTTGACATCATTTCCGATGTTGTCACGCACCTCTCCCAGGGGAACCTGGATTGCCAAATTCGTCTCGTGGGGCACCTGGATCTGCTTCCTGAACAAGTTACCGCCAAAATGCAGTGCGCTGCTGAAGCCACAGAAGATCATCAGGGCGTCATTGTTAACATCGCGGTGGGCTACGGCGGGCGTCAAGAAATCGTCGATGCCGTACAGAGTCTCATTCGTAGCGAAGCTGAAAAGGGATTGAGCGCTGAGGAGATTGCGGAGAACGTGACGGCAGAGGCCATCACGGGCAACCTCTACACCAAAGGTTTGCCGGACCCCGATCTTGTGATCCGCACCTCCGGCGAACAGCGCCTTTCCGGCTTCCTTCTGTGGCAAGCTGCTTATTCAGAGATTTGGTTTACCGATACCTATTGGCCTGCTTTCCGCCGGGTAGATTTCCTACGCGCCTTGCGCGATTATTCTCAGCGCTCGCGCCGCTTCGGACGCTAATTTCAGTTCGCTGGCTACAGCTTGCGCATCCGCACCCGATCTACCAAGTGGTGTGAGCCTTTGCGCAGAACCAAGGAAGCGCGCACCCGGGTGGGCAAAATATTCTCGATGAGGTTGGGCAGGTTGATGGACTGCCAGATTTCACGGGCCTGCACGTAGGCTTCCTCATCCGTCATGTCCGCGAAGGAGGCGAAGTGCGCACCTGGCTCGCGGAAAGCCGTGTGCCGGAGCTTGAGGAAGCGGTCAATGTACCACTTTTCAATGTCGTCGACTCGGGCGTCCACATAAACAGAGAAGTCGAACAGGTCGGAGACCATGAGGGTCGGACCGGTTTGTAGGACGTTGAGGCCCTCCAAGATGAGGATGTCCGGCTGGCGAACCTCCTGAAATTCCCCGGGGACGATGTCATAGGACACGTGCGAATAGAGCGGGGCCGTGACTAGAGGTTTGCCAGACTTAACGTCGGTAACAAAACGCATCAGCGCGCGGCGGTCATAGGACTCCGGGTAGCCCTTGCGCTGCATTAGACCGTGTTCTTTGAGGTAGGCGGTGGGGTAGAGGAAGCCGTCCGTGGTCACCAAGTCGACCTTCGGGTGGGATTCCCAGCGCTCAAGGAGCACTTGGAGCAGGCGTGCTGTCGTGGACTTGCCCACGGCAACGGAACCAGCGACGCCGATGACGAAGGGCACGTGCGTCGGTGGGTTACCCAAGAAGGCCTCCGTGGCTGCGGTGAGCTTTTGGCGGGCCTCCACCTGCATGTGAATGAGACGCGAAAGGGGGAGGTACACCTCTGCTACCTCGGTGAGGTCGATGCGGTCACCAATGCCGCGGAGTTTTTCCACCTCGTTTGCCGTGAGCACCTGTGGCATGGATTTACGCAGGGCACGCCACGTATCACGGTCAAAATCGAGGTACGGGCTCGCATCGGTCATTCGCGCCATGCCGACTATTGTCGCACTGCATCGGGCGCCTAGTGCAATTGCCCCGAATGAAAAGATTCCTAGAGGCCCCCGCGCGGGGGATGCGGGCGTTAGGATGTAGAACTAGCTTCGGCGATTTTTAAAGCCGGTGGTGTTGTGCTGCGAGCGGGCACTGCTGGCGATCTTGACCATCTTTAGGAAGGGACACCACGCTTTCATGACGACTACGAACAATTCAGACGTGCGCTACCAGGAGATGCGCGATCTTGACCCCGAGGTCTTCGATGCTATCTCCGGTGAGATTGCTCGTCAGCGCGATACCCTCGAGATGATTGCCTCGGAGAACTTCGTCCCCCGCGCGGTTCTACAGGCACAGGGTTCTGTTCTCACCAACAAGTACGCAGAGGGCTACCCGGGACGCCGCTACTACGGCGGCTGCGAGCACGTCGACGTCGTGGAGGACCTGGCACGCGATCGCGCCAAGGCGCTGTTTGGCGCCGATTTTGCCAACGTCCAGCCGCACTCCGGTGCGCAGGCCAACGCTGCTGTGCTGGCCTCGCTGATCCAGCCAGGTGACAAGATCATGGGCCTGTCCTTGGCGCATGGCGGTCACCTGACCCACGGTATGAAGCTGAACTTCTCCGGCAAGCTTTACGACGTTGCCGCGTACGAGGTTGACCCGGAAACCATGCGCCTCGACATGGATAAGGTGCGCGAGCAGGCTCTGGCTGAGAAGCCGCAGGTAATCATTGCAGGTTGGTCCGCCTACCCGCGCACCATTGACTTTGAGGACTTCCGCTCCATCGCTGATGAGGTCGGCGCCTACCTGTGGACGGATATGGCGCACTTCGCAGGCCTCGTGGCCGCCGGTCTGCACCCTTCACCGGTGCCGCACTCCGATGTTGTGTCCTCCACCGTGCACAAGACGCTTGGTGGCCCGCGCTCCGGAATTATCTTGGCCAAGCAGGACTTTGCCAAGAAGATCAACTCCAACGTCTTCCCGGGGCAGCAGGGTGGTCCGCTCATGCACGTCATCGCGGCAAAGGCTATCGCCCTCAAGATTGCGGCCACCGAGGAGTTCAAGGAGCGCCAGGAACGCACCCTGGAAGGTGCTCGCATTCTGGCTGAGCGCCTGACCGCTGAGGATTGCACCAAGGCAGGTGTCGACGTCCTCACCGGTGGTACCGACGTGCACCTCGTGCTGGCGGACCTGCGTAACTCCGAGCTCGATGGCCAGCAGGCGGAGGACCTTCTCCACGAGGTCGGCATCACCGTGAACCGCAATGCGGTTCCGAATGATCCGCGCCCGCCGATGGTTACCTCTGGTCTGCGCATCGGTACCCCGGCCTTGGCTACCCGCGGCCTCGACGCGGCGGCCTTCACCGAGGTGGCCGATGTCATCGGTACTGCACTAGCAAACGGTAAGAACGCGGACGTCGCCAAGCTGCGCGCTCGCGTGGAGAAGGTCGCCGCAGACTTCCCGCTCTACGACGGTCTTGAGGATTGGAAGCTGGTCTAAGCTTTCCCGCGCTCTCCTGACTCTTCTTGGGAGAGCTCATTCGAGCGCTCCTCAGCGTGAGCTTTCCGAGCGGCTTCGAGCCACTCGGGCATCGCGCTGAGGAGTTCTTTAATTTCCGCGGTGGTGAGAGGACGGTCCATCTCGTTCTTCTTCAGCGCGGTCACGGAGATTCCCAGTTTCTGTGCCACCACTGGGCGCGGGTGGGGGCCTTCTCGACGCAGGTTAGCCAACCATTCCGGCGGATTCTCCTGCAAGTCGCGCAGTTGCGCGTGGGTTACTGCGTTGGCTTGAAACTCCTCCGGGGTGGCCGGCAGGTAGATGCCCAGCTTCTTGGCTGCGGTTTGTGCGCGCATGGCGGTACCGGAAGGCTGCTGGGTTTCGTTGTTGGGGGTTTCCTTATTCGGGGTATCAGTCACGCTCACCACGCTAGCAGCACCGTAGTATGAGGTGCATGCTCCGCCTTGTCTTTTCTACTGGTACAGAACCCGGTAAGTGGTTTCGCCGCTACCGTGACTCGCATTCCCCCGAGTCCCTGGTGACCATCGACGCCGATGACGCGCTGGCGGTTCTTCTCGCGCATGAGGCAGACCTCGCACTGACCCGCCTGCCAGATTCGCGGGTTGATGACAGCTTCCATGTGGTTCGTCTTTATGAGGAGGCGCCTGGTATTGCGGTGCCGAAAGACTCGGTCTACGCGGAGGTGGGGGAGGACATTTCACCAGAGGACGTCGCCGAAGAGATCGTGAACTACCGGATTGCGCAGGACGGCAGCGTCGACGTTCCCGCGCTGCGCACCGCCCTCCAGATTGTGGCAGCCAACGTGGGCGTGGCCATCGCACCTCGCCCCCTGCTGAAGGTGCTGAGCAAGAAGCAGGTAGTCGCACTTGGGCTGGAGGACCCTTCCGTTGCGCGCACGGAGATCGCTTTGGTGTGGCGCCGGGCTGACGATGGCGACGAGATTCAGGACTTCGTCGGGGTGGCCAAGGGAAGGACGCGGAATTCCTCCCGCAACACTGCTGAGAAGCGCAGTGCGCGCGATAAAGCAAAGGCTAAGCAAGAACGCAGAAGGGCCCAAGGAAAGTCTCAAAAGGGCTCGATTTTCAAACCGTTACCGAAAAGATATAAGGGTTCTCAACAGCGGAAACGCCGATAAATAAGTCTCTTTGTTGTCAAATCACAGGTTCGATGGTGGCAAGACGTGTTGGCTACGCCTACGGTGGGTTTCGTTCTCAACAAAAGTACTTAGAACAGTGCTCAACTAGAAGAGAAAGGCCTAAGAATGAAGAAGATGACTCGTCGTTTCGCTGCTGGTATCGCCGCCGCCACCCTGTCCCTAGGCGTCGTTGCTTGCTCGGATGCTGAGGATGCCGCTAAGGAGGCTGGCGACGCCGCACAGTCCGCCGCGTCCGACGCTACCGATGCTGCCGGCTCTGCCGCTCAGGACGCCAAGGATTCCATGAAGGACTCCGAGTCCGCGGATCCTTCCGATGCTGAGGGTGCTGACTCCTCTGAATCAGACTCCGCTGACTCTGAGGCTGGCGCCGAGGGTGACAAGGAGAGCGTATCCACCGCCAATGGTGATGTAGAGGTCCCTGCTGACTTCGCTCAGGCCATCAAGGAGAAGGCTGCTGAGTGGGGCGACCCGGAGTCCATCGAGACCACCGACAAGGGCAGCGTTGCGACCTTTGCCAAGGACAAGCTGCTGGCATTCGCTGAGGGTGAAGGCACCCAGCCGATTATTGGCAAGATCGCCGAGACCTGGACCGAGGAAGGCGGCCTTGAGAGCAAGGTTGGCCTGCCGACTGCCCCGGAGCAGGCCGAGGGCAACGGTTGGGTACAGGAGTTCACCAACGGCACTATCTCTTGGCTGCAGGGTGAGTCCGGCGAGTACGAGGCCACGATCAACTAAAGACTCAGAGCTATAAAACGGGAATAGTCACCCGTTGAGCTTTTAAGACAGGCTCCGCACTGATAGAACGGTGCGGAGCCTGTTTCTGTTTTCCATGGTCACGGCTTCGCTAAAAACGGCTCCCAACTCGTGGGAATGGTGTGACTGCGGTGAATGCCGTTTAAAAACTGTTCATCTTGCACCCATGTAATTTCAACCTTCGCTCTCTAGCGTGGACGGTGTCCGGAGGTTAAGTGCAGTCTCCGGGCAGTCCGACAATCACCAGCTTCACCATGCCCTCCCAGGTCGATGAGTTGGGGCGGGCATAACAAGGGAGAACCCTGCCGCTATGACCAATCCTTCCGTCCTGACCGAGCAGCCGCACGAGGCCGCTGTGGCAACCAAGACCTATGTCATCGATACCTCCGTCCTTCTCTCCGACCCCTGGGCGTTGCGTAAATTCGCAGAGCACGATGTGGTGCTGCCCATCGTCGTTATCTCTGAGTTGGAAGGAAAACGTCATCACCCGGAGCTTGGCTGGTTCGCCCGCCAAGCTCTTCG
>OJKZ01000761.1_pt1 | contig 11949 bp, 9 predicted proteins | sample 1596791 | NCBI WGS metagenome assembly OJKZ01 (sample SAMEA3904677, study PRJEB24821) | metagenome | biome: Builtin; feature: hospital; material: surface | place: USA | collected 2013-06-04 | reverse complement strand
AGGTTGATGTGGAAACCTTCAACGCTATGAACAAGCAGCGCCGCCGTCGCGGCACCGAAGAGGAGAATTTATGAGCAACTCAGTGAACAACGCTGTCCATCCTGACCGTCAAGCGCGTATCCGTGGCCCGCTGAAGTTCTTTTCCATTGCCGCCACGATTACCGGTATTTTTCTTCTGATTCTTGTCGCGCGCATGATCCTGCAGTACGGCGTGGGCATGGAGATGCCGTCGTGGGCCACGCTCATCGCCCAGGCGCACGGCGTGGCCTACATGGTCTACCTCGTGTCCATCTTGGTCCTCGGCCCGCGTGCCATGTGGCCGGTAGGCAAGCTCTTTACCACGGCGCTCGCCGGTGTTGTTCCGTTCCTCTCCTTCTGGATGGAGCACAAGCGCCGCACTGAAGTTGTAGAGCAGTTCCAGCTTTAGGAGTCTTCCACAGGCACCATGATGAGGTTGGCGCCGGAATCGACTACATCCTGAGCTATCTCTGGGGATAGGTCATTTGTTGTGATGAACGTGTCAACTTGGTCAAAGTCGGCCACTCGGTGGGCCGACATGCGGGTGAACTTCTCTGGTGTGGTGACAACGATGATGCGCCTGGCTGCTTGGAAATAAGCCCGCTTAATGGTGGCCTCGGTGAGATTCGGGGACATGAGACCTACCGACGGAGTACACGCGCAGATACCCACGATTGCTAGGTCGAAGCGCATGGACATCACTGTGTCCACAGCTTCTGCTCCGTACACCGCAAGATCATCGCTATTGACGGTTCCGCCGGGAATTATGACGTCGGAGCCGGGTGTTTTGGCTAAGGCCGCGCCCGCGTACAGGGACATTGCTAGGGCCGTGATGTCCATGCCGGCGAGATTTCGGGCGACGGCCGTGGGTGTCGTGCCCGAGTCAATGAGAACACAGGAGCCGGGCTCGACTAGTCGTGCTGCCTCGGCAGCAATAGCGCGTTTTCCAGCGGGGTCCTCTTTTCGGCGAACCTCTAGGGGATAGCGTGCGCCTCGTCGCACAGCGGGGCGAGCGCCGCCGTGAAAGCGCGTGAGGGCCCCAGCTTCTTCTAACTCAGTGAGATCTCGGCGGATGGTAACCGCGGAGGCCCCAGTGAGTTCTTGCAATTGGCTGACCGTTTTGCTCCCCGAGTCAACAGCCCAAATGATTCTGCGTTGGCGTTCTTCCTTGTCCATACCCCTGATTGTATAGAACTGAAACGACCATATACAGTGAGCGTTTCAATCTTTAATCTGTAGCTTGTCAAGGCAAAAAGCCACGTCATGCAGGATTAAGGAAGATGATTGAAATGCGCAAGACCATTACCCTTGGGCTTATGATGAGTAAGCGGCTCGCTGAGAACATTGCCACTTATGCACCGCAAGGAGTTTCTACCCGGTGGATCGGTAGCGAAGTGGAAGCGCGTGCGTGCGACGGCGTGATTGTCGACGCCACAGAATTCGCTGGTGTTCCTCCCGGCCAGGTTGTGCTGGTGCTTGGCGACGTCAACGGAGTCGCCGAAGAACGCCTTCGGAAGTCAGGCTCGGTGGTCATGGATCGTCACCTGCGCACACATATAGACACCCTGTTAATGGCTTTTGCTGCTTTCGCTGAGCAACAGGCTCTCGTCTCGGTGGCTGCGGGCGAAGTGTACTAAAGCTGCGGAGACTAATCTGGAACGTAGCTATCTCTACTACGCACGAAGGGCTAAGACTCATGTCTCCTCGAAAACTCAGCACGACCCTCATCGCCCTCGTGGTGCTGTTGTCCTTGGCTTGCGCTGCGCTTGGTGTTTACGCTGTGCGCCAACCGCACGAGGTTTATAGCGCCCCAGTTCAGTCCACGAACTCTCAGGTGGTCAAAGCGGTCGAGCGCGAGGAGCAGGTTGTGCTCCTGGGCCTGGGTATCCAGGGGCTGGCGGAAAAATCCTCCGCTGGGCAGGTATTTGGTGTGAAGGTTCCGTGGACCGACCGCACCCAGTTTGTGCAGTATTCCTATAAAGCGAAGCTCGGTATCGAAGGCAAGGAAGTTCGCGTCACCGAAACCGGCGAGCATTCCTACACGGTCCACATTCCGGACTTTATCTTCATTGGGCATACCGACGAGGAGTTCAAGACCGCCGTGGAGAACAACGGAGTTCTCAGCTGGACCACGCAGCCACTCGACGCCGCATCCACGGTGTCGGACGTCCTCAGCGCCGATAAGAAGCGCAAGGACATCAACGACAACCGCGAGCTCTTACAAGACCAAGCCCGCAGCTTTTATGAAGGCATCATTCGCGGAGTGGACTCCGAAGCCCAGGTCACCATGGAGTTCAGCTAGATCCCACGTCGAGTGACCTTTTAACGTGGAATGAACCTTTTAACGTCGAGTGTCCTCTTTACGTGGAATGAACTATGTTCATTCCACCTCCGTGAACTTGCGGTCCCAATAAGCGCGTACCGGGTTGGCGTCCGCGAGGAGGATGTCGAAGCGGTCGTTGGCAATCTCGATGATTTCGCTCAAGACCACGCGCTGTTCCAGCTCATCCGAGTTGGACAAGCGGCGCACGCCCGCATCGATGACGCGATCGGCCGAGTCATTGGTGTCTAGGTACGCCACAAATGGCATGTCGAAGCGTTCGCGGTAGGCCTGTGAGACGTCGATAAGCTGCTGTGTCTGAACGTCGTCGAGGTCATCCAGAGCCAAGGAACCGCGGTCAGCAGAGATAGTGGCGGCGGTGTCGGAATCAGCGAGCAGTAGCTCATCCATCGCCGGGTAGTCGTGGATCAGGGCACGACGCTGCTCGCCCGGGGCAGTGAGGACCGTGACCTGGATTGCTTCGCGCAGCTGGCTGACATCCTGGAAGGGGCGCAGCTCCCAGGCAGCTTCGAGCGGCCAAGTTTCGTTATTGAAGAGCGGGCGCAGCGCACTGACGAAGCTGTCGCGGTCCATCTCGTTGAGCTCCTTGAGCGAGACGCCGGCGCCGTCGAGACGGCTGACATCATCGCCAGACTGCGAGCCGACGTGGAAGAACAGCAAGTTGAGCAGGATCGCGGTGATAGCGCCGATCGACATTCCGGAGGAGACGAAAATCTGCGCCCACTCCGGGAAGGCGGTGGCCACGTCCGGCTTGAAGGTAACGAGCATGGCCAGCCCCAGCGCGGTGGTGACGATGGCCGCGTTGCGGCCATCACTAATGTCTTCCTTCGCAATGGTCTGCAGGCCCGCCCACGCAACGTTGGCAAACAATGCGAGGGAGGCGCCGCCGAGCACCGGGGAGGGAATAGCCGCCACAACAGCTGCGGCCTTAGGTAGCAGACCCAGAATGATCATGAATCCCGCTGCGGACACGGCTACCCAGCGGGATTTCACACCAGTCAGGCGAACCAAGCCGACGTTCTGCGCGAAGCAGGTGTAGGGGAAGGAGTTCATCACGCCACCAAGGGTGGTGGAGAGACCATCGGCGCGAATGGCGCGCACCACGTCATCGCGCTTGATGCGCTTCTTCACAATCTCACCGGTAGCGAAGACATCGCCGGTGGTTTCCACCATGGTGATGATCATGACGATGATGAGGGAAAGAATCGCCATGATGTCGAACTTCGGCATACCGAAGTAGAAAGGTGTTGTCATACCGATGGCATCGGCTTCACGCACACCGTCAAAGGACGTATCGCCCAGTGCGAAGGCCACGCCAGTACCGATGACCAAACCAAGCAGCACAGACAGAGTACCCAGGAAGCCGCGGAAGAAACGCTGCACGATGATAATGATGGTGAGCGTGCCGAAACCATAGACCAGATCGCGTGCGGCCGGAACCCCGTCCGCGTAATTGACAAAGTCATTTGCTGAGACCGCCAGCAGCGACGTGCCCATCACCAGAAGCACGGTGCCGGTGACAATTGGGGGGAAGTACTTGAGCACGCGTCCAAAGACCGGCGCAGCAAAGAAAGTAAAGATACCGGCAGCAATAATCGCGCCATAAATCGTCGGCAGCGGCTGGTCGCCAGCGCTCATGCCGATGGCAATGATCGGGCTTACCGCCGTGGTGGTCACACCCTGGATGATGGGAAGGCGGACACCGATGTGCTTGCCGACGCCCACCGCCTGGATCAGCGTCGCCAGACCACAGGTCAACAGGTCTGCATTGATGAGGTGAATCGTGGTGGCCTCATCGAGGCCCAAGGAACCAGCGATAAGCAGTGGCACGATGACCGCGCCGGCATAGAAAGCGAGAACGTGCTGGAGTCCGAGTGCCGCCAGCTTGGGCGCCGGCGGGACCACATCAACGGGGTGGGTTGGGGCAGTGGCAGGGCTAGCGGTAGCGGCGGTGTGAGACACGCAAAGAGCTCCTTGCTGAAGGGCGAGATGAGGATACTGCGCATAACAATAGAGTGCGGCGCGGACAGGCACCAAGAACTCGCCCGAAAGGTGTGGGAAAGGCCACGTCAGGGGGTGATTTACCCCCGCATCCAACCGTACGGCCGTTACCTATGAGAGAGCTGACCTGTGTGGTGCTAAAACCAGCCCGTTCGGTGGTGCGGGGCACGCATGTGCCGATGTGAGGTTATGCGTTTGCCCCCCTACTATGGGCTACAGAGAGGGGTTCGGTGACGATACGTGTTGACCGAATTGCCCGTGAGCCGAAGTCACCTACAACCCTTCTGCGACTAAGTGTTTACGCGTCGTGTGAACTATGAAGGGAGTCAATATAGTGACCACCGCAACTGAGCAGTCCGTGCAGTTCGAGGCATGGAAGGGCTTTGAGCCCGGCCCGTGGACTGAGAACATTGACGTTCGTGATTTTATCCAGCGCAACTACACCCCTTATGACGGGGACTCTTCCTTCCTCGCTGGGCCCACCGAGAAGACGCAGCGCGTGTGGGAGCATTTGGAGAAGAACTATCTTTCCGTCGAGCGCCAGAAGCGCATCTTCGATGTGGATACCCACACCCCGAGCGATATCGATGCTTTCCCGGCTGGGTATATCTCCGAGGATGATGACGTCATCGTCGGTCTGCAGACGGATACTCCGCTCAAGCGCGCCATGATGCCCAATGGTGGATGGCGCATGGTCAAGCAGGCCATTAAGGAAGCCGGCAAGGAAACCGATCCGGAGATCGAGAAGATCTTCACGCGTTACCGCAAGACCCACAACGATGCGGTCTTCGATATCTATACCCCGCGCATCCGCGCAGCGCGTTCCTCCCACATCATCACCGGCCTGCCGGATGCTTATGGCCGCGGCCGCATCATCGGTGACTACCGCCGCGTGGCTCTCTATGGCGTGGACTACCTCATCGCCGAGAAGGAAGCATCCAAGAGCGCGGTGGGAGACCTCGGTTTCTCCGAGCACTGGGCCCGCTACCGTGAGGAGCACGCCGAGCAGATCAAGGCGCTGAAGGAGATCCGCACGATGGGCGAATACTACGGGCTCGACCTGAGCCGCCCGGCGCATTCGGCACAGGAGGCCGTGCAGTGGGTTTACATGGCTTACCTCGCAGCCGTGAAGGAACAGGACGGCGCCGCGATGTCGCTGGGCAACGTGTCGTCGTTCCTCGACATCTTCATCGAATACGACCTGGCGCACGGCAACATCGACGAGGTGTTCGCACAGGAGCTCATCGACCAGTTCGTCATCAAGCTGCGCATGGTACGCCACCTGAGGATGCAGTCCTACAACGACATCTTCGCCGGCGACCCGACGTGGGTGACCGAAGCCATCGGCGGACGCTTCAACGACGGCCGCACGAAGGTAACCAAGACCTCGTTCCGTTTCCTGCAGACGCTCTACAACCTCGGCCCGTCGCCCGAGCCCAACCTCACGATCCTGTGGAGCCCCGACCTGCCGCAGGGATTCAAGGATTTCTGCGCCAAGGTTTCGGCCGACACCAGCTCGATCCAGTACGAGAACGACGAGCTGATGCGCGAAGTGCGCCATTCGGACGACTACGGCATCGCCTGCTGCGTATCGTACCAGGACATCGGCCGCCAGATCCAGTTCTTCGGCGCGCGCTGCAACTTGGCCAAGGCGCTGCTGCTGGCCATCAACGGCGGCCGCTGCGAGAATACCGGCACGCTGATGGTCAAGGGCATCCCCGCCCTTTCGGAGGGCCCGCTGCGCTTCGAGGAGGTGATGCGCAACTACAAGATGGTGCTGACCGAAATCGCCCGCGTCTACAACGAGGCGATGAACATCATCCATTACATGCACGACAAGTACTACTACGAGAAGGCGCAGATGGCGCTGGTCGACACCGACCCGCGCATCAACCTCGCCTACGGCGTAGCGGGGCTTTCGATCGCCCTCGACTCGCTCTCGGCCATCAAATATGCCAAGGTGACCACCCGCCGCAACGCCGAGGGGCTCAGCGAAGGCTTCGACATCCAGGGCGAATTCCCCTGCTTCGGCAACAACGACGACCGCGTAGACCACCTGGGCGTAGACCTCGTGTACTTCTTCAGCGAGGAGCTCAAGAAACTGCCCGTCTACAAGAACGCCCGCCCGACGCTTTCGCTGCTGACCATCACCTCGAACGTGATGTACGGCAAGAAAACCGGCGCGACGCCCGACGGACGTGCCAAGGGCGTGGCCTTCGCACCGGGTGCCAACCCGATGCACGGACGCGACAAGAGCGGTGCCATCGCCTCGCTCGCCTCGGTGGCCAAACTCCGTTACCGCGACTCGCAGGACGGCATCTCGAACACCTTCTCGATCGTCCCCAAATCGCTGGGCCCGACCGAAGAGGAGCGGATCGAGAACCTGGTGACGATGCTCGACGGTTACTTTACGAAGGGCGCACACCACCTGAACGTCAACGTGCTGAACCGCGCGATGCTCGAAGACGCCATGGAGCATCCCGAGAACTATCCGCAGCTGACGATCCGCGTATCGGGCTATGCCGTGAACTTCACCAAGCTGAGCCGCGAACACCAGTTGGAGGTCATCAGCCGCAGCTTCCACGAGAGGATGTAAATTTTCAGCCGCCACTGCCGCGCCACACCACGCCGGATTTCCGCCGCAGGCGGACACAAGCCCCTCCCAAGGGAGGGGTGCGGAGTGGGGTCGGATTTATAAATTGCGGCCTGCAGGCCGCAGATTACGCCGACCAACCGCGAGCAGGGCGACAATATTCAGATTATGCTTCGAATACATTCCTACGAATCGATGGGAACTTTCGACGGGCCGGGACTCCGGCTCGTCGTTTTCCTGCAAGGCTGCAATTTCCGCTGCCTCTACTGTGCCAACCCCGATACGATCGACGCCTGCGGGGGAAAGCCCACGCCTGCGGAAGAGATCCTGCGCATGGCCACAGACCAGAAACCGTTCTTCGGACGGCGCGGAGGGGTGACCTTCTCGGGCGGCGAGCCGACGTTCCAGGCCGCGGCGCTGGTGCCGCTCGTGCGGCAGCTGCACGGGGCGGGCATCCACGTCTGCCTCGACTCGAACGGCGGCGTCTGGAACCCGGCGGTCGAGGAGTTGCTGGGGCTGGTCGACCTGGTGCTGCTCGACGTCAAGCAGGCCGATCCGGAGCGCCACCGCACGCTCACGGGGCGCGACAATGCCCAGACGCTCCGCACGGCGGCATGGCTCGAAGAACACGGCAAGCCGTTCTGGCTGCGCTACGTACTGGTGCCGGGTTACAGCGACGCCGAGGCCGACATCCGCGCGCTGGGCGAACGGCTGGGCGGCTACAAACAGGTAGAGCGGGTAGAGATACTGCCCTATCACACGCTCGGCGTCCACAAATACGAAGCAATGGGCAAAGAGTACAGGCTCGCAGGCGTACAGGAGAACACCCCGGAACAGTCGGAACGTGCCGCGGCGCTTTTCCGCGAATATTTCCCGACGGTCGTCGTGAACTGACCGGCAGGCGGCACCGGACGCGGCGAACCGCACGTCCCGGCGCAAGGACAGCCGGGAGACAAAGGCTCCGACGCAAGGGGCGGGGTAAGAGCCGGGACGAAAGGGCCGGAAGGCAAGGGCTGGGACGTAATGGCTGAAGCGCAAGCGGCGGCAGGCAAGAGCTCTGACGAAAGAGCCGGGAGGCAAAAACCGAATGCCCGAACAAGGACGCAATGGCGGGCGAGACGGTGTATTCCGGCCCCGAACAGGACGGCAGGGCATAAAAAACCGCACGTCCCGGCACAAAAAACGGCGCACCGCTGCGAAAAAAATCGTGGCGGCGCGCTTTTTTTCGTATCTTCGCAAAAATCCGATTAACCCCGACAAACAGATGGAGACCCGACTTCCCAACCCGAACGCCCCGGCCCGCGAACGCATCGGCTGGGTAGACCTGTTGCGCGTGACCGCCTGCTTCCTGGTGGTCTTTTCGCACTGCTGCGACCCCTTCGTCGGCCAGTTCGACAACGACCGCGCCGCATTCCTCACAGGAGCCTTTTCGGGCAGTTTCGTGCGCTGCTGCGTGCCGCTGTTCGTCATGATGACGGGCGTATTGCTGCTCCCGGTGAAAACCGGCCTCGCCGGCTTCTACCGCAAGCGCATCGGACGCATTCTCGCGGCACTCGTTTTCTGGTCGGTCGTGCTGCCGCTGCTTTATTACGTCTACCTCAATTACGTCACCGCAAGCCAGAGCCCGGCGATCGACCCCGAAAATTTCACCTGGGGCGCCACGCTGCACAAACTCTGGACATTCGTATTCAATTTCACGTTCGACACTACGCCGTTGTGGTACCTCTACATGCTCGCAGGGCTGTATTTGATCATGCCCGTGGTCAGCGCATGGCTCGAAAGGGCTTCGCGCAGCGAACTCAAAACGCTGCTCGGCGTATGGGGCGTGACCCTGCTGCTGCCCTACGCCAAGATGTTCGCGCCGATGCTGGGCTACACGGGGAATTTCGGAAACATGGGGCTCTACGGCGTCTGCGACTGGAACGAATTCGGGACGTTCTACTACGTCTCGGGCTTCGCGGGTTACCTCGTGCTGGCATACTACCTGGTGAAATTCCCGCCCGCATGGGACTGGCGCCGGACACTGGCCGTCTGCATCCCGATGTTCATTGCGGGCTACCTGATCACGGCCTTCGGATACGTCGCTCTGCAAAACCACTTCCCGGGCAACTACGCGTACCTTGAGATCGTATGGTATTTCGCGGGCATCAACGTCTTCATGATGACCTACCCGGTCTTCGTGATCGTGCGCAAGCTGGACTTCAAGCCCCGCGCATGGCTCTCGCGGCTGGCAGGCGCGACGTTCGGCATCTACCTCTGCCACTTCATCCTCGTGCAGGCCGGCTATGACCTCGTCGCCCGGATCCCGGCACTGCCGACGCTCCTGCGCATCCTGCTGATCGCATGCCTCGCCTTCGCCGCAAGTTACCTCGTGGTGGCGGTCATGCAGCGTTTCCGCGTGACACGGCGGTTCGTACAATAGTCCGGTTCCGGGCATGCCTTACGGGGCGGGGTGCTACCAGCACTCCGCCTTGTCTTCGAGCGAGGGGATACGGTCGCGGGTATAGACCGGGTTTTTGATGCCGCGGCGCCGCTGGCCCACGTAGTCGGCCAGCAACAGAAACGCCTGGCGCCCGAGAAGGACGATCGCCACGAGGTTGATGAGGGTCATGAAGGCCATCGTGATGTCGGCCAGGCTCCAGGCCAGGTCGAGCGTGGCGAGCGCCCCGAACAGCACCATGCCCCCGACCAGCACCCGGTAAAGGGTCAGCACCCAGGGGCGGCGGGTGATGAACCGGACATTGGCCTCGCCGTAGTAGTAATTCCCGATAATGCTGCTGAAGGCGAAAAGGAAGATCGCCACGGCGACGAAGATGCCGCCCGCAGGGCCGATTTCGCCGACCAGCGCCGCCTGCGTAAGCTGTATACCCGACAGCGAAGCATCGGGGACGCCGCCGAAGAGGATGATGAAGGCCGTGCAGGTGCAAATCACGAGCGTGTCGGTAAAGACCCCGAGGGTTTGGATCAGCCCCTGCTTGACCGGGTGCGACACATGGGCCGTTGCGGCTACGTTCGGCGCCGAGCCCATGCCTGCCTCGTTGCTGAACAGGCCGCGCTTGATGCCCTGCATGAGCGCTGCGCCGGCACCGCCGCCCATCGCCTGCTCCCAACCGAAAGCATTGGCGACGATCAGCTCCACGACCTCGGGCAACCGCCGGAAATTGAAGAGCACGACGCCCAGCGCAAGGACGATATATCCCAGTGCCATGACCGGGACGACCACCCCGCTTACGCGGGCGATACGGCGGATGCCTCCGAAGATGACCAGCAGCGTGAGCAGCGCCAGGCCGATGCCGACCCAATGGTGGTCGAAGCCGAAAGCACCCTCCCAGGCCGCGCAGATCGTGTTGCTCTGCACCGAGTTGAAGGCGAAACCGAATGTCACGGAGATCAGCACGGCGAAGAGGACGCCCATCCAGCGTTTGCCCAGTCCGCGTTCCATGTAGTAGGCCGGGCCGCCGATATAGGAGTCCCGCCCCTTGCGTTTGTAGAGTTGAGCGAGGGTCGATTCGACGAAGGCACTCGACGCACCCAGCAGGGCGATGACCCACATCCAGAACACGGCGCCCGGCCCGCCGACGGCGATCGCCGTGGCGACGCCCGCCAGGTTACCCGTGCCGACGCGGCTGGCCAGCGACACGGCGAATGCCTGGAACGACGAGACATGCCTCTCGCCCCGGGGGCCGCTGCCGGCCGACTCGCCCAGCACGCGCACCATCTCGCCCAGCATACGGAACTGCACGCCGCGCGTACGCAACGTGAACCAGACGGCGCACCCCAGCAGGAGTGCGACCAGCAGGTATGACCACAGCACGTCGTTGATGCCGTCGATCCATCGATAGAGGATTTCCATGGGAGGCCGTTTCCGGCAAAGGTAGCAAAGACGGTGCTAAAAATGGAAAAGGCCGGACATCCGGCCTTTTCCGCAGTGCGTTATTTCGTCCCGTCGACGCGGATCGTCGTCCCGGTGCGCCTGCTGCGCTCGGCGTCGTAGCAGATACGGTGGCTTTCGATCGAATCCTCGATGGTCGTCAGGAACGGATAGCCCGGATCGCGGAGCGCCCGGATGAAATCCCCGATAAGGTGCAGGTCGGCACCGGCATGGAACGGCTGCCCTACGATATCCGAGAAATCGTAAGTCCGCTCTTCGCCGCCGCGGAACCTGCGCACGCGCAGCGTCCTCTCGTCGCCGTCGATCTCGCCGCCCGTCAGACGGACGTGCGTCTTGCGGAAATCGTCGGCCGTGAACATCTCCATCGAAAGGCTCACGGTCACCTCGCCTTCCATCTCCATCGCAAGCAGCTGGTGGTCGACCACGTCGTTGTCGCAGTGGTAGACGCAACGGCCGTAGATCCCGGTGCGCAGCTCCTCGAGGATGGTCTCATCGAGGGTCTTGCCTTCGGGGACATCGAAATTCGCCACCCAGTCGCGGCGGACATAGTAGAGGTCGCGTGCCGAAAAGGGACAGGCGGACTCTATCGCGCAGTCGAGGCAGCGGCGCCCCGCACCTGCGGGGGCATTCTCCGCACGGAACCAGCGTAGCGAGCCGAAGGACGACAGGCTGCGGCAATGCGCGCCGGTGAGCCACAGCAGGAAGTCGATGTCGTGGCAGCACTTGGCCAGCAGGATCGGATTCGACTCCCGCTCGCGGCGGAAAATCCCGCGCACGTAGCTGTGCGTGGCACGGTCGAGGCCCACGGCAGCGGTATGGTTGACCGAGACGACCTGCCCCAGCTCGCCCGAGGCGACTATCTCGCGGATCTTGGCAAAATAGGGATGGTAGCGCAGCACATGGCAGACGCCGACCATCACGCCCCGTTCGCGGGCGCGGCGGGCGATTTCGCGGCACTCTTCGAGGTGCTGGGCGATCGGCTTTTCGAGCAGGATGTGGTATCCCGCGTCGATGGCCTTGACCGCCGGGTCGAAATGGACGTTCTCGGGGGTCGAGATCAGCACCATGTCGGCTTCGACGCCATCGGCGAAGAAGTCGTCGTAA
>OJKZ01000758.1_pt1 | contig 12031 bp, 8 predicted proteins | sample 1596791 | NCBI WGS metagenome assembly OJKZ01 (sample SAMEA3904677, study PRJEB24821) | metagenome | biome: Builtin; feature: hospital; material: surface | place: USA | collected 2013-06-04 | reverse complement strand
ATCTACACTAGATCGCTCGTCGGCAGCGTCAGATGTGTATAAGAGACAGGGTGTCGATGAGCGCATAGCCTCGGCATCGGGTCCCAATCGCTCAGCGAGGCCTAAGGACACGCCCTGAACCTGTCCCTGAGCATGACCCTGCTGCGCTTGCCCTTGTCCTTGATTCTGTACCTGAACGGATGATTGATGTAGTCCAGAGGGAACAACCCATTCACGTCGCCACACATACACTGGTTCCTTCGTGCTGCGTTGCAACTCGAGCTCCTGGCCAAAGCGGCCGCCCGTCGTACGAGACATGGGGGTGGAGCAAGTGGAGCCTAGACAGACAGCTTGGAATATTGCGCAGCAATTGTACAAGCACGCGGTGAGGCGCGAGAATGATGCCACGAGGCCCCGTATTTTGTGGTCTGACCGAGGATTTTATTACCTAAGCAGATGCTCGTGAACTAGGCACGCACTACCAGCAGCCTGCAATGTGCATGAATGGGGAAATATTGGGTGGTGATGAGTGGCCAAGGCCAGTCTATGTACGAGAGGGTGATGCAGTTGTGATAGAGGGCCATTGTGAGCGTGGTCGCCACAGTCCGTCCTGGCTGTAACGTGGATTCAGCGCAAAGTGGACGCCCGTGTGACTTCGGCGCGAAATTGGAAAGAGCCATGAATAGGGAGGCCCTAAACTCAGCTGCATGTTCAGCAGGTACGGTGGACGAACGAACCAAAACGATGGAACAGGCTGCTGGTGTTGCTGACGCTGCCGGAGTAAGCGGGAAGTTGTCATAGGCGTGGCTAAGGCACACGCGCCATATATCTGAGGCGTCTGTGCATGGGCATCAGAGCGTGTTAAGCCGAGTTTCTTCTCAAGCTCCCGCTCCCGCTCACATGCGCTGGGAGATGATACTGAATACTCAAACTCAGCGATACTGCCGATCCACCATGGGTTTCCTTCGCGCAGCGGATGCCCCCACTCGTCATTCCATGCTTTTCGCATACGCTGACGAGCGCGAAGACGGCGAAAAGCCGCAAGAGGGCCACGGCCTAATGAGCCGCCTTGGCCCGCATCAGAGAAGTAGCGCCGTTGCACCATGCCTTCACGCGTACGGAGAGAATTGATGGCTCGTTGCTCGATCGAGGTGAGGTTGTGGCCGCTCATATGGATATGCACAGATACGAGAGAGCCGGTGAAGAGGAAAAAAAAGAAGCTTATTGCAAAAACACTGATCATGAATCCATCGACAGCCCAGTCGTGGATGATGTCGGACCATGACGACGATGATGAGTGGGACCGCACGCCGCGTGCAAAAAGAGGCGCCATGCTCACAACCACATACAGTGAGAGAATAAGGCCCCACAGAACGGTAGAGAAGTAGAAGTGGTAGTTGTGGGCTCCGACACATCCGCCAATCCATGGACAGTGGTGGTCCATGCGAAGCACACATGCACCGCATCGTCGGCAATGGTGGGCGCGGGGTGGGCGTGGGCGCTGGCAATGTGTGCAATAAAGATATGCGGGGCTGTACAGCGGCATGTCTGATGGTAAGCGATACGGCTTGGGCAGACGTGGGTCGATGGGCGGAGCGAGTTCCGCAGTTGCCGCGTCGTGAGCCGTTGGGGGTGTGCCGAAGGGAGTGTGCGCCGGGAGAGGTGGTGGCGGTGGCACTTCCTCAGCTGGGGTGCTGAACGGTTCGTCCTCACCCAATGAGCTTGGTCCGGTGGATGGCGGCATCGTCGATAGCGGTACGGACGATGAGGTATCTTTGCCTTGGGAATGCGCACCTCCATCGATGGGTGACATGTCGAGACCGGCTTCCAAGTCGCGCCAGCGCCGCTCACGTTCCTCGGGTGGCGAGAAAAGCTGGGTATTTTGTACGCTGTGCACAGGCTCGTCACTGTGGGCGGGAGGCGCGCGCTCAATGTCGATGGGCGCGGACGACGCGAACTGTGCGGGCGGTGTGGGCACGTCCTTCGTGAGGTCATGCACGTATCCGGGGTGCGAGAGCACGACGGTCGTGAAGCACCATAGAAAGATGCACCATATGACGAGGAAACCAACAAGGAGGCCGATCCCCTCGGCTCGCGAGCCAAGGGCTCGTGGCTTTTGCACGATCATAGGGTAGCACACGCGCCACAGGTACATGGCGCATGTCCACAGGACACAGACGGCCACGATGGATGTGTAGGCATACCTCTTCCACCATGGGTCCGGCTGGAACTCGGAGCGGACGCGGCCGCGCACGCCGATGCCAAGACATCTCAGCACGGCCAGCGAGGCAGGCGGCATGGTCCAGGGACAGAGGCAAGATTCAAGCCACGTGACCACAACAGGGGCTGGGACCGCGGAGCTGGTTCAGGTGTGTGGAGCTGCGAACCATGTCGGACCGACGGCGGGTAGTGTCGCTGCTGGGTTCTGTCCTAATTGCCCTGTCAGCGGGCAGCACGTACGTGTTTAGCACGTATGCGCCGCAGCTCCAGGATGCGCTGCACTTGTCGAGCACGCAGCTGAACGTGCTGGGCCTGGCAGGCAATCTGGGCATGTATATGTCGGGCCCGATATGGGGCCGGTGGATCGACCGCTCGGGGCCGTACGGTGCGATCACCAGTGGCGCGTTTCTTGTGCTGATAGGCTATGGCATGCTGTCGCGTGCGTACAAGTACGGCTGGACGAATGTCCCTGTCGTGGTCCTGGCGCTCTTCTGCCTGCTCACAGGACTTGGTAATTCAGCCGGCAACAACGCCGCCATCAACGTGCAGGCGCGCAGCTGGAACGAGCAGCAGCGTGCGTCGGCAATGGCACTCGTGCTTTCCGCGTTCGGCCTGAGTGCGTTTGTGTATTCGACGCTGTCGCACGCCTTCTTTACCGATAATGTGACGGGGTACCTCGACCTGCTGGCTCTCGGTAGTTTCACCTGCTTCGTCACAGGTATGGCGCTGATCAAGACGGTGCCGCCGCAGCCCGTGTACCTGCCCGAGCACCCGATTGCTGAGGAGGAGACGCGCCCTGTGACGTCTCAGCGCAAGATGCGCCGCTCGACGTCCGAGACAAGCGCGCGAGTCATTGCATGGATCCAGGACGTGCACGAGTCGGAGTATCATGTGCCAGAGGCGCAGCAAGAGGACGCGGTTGGGAATGACGAGGTCGACGAGGCGCCGCTGAACATTACGGGCCTCGCCCTTCTCCGTAACACGGACTTTTTGCTCCTGTTCATCGTCATTGGGCTGCTGAGCGGCTCTGGCCTGCTGCTGATCAACAACGTCGGCATCATGACACGCGCGCTTTGGGACTATGCCGAGAAGCAGCACAAGAACCCGCTCGAATCGACGCAGCTCGCGGCCATGACCGGCGTCACAATCGAGCTGCTCAAGAAGAAAGGCCGGAAAATGGCGATGCAAAAAGTGCAGGCGCTCCAAGTGTCGTGTCTCAGTGTGGGCAATGCTACGGGGCGCATCCTCATTGGGTTCACGTCCGACGTTCTCGTGCACATGACACGAAAGTCGTCGCACCGCACCTTTTTGCTCCTGCCGATCGTGCTTCTGGCCATTGTGTCGCAGGGCCTGGCGGCGTGGCCGAATGTGATCACGACGGTGCATCGCTTGCTCTTTGTGTCAGGCATCACGGGTCTCATGTACGGCTTCCTGTTCGGTCTGGGCCCTGTGCTTGTATTTGAATGGTTTGGTATGAGTTCCTTCAGTCAGAACTGGGGATGGATGAGTTTTGCGCCGGTCATTGTCGGCAATGTGTACAATATTATGTTTGGAAGGTGCGTACCAAGAGTGACTGACATGTGCCAGTGTGTACGATGCGCATGTGCCGAAAAGCGGCACACACAGCCACCGCTGCAAGCTTGGTGAGGACTGCTACCGCTCCGTCTTCAAGGTGACGTCGGTCGGGTGCATGATCGCACTCGTTGTGTGCACCGTCCTCATTTTCCGCCGCGTCCACGGCCTGCGAGCGAGGCTCGCGACGCTGTTTGGCCGGCGCAGGCTAGCTGTTGAATAGACGCGAATGCAATTGATCATGACGTGCTTGGATAATCTCGCCCAGCGGCCATGTCGTGCAGACCAAGTCGAGGTCCTCATCGTCGTCATCGCCGTTTTCGGCGATCAGCTTGTCGCCCGCCTCATACGGGACGCTCGCGGCGATGCGCTCGACAAGCGGACGCAGATCCGATGCCAACAGACGGTGCGCGAGGTACGGCCCGATCGTATTGAGACGGATCGAGCAGGACATGAGGTTGCGTGCCTGCAAGAACACGTGGTGATGGATCATGCGCTCGAGCGACAGGCCTACACAGCACGAGAAGACGCCTGTGCACACGGCGAGATGGCCCGCAAGCTCGTCGGATGGGAGTGCGAGGGCGCCGCCTGCCAGCCTCGCGCCGCCACGCCGGATGCGCCGCCGGAGCTCCTCAACCAGGGCATCGGCGCGCGCCGAGTCATCCTGCAGGGCCGAGGAAAACGACCGCACGTACAGCGTCAGCAGTGCGATTCCCTGGATCAATGATGCGCGGCGCGATACGTGGTTCAGCAGCAGGGTATGATGGTGCCAGTCGAGGCGGCACAGCGCATCGAGTGCGTCGTCGTGGCCCTCGATGTACGAGCGGGAGAGACGGTACGCAGCGCACATGTAGGGCAAGACACTCGCCGCATAGTTCGCGAGCGTGTGTTCCACGAACGACAGCGTCGTCGACACGGTGTCGTGAGGCGGTAGGAACCCGTGTGCGTGGTACGATTCGAGGCCGCCCGAGGCAATGAAGCCGCCTGTCGGCAGGTTCGAGTCGCTCAGCAGCTGGACCAGATACGACTCGGACGCCATGGGTGGAGGAAGAAGACAAGCTATGATACATTGGGGCTACGTGCTGGGATGCTCGTCCGTGCGAGGCTTCTTGGATGCGGGCGTAGCCTCCTCGTAGTTCTCGATTTTCATGTCGTTGAGGCCGAGCACCTCGTTCTGCTCCCACGACCGCTCGTACGTTTCTGACTCGAGCTGCTCATCGGGGTCCGGTGCGTACGGGTTCTGGATGTAGCTGTTGGCGAGTGGGTCGTCGAGGATGACGGTGTACGGACATGCCTCGGCACTAATCGCGCGCTTGAGCTTGCCCAGGAAGCTCTCGAACTTGTTGACGTCGTCTTTCGCCGCCGAGTCGCCGCGCATCAGCACTTTTTCATACAGCTCATCGTACACGTTCTGCAGCAGACCCTCGAGCGTCGTGAAGCGGCCACCCAGCGTGCCGGGCGCGAGGTACAGGTCGATCTCGGGGATCGAGAGACCGGCACTCTCCGACTTGAGAATATCCCGCGAGAGGTCTTCGCTGTCCTGCACATGCAGCGTGAGCTTCCGGCCGCGCTCACTGATCGCCGAGCCAGACTTGACTTCGTTGTCGCGGTAGCCGCAGTGATCACACGACGTTGACATGATCAGGATGTCTTTAAAGTACGGGATGTTCACCTTCTTCATGTTGGTCGACACAGGCGCGTTACAGCTGGAGCAGGTGCCTGGGAACGAGTAAATCTCCTCGTTCTCAAACTCCGTCTCGCCCTCGTCCTTGTTGAAGCCGCCGCCATTCTCGGCAGCAGCGTCACCCATCAGGCCCAGCGCCACGTTCTGCTCCTTGGTGCGCGGATAGTCACGCTTGCTCCATTTCGCATCGGCGCCTCCGCTGCTCTCGATCGAGCCCGTGTACTCGACAAAGCTGTTGCCCGATGGATCATCCAGCATGACCTTGAAGGGCTGGACGGGATGGCTCACGTCGGCCTCCTCGCCGAGAAGGCCGCGGATGCGCTCACAGAGCGCCTCAATCTTCTCGTACACGTCCGGCTGCATGTGCTTGCGCACCGGCTGGCCCATCTCGAGATCACGCACCGTGTCTTGCAGGATGCCCTCGATCGTCGTGATCTGGCCGCGGCGCGCAGGAATCTGCAGCTGGAGCTCAGGGATGCTGACCGAGCAAAACTCGCTCTTCACAATCTGTCGGTTCATGTCCTGCTTGGTCGTCACATGCACCGTGTAGATGCAGCCCTTCGGCTGGATCTCTCCCGCCATCTGCACCTCGCTGTTCCGGTTGCCACAATGCGGGCACGAAAAGCTCATCACAATCACCTCGCGAAAGTACGGAATGTACGTCGGCAAAAGTCGCGTGATGCCCTGCTTGTGGCACTCCATGCACAGAGACTCGATCTCATGCACAGGGCGCGCCTCCTGCGTGGCATCGTGCACTTGCTCGCCAATGGGGCGGAAATGTGTGTCGTCGCTCATGGAGGAACAAAGGCAGAAATCGTGGCGCACGACACCGACGGAAGAGACCCGCAGACTGGATGTGGAGGCCGTCTCGAACCCCGTCGAAGCGTGTGGATGACGCCAGCTTCGAGCCACCTCGATCATTTTCCGCTGGATTTTGCGCCGTATGAGCGACGCGAAGCGCATCAAGCTGGAGGGTCGTGAGCGCCCGGTCATTGTGACGCACTCAGGCACGTTCCATGCCGACGAGGCGCTCGCCGTTCATTTGCTCACGAAGCTGCCGGCCCTCGCTGATGCCGAGCTGGTCCGGACGCGCGACCCAGCCGAAATCGCGAAGGGCACCGTCGTAGTCGATGTCGGCGCAGAGTACCGCCCGTCTGCACACCGCTACGACCACCACCAGCGCGGCTTCTTCGAGACGTTTGACGCCGAGCACAAGACGAAGCTGAGCAGCGCGGGTCTCGTGTGGAAGCACTTTGGCAAGGACATTCTGGCGGCACACATGCAGTGCGCCGACAGCGACGAGCGCATCCCGACACTGTACCGCAAGATGTACGACGACTTTGTTGAGGCTATTGATGGCCACGACAACGGTATCCCGCTGTACCCCGGCATCAGCGACCCACCCGCCTACCGCTCCCGCACGGATTTGTCGTCGCGGATCAGCTTCATGAATCCACGCTGGAACGAGACCTGGGACGACGCGGATCTCCTTGCGCGCTTCCGCCGCGCGTCGAAGCTCGCGGGGACCGAGTTCTTCGAGCGTGTAGACGACGCCGTCGAGTCGTGGCTGCCGGCCCGCCAGCTCGTCGTGGACGCGCTGCGCGCGCGCACGTCGTTTGAGGGAGCTGATCCGGCCGGCCGCATCGTGCTGTTTGAGCGCGCCGTCGTGTGGAAGAGCCACATCTTTGAGCTGGAAGAAGAGCTCGGCATCACCGAAAAGCCCCTGTATGTCGTGTACCCCGACGAAGCGAACAAGTGGCGCGTGCAGGCCGTGCCTGTGAATCCCGAGAGCTTCGAGAGCCGCCGCGCTCTGCCCGAGGCATGGCGAGGCATCCGTGACGAGCAGCTCAGCGAGCTCAGTGGGATCCCGCAGTGCGTGTTTGTGCACCAGTCCGGCTTTATCGGTGGCAACCACACTCGCGAAGGTGCGCTGCGTATGGCGACGCAGGCCCTCGCCTAGCTACGTCTATTCTCTGAGTGCGCCTCGAGCCATGCCTCCATCTGCGAGGCATCCTTCGTGTCGCTCGTCGACAGGTGCCGACAGAGCGCATCCAGACGCCGGATCGCCGTGGCGCGCCGCGCCTCCGTCTCGGCATCGTCGCCGGCCATCGTCGCCTCGCCAAACATCTGCGCGGTCAGCGGCGGCAGGCCGTACACGTCGTCCGTGTATCCCGCCCGAACGAGCCATCCACGCAACCGGTCCACGATGGCCTGGCCCCGTACCTGGGTGTAGGTAGATGTAGGCACAGATCCAGCCGTCGTCTCGCGAAAGTGCGCGACGCGTGTCGCTCGCGCACGCTGTGCATCCCACACGCTCTCCAGCGCCGCTTCCGGCGTGCGTGCATAGACACCCTCTTCGAGCGCCGCATCGTCCGGCGGCGGCTCCACGAGCTCGGCGCGGCGGAACGGCTGGTCGTCACACAGCCCAGCTTGTGCGCGCGCCAATTCCACGTGCATACGATACTGCTCGCGCGTCATACGCGCGCCCTGGGAGGGAGACGGCGGCCGCCACTCGTCGTCTAGTGCGGCCATGAGCGGCATGGCTGGCTGAGCGGTGGCGTGCTCCTCCTTCTCCGCCGCCGCGAGCGCTTCCAAGAACGAAGCACTCGCGCGCGTATCCACGTCCCGCGTGGTCTGCTGGTGGTGCTGCCATGCGCGCTCGAGCTGCGCTGGATCCGCGTTCGCTTGTTGAAACGCCTCGTATGCCAGATCACCGCTCTGGGGTGCATGCGACCGGCGTGCGTGCGATGGACCGAGGCGCATCGTCGCACTCTCCATCGCCTCGCGCGACGGACCGGCCGGGCCCTGCGGCGCCTTGCCCTGCATGGCGAGCCACGCACGGCTGTCGTCCCCCATGGTGGTGTGTGGAGATGTATCTATGGCAGGCCTATGGGTCGTCGTCGTCGTCCATACGAAACGTCAGGGGCCCCATGCGGCGCTGGCGCTTCTTTTGCGGGCGTTTCGTGTGAGGCGCCGTCGGCATCGTCGTTGTGACGGGTGCAGGATCGTCCTCTTCCTCCTCATCGCCAAACACGGCCTGGAACAGATCCTTGGGCGGGCGTGGAGGGATCGGCTCGACCTCCGCCTCCGGCAACTCAACGGGCGAGGAGGGCGGCGATGGCGAGGCCAGCTCATCGGGTATCTCCTCGCCGTCCTTCTCGGGATGCGGGTATGGCACGCCATGTCGCTTACACAGGAGCTGCGGCGGATCAAAGCGCTCGACGTGGCGCGTATGCGGCCCAAACTCGCCCCGCCGCGCATACTGCACCGCATCAGGGACGGCCGGCGCCTCCGTCAGCGTCGAATCAAGTGACGAGCCAGTCGTGAAGCGATGAGCCATGTCGCCGTGCACCGGCCGGTGACGACAAGCACTCTGGAAGAACTCGTCGACTTCGTCTTGCTGCGCAGCTCGCGGCACGTTCGGCGGCACGTACGCAGGTCCGTCCAGGAACGAGCACACGTACGCGCGGTACCGCTCGTCCTTGGCGCGGTCAGCGCCTGTGGGCCGAAACGCGGCCAACGCCCGTTGCGCCGTGGCGCGGTCCAACGCATGCACGACAAGACGCGCGCGCCCCGGCAAGTACGCGGACAGAGCCGGCGGAGGACCCGGGTGCTGTGCCTCGCCCAGCATCGCACGCCGATCCTCTGCACCCAGTGGACCTTTTGCGTCCTGGGGCTCGTCCGCCGTCCATACACGCCGCGGATCGGGCGTCCAGTCAGGCGGCACATCCACCTGCGGCCACGCCACAGCCGCCGCAGGCCCAGACAGGGGCGGCGCCAGGACAAAGCCCGGTGGCAGGGGGCGCCCATCTGACCAAGTCGCACGCCCCTCGTGCGGTGCGGCGGACGTGCGCGCGGCCGCGGGGGGCGGCACGTCGCCCAGCACCGTTGGCGGTGCCTCGCCATAGACATGGTCTTCCTCGTCCGAGTCAAGACCCGCGGCGCCGATCGCCGGCGCATGGTACCGATCCAAGGCCGCCTGCAGCGCATTCGCCCGCGCAGGAGCAGGCGGCCGGAGCGGCTGGGTATCCGGTGGCGGAAACTTGTGCCGCCGCGCCTCGTCATCGTCGTCCAGTGTGCCACGTGGCGCTAAGTGCAGCCGTGCCAACAGGCGATCGAGGTACTGGCGCTGGTCGTACGTCACGAGCGGCCCGATCCCCTGGCCCGGTTTCCAGCCCATGCGCTGCAGGAGCGACTGTCCCATGCGCGAGACAGACGCCTCAGGCACGGCCATGCGCATGAACGGGTCAGCAGGCTCCTCGTGCGTGCTCGCGTACGCGTCGCGCGTCTGTATCCCGTACTCGGCCAGGTCTTCGGCATCCATAAAGTCTTCGGGACGCGATGCCGTGGCGCTCGCACGCGATGTGCGTGAAGATCGAAAGGACGACGGCGTCCATCCTTCCTTGCTCCCGACCGTATTGAAGTAGCCCGCGGACCATCCGCCTGTGAACGCGCCGTGGAACCGACGACGGCCTTTCTCATCATACACTTCTTGCTCCCACAGCGGCTTGTACTCGTTCCTGTCCTTTTTCGTGAGCGACGGTAGCGGCGTGCCGTACAGGCAAAAGCTCTCCGTCAGGTTCACGCCACGCGGCACGCCATCCCGCTCGAGACGGTGCCGTAACGTCGTGGCCATGCCCAGGTGGCGAGGACCAAAATGGGCCGATTCCTCCACACCCCTGCGGTTTGCCCTCCCACCCATGGTGCTGTATTTGATTGGGTTAGGCCTCGCCGACGAGCGCGACATCACGCTCAAGGGTCTCGAGGCCGTGCGGTCCTGCAGCAAGGTATACCTCGAGAGCTACACGAGCATCCTGCACGTCGACGATGCCGTAGCGCGGATGGAAGCCCTGTATGGCCGCCCCATTACGCTCGCTCACCGCGAGACGGTCGAGCTGGAGGCGGACGACATTCTCACGGCCGCCTCGACCGGCCACGTCGCCTTTCTCGTCGTGGGCGATCCCCTGTCCGCTACGACGCACTCGGACCTCATTATCCGCGCTCGTACATTCCGGACGCCTGTGCCTGTGCGCATCATCCACAATGCCAGTATCACTACGGCGCTCGGCTCTAGCGGCCTCGCAGGCTACAATTTCGGGCAGACCGTAAGTATCCCGTTCTGGACCGAGGACTGGAAGCCCGACAGCTGGCTCTTCCGCATCGGCGAGAACAGCCACATTGGGCTGCACACGCTGTGTCTGAGTGACATCAAAGTGCGCGAGCAGAGCATCGAGGACATGAGTCGCGGCGTGCTCCGATACCAGCCGCCGCGGTACATGCTGATCCCCCAGCTGATCTCGCAGCTCCTCGCTGCCGCGCAGACGCACCGCGTTGACTACCTCGATCCTGACAAGACCCTGGCCATCGCGCTGTGCCGCATGGGCGCCGACGACGCGCCGCATCGTCGCGGCGAAAAAATCGTGGCCGGCACACTCGCCGAGCTCTTGCAGTGCACGGAGCCCGATGCGGCGCAGCAGGCGCAGTATGAAAAAGACGACGCGCAGTACGAGGAAGAGAACCCGATGGCGAGCGAAAAAGACATGGAGGCACGCCGCGAAGCACGCTTCGTGCAGCGCGCCCTCGACTATTGGGGCGAGCCGTTGCACTCGCTCATCCTCGTCGGACGACGACTGCATCCCATGGAGGTAGAGTACGGCCGCGCACTTGCCCTGCCCGGCAGCCGGTGGGCCGACGTGGCGCAGCAAGTGTACGGAGCTCACTAAGGCGGCAAAAACTCGCCACGCCGCCATCGAGTCCACCGCGGCGTGCCGAGCCAGAGTGTCTCGCTGTCCGCTGCCGCACTTACGACATCGTGCAGCATGTCTACCGGGCACTGTCGTAGGGTATCTTGCTCGCGCTGCTGCTCCGCGGCGCGCCGCATCGTTTTGAGCGTGCCTCGTAGGTGAATGTACTTGTGCCGCACAGCCTGAGCGTGCTTGTGCTCCGCGCCGAGGGACTGTGAGAGGTGCTCCCACTCTTGGCCGAGCTGGGTCAGACGCTCTTGCAGCTCGCTCGTCGTCGTAGAGGCATCCCGCATGTGCTTCTCGGGCCGCTGACCGTCCCAATACGACGGGCGGTGATGCAGCGGGCCACGCACAGGCTTGGGCGGGACACGCAGCACATGCGGGTAGACGGGCGCGATATCCGGCACATCTGCCTCCTTATCCTGCAGGACCGAGGGCGCCTTGGGCATGGTATCTGCACTCGATCCACCACCGCGTCGAGGCTGCATGAGGGTATGTGGCGACACATGATGATACGCAAGAGAAACGAGGTGGTACAGCATGCGTCTGGCGAGCGTAGCGGCTCGTGACGTACTTGATGGGCGCCACACGCTAGAACCCCGGGCCTCGGGACCATGCACGGGTCGCCGACTCAACGAAGTCAGGACGAAGAGCGCCATCGTGCGCTCCGCATACGGCTGCCATGCCGCTGCAGGCACATGCATCGCCTGCTCCGCATCTGCGCGCAGCAATTGCCTTACACTACGAGCTGCTGTTCGCGAATGCCGCACAGCCGGGAGCGCCGCCCGAAGCAGGTGGCGATACGCCCCCCGAAGTACCTGCATATAAGGGG
>OJKZ01000757.1_pt1 | contig 12042 bp, 9 predicted proteins | sample 1596791 | NCBI WGS metagenome assembly OJKZ01 (sample SAMEA3904677, study PRJEB24821) | metagenome | biome: Builtin; feature: hospital; material: surface | place: USA | collected 2013-06-04 | reverse complement strand
TAAGAGACAGATTTCCAAGTAGGTGTCCACGCAGTGGAAGTTCAGGTGCTGATTGCGGGTCAGCGCGCCCGGCAGCAGGCCAGCCTCGGTGAGGATCTGGAAGCCGTTGCAAATGCCGAGTACGGGCATGCCCTTCTTCGCAGCCTCCACGACTGCACCCATCATCGGTGCCTGCGCGGCGATCGCGCCGGAGCGCAGGTAGTCGCCGTAGGAGAACCCGCCCGGCACGACGACTGCGTCCACGCCGGACAGATCATCGTCGGCGTGCCAAAGCTGCTTCGGTTCGGCGCCAGCGAGACGCACGGCGCGCAACGCGTCGACGTCGTCAAGCGTGCCAGGAAACGTAATTACGCCAATGGTTGCCGTCATCGAATAACCTCAAAATCCTCGATCACAGTGTTTGCCAGGAGGGTCTCTGCCACACGCTCAAGCTCCTCGTCTGTGACGGAGTCATCCACCTCGATTTCGAAGCGCTTGCCCTGGCGGACATCCTCAACCCCGTTCACCCCGATTCGCCCCAACGCGCGCTGGACCGCTTGGCCCTGCGGATCCAAGATTTCAGCCTTCGGCATGACATTTACCACGACACGTGCCATGAGATTCCTTCATTAGTCAGAGGTCAGCAGACGTGGGCAAGTATATCCGACGCCGCGGGGGAACTTGCAGCGGTCTACAAGGTGAACACTGGCTGAACTTTGTGTTTTCCCTGGCTCCTCGCCGTGCGAAGGCGAGCATGTGACGTTAGCTTGGCTGGGAATGTACCCGCTTCTGCGCTTTTGAAGGATTGCCAATGCGTTCTGCCCACCACCTCACCACCGCTTTTGTCATCGCGCTCGCCGCGGGCACCGTGACTGTCCCCACCGCCGATGCCGCGCCGGATGGCTCCAACGTTGTCATCAACGAGGTCTACGGAGGCGGCGGCAACTCCGGTGCCACTATCTCCAACGACTTCGTCGAGCTGTACAACCCCACCGACGCCGACATCGACGTCACCGGGTGGGTGCTCGACCAGCAGTCCGCCAGCGGTAACTCCGGAAACAAGGCAGCCCTTTCCGGTACCGTGCCCGCGGGCGGCTACTTCCTGATCAAGGGTGCCGCGGGCTCCAACAAGGACAACCCGCTCGAAAACGCCGACTTCGAGAGCACCTTCAACTTCGGTGGCAGGGAAGCGAGTGCCGTGCTTAGCGACGCCTCCGGCAACCAAGTCGACCTCGTCGGCTGGGGCGGAGCGAAGAACTTTGAGGGTAAGGCCGCGGCGGGCACCTCGAACTCCACCTCCGTCCAGCGCAAGGAGGTCGGCGTAGACACCGACAACAACGCTGCTGACTTCGCGGTGGCCGCCCCGACCCCGCAGGGCTCCGGTAATGCCCCAGTTGAGCCGGGCGAACCCGACGACCCGCCCGTGCAACCGCCGGCCCCGGGAGAGGTCACTCCGATCGCTGACATCCAAGGCACCGGCGTGGCCTCCCCGCTCGAAGGCCAGACCGTAACCACCGAGGGCGTGGTCACCGCCGTGTTCGACGAAGGTGGGAAGAACGGCTTCTTCCTCCAGACCGCAGGCACTGGCAGCGCGGAGAAGAAGGTCGGCGAGGCTTCCGACGCCATCTTCGTCTACATGGGCCGCAACCAAGACTTCCCGCAGCGCGGCGATTCCCTGCAGGTCACCGGCAAGGTTTCCGAGTACTACAAGCAGACCCAGCTCACCCTGGCATCTAAGCAGAAGCTGGGTGAGGCGCTCGAGGCACCGAAGGCGATCGCTATCGACGAGTTGCCGGCTGGCGACGACGCCCGCGAGCCCTACGAGGGCATGCTGGTCCGTCCGGGCACCCACACCGTGACCAACAATTACTCGCTGAACAACACCGGCGATCTCGGCCTGGTCGCGGGCGACAAGCCGCTCTACAACTTCACCGACATCAACACCCCAAGCAAGGACGGGTTCGCCGCCTACGAGGCCGAGGCGGCCGCTCGCGAAGTCCACCTTGATGACGGGCGCACCCGCAACTATTTCCAAACCGACAAGGACACGCCACTGCCTTATCTGCTCACCTCTGACAAGGGCGTGAAGTCCATCCGCACGACCGATCAGGTTGAGTTCCAGACCGACGTAGTGGTGGACTACTCTTTCGACAAGTGGCGCTACCAGCCGCTTCAGCCGATCACCGGCAAAAACACCGCGGACGAGCTTCCAATCACCTGGGAGGACTCCCGCGCCACCTCCATGGATGTGCCCGGCCAAGTCGAGGGCGACTACTCCATCGGCTTCTTCAACGTGCTCAACTACTTCTCCTCCCTCGGCAAGGACGAGAAGGGCTGCAAGGCCTACGACGACAAGGAAGGCAACCCAATTACCGCGAACCGTTGCAAGGTCCGCGGCGCGTTCACCCCGGAGGCATTCGGCAATCAGCAGGCGAAGATCGTCACCGCGATCAACACACTCGACGTCGACGTGCTCGGCCTGTCTGAGATTGAGAACACTGCCGCTGTCACCGGCGACGTCGCCAAGCGCGACGAGACCCTGCGCAACCTCGTCGACGCGCTGAACAATGCCGCGGGCAAGGAGCAGTGGGAGCTCGTGGCCTCCCCAACCCAGCTCGGCACCGACGAGGACGTCATCCGCGTCGCATTCATTTACAAGAAGGACAAGGTCCGCCCGGTTGGTGAGTCCAAGATCTTCGACGACCCCGCCTACACCGGCACCGCCCGCCAGCCGCTCGCCCAGGAATTCGCACCGGTCGAGGGCGAAGGCAACTTTGTCGCCGTAGTCAACCACTTCAAGTCCAAGGGCTCCGTTGCGAGTAACGACGAGGATTCCGGCGACGGTCAGGGCAACAACGCGGACGTGCGCAAGGCGCAGTCACAGGCTCTCCTCGATCACCTGAACAAGGAAGACGCCTGGGCTGACCTGCCGACCTTCATCATCGGCGACCTGAACTCCTACTCCCGCGAGGACGCAATCACGGAGCTGGAGCAGGGCGGCTTCACCCTGGTCCACTCCGAGAAGGACTTCGACCAGGCCTCCTACCAGTTCGGTGGCCGCCTCGGTTCGCTCGACCACGTGCTGGCCAACACCGCTGCGAGCGACCTGGTGCAGGATGCCGCTGTGTGGAACATCAACGGCGACGAGTCCGTCGCCTTCGAGTACTCCCGTCACATGGCCAACGTGCAGAACTTCCTCGGCGACGGCGCCGATCCGCTCTACGGCTACGGCAACCCCTTCCGCTCCTCCGACCACGACCCGATCAAGGTCGGCTTCAACCTGCAGGATTCCGAGGAGACGGGCGAGGAACCGGGTGAAGAACCTGGCGAGGTGCCGGGTGATGAGTCCGGTGAAGATCCCGCAGCAGATCGCAGCATCATCAAGGCAGAAGTGCGTGACGACGGCCGCCTCTGGGTCACCTACTCCGACGACGAAGACAACCCAGTCGACCTGGGCAAGGTCACCGGCGAGGACGGCAAGGATGGCGCTGACGGTGCCGATGGTAAGGACGGCGAGCAGGGGCCGAAGGGCGACAAGGGCAACAAGGGCGACAAGGGCGACGCCGGTGCTGATGGCATGGATGGTGCCGACGGCAAGGACGGCGAGCGCGGTCCGAAGGGCGATAAGGGCGATAAGGGCGACGCCGGTACTGATGGCAAGGACGGCAGCGACGGCCGCGGCATCGAATCCGTCTCGATCAACGACACCGGCGAGCTGATCATCACCTACACCGATGGCAAGTCCGAAAACGCTGGCAAGGTCACCGGCACTGACGGCAAGGACGGCGAGCGCGGCCCGAAGGGCGACAAGGGCGAAGCTGGTGCCGATGGTGCAGACGGCACCAATGGCAAGGATGGCAAGGACGGCACCGCTGGCGACAAGGGCGACAAGGGCGAAGCTGGCACCGACGGCAAGGACGGTAATGACGGTGCCGCAGGCGAAACCGGCAAAGACGGTGCCGCCGGTCGCGGCGTCAAGAGTTTCGAGATCGTCGACGGTGTGCTCGTGGTTGCCTACACCGATGGCACGGTGCAGAAGGTTGGACCGATCGCTGGCAATGACGTTGCTGCAGGAAGCGACGGCGAAGATGGCAAGGACGGCGCTGACGGCCGCGGCGTGGCGAAGGTCGAGGTGGACGACGAGGGCAACCTGGTCATCACCTTCACCGACGGCACCACCCAGAATGCTGGCCAGGTGCAGCGCCCGGCGCAGGATGGCGGTGACCAGGGGACGACGACGAGCGGTAACTCCACCTTCGGCACGGTTCTCGGTATTATCGCCGCACTGCTCGCAGCGCTCGGCCTTGGCGGCGCGGCAGCGTACTACTTCATGCCGCAGCAGGTCAACGAGCTGCTGAAGCAGGTGGGTCTGCGCTAGCGGGTTCCACCAACACGAAACGTTGACGACTGTTTTGTCAAAAGTGCAAAACAGTCGTCAACGCATTTTTAGCCGGATTCTAAAAACCTAACCTGGGGTTTCAGCAAGCGCGAATCGCTGATGACTGTCCTCTCAAAAACACAAACCAGTCAACAACCACGCCCTACAGGAACGCCCGGTAGTCCGCGGGCTCGGCACCGTTGGCCTGGGCGCACAGGATCGCGGCGGTGAAGTCACGGCGGACTTTCTTCTTGTGCAGCTCGCGGGCCGAGATGGACAGGCGGATCGTGTTGCCTTTCTCCGCCCCGCGGACCGCGGCGGCGATGATGTTGCGGCGCCACCACTTAGCCGTGCCGTAGCCCTCGCCGACGGAGAGGTTGCGGCAGCGGACGAAGGGGGCATCGGTAGCGTCGACAAGCGAGTAGATACCGCTGGTCGACACGGCAAGACGGAAACCAAACTCGGGCAACACCTTCAGGGTGCCCTCTGACATTTGCCACCGCGGGGGCGCGAACATGTCGAGGTGGAACCCGAGCGCCTCCATCTGGCGGGTCGCGCCCTTCAAGCGCAGACGGGCTTCGTGCTCGCCGAGGGTGGCGAACTCGGAGCGGCGCCCCTGCACTGCCTGGTCAAACCCGTTAAGCAGCAGGGCGCGGTGCTCCGCCTGCTGAAGCAACCAATCGCGCGTGCGTCCGTCCTTGGCCAGGTGCCACCGCTTATCAATGTGCGGCGCGACCAAGGGGGACACCGGGATCCCCTTGCGGTCGAGGCCTTTGACCAGCGGGATGACATCATCCAGGGTGTCATCAAAAATGGAGGAGATGGAGACGAGAAGGCGACCGGACATACAGGTTATTCTCCCATATCCGGGACGGCTTTGCTCTTCACCAGAGTCCACGCGTACTCGAAGGCGGTCCGCTTCCATTTGGCGTAGCGGCCGGAGACCCCGCCGTGGCCCGCGGACATCTCGGTTTTGAGCAGGATCTCGCCGCCCGTGGCGTATTCGCGCAGCTTGGCCACCCACTTCGCGGGCTCGACGTAGAGCACGCGCGTGTCGTTGAGGCTGGTCACCGCAAGGATGTCCGGGTAGTCCTGCGCCGTGATGTTCTCGTACGGCGCGTAGGTGGACATGTAGTCGTAGACCTCCGGGTCGTGGTAGGGGTCGCCCCACTCCTCCCACTCGCCAACCGTGAGCGGCAGCTCCGGCTTCAGGATGGAGGTCAGCGGGTCCACGAACGGCACGATCGCCTGGATGCCCGCAAACTTCTCCGGCGCCATGTTCGCCACGGCTCCCATGAGCAGGCCACCGGCGGAGCCGCCTTCTGCCACGAGGTGTTCGGGGTCGGTGATCCCGTGCTCGATGAGGGTGTCGGCGCAGGCGATGAAGTCCGTAAACGTGTTCTTCTTGTGCAGCATCTTGCCCTGGTCGTACCAGCTGCGCCCCATCTCGCCGCCGCCGCGCACGTGTGCGCACGCCCACACCATGCCGCGGTCAAGCAGTGACAGGCGCGCGATGGAAAAGCCCGGGTCCATCGAGGCCTCGTAGGAGCCGTAGCCGTAGAGCAAGGTGGGGGCTACGCCCGGGGCCTGTGCTTTGCGACGCACCACCGACACCGGTACCTCTACCCCGTCCTCGGCCTTCGCCCAGATCCGCTCCGCGACGTAGTCGTCTGGGTTGTAGCCGCCTTCGACTTCCTGCTCCTTGAGCAGGGTGAACGTCCCATCGGCGACGTGGTAGTCCAGCAGCTGCGAGGGCTGTGTGTACGAGGTGTAGCCGACGCGGACGACCGGTGCGTCCCACTCGGGGTTGCCCGCAAGGCCTGCGGTGTAGAGCTCCTCGGAGAACTCCAGTTCCGTAAACGGGGCGAAGTCCCCACCAGTCAGCGGCGCGACCGCCAGCCGGGAGATGCCCCCGCGGCGGTAGGACATGAACATGAAGTCACGGTAGGTATCAATCCCCTCGATCCGCATGGTGTCCGAGTGCGGCACGATCACCGGCGCATCGCGCAAGTCCGGCAGATCCTCGGTGGCAAGCGGCGTGGCGCTGACCGCGAAGTTCGGGCCCCGGCGGTTGTGGGTGATGATCCAGTACTCGTCCTCGCCCAGCTTCACGTAATCCGGGTGGTATTCCACGCCCTCAGTGCGCGGCCACAACACCTCAAACGGCGCGGTCGGCGTTGCAAGGGGCGCGACCCGGTACTCCGTGGTCAGCGAGGACGCGGAGATGATGTACAAGAAGCGCTCCGCGCGGTCGGCAGCCACGCCCACAGCGAACTTCTCGTCCTGCTCCTCGTAGACCAGCACATCGTCTGCGGCAGCGGTGCCAACCTTGTGTCGCCACACCTGGTAGGGACGCCACGCCTCGTCCACGCGGATGTAAAACAAGTGGTCCTCGCCGGCCCAGGCGGCACCGTAGAAGACGCCTTCAATCACGTCCGGGAGCAGTTCGCCGGTTTCCAAGTCCTTGATGCGCAGGTCGAAGCGCTCATCACCGGTCGTGTCCACCGAGTAGGCCAGCAGCCTGCCGGACGTAGTGACTGAGGACGCGCCGAGGGAGAAGAAGTCGTGGCCTTCGGCGAGCTCGTTGGCGTCGAGAAGCACCTGCTCCCCGGCCATCTCCTCGGAGACCTCGGGCGGGGTCCACGGCTCGCCGGTGGCCGGCACGCGGCAGGATAGGGCGTAGTTCTTGCCCTCGATGGTGCGGCCGTAGTACCACCAGTCGCCCGCGCGCTGCGGGACGGACATATCGGTTTCTTTGACGCGCGATTTGATCTCGCCGTAAATCTCGTCGGCGAGCCCGCGAAAGCCCTGTGTGGCGTGCTCGGTGGCGGCGTTCTCCGCCTCCAAATACGCAATCGTCTCAGGGCTGTTTTTGTCGCGCAGCCACTCGTAATCGTCTACGAACTCGCGGCCGTGGAACGAGCGGGTAATCGGGTGCTTGGGTGCCTTCGGGAATTCCATAGGCACCTAAGCCTAGAGCACGGCGCTTAAGCGTTCGCGCCCGGCCAGTCCGCGAACTTTTTACCGCTGAGGCGCTCGTAAGCCTCGATGTAGCGATCGCGCGTGGCCTCCACCACCGAACCCGGCAGCTCCGGCGGCTGCGTGCCCTCCGACGGACGCCAGCCCGACTTCGGGCCGGTCAGCCAGTTGCGCACGTACTGCTTGTCAAAGCTCGGCTGGCTCTGGCCCTCCTTGTACGTGTCCGCGGGCCAGTAGCGGGAGGAGTCGGGGGTGAGTACCTCGTCGGCAAGCACGAGCTCCCCGTCGGCGTCCAAGCCGAACTCGAACTTCGTGTCCGCCAGGATGATGCCCTTCGACTCCGCGTACTCGGCGGCACGCGTGTAGACCTCGATGGTGCGCTCGCGCAGGCGCTCCGCCAGCTCCTGGCCCAGTTTGCCCGCCATGTAGTTAAACGAGACGTTCTCGTCGTGGTCACCCTGCTCCGCCTTCGTCGCCGGGGTGAAAATCGGCTCCGGCAGCTTGGACGCTTCAACCAGGCCGTCAGGCAGCTTCACGCCGCAGACCATGCCGTGCTCGTCGTACTCCTTCTTCCCCGAGCCCGTGAGGTAGCCGCGCGCGACGCACTCGAAGGGGACCATGTCCAGCTTCTTCACCACCATCGCGCGACCCAACACCTCCTCGGGGATGCGCGGGTCATCGATCGGGCCCGCGAGGTGATTCGGCACCCCGGCGAGCAGGTCGAAGAAGAACATCGACGTGGCCGTGAGAATTCGGCCCTTGTCCGGGATCGCCGGCTCCAGTGAGAAATCGAACGCGGAGATGCGGTCGGTGGCCACCATCAGCAGCGTGCCCTCATCGACCTGGTAAATCTCGCGGACCTTGCCGCCGGAAAGGTGAGTGTAGTCAGAAAGCTCTGGACGCATGGCACCAAGCATATACCCCACCACTACCATGTTCCGCATGGTCAAACGCCACGCCTCACGCGCCCTTTCCGCCGCGCTCGTCACCAGCCTGTGCGCAGCCCTTGTGGCCTGCTCGCACGAGCCCAGCGAGCAGGCGCCGGCTGCGGCTGAGCCAGTGAGTGAGGAGCGCGTCCTCGCCTTCGGGGAAAGCATTCACACGACCACCACGGACCCCGCCACCGGCGCGCAAGTCGAGTGGGAAATCGCCGTCGAGGCACCTCAGCGCATCTCTGGCACGGAAGCGGCCAACAACATCCGCTCCCCGGAACCGCAGCGCTACAGCGCGTTTTACTGCTACCCCGTCACGCTGACCCCCGTGCGCGTGGACGCGACCCCTGAGCACGCGACAGTGCCGGTCCCGGAACTTAAGCTTGTCACAGCGCAAGCGTCCGTGGTGCGTGATGCCGACGGCGCGCCCGTGACCACCACGCGGCGCGCGAACTCCGTACCGGCTGCGCCCGGCTCCGCGCACCAGCCGAGCGGGGACGCGAAGGTGGCGCTGCGCTCAGCGGCCGAGGCCTACTGCGACATCGGCAGCGGCGCGCCCACAGGTTTCACGCCCGACCTGGAGGAAGGCCGCGCCTACACCACCGTGCTCGCGTCCTGGGAGCGCCGCGTGGACCCGGGCGAACCGGCAACCGGCGTGGCGCTCGAAAACGTGCGCTGGGAAGATCGCTAACAGCTACAGAATCTCGCCCGGGCGGTAGTTAGCCGCGTCCGGGTACTTCTGCACCACGGCGTCGATGCGCGCGAGGACCCGGTCCACCTGGGACTCCGCCGCACCGATGAAGGCGTGGCGGTCCGCCAGCGCCTCTTCCAGCTGGGCCAGGTCGAGCGGCAGGCGCTCGTCCTCAGCCAGGCGCTCGATCAGGTTCTGCTCGGCGCCGTGCTCGCGCATGTCCAGCGCCATCGCGACCGCGTTTTCTTTGATCACCTCGTGAGCGGTCTCGCGGCCGACCCCGGCGCGCACCGCCGCCATGAGGATGCGGGTGGTGGCCAAGAACGGCAGGTAGCGGTCGAGCTCGCGGTTGATCATGGCCGGGAAGGCGCCGAACTCATCGAGCACGGTGAGGAAAGTTTCCAGCTGGCCGTCGATGGCGAAGAAGGCGTCCGGCAGCGCGACGCGGCGCACCACGGAGCAGAACACGTCACCCTCGTTCCACTGCTGGCCCGCCAGGTCGGCGACCATGGTGAGGTAGCCGCGCAGGATGACCTGGAAGCCGCCGACGCGCTCGCAGGAGCGCGCGTTCATCTTGTGCGGCATCGCCGAGGAGCCGACCTGCCCCTCCTTGAAGCCCTCGGTGACGACCTCGTTGCCCGCCATGAGACGGATGGTGGTGGCCAGCGAGGAAGGACCCGCGGCAAGCTGCACCAGCGCGGAGATCGCCTCGAAGTCCAGCGAACGCGGGTAGACCTGGCCCACCGAGTCGAAGACGGTGTCAAAGCCGAGGTGGTGCGCGACCTTGGTTTCCAGCTCGGCGAGCTTGGCCTCGTCGCCGTCCATCAGGTCGAGCATATCCTGGGCGGTACCCATCGGGCCCTTGATACCGCGCAGCGGGTAGCCGTCGAGCAGCGACTCGATGCGGGCGACCGCCACCAGGATCTCGTCGGCCGCGGAAGCGAAACGTTTGCCCAGCGTGGTGGCCTGGGCGGCCACGTTGTGGGAGCGCCCAGCCATCACGAGCGACTTATATGCATCGGCGCGGTTGCCTACAGCCTTGAGCAGCGCAACGGACTTATTGCGCACGAGCTCGAGCGCGCGCACGATCTGCAGCTGCTCGACGTTCTCGGTCAGATCGCGGCTGGTCATGCCCTTGTGAATGTGCTCGTAGCCGGCCAGCGCATTGAATTCTTCGATGCGGGCCTTCACATCGTGGCGGGTGACGCGCTCGCGCTCCGCGATGGACTCGAGGTTCACGTCCTCTACCACGGCCTCGTAGGCATCGATGGCCTTGGCGGGGATGTCTACGCCCAGATCCTTCTGGGCGCGCATGACCGCAATCCAGAGCTTGCGCTCCAAGATGATTTTATGCTCCGGGCTCCAGATATTGGACAGCTCCGCGGAGGCATAGCGGGAGGACAGGACGTTGGAAATCTTCTTCTTTTCAGCCACGTGGCTATTATTCCATGCCTGCCCCGCCGCGGGGTGAAGGGTTAGAGAGAAATCTCACCGTCTTCTGCTCGCTTGCCGATGTCCCGGCGCACAAAGCCACCCGCAAACTCGATGCCGTCGACGGTGGCGTAGGCGTCTGCGCGGGCGTCGGCAAGCGTGGCGCCCTTGCCCAGCACGCTGAGCACGCGGCCGCCCGCGGTGCGGTAGGCGCCGTCGGTATGCACGGTGCCGGCATGGAGGACGCGCTGCGGATCGTCCAAGGCGGCGCCGGAAATGGCATCGCCCTTGCGCGGGGAAGCCGGGTAGCCCTCGGCCGCCATGACGATGATGACGGCGAAGCCATCCTCCCACTCCAGCGGCGGGAGCTCGGAGAGGGTGCCGGTGGCTGTGGCGTGGAGGGCCTCAGCCAGCGGGGACTTGAGCAGGGAAAGCACTGCCTGGGTCTCCGGATCGCCGAAGCGGCAGTTGAACTCGACTACGGCCGGGCCTTCTTCGCCCCAGGCCAGGCCGGCGTAAAGCAGACCGGAATAAGGGGTGCCGCGGCGCGCCATCTCCTTGGCCACAGGGATGCAGACCTCGTCCACGATGCGCTGCACGCCGTCCTCCGGCAGCCACGGCAGCGGGGTGTAGGCGCCCATGCCGCCGGTATTGGGGCCCTCGTCGTTGTCATAGGCACGCTTGTGATCCTGGGCCGGCAGCAGCGGGACGACGGTCTCGCCATCGACTAAGCAAAAGAGCGAGACTTCGGGGCCGTCGAGGAAGGATTCCAGCAGCACCGGGTTGCCGGCCGCGAGGACGGCATCGACGTGGGCGCGGGCGGCGGCGCGGTCCGGGGTGACCACCACGCCCTTGCCGCCGGCCAGGCCGTCGTCTTTGACCACGAACTGCGGGCCGAAGCGGTCGAGCGCGGCCTCAATCTCCTCCTCGGGTGCACCTGGGCGCAGCTGCTCCGCGCGAGCGGTCTTGACGCCCGCGGCTTCCATGACGTCTTTGGCAAAGGCCTTGGAGCCCTCGATCTGGGCTGCGTCCTTGTTGGGACCGAAGACCGCGATGCCGGCCGCGCGCAGGGCATCGGCCACGCCGGCGACGAGGGGAACCTCAGGGCCGATGACAACGAGGTCCGCGGCGATGCTCTGGGCGAGCTCCACCATGCGATCAGCGTCATCTACCTGGGAGTAGTCCGGGTGGACGGTAGCGAGGGTGGACATGGCCGCGCTGCCCGGCGCGGCGTGGATTTCGGTGCTCTTAGGGTCGGCGGACAGGCCCTTGACAAGGGCGTGTTCACGGCCGCCCGAACCAATTACGAGAATGCGCATGCCCACCATCATAACCAGCGGGTAGCCTGGCACACATGGCTTCTGTATTTACAAAGATCATTAATGGTGAACTACCCGCTCGCTTTGTCTACCGCGATGAGACCTGCGTGGCTTTCCTCTCCATCGAGCCGCTGCGTTACGGCCACACCCTGGTCGTGCCCATCGAGGAAGTAGATAAGTGGACCGACCTGGATCCACAGACCTGGGCCCACCTCAACGAGGTCGCCCTGGAAATCGGCGGCGCTATCAAGACCGCGTTTGATACCCCGCGCACCGGCTACATCCTGTCTCTTATACACATCTGACGCTGCCGACGAGCGATCTAGTGTAGAT
>OJKZ01000749.1_pt1 | contig 12090 bp, 13 predicted proteins | sample 1596791 | NCBI WGS metagenome assembly OJKZ01 (sample SAMEA3904677, study PRJEB24821) | metagenome | biome: Builtin; feature: hospital; material: surface | place: USA | collected 2013-06-04 | reverse complement strand
ACGTCGACCGCGTCGACTTCACCCGCCTCGCCCCCGTCGAGGCCTGGGTGCGCGACAACAGCTAGCGGATCAAACCGGCCTGCTTTGCCAGGCCTGCGATACCGGCCAGCACCGTAAACACGACGCCGATAATGATGCCGGCTTTCGTGCCGTCATCCATCGGCTCAGCCTTGAAATCCTTGCCCTGCAGGCATGCCTGGAGCGCCATGCCGTCATTGATGGCTGCGGTGTCCTCAGCAATCGAGGAGCCAAACGCCTCACTGACCTGCGACGACTGCTGCAGCTTGGTCAGGTCTGCCTCCGCCAGCTTCTTGGCATCCGCTTGCTGTGCAACCCAAATCCTGACCTCGTTCTGGGTGTGCGTGCCGTTGTTCTTGGTCATGTTGGCGCTGTCGAACTTCAGCGTGCAGTGCGGCTGGTAGTTCTTGTGGCTCATCGTGTTCGACGCAGCATCGGCAGTCGGCGCGAGCATGGAGGCAGCCATCGCAGTAGCGACGACGGTAGCGGTGATCTTTTTCATGATTGCGTCCTTTTCGTATGCAAAAGCTCCGCGGTGGGCGGAGCTCCAATGGGGTTGGGGTACTTACTTGAAGTACTCGGTCAGGAAGTTCAGCACCGGTGCTGGCAGCATGTGGCGGAACTCAGGCGAGAAGGCTGCACCAAGTGCAGCGATACCCAGGAGTGTAGGAACGATGACCGAAAGCCAGTACGCTGCCGCGCGGCCCTCGTGTGGCTCGATCATCGAAGAAAGCCTGTTTTCGAAGCCAGTGGTGTAGTTCTGGCCATTCGCGCAAGCCTGCAGCGCGAGCTTGCCTTCTCCGCGCTCGAAGTCGGAGCGTGTTGAATCCTTGGTACCTTGCAGAAAGTCCTTGCGGGCTTGAAGCTGATTGTCAACCATAGAGGTATTCCGCAGTTTTGCAGCAGCTTCGGTTCGCGTTAGTACTTCTTTAAAGCCGCTCGAGTAGGTGATCGTGCACTTGTTGCCGGAGACAACGGTGGTCACCGAGTAGGCGTCGTCAAGGCTGCTGCCCTTGTCTTCTGCGGCTCCAGCCGCCGGGACGAGCAGGCCGAGGGTCATAGTTGCAGCTACGGCTGCGGTTGCAAACTTCTTCACAGGGGACGCTCCTTGCGTTGACAGTGAACTGTTAAGAATCACTTATCATATTCAGTCAGCCATACGCTTTCCGCAAGCTTCTACCCCCGAACGGTCTACACCTGGGCTTTCAAAACTTCCGTTGACCGAGCAGATTTCGAAGCTTTTCGACGCCAATTCCTCCATCTCACGCCGACCTGCATTGGTCAACGCTAAGAGGTCGACCGGAACGTCTCGCCGGTCGACAGGCAAATGGTCTGGACCCCATGCAATTCTGTTCACGAAATCTCGAACAAAATCGAGAGGACATATCCCACCCGCCAACACCACCACACACCCCACCTCCGGGCCCCACCCACTACACTGTGTATCCATGACTAACGCGAGCGAATCCCCAGCGCACCGTTACGGCGCTGGCCTGGCAAATCAGATTGAGCAGAAGTGGCAGACGTTCTGGAAGGACAACGGCACGTTTAACGCGCCGAACCCGGTCGGCGACCTCGCCACGGGCGACCCACTGCCCGAGGACAAACTGAATGTGCAGGACATGTTCCCGTACCCGTCGGGCGCGGGGCTGCATGTGGGTCACCCGCTCGGCTACATCGCGACGGACGTGTTTGCCCGCTACAACCGCATGTTGGGCAAGAACGTGCTGCACACGTTGGGCTATGACGCGTTTGGTCTTCCGGCGGAGCAGTACGCGATTCAGACGGGTACGCATCCGCGCACCACGACTGAGGCGAATATCCAGAATATGAAGCGTCAGCTGGGCCAGTTGGGTCTGGGCCATGATCCGCGTCGTTCGGTGGCGACGACGGATCCGGAGTTTTATAAGTGGACGCAGTGGATTTTCCTGCAGATTTATAACGCTTGGTTTGATGAGGAGCTGCAGAAGGCTCGTCCGATCGAGGAGTTGGTCCGTGACCTGCTCACGGGCGCCCGCACAACCAAGGATGGCCGTAACTTCCGCGACTTGACGCACGCGGAGAAGCACAAGGCGATTGATGAGTTCCGCTTGGTCTACCTGTCCGATTCGATGGTGAACTGGTGCCCTGGTTTGGGCACGGTGCTGGCGAATGAGGAGGTCACGGCGGAGGGCCGTTCGGAGCGTGGGAACTTCCCGGTGTTCCGGAAGCGGCTGCGTCAGTGGATGATGCGCATTACTGACTACTCGGATCGTCTGCTCGATGACCTTGATCTGCTGGATTGGCCGGAGAAGGTCAAGGCGATGCAGCGTAATTGGATTGGTCGTTCGCGTGGTGCGCAGGTGGCGTTCGCGTCGGAGGCGGGCCCGCTCGAGGTGTTCACGACGCGCCCGGACACCCTGTTTGGCGCCACCTACATGGTGCTCGCGCCTGAGCACCCGCTTGTCGACGCCCTCACGGCCGATGCCTTCCCGGCCGACACGGACGAGCGTTGGATGAATGGGGCGGGGTCGCCGAAGGTGGCCGTCGAGAAGTATAGGGCGGCGATTGCTGCCAAGAGTGACTTGGAGCGCCAGGAGAATAAGGAGAAGACTGGCGTGTTCTTGGGTTCGTTTGCGACGAACCCGGTGAGCGGCAAGCAGGTGCCGATCTTTATTGCTGACTATGTGTTGACGGGCTACGGTACGGGCGCGATTATGGCTGTGCCAGCGCATGATGAGCGCGACTACGAGTTCGCGAGCGTCTTTGGCCTGCCGATTGTGCCGGTGCTTGACGGCGACATCGCAGAAACTGCCTTCACCGGCGACGCGCCGCACATTAACTCGGCGAACGAGCAGGGCCTGGACCTCAACGGCCTGGGCAAGGACGAGGGCATCGCGAAGGCGATCGAGTGGCTGGCCGCCAACGGTGCTGGTGAGGAGAAGATCCAGTACAAGCTTCGCGACTGGCTCTTTGCCCGCCAGCGCTACTGGGGCGAGCCCTTCCCGATCGTCTACGACGAAAATGGCCAGGCGCACGGCCTGCCGGAGGACATGTTGCCGGTGGAGTTGCCGCAGGTGGAGGACTACAACCCGGTGTCCTTCGACCCGGAGGACGCGGATTCTGAGCCGGCGCCGCCGCTGGCGAAGGCCACGGACTGGGTTGAGGTGGAGCTCGACTTGGGTGAGGGCACGAAGAAGTACTGGCGCGACACGAACGTGATGCCGCAGTGGGCGGGTTCCTCCTGGTACCAGCTGCGCTACATCGACCCGACGAACCAGGACGCGTTCTGCGACATCGAGAACGAGCGCTACTGGACCGGCCCGCGCAGCGAGAACGATCCGGGCGGCGTGGACCTCTACGTCGGCGGCGTGGAGCACGCGGTGCTGCACCTGCTCTACGCCCGTTTCTGGCACAAGGTGCTCTACGACCTGGGCTTTGTCTCCTCGAAGGAGCCGTACCGCCGCCTGTTCAACCAGGGCTACATCCAGGCGTACGCCTACACGGATTCGCGTGGCGTGTACGTCCCGGCCGCCGAGGTGGAGGAGAAGGACGGCAAGTTCTACCGCGACGGCGAGGAGGTCAACCGCGAGTACGGCAAGATGGGCAAGTCGTTGAAGAACGCTGTTGCTCCGGATGACATCTGCCGCGATTACGGCGCGGATACCCTGCGTGTGTACGAGATGTCGATGGGCCCGCTGGACACGTCGCGCCCGTGGGCGACGAAGGACGTCGTCGGCGCGCACCGTTTCCTGCAGCGCCTGTGGCGCCTGGTTGTGGACGAGGAGTCCGGCGAGGTCACCGTCACCGACGCCGCGCTCACCGAGGATGACAACAAGCAGCTGCACCGCACCATCGCCGGTGTCCGCGATGATTACGAGCACCTGCGGGACAACACGGTCGTCGCAAAGCTGATTGAGTTCACGAACTACCTGACCAAGACGTACCCGTCGGGCGCCCCGCGCGCGGCGGTCACTCCGCTGGTGCAGATGGTCGCGCCGCTCGCCCCGCACATCGCTGAGGAACTCTGGGCGAAGCTCGGCCACGTCGACACCATCACGTTCGAGCCGTTCCCGACCTTCGAGGAATCATTCCTTGTCGACGCCACCATCGAACTACCCGTCCAGATCAACGGCAAGGTGAAGGCCCGGATCAACGTCCCGACGGACGCCTCCAAGGAGGACACCGAGGCGGTTGCGCTGGCGGATGCGCGTGTCAAGGAACTGACTGACGGCAAGAACGTGGTCAAGGTGATTGTGGTGCCGGGCCGTATGGTGAACCTGGTCGTTAAGTAAACGTTCAGGAAACGTGTAGGTGCTGCGGAGCGTTTGTGTGTACTGTTGGGCACCATGACTGAACCAAATACACCTAACAACGATCCGCAGAACCCGGGTGGCATCCCGTCCTACCCGGAATACGGCGCGTCGCCATACGGCCAGCCCTCGGGACAGCCCTACGGGGAGCAGGCCGATTTCGGTGCGTTTGACGTCAACTCGGCCGCCCAGGCGTCCGGGCAGAGCGCGTTGCGTTACCACGGCGCCCAGCTCGCCGTCCCGACGAGCCCCGCAGCCGCCATGCTCGCTAACGACGACGGCTTCGTCGGCATCACGCCTTCCCAGTACGGCGACGGCGTCACCCCGCACCCGATCAGCAACCCGGCCGTCAACGGCGTCGCCCACGGGCTGGGCACCGGGAAGCTGTCCGTCGGCGCCGCGCTGAAGTACGGCTTCAAAACCACCTACTCCAACCCGGGCACCTGGCTGGTGCTCGCGTTTGTGTACGCGCTGCTGAACAACATCGGGGCCGTCTTCCAGAGCGACACGGTCAGCGCCCTGGGCATGCTGGCCCTATTCTTCGTCACGCCGCTGTTCCTGGCCGCCGCGCTGCAGCAGACCCTGGTCGGCCCGAAGCAGTTCGTCCTGAAGGACATCAAGTCGGCTGCCTACGGCAAGACGCTGGGTATGTCGGTGGTCGTCGGCATCATCACGACTCTGATCTTCGCCCTGCTCATGGTGATCGGGTTCGTCGCTGGTTTCGCCGGCGCGGACCCGGAGGCGCTCCTGACCGCCTCGAGCGGTGATCTCAGCGCTATCGACCCATCCGCGTTCGTGACCCTATTCGTTGGGATCGGCATCGCGGTGCTGATCATGTTGCTTATCTCGCCGTTCTTCATCTTCCAGTCGTTCTACGCAGCCGACAACAACGGCACTTTCGGCGACGCCTTCAAGGCCGGCTTCACCACAGCGAAGCGCAACTACGGTGGTCTGCTCGGCTTGATGATCGTCTGCGGGATCCTGATGGCCACCGTCTCCGGCAGTGGCGCCGCCTCCGGCGTGGCCGCTTTCGTCTCGCTGGTGTTGGGCACGTTGCTGGCCGCCCCAGCACTCCTGGCGATGGTATACGCCTACCGCCAGGTTTCCGGAGGCCCCGTCCCGCACGAGGTAGCCGTTGCCTAAGCGCAGCACCTACTACACGGCCGTGGCACTGACCGCCGCGGCCGTGCTCTTTTTTACCGTCGGCAAGGCGTACGTGGGCCTGCCCGGCGTGTGGGACACAACCTCCCACGAGGTCCGCCACCTGCGCCTCATCCCCTTCGGCTCCTTCATCTACTACCGGGTCTGGTGGGGGCCGTGGCTCAACCTCATCGGCAACATTGTCCTCTTCCTCCCGGTCGGCTACCTGGCCCGCCTCCGGCTCGGCAAGATCTGGAAGGCCACCCTCTTCTCGATGGTGGCGTCCCTAAGCATCGAAGTAGCCCAGTACGCGCTCGCCGCCGGCTACTCAGATATCGACGACCTCCTCATCAACACCGCCGGCGGCGCCCTGGGCGCTACACTTGCCCACATGCCCAGCTTCACCCGCACTGTCTTCCCCGACGGCGACGAACCCGACGCCCGCTTCACCCTCGCTAACGAGCGCACCTTCCTCGCCTGGACCCGCACTGCGCTGGCATTCCTGGCAGGCGGCATCGCCCTCGGTGCTTTCGACGTCACCGGCATCACCCCAGAGACTCAAACCTTCGCCGCCGCCACCGTGATCGTGATCGGCATGGCCATAGCTGCCGGCGCCGCCATCCGCTGGGTCCGCGTCGAGCGAGCCCTGCGCCACGGCCGTCCCCTGCCCGCCCCCGCGATCGCGCCGCTGCTCGGCGTCGGGATCCTGGTCGCCTCCATCGTCGTGCTGGTAGGCCTGCTCTCGTGACCATCCCCGTCCCGGACCCCGGCCTCCAGCCCGAGCGCACCGCCCTGAGCTGGACCCGCACCGCCCTGGCCATGCTCGTCTGCTCGATGGTGCTCCTGCGCTGGTCCTACGCCTACCCCGTGCCCGTCTTCGGCGCCATCGGGTTACTACTCACGCTCGCGACAGTGCTCATCGCCAGATATCGACGCCTCTACCGCACCGAAGCGCACAACCTCGCCCAGGAGCGCTCCCAACCAAACACGGTTTCCGTCTTCGCCACTGCGTGTGCGCTAGTCGGTCTGGGTGGGTTGGGTCTGTGCCTGGTCCTTGCGCAGTAGGTGTGCGCACCTTTTTCCTACCCGAGGAATCCGCGACCTGGGCAAACGCGCCGGGCCGTGGGCGAAAACAAGGAATTTGGTGTCTTGCAGTGGGGTGCAGTGCCAAACCAAGCAGCTAGTGAAAACCAGCCCTTTTCTGACCAGGCACTATGAACATCTATACCAAGCCTGGCTGCGTCCTTTGGCACTGGCTGCCGATTCTGCGCACCTTTTTCCTGCCAGAGGAATCCGCGACCTGGGGAAACGCGCCGGGCTGCGTGCGAAAACCAGGAATTTGGTGTCTTGTGGCGGGGCGCAGTGCCAAATCACGCAGCTAGGAAAAACTAGCCCTTTTCTGACCAGTCACTATGAACAGCTATACCAAAACGAAGTGCGTCCTTTGGCACCAGGCCTACGAAGAAAAGTCGATGGCGATGCACTTCAGCATGTCGTAGCCATCCCCGTTGAGGGCGAACCCGTCGCCGGTGTCCTCGCCGAATCCGAAGGCCTCCAACAGGGCGGTGCCTTCCTTGTAGATGGTTGAGTCGGGAAGGTGGGGGGAGTCGGAGATGAGGTTGAACATGAGTTGGTTCCAGTTTTCGCGGCCGAAGGTCGCGTAGAACCCGCGGGCGATGTTTTCGGCGAAGTCGAAGGGGTTGTCGCCGCCGCTGAGCAGCTCGACGCCGTCGTTGGTGATGGTGTAGCGCCCGGTTTGTTCGGCGCGCATGAAGCCGGATTCGACGAAGAAGTTGTGGAGGTGCCTGCGCCAGATGGGGTCGTCGGGGAGGAGGCCGTCCATGAGGTTGTAGAGGGCTTCGGTGATGCCGGTGTAGACGGGGGAGTCGAAGGTTGGGTTAGGCCCGTAGTAGTCCTCGAGGAATTCGCCGATGGCGGCCATGACGGCGGGGTTGCTTTCGGGGTTGGGGTCGATGGCCATGATGTCTTTGAGGTCTTCGCGGTTGGCCAGGTATTCGCGGAGCGCTTCGCGGACGTCTTCGTCTTCTTCGGCGGCGGCCTCGGGGTTCATCATGTTGCGGGCGACCATGGTTTCGACGCTGTAGTACATGCGGTTCGAAATGCTGACCGGGTCTGCCTTGGTAAGCCTGTCCACCATGTGGCCCGGCGACATGACGGGCATGGCGGAGAACAGGGTTGGGGTGATGTGCATGTCGGCGGGTTGGCCGGCTGCGAGGCGGACGGCTTCGTCATAGAGCTCGGTCATCATGGCGGGGCCTTTGAGGTGCTCGATGACGTCGGGGCCGAGCGCGGAGATGAGGACGGGGGTCGGGCCGGCGATGGTGGATGGCCCGAGTACTTGGACGTTGATGTTCCAGTTGGCGCCGGCGTCGTAGATGTAACTCATGGTTTCGGGCATGTCTTGGACGGTGAGGTCGTTTTCGTCGTATTCGCCGGCGGCTGGTTGGGCGGTGTAGACGCGTTGTTCGCCGTTGATGTTCCCCGAAAACATGTGTGTTGCTGCGCTCGAGAAGCCGAGGGTGGCGTCGATAATGAGTGCGAGTTCCCCCAGGTACATCGAGTGATCAACATTAATGCATCGTGAAATCTCGGGTCGGGAGTTTTCTACGGTGATTAATAGAGAGATGTTCATGTCGTTCACTCTATAGTTTTGTATCTTTTAGCGCTCGCGAACTACCCAGAATGTGCAGCGGGTGACGCAGAGGAGCCAGTGGAAGACGAGGAGGGCTGGCAGTGCGGTGGCGATGATGGTGAGCCATTCGAGGTTCCAGACTTCGGCGAGGTGGTGGCTGCCGACGCTGATGGTGCCGGTGGGGAAGGTGGAGGCCCACCAGGCGGGGGAGTATCGCACCCAGTGCGCGACGGCGGGGTAGAAGTGCCACATGGCGAAGGCGATCATGGGGATCGCGATGATGAGCAGCACGGTGCCAACGATAAGCTCGGCATCCTTGCCGAACAGCAGGTCCACGGCGGACACTGTCTGCCCGACGACGCCGAGGGGGATCCAGGCGGTCGCTGCGTTCGGCCCGCTCAGGTCCACTTTTCGACGCCACGCCGCCACATACACCCTGGCAAACAGCGGATACGCTGCGCCTATCGACGCCACCAAGCAGCACACGCCAAGTATCCAGTAGATGTCGCCGCCGCCTTTGACGTGGGTGGTCCCGGCCGTGTTGGCCGCCATGATGGGGCCGACGAGCGCGAGCCCCCACGCGAAGTTCGGTTCCCCTTGGAAGCCGCGGAGCTGGTTGGCGTACACGGCGAGGCAGGCGGGAGCCCCGACCCAGAAGCCAACCAGGATGAAGGTTAGGTTGTCGGTGAGGTTGGTCCACGCGGTGCCGAGGGACATGATCCCGATGAACGTCATGGCCCACGGCGCCATCATGTCCTGGTGGAAGCGGGGCGTGCGATAGATGATGAACCCGACGACGAGCGTCACCAGGATGGCCACCCCGATACAGGCCACGACCCACGCCAGGGGGTCGAGTCCGCTGATGACCAGCAGCGTTGCCACCAGCGAGGTCCCCATGAGGCTGCCGCCCCACGCTGGGCCCGCTGGCGGCAGGCTATAGCTGGTCCTGGTTTTCACACGCGCTCACGCTGCCAGGAACGGAATCGGAGTGCGCACGCGCACCAGTGGAACAGCAGCAGGAGCAGCAGCCCGAAGGAGAGGGCGTGCCAGCCCTCGGTCCAGGAGCCCAGGCACAGGGTGCCCACCGGGAATGTGGAGCCCCACCAGCCGGGGCCGTACGGCGCCCATGTGAAAACCGCCTGGTAGAAGCAGTACATGCCGAAGAGGACGCACGGTACGCCGATGGCGAACATGATGATGCCGTAGAGGTGGGCGTCGAAAAGGAAGGTGGAGGCGGCCGTCGACTGGCCGACAACCCCGAGCGGAATCCAGGCCGTGCCTGCCGCCGCGCCGCGCGGGCGATCGCGGCGCCGCCACAGCGACCAGTAGCAGTAAGCGAACAGCGGAATCGCCGGGATGAACGTGAAGAAGAAGCACACGATGCCCGCGTGGTGGTAGAACATGCCGTGCTCGGCGGCGAGCTGCCCGCCGGAGGTCGCCGCGACCATCGGCGTGACCGGCGCCAGCCCCCACGGGAACGCCGGGGTGGTGTAGTGCTCCGATACCTTCCAGAAGCCCCACAGCTGCCACAGGCACACCGCGATCGACAGCGGCGCGCCAATCCACCAGCTGATCAGCTGGAAGATGTCGTTGCCGGTCAGCGCCGTCCACGCAGAGCCGCACGCCAAAACCCCATCGTGTACATGCCCCACGCCGCCATGTTCTGGTGCCGCGGCGGCTCGTTGCGAATACCCACCGTGAACACCGCCAACAACACGGCCGCTACCAGTGCAAACGCGATCTGGCCGAGGCGGAACCCGTGCAACCCGGACAGTGTAGAGGCGATCGACGTCCCCATCAGGGACCCGGCCCACGCGGGGCCATACTTAGGCAACTGCATGCACCTACGCTAAGCCCGCCAGGCCTGTTTGGCCAACTACGCAACGCCGCCGAACAGCAGCGCACGGCCCGTTTCCTCCCCCGTGTTGCGGACCGTCACCGCCAGGTGCCCGGCCCCAACCTTGCCGGCCTGGCCTCGCTCCAGCGCGACCCCCTCCAGGCGCAGCCCCTCCGACTGAGCAAGCAGGTGGTGCTCGTAGTCCTCGTTGACCCAGAGCGTGACCTGCGCACCGGGCTCCACCCGCAGCTCCGCGGCAAGCCTCCCCTTGGGACCCGGCACCTCCTGCCCCGCCAGGCGCCCCGCGTAGACGCGCAGCTTCCCGCCGGGCGTGGTGTCCACCGCCTTGAGCGCCACCCACTCCGACGGCTCGCGGTCCGTGAGCGCCCTGGTTGTCGTTGGTATGTCGTCAGCCGAACAGATTTCTACAGTCGCACGCATGCAGCTATCCTACCGACGTGCAGAAACTTTCCGGTGGCCTCCTACTTGCGCTGGCCCTGCTCACCGCAGCGGGCCCGCTTGGCATCGACATGTACTTGCCCGGCATGCCCGAGCTCGCCACCCAATTATCGACGTCCCCCTCTTCCGCCCAACTGACCATCTCGGGGTTCATGCTCGGGATGGCACTCGGCAACCTGGTCTTCGGCGCGATCTCTGACGGCACGGGCCGCAAACCCGCCATCCTGGTCTCCTCGGTGGTGGCGCTCGCTGCGTCGGTGGCCTGCGCCGTCGCCCCCACGATCTCCTTCCTGATCGCCGTCCGGTTCCTGCAGGGCCTGGCCGGGGGCTGTGCCGTCGTCGTCACGAGGGCCGTCATCCCCGACATCGCCCACGGCCGCGAGGCCGCCCGTGGCCTGTCGGGCCTCATGGCGATCTCCGGCTTCATGCCCGCCATCGCACCCGTCCTCGGCGGCCTGATCATCCCCACCTTCACCTGGCGAGGCGTCTTCTGGACCATCGCCGCCGTCAACCTCGCCCAGATCCTCATCGCCTGGCGCTTCGTCCCCGAAACCCTCCCACCCGAGCAGCGGACCCGCGGCACCCTGCGCACCATCTTCCCTCGCATGGTCCAGTGCCTGCGGCGCCCCGCCTTCCTCGGCTACATGTTCGCCGCCGGCCTCGGCTTCGGCACCCTGTTCTCGTACATCTCGGCATCACCGCTGGTCCTGCAGGTGCAGCTCGGCGTTACACCGACTGCCTTCTCCCTCATCTTCGGCGGCATCGCCCTGCTCATCCCGCTGTCGAACTCCATCAACATGCGCCTGGTCAAGACCCACCAGCCACGCACCCTGCTCGTTGTGGCGTTATCTGTTGACATCCTCGCCGGGCTGATCCTGCTCGCTTACAGCCAGCTCGGTCCCAACCTCACGATGCTCCCCTTCATCGCCACGCTGTCCGCCATGGCCGGGTTCATCATGGCCAACGCCTCGGCGCTCGCCGTGGAGGAGATCCGGGACATCGGGATCGGCGCCGGCACCGGCGCGATGGGCTTCTTCCAGTTCATCATCGGCGGCCTGGTCCCTCCATTGGTGGCGCTTGGGTCCAACCCGACCACCTCGATGGCCACCGGCATCCTCACCTGCGCCGGCCTGGCCCTGCTGGGAGTGCTTTTGGGCAGCACTGCACCACATTCCAGACCTAAAAACATCTAGCACTTGTTTGGCCTGCAGGTATCCTGGGGTTGCTTTTCAAACGTCCAGCTCAACGCTCGAACTTAGAAACAGGGCTATCGATTTCGACCCGGTTTTACTTATCCTCAGGGCGATTGTCCGTGAGAAAACCCATGAAACTGAAGTATGGGACATCTTCTGTCGCTCGTCGAACGGCTGCGAAAACAGCATCACTAATAGGGTCAATCACCTGGTCACTTAGGTTTAAGACTTCCAGGAAGAAGTGCTGGGTAATCATGTACGGACGAAAGCTTTCCTGATTGCTACCAGGTTCTAATTCTTTAGCAAGTTCATACTCGTCTTCATCGCATTCACAAACTGTGAAATCGGGAAGAGCGTCAATTTCGGAGAAGGAAACTTTGAGTTCCTTCTGGAGACGCTCTGCAATATGGTATGAATCTTTCTTAGAGCAATACACGTAAAGGTCTTCGTAAAAGCCTTGCAGCTCACCATTTGACAAGGAAGAGGGATTAGTCATGC
>OJKZ01000746.1_pt1 | contig 12104 bp, 10 predicted proteins | sample 1596791 | NCBI WGS metagenome assembly OJKZ01 (sample SAMEA3904677, study PRJEB24821) | metagenome | biome: Builtin; feature: hospital; material: surface | place: USA | collected 2013-06-04 | reverse complement strand
GGCAGCAAATTGTAGGGGAATGATGGCGCCATCATTCCCCTACAATTTGCTGCCAAAAATAGCCATTTTGTCCATTCTATGTCACAATAGAAGCAAGGAGGTCGTATGCAGCAGATGGTATGGAATATAGTAACGATGATTGCGCCCTTTGCGGTGATTGCCTTTGTGCTGGTAGTGCTCGCCGAATATTTGCGCGTGCAGCAGCGTATCAAACGCCTGGAGGAGATGGTGCACGAGCTGCAGCAGCGAGTTGAATCGGATACGTAGCCACAGGTTGCACAAAAAAGCCAGCTATATAGCGCTGGCTTTTTTGTTTTGCGACGCTAAGTCATTGCCTAGTAGCTTCGGCGCTCCGAGCGGTCCTTTGGCACGACTACTTCGGTATCGGGCTCTTGCCGCGGCGGAAACCTTTTGCGTGGCAGGCCAGCGAAGGCGTCATTGCTCGGCTGCTTACTACGTGCGGTCGTGCGATTATTGGCCGAGCGGCGCTTGCGCGTACTAGCTGGGCGAGTTGGCGCTTTCTCTTCTGTTGTCGCGGGCAATACACCAGCAGTTTTGCGTGCGGCAATGGCGGCCGCTTTAGCAGCGGCACCACCCTTAGCAATGCGCGGTGGCGTGTGTGGCTGAGCTGGCGCAGCGAGACTCTGACGCGAGCGCCCAGCTGGGACTTCACGGCCCACACGGGCAGTGCGACTCGACGCCTTTTGTGGTGCACCGACTTCGTTAATCACTGGAATGATGATGGGCATGCGGCGTGTTTGGTCGTACAAGACGCGGGCAATGTCGTCTTTGATTTCCTTCTTTACGACATCAAGGTCATACGAGCCCACCAGGCTGCGCGCTGCTTTTTGCTTGAGGTAGGCGCGGATCATCCCCATCAGCTCTTCATTATCGCGCAGATAAATGAAGCCCCGGCTGATGATATCTGGGCTGGTGAGGAGGCGGCCCGTCCCACGCTGGACGGTGAGCACCACAACGAACATCCCCTCCAGGCTCATATGGATGCGATCCTTCAGCACGACATCGCTCACGACTGCACCAGCGTCGTCATACATTGTGCCGCCCGAGTGCGGAATGCGCCCAATCTTGTGTGCACCATCGGTCGTGAACTCCACAATGTCCCCCGGGTCGCAGACAAAGATATGGCTGCGTGGGATACCACACTCCTTCTCGGCCAAGCGAGCATTGTGCACTAACATGTGGAATTCGCCGTGGTTAGGCAAGTAGTATGTGGGCTTGACGGCACTAATGAGTCGCACGTGGTCATCATAATACCCATGGCCAGACAGGTGGAGTGGCCCCACCCCGGTCAGGTGTGTCTTGCCATTTTGCACCACGTCGCCACCTTCGCGCATCAAGCCATCGACGGTGCGTACGACGTACTTCTCGTTGCCTGGGATGGGGTTAGAGCTAAAGACTACCACATCGCCCCCCTTGATCTTGACGAATTTATGTGCCCCCGTCGCCATGCGGTTAAGCACTGCACTAAATTCTCCTTGGCTACCCGTACAGACGATGGTGATCTTGTGGTCGGGCAGCTTAACGAGATCTTCCATCTTTACTACCGTATCTTTGGGGATTTTGATAGCGCCAGTGCGCAACGCCACCTCCAGGTTTTGGATCATACTAAAGCCAGCAAAGGCTACCTTGCGCCCATGCTTCTCTGCTTCCTCGAGGATGAGCTGAATTCGGTGCAGTTGGCTAGAGAAACTACTGATGATGATGCGGCTCTTGGCCCACTTGTCCATCACCTCACCCATGCTGTGCTGGATGTCGTGCTCACCGTGGGTGTGAGTGCCAGCGCTCTCGCAGTTGGTCGATTCGTTCATCATGAGGAGAAAGCCCTCGGTGTGCGCAATATCCTGCAAGCGCTCGAAGTCGAACTTGCGGCCATCCACCGGGTTTTCCTCAATACGCCAGTCACCACTGCTGAGAATGTTCCCTACCGGTGTACGCACCACCACTGCGGCCGAATCGGGGATAGAGTGGTTCACCCGCACCAGCTCCACACTAAAGGAGTCGCACAGCTGGACGATCTCATGCTCCTCAGGCTTGAGCTCATGATACTCCGGCTCATAACTACCATCGGTCTCGGCCATAGTGCGCTGCAGCATACCTAATGTAAAGGCTGTGCCATACACTGGGGCAGGCAGCTTGGGGATAATGTGCCGAAAGGCACCGATATGATCAAGGTGCCCGTGAGTAAAGATGTGTGCCCGAATCTTGTGCTTATTCTCCTCCAACCACTGCGTATCGGGGATGATGTAGTTGATGCCAGGATAGTCACTACCTGGGAAGAGGAAGCCCATATCGATAATGATGATATCGTTGTCGTACTCAATGGCCGTCATATTCTTGCCAATGCCCATCTCGCCCACCCCACCGATCGGGATGACCTTGAGCGTCGGGCGCGGAGCACGAGGCCGCTTGGGCTGCATATTGAGAGTAAACTGCTTGCCGCCATAGCCATTATAGACCGACTTATTGACCGGCACGTTAATAACATGCTGCGAGGCCTGGGCATTGACCCCCTCGCTGGTGCGCCGCTGCGCCCGAAAGACCTCGCCTTTGCGTGTGGTGGTGGCGCTGAGCACCGTGTTGGTTGTCGCTGGTTGTTTGCTTGCGTGTGGACGCTTCTTGGCGTCATCTGCCTGGGGTGTGGCCACTCGTCGTTGACCCATTGTATCTCACTCCTTCTAATACATTATTCTGGTTCTACTAATAAGAGACAGGCTAAGAGCCTCAATAAGTGATTGTATTATAGCAGATGATAGTAAGGTGTGTCAAAGCCACCTCGCGAGAGGTGGCTTTTGCTTCGTATCACTACAAGCTGATGGTATTGTCTATACACACCAAAATCGCAGCATATCGCTCAAATTTTCGCCTGTTTCCGCTTGGGGAGCTGGCTGCCATGATGCGCTATCACTTGGGCTGCTGTCATCAGGGTTCTCTGTACTAGCCGGTGCTTCTTCGATGGCAAACGTTGGTGCGCCATTCTCGTCAGTGGTTCGCGTCATCCGTATGTAGTACAGCTTCTCATTTGGGTCAGTATTGGCGCTTGGACGGAAGCTACTCGCCGCCACGACCTCTGTGGCAGTGTTACCTGTGATCTGCAGCAGCTCTGCCGTCGTCAGCTCGCCAACTGGCTGGGCAGCCCCTGGCTCTTGTGGCGTCTCCAGCGTTACCTCCTCTCGGGTGGTTGTCTTGCCGGTGGTTGTGTCTTTTTGTTTGTGAGCCACTGTCGTTACGACGACATTTTGCCCATCATGGCTGACGGTAGCTCGCTTCGCTGCAATAATCTCCTCAATACCCCTACCCTTATCAGTCTGGCGAGCCACAAGAGAATCATCCATATAACGATCTGTCTTTGTCTTGCCCTGCAGCTGGGTGTATCGCGTCGTAATACCGTGCAGAACTTCTCTGTCGACCTTCTTCACATCGATTTCACCATCAAGAGTTGTAAATTCTACCTCACGACCCGATTGCTCAAATGGCTCAGCCGTTGCGGCTGTTTCGCTCGATACGGGCGCTTCTGCTGTATTATGACAATACGCAAAACCACTCATAGCAGTAAGCAAGGCTGCCAGAGCGGCAAGCTTTTGCTTCAGCGAGAACCGCAGCGTATCTCTCTTATCGGTATCATCAGTAGCACTCTCATTACTTAACGTAATGCGCGAGTTTGTCTCGCTCAAAATCGGTTTTCGTGCAAAGCTCCCTTCCATACTGCTTGTTTTCTGCCAAGGTTTCTTCATTATCATCACCTCCTGCTTTATTTTACTAACTACCTATTTACCGTTATAGTACTTTGTATTTGCTATATCTGTCAAATGTGTTCTATTCGAGTCCCAAAGCTAGCAGGCAAAAAGCCGGCTACCTCACCATAGCCGGCTCTGTGCTATGCCTCGCAGCACATTAATTTTAATCTCCATCCACCGTCGTATGAGCAAACTGCCGTGTGCCACGCCAGGCCAAGAAGCCAATGAGGAGCGCGTTTGCCACGAGCGCAAAGCCAGCCAAGATGAGCATGTGCTGCATATAGAGCGCGCTATCTACCCCACCCGAGATCGCATGACGATAAGCAATGATGGAGTGTGTCATGGGTAGCCAGGGGTTGATAGCTTGGAAGAAACCAGAGGCCGTTTGGATGGGGAATATCCCTTCGCTCGCTGCTAGTTGGAGCACCATGATGATCATTACCACCAGCCGGCCAGGGTTATCCAGCACCATTACCAGCAGCGTAATAAACGACATAAAGGTAAGCGAAGCAAGGTAGCTTGTGGCAACAAACAGCCACGGATGGTCGGGCTGCAGACCCACCACATAGACTAGCACCAGCATCAGAATCGTCGCTTGCACCAGTGCAGCCAGCCCCAAGACTGACATCTTAGCCAGCCACCAGCGCCAGGCATTTTCTTGGCGCGAGAAGGTCTTGCGCACTGGGTACATCGTCGTCAGAGCCAACCCACCAACGAAGAGCGCTAGCGAGAGCATATAGGGTGCCATGGCATAGCCGTAATTTGGCACACTGCCAGTACTGTGTTCGCTGCTCGCCACAGGTGTGGCCATCTGCTGCTGAGCCGCTGGGCTAGTTGGCAGGAGCTTTACCTGAGCAGCACCAGTCTGCAGTTTGTGTGCCAATGTGCTCGAGCCATCCACCAGCTGGTTACTTGCCTGCACCAGCGTACTCGAGTGCTGCTGCAAGGTGGCTGCGCCCTGGGCCAGTTGCCCACTACCCTGCTGAGCTGTTGCGAGATTACCTGCCACCAGTGCTGCACCAGCCTGGAGCCGCTCGCTACCAGCCCGCACTGTGTTGTACCCCGCAAAGGCAGTGGTGGCTTGTGGGGTAAATTGCTCCACGCCAGTATTGAGCGCCGCCACACCGTTCTTGAGTGTTTGCTGCTGAGCGGCAAGCGTTTTGGTAAGAGTATCGAGGTTGGCCAGCAAGCTCTGCGTTTGCTCGGCAATGGCTTTGGTCTGCTGCAGAGCACTCGCCAAGGTCTGCAGCTCGGGTAGTGTGATGGTCGTGCTACCGCCAGATGCAGCTGCCTGCGCGCTAGTCTTTTGGAGGATCGCCCCAGCCGACGCGGCTGGTGCTTGCATTGCCTGGAGCGCACCCACCACCCGCTGCGCATCTTGGGCTACGGCTGCCTGTTGAGCCGCCACCGCTGGTGATGGCTGAGCCACTTGGGCGTTGAGTGTATTCACCCCTTGTTTGATCTGCTGCATACCAGCCGTTAGCTGGGCCACTTGGGCTGCCGTTGGCAGCTGGCCAGTCAGCTGCGCTGTGCCCTGCTGGACCTGTGTTGCACCAGCCTGCAATCGCCCTAAGCCCGCCGTCAGCGTCTGCTGCTTGCTCGCCAGTTGGCTAACGCCATTGGTATAGTGAGTAAGACCCGCTTGGAGCCGTGCCGACCCCTGGTGCAAGCGCCCAGCACCATCACCAGCCTGCGCCATGCCATTACCCACTGCACCAATACCCACTGCAACCTCTTTGAGGTAGGTTTGGGTCACTTGCTCGGCCACTGTTTCCTTCACTTTTTGCGCGGCTTGGCGGCTAATGACTGCACCAATGTAATTCTTGGCTGGCGTCAGCTGATACGACACCACCGCTTGCTGCGGCTTGTCCTGCCGAAGTGACGCCGCACGCTGTGAGAAATCCTCTGGCACTGTCACTACTGCGTAGTAATAACCACGGCGCACGCCATCATCGGCTTGCTGCTTGGAGACGAATTCCCACTTAAGCGCCTTGCTCTTACGTAGAGACTCAGTCATTGTCCGGCCGATCTGCAGCTCCTTGCCATTGATCTGCGCCCCCTTATCCTCATTCACAAAGGCAATCGGCAGTCGGTCGGTATGCCCATACGGGTCCCACACCGAGCTGAGGAAAAACGCCGCATATATCACCGGCACAAAGGCTAGCGCTATCACTGCCACCAATAGTGTTTTGCTCTGCAGCAAGTGCCGCCATTCGGCCTGGACCATCACGCTGCGGCGGCGCCGGATGGCTTGCTTCATCTTCTCACCCATTGTTAGCCAACTCCCGAATAATATCGTGCAATGTCACACCCTGCAGCGTCTCAGCCCAGCGTGCCTGAGCCCGATCGAAGGCACCAAGGATGCTCACCTCACCGCGTTTGATCTTGCTACCATCCGCCTGGCGGGCAAACATCCGCTCGGCCACTCCTTGGTATTGGACGAAGCTCTCCGTCCCCTCGACTGCTGCCACGATATCCCACAGCGTCAGCTCCGTACTAGCCCGCGCCAGGCGAAAGCCACCACCCGCACCCCTCGCCGAGGTAATCAGCTGGGCCGTTACGAGCTTACGCGTTACCTTAGTAATATACGTTGGCGACACCCCCATTTGCCTTGCCAAGCTCTGGTTCGTCACTGGTGATCGCAGGTCTGGATGCGCCAGCAAAATCACAATGCAACAGGCCTGCTCGACTGCTCCTGATAATCTCATAGTTTTATATGCGAGGTGCTATGCAGCCCACCATGCGCAGCACCTCACTCCTCCTTTCTTTGATTGTTGATAATGGATATCTAGTATCTAGATTAGCATAAGCTGCTCCCTATTGCAAGCCTGTCGTAATAACGTATAACCGATGAGTATAGTGGGTCTGTGGGGCTTTCCCTGGTGCGCCCTCGCTCTAGCTCCCTCCTCCTCTTTGCTGCCTCTCACATTCTCTCCACTCACTCTATTTTTCCTACCTCAGATGAGCCTATTTTATTAAAGCATGAGCGATATCACAATTATGACAATGGGGCGATTTGTAGTATCATATATAAGTATAAGTGTTATACCAATGAGGTGAGGAGGAAACACAATGCCAAAACCAGAAGCAGCTGGCCTGCCATGGCCAACCCAAGCAGCTCGCAGACAAGCCACGCGCCAGTCTGACCCTGCCATCCGCGATAGCAGCGCCTACCGGCAAAAGCCTGCCGACGACACTGAACGCACCACGTCAGCAACCGCGCAGAGTGAGCTTGATACAACCAAGAGCAAGCTTGCCACCCTGCAAAAGGCGCTGCAGCACGTAACCGCCGTCGAGATTGGTGAGGCACAGCTCGGCACCAGTGCACGCGACTACATCAGCCATGCGCTTGAGGTATCGCGTGTTTTTTCTGAGCTAGAGCATCGCCGCGTGCCTGTCAATGGCTCGTATAATGGCCAGCCCTTCCAGGTATTACCCAGCTCCAACCTCGAGCTGATCGAGCGCGACCTCGGCCGTGCAAGCTTTGGCCCCTATGGCCCAGCTGGCCTCACCCGCGTTGGCCCTCAGCCCAAAGAAGAGCTTACACTCGATGACTACGTCGCCGATGCCACTGCTCAAGCCACGGCCGACTACAACACCAAGAAAAAGCAAGCCGACGAGCAAGCCAAGGTCGCCACCGAGCTCCAAACCGCTCAAGAGCTCCTCGAGCGCAAAGGCTACGGCGTGACCGCACCAGAGGCTGGCAAGACGAAGGCCGCCTAACCAGCTCTTGCAAATATGCATACCAAGGTAAGTATTGCGACAATGCTTACCTTTTTCGTTTGCGCGGCAAAGCCCTTGTTGTACCTCTTACCCCTTCCTCTATCACTGATTATGAGGCACTATGCATCTGAATATATCTCTAGAGTATTCATTATTTATCCTGCGTCGCCTGCTGCACATACGCCACTGCCTGGACGAAGTCGTCGATGAGCGTCTGGCGCATGGCACCGTTGTATAGCGCAGCGGCTGGGTGGTAGAGCGGAATGACGACGAACTCTCGCTCGTGCAAGCGTACTTTGCGGGGCTGGCCATGGTCGCGGCTAATGCGTAGATCGGGGATGAACCCACCACCACTGTGCCGGCCAAGAGTAAGTACTGCCTTTGGCTGGATAATATCGAGCTGCTGCATGAGATACGGCCAAAAGACGCGCTTCTCCTCCGGCAGTGGGTCGCGATTATTGGGCGGACGATATTTAACGATATTAGTAATGTACACATCGCTGCGCACCAGGCCAGCTGTGGCGAGCATTTCGTCTAAGAACTTCCCCGCTGCCCCCACAAAGGGCTTGCCCTGCAGGTCTTCATTCTTACCGGGCGCTTCCCCCACAAAAACGATATCGGCACTGGGGTTGCCATCGCCCAGCACCAGCTGTGTGGCCTGGGCAGCCAGCTCGGGGCAGAGCTTGGCGGCGATAATCTCCTCAGCGAGGTGCGCTAGCTGGGCGGCTTGGGTTTGGTCTGGCGTGGATGGGTCAAGTGGATGGGTCATAATACATCTAGTATAACAATCGATGGGTGGACAGAGCAAAAAATCGATACTATAGCGATGCACTACGTATGATAATGCAGCAAAAACACCCCCACAAAAGGAGGTGTTTTGCCATGCGAGGAAGCAACGCGCTGAGTGTGCTGTTTCCCTACTCTGTCTGGTTTGCCTCTGGGTCGGTGAGCTTGCGCACCATAGGTAGCACCAGGTAGATACCGATGATGGCAGCAACGAGCCCTCCGCCAACGATGCCGAAGTACAGTGGCGAGAGCGTCGGCTTAAGTGATGCAGAGAAGGTTGTGATGAAGACGGTACCAACCCACACCCCAATGGCGCACGAGAGGAGCGAGACGCTCAGTAGTGGCACCAGCGACTCCGTCATGATGAGGCGCTTGAGCTGGCCCAGGCGCATGCCACCGAGGCGCAGCGTGTAGAGCGAGCGCCGCCGCTCAAACAATCCACCAATCGTCGAGACAATCAAGCTTGCCACTGCCACGAAGAGCGTCACACCCATGCCGGCGTAGGCCATCTCGGCGAAGTTCTTGATGATCGGGTTGATCTGCGGGTGCTTCTCGAAGTCCCCACTGCGGATGTAGAGGAAGTCTTGCGGAGTCTGGCGGGCATAGACAAGGGCGCGCACCTTCTCCACATCATTGCTGTGAGCAACGGTGAGGAGGTAGTCTTTGGGGCCATTAGTATTGACTGGCTGCTCGGCGAGCGAGACGGTCTTGACGACGGCACCGTTGAAATCGAGCAAAGCATAGTGATCACCCTGTGCACCGCTGGGGCAGCTGTGCTCGGTGTAGATCGCCAGGTCGCTACAACGGATAGCACGGGCTTGGACGCGGCCATTGTCACCAGCAATAGGATACATTGGGGCAACATTGGTGATGTATGGCTGCTCGCTCAGGATTTTTTGAGTATCCGGCTGCAAGGTATGATCTTGCGAAGTGATCGCTACAGCGTTGCTGCGCAGCTGCGAGTAGCCGTTGTTGGCCACCGATGAAGCGTTGAGGGCATCAATACCACTCACCGCCGAGAGGTAGAAGCTCCCCGCAAAGAGGGCCAGCACTACCCCACTCACACTGCGGAAGACAGCCTGCGAATGGACGGCAATTCGCTTACCCGCGATCAATGCCGAGCCACTGCGTGCATAGCGTGCCACGATGCGAGCAATTTTATTCGTCAGCCAGCCACCAGCCAGCACCAGGCCAAACATTACACTAAGGAAGGCTGCGAAGAGAATGAGGGTCGGTGTAGAGCTCTCACTTGCTCGCTCAGCCATCCAGTCGTGCCCAGGCTTCGACGCCATCCAGCCAAAGATACTAAGGCCAAATGCCAGGGGGATGACGCGCCACACCCGCAGCTTCTTTGCCTTTTCGGCTGAGCGCGAGACGCCCAGTGGCGAGAGCTGCGCCTTGCGCATCCGGCGCCAGTTGACATACGTCGTCAGGCCAAGGGTCACGCCAACAATGACGACATACTGGTACCACTGCAGCGCGAGATCAGCTGGCCAGAAACGCATGTCGCCATAGGAGAAACCATAAAGCGAGCTCTGTGTGAGTGTGAATACAACGAGACCTAGCACCACACCAGCCAGCGAGGCCAGCAGCGACTCGAGCAGCAGCACACGGGCCACTTGCCCCTTGGTCGCACCCACGAGGCGCAGGGCGGCGTAACGCTTCTCGCGCTGTGCCCCACCCAGCTGCGTAGCAACAGCAACGAAGGTGACAATTGGGAAGAGCAAGATCGATCCGCCCACGACCAGCATCATCAGCGAGAATGGGTCGAAGGCAACACTCTGCGCTGTGCCATTGACATCGGTAATGTAGACGTCGGCGTAGGAGTTGGGCTGCCCATTTTTCTTAGCATATTGGTTGCTCTTCTCAACCTCCTCCGCACTCACACCCTTGACCAAGTACAGGTCATCGGGGCTCGCAGAGTACTCATCTGGTAGTGTGCCAAGGTTAGTGGTGAGATTGCCAAAGCGCTCGAGAATCTTGTCCTCTGGGTGTTGGGCGATCGCCGCTGCTAAGCCCTTGGAGAGGTAGTATTCACCTGCCTTTGGCGTGTCTATCTTGGCAAATTTGGCGGACTTCTCAGTGCCCTGCAGCGAGATGACGCTAATCGTCTTGCCTCGCCATTCATCTTTGTTGCCCCGCTCGATGCCACCAGCTTTGAGTGGCTCTTGGCCGGTTGCTTGTGGCTTTTGGGGTGTATCTCTGGCTGCAGAGATAGTACTTGAGATAATCGCCCGGTTTTGGCGGCCCACCAAGCCATTGAGCCCAGCGGCCATGTAGCACAGCATGACGATTCCAAGCGAGATGGCTGCTGCCGTGAGGCCCAGGCGCATCATCGATTGCCGGCCCGATTTTTTTAGTAATAACCAACTAACGCTCATATTACATTCCTCCCGAGATCTGCCCATCGCGCACGATGATCTCGCGGTCGGCATAGGCAGCAATGGTTGGTTCGTGGGTCACCATAATCACGGTAGTACCATATTGCTTGGCAGTGGCGATAAATAGTTCCATCACACGCTGCGAGTTGAGGCTGTCGAGCGAGCCGGTTGGCTCATCGGCAAACAGCACCTTCGGCTTGATAACCATCGCCCTGGCAATTGCTACCCGCTGCATCTGCCCACCAGAGAGCTCACCGAGCATGTTGCCCGCCTTGTTGCCCAGCTCTACATTATCCAGCCAGCGCTGAGCGGCTTCGTACGCTACGGCACGCTTCTCGCCATTGAGCAGTAGTGGCAGCGCGACATTATCCAGTGCCGTGAGCTCTGGCACGAGCTGCCCAAACTGGAAGACAAAGCCAAAGGCTGTGCGCCTGAGGACGCTCCGCTGATCGTCATTAAGCTTGTCGATCCGCTTACCTGCGCAGTGAATCTCGCCACTATCGACAGGGGTAATCGCCGCCAAGCTATGAAGCAATGTACTCTTGCCCGAGCCACTCGGCCCCATAATGGCCAGCACTTCACCGGGCATCACATCCAGCGACACGCCGCGCAATGCTTCCGTCTGGCCGAAGGATTTCTTCAGGTTGCGGGCGCTAATGATTGGTTGATTGGTTGGTCTCATTGATCAGTTCCTCCTTGAGTTTGGTTAAGCGCGACGTCGTTAGCTCAATCCAGCGCAGGTCTGCCTCCAGATGGTACAGTGCGTGGTCGATGAGCAATGTGTCGGCTAGGTTACTTTCGCGGCGGCGGCTTGTGAGGCTGCGCATCCGCTGAATATGGGCTTGCCGCTGGTTGTCTAGGTAGGGCGCGGCATCGCCTTCGCGCAGGATTGCCAGCACGGTCTTGACGTACATATTGGCCTGCGACTGATGCGATGGCAACTCGGGCGCCTCCAGCCAAGCTTGCAGGTCTTGCTTGCCCTGCTCGGTAATGGCGTAGCGCACTCGGTCTGGCCCACCAGACTCACTGGTGTCGGCAACCTCCTCCACTTTGTTGTCGCGTTTTAAGCGCCCCAACGTCGAGTAGACTTGCCCTGGCAAAATTGGCTTGTCTTTGCCAAAGAAGCCATCGTACTGCTTCTTCAGCTCGTAGCCATAGTTTGGCGCATTCGCCAACAATCCGAGTAATGTATATTGAACGTTCATATCTCCACTATACACCGAGTGACTAGCGAGTGCAAGCCTTATTATACACTTAGTGTATAGTTTGAGTCAGAGGAGCGTATTTCAAGAGAATCTACCTCTGTTGTATCCTCAACCCTATCCCTATCATTATCACACTCTCAAGCGTTCATGAAGCGCACAAAAGCTCAATACATCGCAAATAAACAAACAAAAAGAGTGCCACAAATTTCTCACCACATGAGAACAACCTGTCTCTTATACACATCTCCGAGCCC
>OJKZ01000741.1_pt1 | contig 12202 bp, 8 predicted proteins | sample 1596791 | NCBI WGS metagenome assembly OJKZ01 (sample SAMEA3904677, study PRJEB24821) | metagenome | biome: Builtin; feature: hospital; material: surface | place: USA | collected 2013-06-04 | reverse complement strand
ACTGTTTTCTGCTATACAGGGGCCGACGGATATTTACCATTCCAAGGAGCTTTTTCAGCCGGGAACGGAAAAATTGTCCAAGTTGCAGACGAGTTTGAAAAGTGATGATGAAAGCAGCTGGGATGATTTTCTGCCAGGAGTAGTCTACTTTGTAGCAGCCATACTCTTGGTCAGTATGACTGTCTTTGTCAGCTATCGTATCAGTAAGGGAGAAGTATAACATGGAAGGACATATCAATATCACTCTCCGTTTGCGTGATAAGGACGTGGATATTCGCATTCCTAAGCGGATTGAGGTCCGTCGCTTCATTCGGGAGATTGATCAGATTTTCAATATCGAAGGAAAGCGCCATAAGTATCAGCTGCGGATTATTAACAAGGGGTTGATACTGGATGAGGGCAAGGTTTTGGCTGATTATCCAGTCACAACGGGAGATTTAGTAGAGATTGAGGAGATTTAAGGTGACTGAGGAAAAATTTGTATTTGCTGAACAAGAGTTTATCTATGAAAAAAATGACAAGAATTGGAGCCTAACACTGAAGCGTTCGGATGTAGCAACGCAGGATTTGCGGGAGCTCTTGCTTTTGGACCTGCACCATCCGCTTTTCTTGGAACAGGAGACTAAGGCCGACCACGATAGTGTCTACTTCACCTATCAGATTGAGCCTTTAGGGCTTTCTAAAGAAGAGATTGAAAAGCGCACGATTTCTGAGCGGATTCGTCTGGCTCTCAATGTGTTTGCCCTAGAAGCGGCACTGGAATTGCCGGTTACTTTTTTGCTGCATCCTAGCAATCTCTTTATTACCAAGGATGCGCAGGCTAAGATTGCTTATCGCGGAGTTCCCAGCATCATGACACCTCAGGCTATTTCTCGGGAGGACTTTTTGCGCCAGGCCAAGTGCTTTGCGGTGACGCTCTTTGCAGATCTGGACTTTATGGAGCTTTACAAGGGCTCGTTGGAGCTAGAAACTCTGCCAGATTTCCTAGTGGAACTGCGTGAGGCTGACAGTCTGGAAGATGCGGTTGCTGTTTTGGAGAAATCTTATCAGGAAAAGGCTGCAGAAGAAGCAGAGAAGCAGACACTAGTCTCCAAGCGCCAGCATAAGATTTTCAAACTGGCGACCATCTGGCTGACAGCAGCTGTTGTGATTTTGACCATTCCTTTGATTTATCTGATTTTCATACAGAATCCTTTCAAGGAAAAGCTGTTACAGGCGGATACTGCCTTTATCAAAGTGGACTATAGCAAGGTCATCGATGAACTGGAGGGAATTTCTCCTAAGAGCCTGCCGAATACACAGAAATATGAACTAGCCTACTCTTATATCCAGGGCTTGGAATTTTCTGATGATCAGCGTAAGGTCATCCTGAACAATGTCACACTAAAATCAGATGATTTGTATCTCAATTACTGGATTCAAGTTGGACGTAATGATTTTGAAGATGCTTTGGATACAGCCAAACGGATTAATGACTCAGACCTGATCATCTATGCCTTGACGCAGGAGATGAAAAAGGTACGTGAGGACGATAGTTTGTCTGGTAAGGATCGGGAGACTAAGCTTGAGTCCTTGGAAGGCGAGTATAAGAAATACTGGGATAGCCGCAAGGAGCTTTTGACTGGTGATTCTAGCTCAAGCGCTTCTGGCGAGGAAGGTTCTTCAGGAGCAAGCTCTTCCTCCAGCAGTGAAGCGTCGTCTAGCAGTAGCGCGAAGGAGTAAGTATGAGCAAGACAATCATCATCTATACAGACCATCTGCGCTATGAGCTGCAGCTGACAGAGGACAAGAAAGTTCTCTTAGCAGCTAGTGAGAAGGCCCAGCTTTACCTGCCTCATCAGGAGACTCCTATCCAGCTTCAGCTAGCTGAAGGGCAAGTCTTTTATCAGATGGGGGAAGAAACGGGTGTCGTAACTGACGGTATGACCCTGGGTAATCTAACCTTGTATCAATCTGATTCGGAACCGGCTGTTTATGATCTGCTGGACAGAAAAGAGTTACTCATCAGCGACCAGAAGGGAGCAGCTATCAGTCTGGAAGCGCCTTTGGAATTGCTCTTGAAGCGAACGAATGATTCTTGGCTTTTGACCAAGATGCGAGGACAAGTCTACCTCAATCACGTTGAGTGGACGGGAGACCAAATCCAGCTGGAAGCCGGCGACGAGCTAAGCTTGGAAGGCATCTGCCTCAAGGTCTATCCAGAAGAAATCTGGGTGACTGGTCCAGCTACGGTCAGTTCTAACCTGACCTTGCGGGGCGCTTCTCGCCATGGTTTTTACCCAGACTATCCAGACTATCACCGTTCACCGCGGATTATCTATCGGAGTTCAGAGGACAAGATTCAGATTGCTCCGCCAAGCAAGGAGCCTCAAAAGCCCAATGATGAGCTCTTGAGACTGATTGTGCCGCCGCTCCTTATGGTTGGGGTGACGGTACTGATTACACTGGTTCAGCCGCGGGGGATTTATATCCTCGTTACAGTTACTATGTCAATCGCCAGTGCTATCTTCTCGGTTCGTGGTTTCTTCAAAAATCGCAAGAAGTTCAAGGAAGACAAGAAAGAGCGCATCGATCTTTATCACCTCTATCTAAAAGACAAGGCTATTGAGCTGAACAAGCTGGAACGTGAGCAGCGTGATGGCATGCTCTATCATTTCCCAAACATTAACGAATTAACGGGTCTGGTGACAGACTACAGCCACCGCATCTACGAGAAGACACCGCTGCACTTTGACTTTCTCTACTATCGCTTGGGACTTGGCCAGGTGCCAACCTCTTATAAGCTGACCTACGGTCAAGAGGAGCGGAGCGGCAAGAAAGATGCGCTGGAAGAGGAGGGCTATGCTCTCTACACTCGGCATAAGAAAATCCCCGACCTTCCTATCGTGGCTAATCTCAGCCATGGACCGGTCGGCTATATCGGTCCGCGCAATCTGGTCCTAGAACAGCTCCAGCTCTTGGTCATGCAGTTAGCGGTCTTTCACTCCTACCACGATGTGCAGGTGATTACCATCATGCCAGAGGAGGAGCGCGATCAGTGGGATTGGCTGCGCTGGCTGCCGCATGCGACTCTGCAAGAGCTGAACGTCCGTGGCTTTGTCTATAACCAGCGGACGCACGATCAGGTCCTAAACAGTCTCAATCAGATCCTGAAACTGCGCAAGGCACAGAAGGAAGAAGCGACCCGGCAGGAGACGACACTCTACAGTCCTCACTATGTGGTATTGGTCACAGATGAAAAGCTGATTCTCGACCATATCATCATGGAGTTCTTCACAGAGGATCCGACTGACCTGGGCTGCTCACTGATCTTCGTGCAGGATGTGATGAGCTCGCTGTCTGAGAATATCAAGACGGTTGTCAATATCAAGGACCGCAACACTGGTCAGTTGGTCATGGAAGAGGGAATCCTTAGAGAAATTGACTTCCGCTTGGATCATTTCCCAGAAGGCTATGACAAGGAGCGAATTGCTCGGACTTTGGCGCCGCTCAATCACTTGCAGAATCTCAAGAGCTCAATCCCTGATACGGTCACCTTCATGGAGATGTATGGGGCAGAGACCTTCTCTGATCTGCAAGTCTTGCAAAAGTGGCAACAGAATGCGCCTTATAAGAGCTTGGCGGTGCCTATCGGCCTGCGGGGCAAGGAAGACCTGGTCTATCTCAACCTGCACGAAAAGGCTCACGGACCGCACGGGCTGATTGCCGGGACAACCGGATCTGGGAAGTCGGAGACCATCCAGTCCTATATCCTGAGTCTTGCCGTCAACTTCCACCCGCATGATGTAGCTTTTCTGCTCATCGACTACAAGGGTGGGGGAATGGCCAACCTCTTCAAGAACCTGCCCCATCTCTTGGGAACTATCACCAACTTGGATGGAGCCCAATCCATGCGGGCACTGGCTTCCATCAATGCGGAGATTCACCGTCGGGAGCGGCTCTTCAGAGAGTTTGAAGTCAACCACATCAACCAATATCAAAAGAAATTTAAAAACGGGGAAGCAACCGAACCCCTGCCCCATCTCTTCCTCATCTCTGATGAGTTCGCAGAGCTCAAGGTCAACCAGCCTGACTTTATCAAGGAGCTGGTATCCATCGCTCGGGTCGGACGTTCCCTCGGGGTCCACTTGATCCTGGCTACTCAGAAGCCCTCTGGGGTGGTGGATGACCAGATCTGGTCCAACTCCCGCTTTAAGCTGGCACTTAAGGTAGCAGATCGGACAGACTCGATGGAAATGCTTAAGACACCAGATGCGGCAGAGATTACCCAGACTGGCCGGGCCTATCTGCAGGTCGGCAATAATGAAGTCTATGAACTCTTCCAGTCAGCCTGGTCAGGGGCAGACTACCAGCCGGATAAGGATGAGATGGGAATTGAAGACCATACTATCTACCTGATCAATGACCTAGGCCAATATGAGGTGCTCAATCAAGACTTGTCAGGTCTCGACTTAGCAGAAGATATCAAGGAAGTACCGACAGAGCTGGAGGCCATTGTCAGTCAGATTCAACTGCTGACAGAGAGCCAGCAGATTCCACCTGTACCACAGCCTTGGCTGCCGCCGCTTAAAGAGCGGATGACCCTGCAAGAGTTGGAACCGATCCAGCCGCAGGAAGCTTGGGAACAAAAGAAGCCGGTCTCCGTCCTTCTCGGAATGGCGGATATCCCGCAGGCACAGAAGCAAGAACCTGTCTCTGTCAACTTGTCCAAGGATGGGCATATCCTGCTCTACGGAAGTCCTGGTACAGGGAAGACAACCTTCCTGCAGAGTGCGGCCATGGACTTGGCTCGTAAGTTCAGTCCCAAAGATATCACGCTCTACCTGATGGACTTCGGGACCAATGGTCTGGCACCGCTGGGGCAATTACCACAGGTGGCCGATACTATGCTTCTCGATCAGACGGAGAAGATTGCCAAGTTTGTACGCATTATGGAGCGAGAGCTCAACCGGCGTAAGAAGCTCTTGTCTGACTACGGTGTTGGGACCTTGGATCTTTACCGTCAGGCTAGCGGTCAGCAAGAGCCGGCTATTGTCATCCTGTTGGACAGCTATGAGTCCATGAAGGAAGAGGCCTATGAAGCGGAGCTCTTCAAACTCTTGGTGCGGATCTCCCGTGAAGGTCTCAGCATCGGTGTTCACCTCTTGGTGACAGCGGGCCGTCAGTCCAACCTTCGGGCGCAGTTTTACGCCAACTTCAAGCACCAGCTGAGTCTGCCGCAGAATGATTTCGGAGAAGTCCGCTCTATCGTGGGCTCTACCCCACTGGCGAAAACCATGGAAGACATCAAGGGTCGGGCGCTTATGAAGCGTGACGAGGTTGATGTTATCCAACTGGCTCTGCCAGTAGCGGGTGCTAATGATGCACAAGTCCTTAATAACTTGCGTCAAGAAGTCGCTTCTCTCCAAGAAGCTTGGAGCGGACAGCGACCAAGTGCCATTCCAATGGTACCAGAGGAGTTGAGCAAAGATGTCTTTTACCAAGCTTATGGTATTCAAGAACTCTTGCAGCAGGAAGTTATCCCAATGGGATTGGATATGGAGAATGTACAACCAGTAGGATGGCAGACTCATCAAGGGCCATTTGTATATGTAGCTGGTGAAAAAGATGAACAGAAACTAGCAATGGCTGAGCATATTATTGAGATGTCAAAACAAATGGGTAAAAAAATTGTTTTATTGGCACCTTTATACAATATGTTGCCAGAAATGGATGACGATGAGGTACTAACTGCTTTTGATAAAGAGGCTTTGGAAGAGACAATTTTATCTATCTCTGCTAAGTTGGATGAACGAATGGCGAATCGACAATTTGATTATGTCGCAACCGTATTGTTCTATGATTTCTCAGATTTTATTGAAGAACTGAGCATAGATACTCAAAAAGAGTTGGCACGAATTCTTGAGAAAGGTCCTAAACTTGGTTATATGCCAATTGTTATTACAGATGTTAGTCTGACGAAGCATTATGATACTGCGACTAAAGTAGTTAGAAACTTCAAACAAGGTTTAATTGCGACTCGGATTAACGACCAACAGGTGCTTAATGTAAATAATAGACCAAATACCAGGGAGCCGGTTCTTGAAGTGCAAGAACATTACTTGGTTCAGGATAATATGGCTAGGAAAGTAAAAGTTTTTATAGAGTAATATGAAGGAGAAAAAATGGCAGATTCACAGAATACTATTGCACTGAGAGCGGAAATTGCTCAAGTCGAAAAAAAACTTAAAGCGCTTCAAGCAGCTGGAAAGGGATTAGGCAGTGTAAAAAACGAAATTAAAGAAACCTACGAGGGCGGAGATGCTGAAGATTTATATGGAAATAAATATGATGAGATGAAGGATGACGAGACAAAAGCTATCAAGGAATTCAAGTCAAACTTTGATGATAAGAAAAGCTCTATGATGGAAAAAATTCACAGTCAGGAAAGGGTGTTAGCTTACAAATTAAATTCTCTGAATACTCAACTTAGATTTTCTGAAATTTGGGATGCTATAACAAATAAATAAAACAAAGTAAGGAGCGAAAGTATGGCTATTGTAAAATTTTTAACAAAATCAGGCTTGTCAGATCATGGAGATAATGCGACAACTTCTGCCGGTATTTATAGAGATGCGATTGAAGGTGCTCATCATACTATTAATATAAAAGCCAGTGGCTCACATTCTAAAGCTATTCAAGCTTTTGAAGATAAATTAAATCAGATTTCTGAACAAATATTTGTGAAATATCCTGAATTGTTAACTAAATATGGAAGTGTTATTAGTACGTATACAAAGGCTATAGAAGCTGCTGGGTTTACTTCGGATACTTTAAGAACACAAAAAACTCCCATAAATCATGTTAAAAAATGGCTTGATGATACTACTGTCAATCGATTTGAAAAATTACATAAAGCATTAGATCCTCAGCTAGAAGCGGCTAGGGATGCTTTGCAACTTGATCCGGATCCGGAGAGTGTCGACGAGGATGAGATAAATACTCGGAGCGAACTAGCTTCTGCGAAGGGAGAACTGCAGACTTTAGGGAAGGCTCGAATAGATACTCATATGAAACTAGAGAGTGCTCTACAAACATTCAAAGGTGAGTTGGCAGAAATTGGACAAAATTTTGGTTTAGTAAGCGTGGCTATAAGAAATGCTCAATTTATGGAGGGGCTATCTTTTGAGGATGTAGCAGAATTAATAGTAGCTGGTAGATTAAGTCCAGAGAATATATCTGAATTAGAATCCATTCAAGATGCTGGAGATGGACCCATTTTGAAAACTCTCTTGATGGAGGGAAAGGATAAGGAAGAATTTTTTGCTAAGTTAGGTAGTCTTGATACTCGCAAAGCTAGTGAGATTATGATGGTGAAAGTTTACGATAGAACGTTTAGAGAACAGAAACGTGCAGAAGATAAAAATGATTTTAGGAATCTTGAAGCCATGGCGATTGCCATTTCTCAGCAGGATTATCATAAGGCACGAGCATATTCCGAAAAGATGACCATTGCTGGAGATGCTTATGAGCTAGGGCTGATTGGTGAAGCAAGGGCTTTAAATGCTCAACTCAAAGGAAATAATCGAAGTTCTGTTTTAGAGTATAATCAGAAAATGGATAATAATAAGTCTAAATTGAGAGACTATAAGAAAGAAATGGAATCAAATAAGCGATTAGTTAGTTTATTTGAAGCGTTGTATGTGAATCATATTGGGCAGAATAGACTAGTCTCTAGATCACAAGGCGGAGTAGATATTGAGTCTAAAACTATTCAAAAAGGTAGTTTGAATCTAAACCGTGAAGATGGCAGTGATATATATGGTTTCAAAGCAGACTATTCAATTAATAATAAAGCAAAAAAAGGTTTGGATATTACAGTGAATCAATATAAAACTGAGGATGTAACAACAATCTCAGAATTAAGCGAAGAATACAAAAAATTAGATGATAAGAGAAATAGTGCTACACAAGACTATATCTTAGATATGGTAACACTTGGAGCAGGATCAAAGTATTCGTTTGTTATTAATACGATGCGCAATACAGCGGCATTAATAGATGGAAATTCTTCAGCGGAGAAACGCTTTCAAAGTGTAGGTAAGGAACACCTTGCGCTTAAGGGGGAGTATGGTTCATTATACACTGATAAGGTAGGGTCAGGCCCAGCAGCGATATCAAATACAGGAGCTTTTTTCTCAAAACTTTACGCAATTGAACAAGAAGCTAAAAAAATTGAAGATAGGACACTATATAATACTGTTGATGCTGGAGGTTATACTATTAAAGATGAGAACACTCCTATGAATAGTACTACACGTTTTGCTTTAAATTATGATTTGGCAGCTATTTTACAAATGGATGACTTGGAGAAAAATGGAGCTAGAACTTATATATATGAAACGAATAGTCATTTAGATGATAAAGTTGATGTGGAAAGAGGAATTAAAGCTTTGAGAGACTTTGATAATGCTATTAGTACGTATAAACCTAACATTTCGGATCAGAGTGCTCAGTCGGTTATTACAGGAGAGATGCGTGATCTTCTCGCAGGTAAAGGCGGCCTAGAGAACCAAAATATTGTCAATGTCTTAAATAGTATAGACGCCCTTGAGAAGAGTAAGAGAGGAAATGAGAATATTTTTGGGCTTCAAGGCCATATGTTTTCTAAACAAAATTACATAACAAATCGACAGAAATACTTTAGAGAATTATTAGGAGAATCTGATGAATAGTTTAAAACCTAAAATAAAAAAGTATATTTTGATATTCATTTCGTTTCTAGCTATTTTTGGACTTTGGATGCTGCTCTCTTATGATAAAACAGAGCCTAAGCCAAAATTTAAGGAAGAATTCGCAGAAAGACCAGCATCTAAGATTGATGATATTCAAATAAAGCCATTGGAGGAAGGCCGTATTATTACAATCGAATCCCCGGATGTCAATGATCATTTTGATATAGGGCATGAAAAGTTTTACCAGCAAGAATGGCGGAGAAACATCAGTCTAGGAATTGATGACGAGAGGCAGAAAAAAGGAGAATATTATTTTCTTCATTCTTACGATATAGATACTAAGAAAGAGGAAAAGAAAATCGATATTTTTGCACTTATTCGTAAGTACAATCCTAATGCAGGAGTAAAGCTTCCTGGAGAGGTGGTTTACTATCAAGGGAAAGACTATTTTCGTATTACACTCCAAGAACAAGATAAGAAAAAGAAGGGATTCTATCCTCTAAAGGAAGTTTTTATTGATTTAGATAGTGGCAAAGTTATTGATGTTATTCGTGAACAGTCAAAGGGAATGGTACAATTTGATGTTGCTCTTAGTTTAACGAACTTATCAGAGCAGTTTGATAAAGAGGGATATAATATGAATCTTTGGTATAATAAACTAACACCTTCTTTAGAAAAGCATACAAATATACCAACAGGGCTAAATATATCACAAGATTATCCAGAGCTTGTGCATAAGTTAAATGAAGGGAAAATTAAGGTTTTCGTGCGTCAAGGAGACAATAGTTATGAGGAATGGTTTAATCTTATAATGCATTGGTTTGCGCCGGTTGGTCAAGATAGACTAGCTTTGTCAATTACTGATAAAGACACTGGTGAGGTAACAACAATCAACTCTTACCAAGATTACTTGGCTTGGCGAGAATCTCATCCGAAGGATAGTGAGGTACAAGGAAGTGAATAAAATAAAAATTGATCATAGCCAAATAAGCAGTATTCAAGCTAGAATAAACCAGGATTTAGCTCATTATTTTATAGCGACTGCGGATTCATGGGTCGAAGATTCTTCTACCAAATATATTAATGGAGCTTGCGAGGCTATTCAGGAAAGTACAAAAGGTTTAGCTTCTGGTATATATAATTTTAACAATTATTTAAATAGTATATCAGAGCACTTTAAAGATAAAGACACTAAGCTTGCTGGTGAAATTGAAGGAGTGACCTTTAAAGCGATTCCTTCTGCTAAGCAACAAGCTGCACAAAAGAAGCAGAAAGCTAAAACTTCGACAACCTACAAAATACTACCTTAATAATCTATCTGTTGAATTCGTTTTAAACTATCTGAATTAATTTTCAGGTGGTTTTTTTCTTTTTCCTGCTTTGTCTCATATCCTCTCTTCTCCACCTTATCTCTCGTATGGTATAATGGAACAAGAATATTTTCCTATTAGTACTTTGAAAATTTTATATTTTTGGGCTCGTTTCCCTGCTCTGCTATTCCCTCAAAAAAATGAAATTACAGATCTGGTCTACCTCAACTTGCATGAAAAGGCTCACGGACCATACGGGCTGATTGCTGGGACAACCGGATCAGGTAAGTCAGAGACTATCCAGTCCTATATCCTGAGTCTGGCCGTCAACTTCCACCCGCATGATGTAGCTTTTCTGCTCATCGACTACAAGGGTGGGGGAATGGCCAACCTCTTCAAGAACCTGCCCCATCTCTTGGGAACTATCACCAACTTGGATGGAGCCCAATCCATGCGGGCACTGGCTTCCATCAATGCGGAGATTCACCGTCGGGAGCGGCTCTTCAGAGAGTTTGAAGTCAACCACATCAACCAATATCAAAAGAAATTTAAAAACGGGGAAGCAACCGAACCCCTGCCCCATCTCTTCCTCATCTCTGATGAGTTCGCAGAGCTCAAGGTCAACCAGCCTGACTTTATCAAGGAGCTGGTATCCATCGCTCGGGTCGGACGTTCCCTCGGGGTCCACTTGATCCTGGCTACTCAGAAGCCCTCTGGGGTGGTGGATGACCAGATCTGGTCCAACTCCCGCTTTAAGCTGGCACTTAAGGTAGCAGATCGGACAGACTCGATGGAAATGCTTAAGACACCAGATGCGGCAGAGATTACCCAGACTGGCCGGGCCTATCTGCAGGTCGGCAATAATGAAGTCTATGAACTCTTCCAGTCAGCCTGGTCAGGGGCAGACTACCAGCCGGATAAGGATGAGATGGGAATTGAAGACCATACTATCTACCTGATCAATGACCTAGGCCAATATGAGGTGCTCAATCAAGACTTGTCAGGTCTCGACTTAGCAGAAGATATCAAGGAAGTACCGACAGAGCTGGAGGCCATTGTCAGTCAGATTCAACTGCTGACAGAGAGCCAGCAGATTCCACCTGTACCACAGCCTTGGCTGCCGCCGCTTAAAGAGCGGATGACCCTGCAAGAGTTGGAACCGATCCAGCCGCAGGAAGCTTGGGAACAAAAGAAGCCGGTCTCCGTCCTTCTCGGAATGGCGGATATCCCGCAGGCACAGAAGCAAGAACCTGTCTCTGTCAACTTGTCCAAGGATGGGCATATCCTGCTCTACGGAAGTCCTGGTACAGGGAAGACAACCTTCCTGCAGAGTGCGGCCATGGACTTGGCTCGTAAGTTCAGTCCCAAAGATATCACGCTCTACCTGATGGACTTCGGGACCAATGGTCTGGCACCGCTGGGGCAATTACCACAGGTGGCTGATACGATTATGATTGACGATCAGGAGAAAATTACAAAGTTAATAAATCGCATAAAAGGAGAAATTCGATACAGAAAAGCTCTTTTGCGTCAACACATGGTAGCCAATGTCAATCTTTATCAAGAAATCAGTGGGCATCAAATACCTAAGTTATTCTTCATGTTAGATGGTTATGATGCTATCAAGGAATCTCCACTGGTTATGGAATTAGAAGATACTTTCCAAATTATCTCTCGTGAAGGTCTGAGTCTAGGAATGTATCTAGTTATTACAGCTGGTCGTATAGGGGTTGTCAAAGCAGCTCTATTAGCTAGTATCAAAACTCGAATTTCTTTGAAATTAACAGATGATATAGATACTCGAACATTAATTGGTCGTACTCAGTTAATAATTGAAGATAAGCCTGGACGTGCGATGATAAAGTTGGATGAACCAGAGATTTTCCAAGTTGCTTTACCAACCAAAGGAGATGACGCGTTTGAAGTGATTGAGCAAATTAGCTCTGAAGCAGGAATGATGTCAGAACAGTGGGAAGGAAGTACCTAAACCAATTCCGATCGTTCCAGAAGAATTGAGCTTCGATACTTTCGCGAAAACAATAAGCGTTCAAAAGGCTTTGAAGGAAAATACTCTACCTCTAGGTTTAGACTTTGTTAATGTTGAGAGTGTTGATATACCGATGAAAGGTTTCAAACACCTGCTATATATCTGTCTCTTATACACATCTGACGCTGCCG